>Ga0180433_10005986_pt1 | contig 16156 bp, 16 predicted proteins | sample SS_ome_8_FD_132980 | JGI IMG/M metagenome (GOLD analysis project Ga0180433, IMG submission 132980) | Hypersaline lake sediment archaeal communities from the Salton Sea, California, USA - SS_1_D_1 metaG | ecosystem: Environmental > Aquatic > Non-marine Saline and Alkaline > Hypersaline >... | reverse complement strand
GGGTTTGCCCTGCCTGCTGCCCAGATCCCGACCAGAAGGTGATGGTAGATATGAGACACCCTCTTGCTCCCCGTTGCCTTTTCCTGTACAATACCGTTGCAGACACTGGGGCCAATACCGCTCACGTGAGGGATATCCAGCGCCGGTTGGAGGACGGGCCGGATTGACGCGGGGGCGTGGTGGGTATAGTGGACGCGGAGTAAGGAGGGAGAGTGTGAATGATGATGACCCAAACCTGGTTCATCCCCGGCACACCCGTTGCCCCGGCCCCGCCACTGGCTCGCTATCGCCCTGCGCAGCCGGTTCGTGCGGTGGGATCGTACGTCGGGAGCTTCACCCGGCCTGGCGACCTGGTGGTGGACCTGTTCTGTCAGGGGCCGACGGTCGTGCGAGAGACTGTCGCCCTGGGCCGCCGCGTGCTGGGCTTGAGCGTCAATCCCCTGCTCCTCGCCGCTGCCCGTATGGGCCTGGGCCGGCGCAACCCTGCTGCGCTCAATGCGGCCTTCACCCACCTGGCCGACAGCCCGAAAGGCGACGTGCCCCTGCGCCACTATTTGGACTCTCTGTATCGCTCAACGTGCCCTGCCTGCGGCATCTCGGGTGTCGCCGAGTGGTTCGCCTGGGATCGTGACGGAAACTACCCATTCAGGAAGGCTGTCCGTTGCCCCAGATGCGAGGGAGTGCAGGAGGGAGCGCCGGACGACGAGGACCTGCGTGCTGCTGGCGCCGTCCAGCCACGGGGCCTGTCCTACTATTACGCGCTCGACCGCGTGGCGCCGCCCGGTCATCCGGCGCGGAAGCGGGCTACCGAACTGGTCGAGCTCTACACCCCGCGCAACCTCTCTGCGCTGATGAGCTTGATTTTGCGGCTGGAGGGGCTGGAGGCCGATGAGGAGGTCAGGACTGCGCTGACCGGCGCGTTGATCGATTGTTTCGACGCGGGCTCCAGCCTGAATCCATACGGCGAGGAGCGGACGCGTCCCCGTACCTTGCGCGTCCCCTCCCGCTATCGTGAGCGCAACGTGTGGCTGTGCTTCGGGGAAGCGCTTTCGCGGCTGTTGGCAGGCGCGTCTCTACCCTTGGCCGCGGCGGCAGATCCCGCCGCGTTGGCGAGGGGAGAGGTGGACGGATACGCACTGATCGATCGTGCGGCCAGCGACGCCGGGGAGGTCATCCCACCGGAGAGCGCGGCTCTGATCTTCGCCGACCCACCGCGCCCTGACGGGGTCTTCTGGGCGCTCTCGGCGCTGTGGGCAGGGTGGCTGTGGGATTCACCAGCCGCCCGCGCGCTGCGCCCGTTCCTGCGTCGCCGGCGCTTCGACTGGGAATGGCATTGGGACGCACTGCGGAACGCCGTGGCTGCGGCCGGGCCGCTGCTCACCGCCGAGGGTCGCCTGGTTACCCTCTTTTCCGATCCCGATGAATCGCTGCTCGAATCGGTCTGCTTGGCGACCAGCGGTGCTGGATACGTTCTCGAAGGGTGGGGATGTAGTCCTGAGATCGGCTACCGGCTGGTTTGGCGATGGGAGCCGGAGATTGCAAAGAGCGGATTGAAGATGGCAGCGGCTGACGTGGAGGCGCTAGAGCGGGGGTTGGCAGCCGTAGCGGAGGAGGCGGCTGTGACGGCTCTGGAGGGACGGGGAGAGCCGACGGCCGGGGCGCTGCTGCACGCTGGCGCGTGTGCGGAGCTCACGGAGAAAGGGCTGATGGCGCGCACGGTGACGATTCGGGGCATAGGGGGTGCGCCCCTGGTCCTCTCGTTTGTTGCCGACGCGATCGGCCGCGGCCTTGAGGCTGTCCCGGTGACCCAGGTGGCGGACCGGGAGGGGGTAGGGGGGCTGTGGTGGCTGACGGATCCAGGGCCGGACGTCGAACCACCTCTGGCCGACCAGATCGAGAACGCGGTGTGGGCGCTGCTGGCCCGGCAGCCGGTCTGGGGCTTGTGGGAACTGATTGAGGTGGTTTACGCCCTTTTCCCCGGCCATCTGACGCCCGACCTGGCGCTGGTGCGGGCCTGCGTCGACTCGTACAGTGTGTGCGAGGGCGAGATGCGCCATCTGCGCCCCGAGGACGAGCCGGAGCGGCGCGCCGCCGAACTGGTGTCGTTGCGGGCTGATCTGGCGGAGTTGGGGGGGCGGCTAGGGTTCAGCGTGAGGCGGGGGGATGGTTGGGACGTGCGGTGGCTGGAGGAGGGGCAGGAGGCATACGCCTTCGCCGTCTCGGCGACCGCGAACCTGGTGCCTCATCTGCTCGCTAGATCTGCGAGTGGGGAAGGGGAGGGGATGGCCGCTGGCGCAGGCGCGCAGTTTTGCCTGGTCTTGCCCGGTGGCCGGGCGAGGTTGGTCGACCTCAAGCTGCAGCGCGATCCACGCCTGGCCCGCGCCGTTGAGGTAGATCGCTGGCAGTTCATCAAGTTCCGCCACCTGCGCCGCCTGGCCGCCGAGGAGGAGCTGGACCGCCACGCGCTCAAGACCGTGCTGGGCCTCGATCCCATTGCTGAGCAGGAGGCGGCGCAGATCCCCTTGTTCTGAGGCTAGTGGATTGGTAGATTGGTGGATTGGTAGATTGGTAGATTGGTAAGTTGGTCAAGGAGTTCATCGATGAAAAAGGGCACCGTAGTCGTCTTGATCCTGCTGGCTGTGTTGACACTGATCTCGTTGGCGCTCAACGGCGCGGTCATCTTCGGGCTGCTGGAGGCCCGGGAGACCGCTCTGAGCACGGTGGCAGGCACCCGAGCTATCGTCGCGGACGTCGGCGATGAGACATTCTCCTATACCTTCAAGTTGAACCAGGAGATTCCCATCGCAGCCAGCGTCCCTTTCAGTGAGGAGATCACCGTGCCTGTGAAGATGACGATCCCCATCAGCACCACCGTCGTCGTACCGATTGACTTAAGATTCACTTCCTACAACCTGCAGGTACCCATTCGCACACTCATCCCGGTGGACGTGGAGTTCACCGTGCCGATCAGCAAGACGATCGACGTGGCCACGATGGTGCCGCTGGACCTGGACGTGCCGATCGAGATTCCCATCGCCGACACGCCGCTGGCCGGCTATCTGGAAGGGCTGGACGAGGACCTGGCAAAGCTGGAGGAGAAGTTGGCGAACCCGCTCGAGCGGTAACCCTTGCGAAGGTTAGGGGGAAGCTCTTAAGTCAGGAGAGCCTGTGCCCATCGTGAGTTGTCCCGTTGCGGAGGCTACGCGTAACCTTCGCAAGGGTTGGGAGGGGGAAATGCATCTGGCCGGTCACTACTATCACGTTTACAACCGTGGGTGCAACCGGGAGAACATTTTTGCCAATGCTGGCAATTATGTGTTCCTGCTGCGACGCGCCAAGTTGATTCTTGCGGACCACCCACTGACTATTATCGCCTACTGCTTGATGCCTAATCACTACCATTTCCTATTGCGCCCGGAGGAGGATGGGGCTCTCTCACCCTTCATACAGCGGTTGTTCAACAGTTATACCCAAGCGTTTAACAGGCAGCAGCGCCGCAGTGGCACATTGTTTGAGGGACGTGCTAAGAGCATCTTGGTTGACACTGACGAGTACGTCCTTCATCTCTGTCGCTACATCCACTTGAATCCAGTAAAGGCCAGACTTGTCGTGTATCCAGGGGATTGGCCTTACAGTAATTACCTGGAGTGGGTAGAACAGCGGGGCGGTATGTTGGTGAATCGCAAGTTTGTACGAGGCCGTTTTTCAACTGCGGCTGACTACAAAGCCTTTGTGTTGAGTGAGGTAGACCCATTGTTAGAGCAAAGAGTCAAGATATATTACCTGGACTGACCCTTGCGAAGGTTGATGGGCAACTTTCAAGTCGAAGGCGCCTGTGCCCATCGTGAATTGTCCCGTTGCGGAGGCTACGCGTAACCTTCGCAAGGGTATGGGAGCATGCTCCCAGCATCCAGGTGACAGGCCTCACTGGTCAGGCAGGCGTGGTGGCGTATAATCAGGCGATTCTCGAGGCAGGGAGGGGACTATGAACGATCCACGACTAGAGAGACTGGCGCGACTGCGCCAACGGGCCCTGGAGGGTGGAGGACCGGAGCGCGTCGCCCGCCAGCACGCCAAGGGGAAACAGACCGCCCGGGAGCGCCTGGCGATGATCCTGGACGAGGGGACGTTCAACGAGCTGGAGCCCTTCGTCACGCTGCGGGAGGATGAGTTGGACCGCTCGCCGGAGCGGTACCCCGGCGATGGGGTCGTCACCGGGTACGGGCAGATCGACGGCCGGACTGTCTACATCTATTCGCAGGACTTCACCGTGTACGGCGGGACGCTGGCAGAGATGCACGCGCAGAAGATTTGCCGGGTGATGGATCTGGCCCTGCGCAACGGCACTCCCGTCGTCGGCCTGATCGACTCCGGCGGCGCGCGTATTCAGGAGGGCGTCCGCGCCCTGCACGGCTATGGCGAGGTCTTTCGCCGCAACGCCATCTCCTCGGGCGTCATCCCTCAAATCTCGGTGATGCTGGGTCCCTGCGCCGGCGGCGCGGCCTACAGTCCGGCGATGACTGATTTCATCATAATGGCCGAGAAGACCAGCTTCATGTTCCTCACCGGTCCCGGCGTCATCCGGGCGGTCACCGGCGAGCAGGTAGAGGTGGAGACGCTGGGAGGGGCCAGGGTGCACACCGCTGTCAGCGGCGTCGCTCATTTCCACACGGTCACCGAGGCGGAGGCGTTGGATCTCTGTCGCCGGCTCCTCTCTTACCTGCCGTCCAATAACGTGGAGAACCCGCCCCACGCCGAGACGAACGACGATCCCTGGCGGATGGAACCGGAGCTGAACGACGTCGTGCCGCTCGATGACACCATCCCCTACGATATGCGGGACGTCATAGATCGGGTGGTGGACACGGGGACGTTCCTTGAGGTGCAGGCGGCCTGGGCGCAGAACGCGATCATAGGCTTCGCCCGGCTGGGCGGCCACGCCGTGGGCGTCGTGGCCCAGCAGCCGATGGTGATGGCCGGGGTGATGGACATCAACTCCTCGGACAAGATCTGCCGCTTTGTGCGCTTCTGTGACTGTTTCAACCTGCCGATTGTCACCTTTGTGGACTCGCCTGGCTTTCTGCCCGGTGTAGCTCAGGAGCACAGTGGCATTATCCGCCATGGGGCCAAGGCGCTCTACGCCTATATCGAGGCAACAGTGCCCAAGATCTCCGTTATCACTCGCAAGGCCTACGGCGGTGCCTACGTGGTCATGAGCAGCAAGGGGCTGGGGACCGACATTAACTACGCTTGGCCGTCGGCGGAGATCGCGGTGGTGGGACCCAGTGGGGCGGCCAACATCCTCTATCGAAAGGAGATCAACGAGGCCGAGGATCCCGCCGCCGTGCACGCCAGGTTGGTGAAGGAATACCGGGAGAAGTTTGCCAATCCCTACCGGGCGGCGGAGGCGGGCTTTATCGACGACATCATTGAGCCGCGCCAGACCCGGCCGAAGCTGATCGCGGCGCTGGGCGCGCTGCGGGAACAGTTCACAGCGATGCCGCCCAAGAAGCACGGGAACATGCCGGTCTAGCGTAAGGGGGTGCGTATGGAAGTCTTCAGCCAAACGGTGTGGATCACGGTGGTGGGGGTAGGGCTGACATTCAGCGCCATCGGCCTCCTGGTTGTGTCGATGATCGCCCTCACACGCCTGGCGCGCGGTCGAGGGGAAGGCGCCCCGCGCAAGGGGGAGCCATCAGGAGCCATACCTGCCGACGAAGAACTGAGCGAATTGGAGCAGGCGGCGGCCGTGGCGGTCGCCGTCGCGCTGGCCCAGGCATCGCGTCGCGCCCATCCCACGTACGCCTGGCACGCTGCCCGCCCGGGGGAGGAGCCAAGCCCCTGGCAGGCCTATGCCCGAGGCCAGCAACTGGAGCAGCGCAAGACCCATGGGACGCTGAGGTGGTAGATGACTATTTACCGTGTGACCGTTGGAGGAAAGGAATACGAGGTCAAGATCGAGGACGTCAACGCCCAGCCGGTGCGGACGGTGGTGAACGGCCAGCCGGTCCAGGTCTGGGTGCAGGAGCAGAAGAGGGCGAAGCCAGCCCCATCGCCGGCACAGGTTGCTCCAAAGGCGGCTCCTGCCGTGCTCGCTGCCGCCTCACCGATCCCTGCCGCTGTTCAACCGAGCGCTGCACCAGAGCGGGAGGTCCGCGCTCCGATGCCCGGCACCATCGTCAGCATCGCGGCCCAGCCGGGGGACCAGGTGGAGGTCGGCCAGGATCTGTGTATCCTGGACGCGATGAAGATGAATAACCGCGTCCGCGCACCGGGCGCTGGGACGATTGCCCAGGTGCACGTGAGTGCCGGTCAGCAGGTTCAGCACGGAGATCTTCTGGTCACCTTTTTGGACGAGGGGTAGATTGCGGAGCGGCGTGGCTCTGCGAGTTGAGATGCCCCTTATCTTGATGACATTGAATGAGGAGAGACAACGATGGACGTGACCCAATTGCTGGCCGGGATTCAGGCCCTGACGTGGGGCGGCGCATTGATGATGGGAGCGGGCGGTGTGCTCATCTACCTGGCCATCGCCAAGGAGTACGAACCTGTGCTGCTGTTGCCCATCGGCGTAGGCTGCCTGCTGGCCAACCTGCCCCTTTCAGCGTTGACCGGCGAGGAGGGCTTGCTGACAATCCTGTACCGGGTCGGGGTGAGCAACGAGCTGTTCCCGCTGCTCATCTTTCTGGGGGTGGGGGCGATGATGGACTTCCGCCCGCTGCTGGCGCAGCCTGTCTTCGCGCTGATGGGGGCGGCCGGGCAGTTTGGCATCTTTGGCACGCTGATGTTGGCCGCTCTCCTGGGGTACGACCTGAACGAATCGGCCAGCATCGGCATCATCGGTGCCATCGACGGGCCGACGAGCATCTATGTCTCCTCGCTTCTGGCCCCCCACCTACTGGGCCCGATCGCCGTGGCCGCCTACTCGTATATGAGCCTGGTTCCCATCATTCAGCCCCCCATCATGCGACTGATGACCTCGCGGGCGGAGCGGCGCATCCGCATGGAGTATGCCCCGCGCCCGGTCTCCCGGCTGGCGCTGATCTTGTTCCCGTTGGTCGTTACGCTCATCGTCGGTGTCATGGTGCCGCAGGCCGCCCCCCTGATTGCGATGCTGATGGTGGGAAATCTGCTCAAGGAGTCGGGCGTGGTGGATCGGCTCAGCAGTTCGGCGCAGAACGAGATCATCAACATGGCTACCATTTTCCTGGGGCTGGCGATTGGCAGCACGATGACGGCTGAAAGTTTCCTGAGCTTGAGGACCTTCGGCATTCTCGTACTTGGCCTGCTGGCCTTCGTTCTGGACACGGCGGCCGGCCTGCTGTTTGGGAAGCTGTTGTGCACTCTCTCCGGTCGACGCATCAATCCGCTGGTAGGGGCGGCGGGGATCAGCGCCTTCCCGATGAGCGGGCGACTGGTTCAGCGGATCGCTCAGGAGGAGGATTTCTCCAATTTCATCCTGATGCACGCCATGGGGGCTAACACCGCCGGACAACTCGGATCGGTCATCGCCGGCGGCGTGCTTCTGGCCCTGTTGGGGGCAGGGTAGTGGTGCCGGCAGAGGTTTGAGGATCCCTGATGATGTGGCACTTGACCATTTGTGAAGGTCGTTGCCGAACAATGTGACAATTGCCACCTTGTAATCGGCCCAGGGGGAGGGTATGATGGGTATGGACAAGCTACGAGACCGCCCTGGGCGGTACGATGGAGGGGGGAAAATGGCAAAAGGCATGGTCGTGATTGAGGAGGATCGCTGCAAGGGGTGCGGCCTTTGCGTAAGCGTCTGCCCCGTGCACATCCTCCAACTGGCAGAGGGTCGGTTCAACGTCAAAGGGTACCCTCCGGTCGAGGTGACCGACCCTGAGGCGTGCACCGGGTGCGCTATGTGCGCCACCATCTGCCCTGACGTGGTCTTCACGGTTTATCGGCGGAAGCGGCAGCCCAGACGACGGGCGCCCGCCGCTGCGTAGGAGGGAGGGAATGGCGAAAGAACTGATCGAAGGGAACGCGGCGATTGCGGAGGCTGCCGTACGGGCGGGGGTCGAGGCCTTCTTTGGTTATCCGATCACGCCCCAGACGGAGGTCCTGGAGCACTTCTCCAAGCGGTTGCCCGAGGAAGGGCGCGTCTTCCTACAGGCTGAAAGCGAGGTAGCCTCCATCAACATGGTCTACGGCGCGGCCTGTGCTGGGGCGCGAGTGATGACATCTTCCTCCAGTCCCGGTGTCAGCCTGATGCAGGAGGGAATCTCCTACATCGCCTGCTCCGAGGTGCCAGCAGTCTTGACCAACATCATGCGCGGTGGCCCCGGCCTGGGCAACGTCCAGCCTGCTCAAGGAGACTACTTCCAGGCAGTCAAGTCCGCCGGTCACGGCGACTACCATATGATTGTCCTGGCCCCGGCCAACGTGCAGGAGGCGATTGACTACGTGGTGCTGGCCTTTGACCTGGCGGAGAAGTATCGCACGCTGGTGATGATCGTCGCCGATGGATCCATCGGCCAGATGATGGAGCCGGCGGAACTGCCACCCATGCGCCCGGTCAGGCCGCCTGAGGAACGGCCCTCCTGGGCGCTGACGGGCGCCGAGGGGCGAGAGCACAACATCATCACTTCGCTCTACCTGGGTGCCGAGAACATGGAGGCGACCAATCTGCGGTTGCAGGCCAAACTCAAGGAGATCGCCGCCAACGAGGTGCGTTGGAAGGAGTATTCTACCGAGGATGCCGAGGTACTGCTGGTCGCCTTCGGCACCGTGGGCCGTATCTGCCAGACCGTGGTTCGAGAGGCTCGGGCGATGGGCATCAAAGCGGGGCTCCTGCGGCCCATCACCCTCTGGCCTTTCCCCAGCGCCCGCATCGCTGAGCTGGCCGGACAGGTGCGTGGTATCCTGACGGTGGAGATGAACGCCGGGCAAATGGTCGAGGATGTGCGGCTGGCGGTCGAGTGTCTCTGCCCGGTGCGGTTCTATGGGCGGATGGGGGGCGTCATACCCTTGCCCGACGACATCTTGCCCGAGCTAGAGGCGCTGGTCGTCGAGGTCTCGCAAGGGGAGGAGGGTTAGTATGTCAACAGTTGAGATTCCTGCGGACATGGAACTGATCTACAAACGGCCAGAGAGTCTGACGCAGGCCGACACCCACTACTGCCCGGGATGCACCCATGGCACCATCCATCGCCTCATCGCCGAGGTGCTGGACGAATTGGGCTTGCGGGAGAAGACCATTGGCATCGCCCCGGTGGGGTGCTCTGTGCTGGCTTACTATTATTTCGACGTGGACATGGCCGAGGCGGCGCACGGCCGCGCACCGGCAATGGCCACCGGTCTCAAGCGCGTCAGCCCGGACAAGGTGGTCTTCACCTACCAGGGCGACGGCGATCTGGCGTCCATCGGCATCGCCGAGATCGTTTACGCGGCCAACCGAGGTGAACAGTTCACTACCATATTCGTCAACAACGCCATCTATGGCATGACGGGCGGGCAAATGGCGCCCACCACGCTGCCGGGACAGGTGACCACCTCTTCCCCCACCGGACGTGACGTGGAGATGGCCGGCTGGCCGATGAAGATGGCTGAGTTGATCGGTGGTCTCCCCGGCGCGGCCTACGTCACCCGACAGGCGGTGCTCGACGTGCCCGGCATCCGTCGTACCAAGAAGGCCATCAAACTGGCCTTCCAGGCCCAATTGGCCGGCCTGGGCTTCTCGATGGTCGAGGTCATCTCCACCTGCAACACGAACTGGCACATGGGGCCGGTGGAGGCATTGGAGTGGGCCAAGGAGCACATGGTGGCCTACTTCCCGGTGGGCGACACGAAGATGACCGATGCAGTGCGAGCGCTGAAGGAGGGGAAGTAGCGATGCAGCAAGAGATCATCATTTCTGGCTTTGGTGGACAGGGGACGCTGTTCGCCGGGCAGTTGCTGGCGTACGCTGCGATGGACAGCGGTCGTCACGTGACGTGGATCCCTTCCTATGGCCCGGAGATGCGAGGCGGCAAGGCTCGCTGCACCGTCGTCGTGTCCGACGAAGAGATCGGATCTCCCCTGGTGCGGCGACCCAGCTCAGCCATCGTGCTCAACATTCCTTCGATGGAGGCCTTCGAGCCAGCGGTCAAACCGGATGGCGTGCTCGTCGTGAACAGCTCGCTGGTGCCGCAGAAGAGCGAGCGCACCGACATTCGCGCCATCCACATTCCCGCCAGCGATATAGCCACCGAGCTGGGGAACGTCCGCATGGCGAACGTGATCTGCCTGGGCGCGTTGGTGCAGGCCACCGGCGTTGTTTCGTTGGAGGCGATTGCGCAGGCGCTGGACGATCACCTGCCGGAGCGACACCGCAAACTGTTGGGATTGAACAAGGAGGCGCTGCGCAAGGGCGCGGCGTTGGCTAAAGGGTAACGGATACCCATCCGTGGTCGCTGTTTGACAGTTGGGAGAGTTGTGGACGAGAGTGGCGAGAGAATCGTCCGCTGGCCCTGACGTTGTGTAGGACGTGGCGTGGTCAGAGGCCGTGGAAGGCTGGCCGACGCGCCGCGGATGTCAGCCAGGATCGCGAGGCATGGAGTCTTACAAGGAACCATCGCGGCGGCTCAGGCTATGAAGTTTGCCTGGGCCGCCTTTGGTTGGGTGATCTTGTTTTGAAAATCAAGGCATGGAAGTTGTCTTCGGACGACTTCTCGGTGTGTGATCGACGAAGCACCGGCCGGTAACGCCGACGCCGCTGGTCAAGACCCGGGACGAGGCGGTTGGGCTGGCAGAGCAGATCGGATACCCCGTGAGGCAGGTCAAGGTGCTACGGTGGTGGACGCGCGGATCATCCTGAAGGAGTAGCTTCCCTCGATGTCTACCTCTCTCCGTAGCTCGACTTGCACCTGAACACCGAGACGGTATAATAAAAACTCATCCGAGAACGCCGGCGCTCCCGCTGGATCGTGGACCAGGGAAGCGAAGCGGCACCTTAGAATCAGGGAGGCAGGAGAAGACTCTCTATCGGCGAGCGATGTTTCACAAGGTCGTTGTCCCACTTGAGGGATCGGAATTGGCCCAGGACGTATTGCCTTACGTCGCAGGGGTGGTCAAGGGTCGGAGGAGTCAGGTTTACCTGCTCCTGGCCGCTCCGCTGGCGAAGGGGATCTCGCCGCCTGTCGTAGATGCACTCCCGCCTGTCGCTGCCCTGCAGGAGGAAAGACAGCGCATCGAGCGCGAAAGGATGGCGTACCTGCAAACGGTGGCCAGGCAGCTGAAGTCAGAGGCCGATGACGTGCATGTCAGCGTGTACTCCGGTCGGGCCGCTGACGAAATCCTCGCTTTCGTCGACGAGGTGGGGGCAGACCTGATCGCGATGTCCGAGCCCGGTCGCCCTGGCATCAGCCGCTGGGTCTTTGGCAGCGTCGCTGATCGGGTGCTGCGCGGGACCATGTGCCCGTTGCTGTTGGTGCCGGCTGGCTCTCGCCGCAAGACATCGTTGGATGTCTCGGTTGAGACGCGTCCGGTCGAAAGGCTGAGCCAGCGTCGAATTGCCTACCGGCGCATCGTCGTGCCGCTGGACGGCTCCGAATTGGCGGAACAGGTATTGCCCTGCGTGGAAGCGCTCATTCGCCCTCAACACACGCGTGTCTTCCTGGTCCGGGTTCTGACGCCTGGGTTGGGAGATCGGGCGATGGCGCTGCTGACGAGCTTCCCCCCTGGGCTGCAAATGGCCACGAGCGTGCTCCACCGCGCCGAGGTTCAGGTGCGGGGCTATCTGCGGAGTGTGGCTGCTGCCTTGCGCGAGCGAGGGGCCGTGGTGCAGATCGCTGTCCGGCAGGGTTCACCCGCCGAAGAAATCCTGGCCTATGCCGCCGAGGTCGAGGCGGATGTCGTAGGAATGACGACTCACGGGCTCTCGGGTGTGAGTCGATGGGTATATGGGAGTGTGGCGGGCAAGGTGCTGCAGGAGACGCAAAGCCCTGTGCTTCTCGTTCGCCCTACATTTACGTAAGGAGGCAACGGAGTATGAATATCGGTATCCCCAAGGAGCGCAGGGACCTGGAGTTGCGGGTGGGACTCACTCCGTATGGGGTGGATCTGCTCACCCGGGCCGGGCACACCTGTTACGTCGAGGCAGAGGCTGGGCTGGGATCTGGCTTCACCGATTATTATTACGAACGGGCCGGCGGGCGTGTCGTCTACTCGGGCGAGGAGGTCTACGGCCGGTCCGACCTGCTGCTCAAGGCGGTGCGGCCCACCGACGAGGAGATGGAGTGGCTTCGCGAGGGGCAGATTGTTGCTGGCTTCCTGCACCTGGCCTCCGCCCGCCGCCGCAAAGTTGAGATATTGCTGGAGAAACGCATCACCGCCATCGCCTACGAGACCATCGAGGAGGACGATGGAACCCTGCCGGTGTTGCGCACGATGAGCGAGGTGGCCGGACGTATGGCCCCGCAGTTGGCCGCTACCTTCCTGCAGAGCAATTACGGCGGCCGGGGTGTGCTCCTCGGCGGTGTACCGGGCATCCCGTCTGCCCGGGTAGCCATCCTGGGGGCAGGCGTGCTGGGCACCAACGCCGCGCGTGCCTTCCTGGGGTTGGGAGCCAACGTGTTTGTCCTCGACCATAACCTGGAGAGGCTCCGCCAGATCGACCAGCAATTCAACGGCCGCATCACCACCATGGTGTCCTATTCCTTCAACATCGCCCGCGTAGCTCGCTTTGCCGAAGTACTGATCGGCGCGGTTCTAACGCCGGGCGCCCGGGCGCCCATCATCGTTACCCGAGAGATGGTTCGCTCCATGAAGAAGGGGGCGGTGATCCTTGACTTCAGCATCGACCAGGGGGGATGTGTCGAAACCAGTCGACTCACTACGCTGCGGGACCCCGTTTTTATCGAAGAAGGGGTGGTCCATTTCTGCGTCCCCAACGTGCCCGGGGCGGTTCCGCGCACGGCGACCCACGCCTTCAACAACGCTGTCTGGCCCTGCATTCGCTGCGTCGCCGCGGTGGGGCTGGAGGAGGCGTTGGATGAAGCGCCGGCCTTGGCCCGCGGGGTCGCCACCAAAGATGGTGAGATCGTGAATGAACCGCTGGCTGCAGCTTACTACGCTGGAACGGGAGAGTAGACGATGAGCTGGATGAAAACCTACGAGAGCCACGTCACGACGGCTGAGGAGGCTGTCCGAAGCGCTGTCAAGTCGGGCGACCGCATCTTCCTCACTGGCAACTGCAGCGTGCCACAGAAGCTGATGGGGGCGCTGGTCGATTATGCCCCTGAGCTGGAGAACGTGGAGATCTGCCACGCGCTTACGATTGGGTCGAGCGATTACGTGGCGCCGGAGATGGAGGGACACATCCGCGCCAACTCCCTGTTCATTGGCCCCAATGTGCGCAAGGCGGTGCAGGAGGGGCGGGCCGATTTCACGCCGGTCCTGCTTTCAGAGTTCACGCTGCTCTTCAAGCAGGGGGTCCTGCCGTTGGACGTCGCCTTCGTCCATCTCTCACCGCCCGACGAGCATGGCTTCTGCTCTTACGGTATCGAGACCGGTCTGACCAAGTCGCCGGCCGAGGCGGCCAAGACCATCATCGCCGAGGTCAACGAGAATATGCCTCGCTGTCTGGGTGATTCGTTCATTCACGTCAGCCGCCTGGACTACATTGTGCCGGTGGACTACCCTCTGTTGGAGCTGCCGATGACGGAGGGTGGGCTCTCGGACGTCCACATCAAGATCGGCGAGCACATCGCCGAACTGATCCCGGATGGGGCGACGATGCAGATGGGCATTGGGGCTATACCCGACGCCGTGCTCAATTTCCTGCACCACAAGCGCGACCTGGGGATCCACACCGAGCTGTTCTCCGACAGCGTGATCGACATGGTTGAGGCCGGCGTGATCACCAACGCCTATAAGACGCTGCACCCGGGTAAGATCACGGCCGGCTTCATGATTGGCACGAAGCAGATCTACGATTGGTCGCACGACAACCCGCTGATCGAACTGCACCGCACCGAGTACGTCAACGACCCCTTCGTCATCGCCCAGAACGATCGGCAGGTGGCCATCAACTCGGCCATCGAGGTGGATCTGACGGGCCAGGTGTGCGCCGATTCGATCGGGCCTAAGCTGTACAGCGGGGTGGGGGGACAACTCGACTTCATCTACGGCGCCTCTCGCTCGAAGGGAGGCGTGCCTGTCATCGCCCTGCCGGCCACGGCCAAGGGGGGAACGCTGAGCCGCATCGTGCCCATGCTGAAGCAGGGTGCAGGTGTGGTCACGTCCCGCTATCACGTTCACTACGTGGTGACGGAATACGGAGTTGCGGATCTATACGGCAAGACGATCCGCCAGCGGGCACAGGCGCTGATCAACGTCGCCGCGCCCCAGTTCCGGGACGAGCTGAAGCGGGCGGCGAAGGAGTTGAATTACATCTAGAGTTTAGGGTCCCGCCGGCCTCTTGCCGCGGGACAGGGTACTGGAGTGCCAGATGGATGACAAGGATGCTGTTCAGTGCTATAATCACTCCAGGTGACACAGGCAGAGTCCTGGATGGGAAGGATGGAGTAGGACATGAAGACAGCATCTCTATCTGTTGCAGAGGGGATGGCGGCTAGCCTGGGGCAAGTCGCTGACAACCTGGGTGTTACAGTTGATGCATTGGCCGACAAGGCGATCCGCCGCTACTTGCGACAGGAAGCCGAGAAAAAGGTTCAGCGTGAGGAGCAGCACTTCCGTGCTCAGCATGCCCAGTTGCTTGAGCAGTACTCAGGTCAATTCGTTGCTATGCATGACGGGTGCGTGGTTGATTCCGATGCCGACGAGTTGGCTTTGTACCTGCGCATCCGGCAGAAGTTTCCCATGATCGGTATCCTCATCAAACAGGTGACCCCTGCTCTTGAAGAGGTCTGGGTTATGCGCTCACCACACCTTGAGTACGATTGATGAAGCACCATACCTATCCCTACAGTGCGGATTACGAGCCTTCCATGCCAATCGCTACCGTTACACTGAGGGCCCCCTCCTCGGGCGAGGTGATAGGGCCGGAGATGGCCCTGGTTGATTCTGGGGCTGATGGCACTTTGATTCCAATTAATCTGCTGGAACAGATTGGTGCTGTCAGCATCGCTACCGGTCGGCTGACCTGGTTGTGGGAGGAGAGTCGGCCGGTGAATCTATACATCGTGCAGATGGAGATTGGCCCCTGCGTGCTCCCCAAGGTCCGCGTGGCAGGAGTCCCAGCCGGCACCGACTTGATTCTGGGACGCAATGTGCTCAACCAAATGGTGCTCACACTCAACGGCCCAGCTGGGGTGATGGAGATACCAGCCTAGGTGATTCTGTCTCAGGTATCGTGCCCCGACTCTGTCAGGGGTCGATGGCATCGGAGCTTGAGGACGTGTGTTACGCAGGCTCGCCGACCAGGTCGTAATCCAGCGCGGCGGTGATGCGCACCGGCACGATCCTCCCGACCGGGAGTTCTGCCTGCACCAGCACCAGGCCGTCGACCTCTGGCGCGTCGCGATATGAGCGCCCCACGCTCAAGCCCTCTCCGTATCCCTCAATCAGCGTGTCCAGCGTCTGTCCCACCAGCGCCTGGTTCCTCGCCAGCGAGATGGGCTGCTGAACCTCCATCAGCCGCTGGCGCCGCTCCTCCTTCACCTTGGGCGGCACGTCGTCCTCCAGGCGGGCGGCCGGCGTGCCCTCCTCGTGGGAGTAGGTGAAGACCCCCACGCGGTCGAAGGCCATCTCGGCCACAAAGTCGACCAGCGTCTGAAACTCCGCCTCCGTCTCCCCGGGGAAGCCCACCAGGAAGGTGGTGCGGATGGCGATGTTCGGCATCGCGTCCCGCAGTCGCTCCACGGTGCGGCGCACTCGCTCGACGTCGGGCGGGCGGCGCATCCGGGTCAGCACGTCGGGGTGAGCATGCTGCAGAGGGACGTCGAGGTAGGGCAGGATCTGAGGGTGGCGGCCTATAGTCTCGATCAACCGCCTGGTGATGCGATCGGGGTAGGCGTACATCAGACGGATCCACGGCACCTGCGGCACCTCCACGACTATCAGCTCCAGTAGATCCGCAAGCCCATTCTTCATTCCCAGATCGCGCCCGTAGTCGGTGGTGTCCTGGGCGATGAGGATGATCTCTTGTACCCCCTGCTCGGCCAGCCACGCGGCGTCGGCCAGGACCACGTCG
>Ga0180433_10005985_pt1 | contig 16157 bp, 15 predicted proteins | sample SS_ome_8_FD_132980 | JGI IMG/M metagenome (GOLD analysis project Ga0180433, IMG submission 132980) | Hypersaline lake sediment archaeal communities from the Salton Sea, California, USA - SS_1_D_1 metaG | ecosystem: Environmental > Aquatic > Non-marine Saline and Alkaline > Hypersaline >... | reverse complement strand
TCAAAGAAAGTGGTTGTTGTATTTCGACAGTACAATCACGTTTAAGGCTATAATGAACTTTCATTCTAATGTGGTCAACATAAGCTGTCGCACTACCAAACCCACTAACACATGCTACTAAACCTATACCAAAATTAGAATTATTTATATCATCTCGTGTCCAAGTTTCACTCCATAAATCAGAACTTCCTCCATACAGTTGATAATCATTTGGGTCGGATGACGCCCAATAACTACTATCAGATTTATCGTCAGAACCGTAGGAATCATCAGATTTAACTATATATACATTAAAATCCTTTAAAGTACTGCCTGAACTCGCATATCTTTCAATCCCAGCTTCAATACCTACTACTGTAGAATCTTCTGGTAAGCTAAAACCAAAGTTAGTTGCTTTTAAAAATTCACTATTAATTCCCATTGGAAAAGATAAACTTGCATCAGCATAACTATTATCACTAGACTGAGCATTATTAGGATTATTCCATGCTGGAGTAAGTATCCCCCAATCATCGCTAACAGTTGTACTTGGACTCAACCAATCAGTTTCGTATGGATTAACTGGAGAGTGACAACCAGCTGATAAAACTAAAGGAGTTTCCATACTAAAAGTTCTAATTGGTAATGCAACTGTACTTGTTATCAAAGAACTACTTAACTCAAAAGTAGAGGGTGTTGCTGTTACAGTAGTTCCTAATACTGTTGGTTCGTGTAGAGATAAACTTAATGTTTCAGTAGTAGGGTGAGTATATACTGTATCACTATATTCTACCAATAACCAAATATTAGTAAACCAAGCGTCTCCAGTAATTGTATTAGTTTTTACACCTATTTGAGCAGTATCTAAAAGAGCCTGAGTCCAATTACCTCCATTTTGAGGGTCTGAACTACTAATTAATCTATATAACCTTCTATAATCATATCTTTCGTTAGTTTTCCATGTAGTACCGTCAATATAAACTTCTGAACCACTTACCACTGTGCCGCTAGATTCAGATTTAAGTCTTGTAACAAAACGTGCATAGTTACTTGTTTCACATCTATATCTAGTACCAACCATAACATTAGAAATTTGTTTTCCAGTTACAGTTTGACCGCTACCCATAGCATCTGCAAAAGAATCAATATTAAAGTCTGCAGTTACATCTGAATCATCTAATTCAATATAATCAGTGCCATCATTTGGAGGAGCTTCGTCTATATCGCTATAATCTCCACTTGTTGGGTTATTATCGCCTGCAGCATTAGGGTATAAATGAACAATACCGCCTTCTCCAATATAACTAGAATCATCTACTGAAACATCATCAAAGTATAATGTACCTGTAGCATTATCAATTATACCAACAGCTATACTATCATGATAAGAAAAATCAATTGTAGAGCCAGAAGCAAATTGAACCCCATCCAACCATGCAGTAGCTAAATTATCTGTAAAATAAAATTCAACACAATGCCATGTATTAAGAGAAAGAGCATCACTATCACTTCCTATCTGACTAGGCGAAGCATCATTTTCCCAAAGTTCTAGCGTTCTATCGTTATTCATACGAATAGAAATCGCAGCCCAAGTACTGCTATAATCAGAGGTAATCATAGCAATATTAGTTAATGCATCTACAGGTGTATCTATATAAACGTAAAACCTCAAATATAACTTAGATACACTATCTCCAGAAGCAACTACTTGATGTCCAACGTATGCTTTTCCTTCAGTAGTACGATTACACCTCAAGGCAGCCTGACCACTGTGAATAACCGAAGTAGTAATCTCTGGTGAACCGTTGATATAATTAAATTCTACTTCGTCGGTAAGCGACTGTAATTCAAATCCTGATGCCCATAATCTAGCCACAGTCAATCACCTACTAAGTTAAAGTAATTATTCCATCAGTATGCCATTGTATAGTAAATGTGCCTGAAGCTACTGTTTGGGCTCCACCAAAATCTATTGAAGCAATTAAACTATCGCTATTAGTTGTATCATAAATAACTGCATGATAAGCTGTAAATGTAGCAGAAGTCCAAGAAACATCAGTAGCATCCCACTTAGTAGTTGTAGCTTCTGTTACACCTTTTCCAGCCATAGTTTCCCCACCAGTGGTATAACCATTGCCAGACTCTTCAGTAATTTCATTTCCTGATACATCAGCCCAAGTATCGTCTCCTGCAGTAAAACTATGATTATCGTCTAACAACGCAACTTTTATTGTATCATCTTCTAAATCCACTTCACCGTTCATTAAATCGGCTTTAAATCCATCATAAATTCCACTAGCCATTATTTATTTTCCTCCTTGTTTTTTTTCAACTTCATAACCATCTAAATTATGTTTTTTCATAAAACTATTTACAATCTTGAGAGATGGTGCATGTACTATGACATCTTGTATTCCATGCTCTCTTTGAATCTTCTCTACTCTAGGAGTAATACTCAATATTTTTCTCCCATTAATTTGTTTTATTTTTGCTCTAAATTCTTCCATACAATCCTCCTTTATACATCAGTTCTAAACCACACCTGTCCACTAACAGGGCTAGTTGGGTCATCCGTTCTATTTTCAAACACTAAACCCTCTGCACCTACTCCTGCTAGAATAAATTTATTAAAAGTTCCAGGAGAACCTGCTTCGGTACAAAACTGAGGTCTATCATCGGCACAAATTATATCTCCTATAACATGAGAACCTTCCCCCGATTCTGGAACATCACTTCTATTATACAACCTTATATCTGCATAATCGTGTTCAGCTGTAACTGCAAATAAAGGATAATTTTCATTAAATATATATGCTAAAACTCCAAGACCGTATTTAGTACCATCGCCATATTTAAAACCTAGCATACCAGAACCGCCTCCACCATATTTACCAATGTCTCCAGTAACCTGATAATAAATACCGTTTTCATCAATTCTAGTTCTAGGCATATTAGCAGAAGTCTCAATAGTTCCACCTCTAACGGTACATCCAATTAATAGACCACCTGTAAGAGTATCTGCACCTATTGTTACTCCACCAATATTTCCACTTTGAGAAACAATCTCACCTTCCAAGTAAATGTTACCGTTAGCTAAAACTTTTAAATTAGCATTAGCAAGTAATTGATTATCACCACAACCATACATACCTGTTGAATTAATCAAAATACCCGCAACACCACCTAGAGCCGTTTCTCTACCATTTCCACTATTATAAATCCAACTTATTTCTTCAGTAGTAATAGTATCATTATAAAATCTAGTATCGTCTAATCTTCCTTCATACCAATTAGAACTTCCATTTTCACAACCTAAGTATATATTATTAGTTCCTGCTGTAGGAGTACCGCTATCTTGGTCAGGGTCTCCCGAACGAACATTATTTACATAAATATTGACTAAGCCATCAGAATCTCTATTAATTGAAATATTTTGCCAGCTGTCTAATTCTAAATCCTCTCCACTTGATGCCCAATTAACTCCTGCATCGGAAGAAACATAAACCCTTTCACTATTTATATAAACTTGAAAAGCTCCATTATCTAATAAATACCCTCCCCAAGCTTCAGGATAAATCCAAGTAGTAAAATTAATATCCCCACTACCAATAAAATCGGTTGCTCCACAATCAATATAATCACTTGAACCATTAAATATTAAAGCGTCATTTATTTTAGCAGTTATTCCTGAATCGGAAGCTGTTGTCATATCTTCTGTATTTTGACTTGCAGTTCCATCGTAACTACCTTCGCTATCAGCAACTGTCGTATTGGATGCATTGTCATTCATAGTATAATGTGCAGTAGCAGTTCTCGCAATTCCCACCATTTCAGAAGTACGTAAAATAGAACTTGTATTAATATTAAAAACTGTTTGATTAATAATACCGCTAGAAAAAGTTGGTGCAGAACCATCAGTTGGTAAATCAAAAACTAAACCTAAAGTTGCATTATATCCTCTAAGACCATCAATATCTAAAACAACACCGTCTTGCCCTAAACCTACATTTGCTCCTGTTTGAATAATACCTGTTGTAGTTCCATAAAGCATTGTATCAGTAATAGTCCACCCACCTATAACACCTGCATTAGCATTTAATGTACCTCTAAATGTACCATCATTAAACTCAACATTTCCATCGTCTTTAATTTGAAAACCAGAAAGCCCAGAAGAAAAATCAGCAGATTCTATAGAATTATGAGTAATTAAAATATTTCCTATTCTTGCATCATCAGTTGTAAAACGAGCTAACTCCGTTCCTGCTGCATTATAGAAAAATATACCGTCTTTATTAAATTTTCCTAATAAATTTTCGTCAAAATCATATAAATTTAAAGAAGAACTATCTAATACTAAAGTTCCTTGTGTATTAGTAATTGTTAATTTTTCACTTAGCTTTAATTCACCTATAATACTATCTGCTAAAATATCTCCAATATTATCACGTAACATTTCAATAGTATTTTCTTCAAACCTACCGTAACCATCACCATATAACTTATATTCAGTATAATTCATTATATAAGCATCATATGTAGATTCATCACGTCTATCTACTATTCTAGCAGAAGTTCCTGGAAGAGGTACAATTATTTTAGCAATAGTAAGTTTATTATCAAAAGAACTTGTATCTACGCTAATATGGTCTAAATGTAAATTAATAAAAAATGTAAATGTATAACTATTTAATGGAATTTCTAAAGTTAAATCTTCTTCCAATTCATATACTTTGCCACCAACCGAACCTTTACCAGCTCTTATTATAACACTAGTAGATACTGGGTCAGTTGCTTCAACAGTTAAACCTTCTATTATAAAAGGTGGTAATGCAGCTTCCAAGATTGCTTGAATTGCACTGATAATTTCACCAGCACTTGCACCAGAGGCTGCACTTTCTGCGTTAACAAAAAAAGGTCTACTTAATTGTTCTCCATAACGAGGAGAGGGATATCGCATCCTTTTTTCAATTTCTTCAACTGTTAGTGTATAAATGTCTTTATATGTGACTCTTCTACCCATCTAAAAAGCACCGCCTATTTTTTATTTTTCTCTTCAATTAGCTGTTTAACTAGAGCTTCTTGACCTAATAATTGATATAAAGCTACTTTATGTTGTTCTAGTGCATTTTGTATTTGTTTTAATCTTTCTTCTAAAGTAATGTCTTTTTTCTTTTCCTCGCCACCCATACTAGACTCCTTTTTTTACAAAATCTACATTAATATCCCAATACCGTGCTAACTCATCAAAAAAAGTTTCATCAAATTTAGCACCCATACCTGCTCTACTCCCCACACAAATAATAGTAGAGCAAAATCTACACCCACGTAAATCTGCTCTTTGATATTCAAAAAAAGGAATAGAAGCACCACTAAAATTACAATTACGCATATCAGACCTACGTGCCCACAATTTTCCTTTAAAAACTGCATCTTTAAAATTACAACCTTTAAATCTAGAACTACACCAATTGATAATTTCCCCTTTTCTACCTATAATAGCTCTTGAAAAATTAGTATTAGTAACATCTCTCCCTACCAACTGCAAATATTCAATAATAGCACCTGCTAGGTTTTCACCTTTAATATCTATATCTCTAATTAAGTCAGATATATCTTGCTTATTTTTTATTTTAGCTTCTATTTTTTTTCTTAAATCAGAAGTCATAGCTTTCATTATAACACCTCTGCTATTTTATTTACTAAATCAACAAATTGTTTTACAGTATTTATTTTTGCTAACTTTTGCTTTAGTAATACGTCAACTATCTTAAAAGCTTGTTCGATTTTGGATTTCTCATAAACTACTTCTCTAGTTGTATATATGTAGGGGTAATAATAATTCCAATAGTAACCATCAATTTTATCTGGCAGTAGGTCTCCTACATAAGTATCATAATAAGTAATATTACCATTGATATCTACACGCCCCAAATCATAACTTACGTCTACATTATTCATAATTCCTCCTTACGTTCCTGGATATCTTGCAAGTACCAAATCATAGATACCGTTGCTTTCAGATATAGAATCTATAAAATAGTTTTGATTAACATCATTATAAGTATCATACACTCTTACTGTTTGACCTACTTGTAAATAAGGTGAGTACAATACTCTAGCTCTCATTTTAGTATGGTCTTTTACAAATTCCTGTAAATATGCTTTTGCAACATAATCTAACTGTTCTTGCGTAAATAAAGTTTCATCATCTATTTCCATCTTTTTATATAGCCTATCTCCAAGATGATTTAATAATCCGTCATAATCATAAATACTTGTATCATCAGTTACTGTCTGACTAACATCATCACCAGAACTATGGTCTTCACTTAGCCCAGAACATCCTGTAAAAGAGGTTGAGGTCAAACCTGTATAAGTAAAAGAATCTCCATCAATATAAGCAGTTTTTTCATCACCACCAGATTCGGGTTCTTCAAACCCCTCGGTAGAGGTTACATTTAAAGTATAGGTTTCTCCTGATGCAATGCCTGAAAAATCAAAATCTCCAGTCAAAGTAGTATAAGGTATTAATGTTGCTTCAGATTTTAATACTATATTATCGTAAGCGGAAATTTCAGTAAACGCAACTACCCAAACACCAAATTCTGATTTATATTCAATATTTTTAACATGCTCTAAAATAATTTTTAAATATCTTGCACTAAAACCTATTCCTAAATCTTTTTCTTCTAAAGACTTTGATTCCCCACCCATTAATTTAAAATTATGAGCTTCATCTGATATTGCATAGTAGTTTACGTTGTCAGTAGAATAATGCAAGGTTACTCTCATTTCAATATCAAATTTACGAATCTCGTCAGGCTTATAAAATCCTGCAATTATATCAATAGCTTGTAAATTATATTCCGCACCTAAGTCTATAATAGCATAATTATACCCAGAAGGCGGTTCTGCAAAAAACTCAGTTTGAACTTGGGTGTCCCACCTACCATCAATAACTGAAGCTACATCATGTACAGGAGTCATAGCAGTCCAATATTCGAATGTAGCCTTTACTACAGTACTATCTTTATTAGGGATTAGATTTTTATCAATTTTAAATTTAACATTATCATAATCTATTTCCAAAGCTCCAGTTGAATAAAATACCCAATAACTAGCTGTAGATACTCTTTCTACTTCCGAATTTTGCGAGTTTCCTGGAACGTGATATATACCCCTAGCATAATCCATATTTTGGTCATAGGGTGAAAGAGTAAAAACTGTATTACCAAAAACGTCATATAAGTATATAGTCTGAGAAGGTTCTATACTTGCATGAGCAAAATAAATTTTATAGTAATAATACGTGTGAACAATAGTATATTGCTCTTTACTTTTATCTCTACATCCTGTTACAGTTTCTGTTCTTACAGTTCTTTCCCATATTACAGATAAACCAGCAAGCTGATGAACTTGGTTATCAATAGGAATACCATTAATATATACAACAGGTTCTAATTCGTCTAAATCTATATATCCTGCGTCAGAAATAGATGATTTGTAAATATATTTATTTCCCACTTCAGTATCATATGCTAAAGTTGCATAGCTTGCTAAACCTTTATATGTATTACCTGTAGTAACAAAGTCTACTCCATCATTAAACATTACATTAGTTGGATTACTATTTTTACCATACATAACAACTCTAGTATATAAATCTTCATCTTCAAGATAATCTATTTGGTTTACTAAAGTTAAATTATAATCCTCATCACCACTTCGCTTTTGGTTTAAATAATTAGCCCATATTTTATTATCTCCAATAGTACGAATAACATAATTGGGTGCCAAATACTCTCGAAGTTTATTTAAAGCTTCATAACGATTAGCTACTTCTCTTGACCTAAACTTAATACTATTTAACTCAATTCCCGTAGCTTGTAAAGTTTTAAAAGTATAGTTAGTAGTGCAAGTAACAATACTACTTAAACTTATTGCTTGGTCTAAAATAATTCTTCCATATCTATTATCAAAATATTCTAAAGAAGCTGCACCAAGTCCTGAGAAATCAGCAGATTCTAAATCTGTACTAACATTACTATAAGAAAGATACCAAATCTGTCCTGCTTCATAAGATGTTTCATATTCAACATAAGTATCCGTAGTATGTGCTTTTAATGCATAAGCACCACTTGTAGGAATGCCTGTTAGTGTATTACCGCTACCTTTAGCAGACCATCTAAAAATATCTCCATTAATACTAGCTTCTCCATTATTGGGTAGTCCTTCTGTGCTTTCCAAATAAATAACGCTGTCCCCTGCTGCAATATTAGATGCAACTTGACAATAAATAGGCATTGTAGTAGAGGTATAATTTGGTGTTAAATAATCAGTACTTGTACCTTCTACATTATTAAAAGTTTCAGTTAAATGATTTGCTATAACATTTGCAGCACTTGTTTCTCCAAAAAGATATCCACCGTAGCCATCTGCTAACGTAAGTAAGTCCTCTAAAACGTCTTCAGCGTAAATTCCTCTTGTATAAAAATAATAACTCTTAGCAATTAAATCATAATTATAAAGTGCATTTAGAGGTGAACCTAATTTAACCTGACCATTCCCGTAATATATCTCAAATCCATCATATTGAGGGTCTTCAGTTAAATGATTTTTATCTCTAATATGCAATATAGGTGCAGGGTCAGTTGCAACAGCGTCGTGTGCAAAATCGAATAGTTGAGCAAATTCTTCATTTGGTTCAGATAAATAATTTGGCGTTAAAGTTTCATTTGTAATCTCCACTTTTGTACCTTCAGAACTTAAATCAACATCTAAAAATTGCAACATAGAAATATAATCTAAACAATTAATAGTGATGACTCTTTGACCTGCTTGCTTAGTAATAGCACGTTGATTTACTTTACCATAAAACCTTTTAAATTCTGTATCATCGCTACCATATTTTTCTATAAATTCAACTAAATCTCCTACATTAATTTTTGCACTACCTCCCTCACCAAAATAACCGCTAGTATTATTTAAAGTAAAAACGGCAGAGGCAGAACCAAAATCTTTGCTATAACTAATATTCCAAGATAAAAGGTAGTCAGTATATTCAGTACTTGCTATTCTTAAAACATATACAGGTTGAATTCTTTTATTTGCTACTTGTTCATTAATTTCTGTTGTTAATTCTCTTGCCATACTTTAACCCCTATTCCATAATTTCAAATACTGCAGAAAAATCATAAGTGTCGTCTACACCTGTCAGCCAAATTCTTTGAACTGAAATAAATCTTCCAATGTATTCTGCTGAATTATGGTCAACTATTTTAATATAGGTTGCATTTTTTACATAATTTTCTATCTTTGTTTTAAAAGTATCGTCTACATAAGTCCAAATAAACTCAATAGGCTCTCTTACATACTTAGTTTCTGGTGACATAAAACCATAAGAGCCGTCTGCCAATTGAACTTTCTGTTGTGTTGATAAAATAGGCATAGTAGTATTTTCATTAGGTCGGTAAATAGTATCTGTCAAAGCCCAAGTATCACCTGATTCTAATTCATAAATATTCCAAGAACTTCTACTCATTATGATAACCCTCTCATACTATTCATAGCAAAATTATCCTCTATATTAGTTGCTTCGCTGAAGTACGCAGATTGAGGAAGAATATATGTTAATTCTTGTTTTAATGCTACAAGATTTCTATTAATTATCTCTAGTTTTTTATTTGTTACATCTATTCTAGGTGCTATACTTCGAGCTTCAGTTCTAGATTCTATTGAAACTTCTTCACCTTCCTTATCCTTTGCAGCTACAGCACTCATTATCATAGCACCAACAACTAAACCCAGACCAACAGGTCCCAATAATCCTCCTATTGTACCAGCTAAACCAGAAGAACCTGCAAGAAATCCCAGTGAACTTAAACCCATCATACCTGCACCAAGTCCACCCATTATACCAGCACCCATAGCCATTCCACCGCCCTGAGCACCACCTGCACCTTGATACATAGAATAACCAGTTAAAGCTGCAGTAACTCCTGCACCCAAAACTTGCCCTCTTGTAGCTGTACCTAAACTACTGCTTTCGCCTTGAATGTAAGATTCAATATTATCAATTTGTTGTTCTAAACCTCCAATTGGTTGATTAAACCAACCGCCAGCACCAAATCCAGGAAGAGTTGCACCAGCCAAACCTGCATAACCCCCAAATCTACCTGTCACACTACCAATTCCTGGAGCATTACCACTTATAACTGCTGCATGATAATCTGCACCTTCAGCAATACTTTGTTTTACTTTATCGCCATGATAATCTCCAGCCTGTTTAATTGAACCTGACACTGAATCATCAAACATGTGCCTGAAATTACTAAAAAAACTACCAAATTCTGCAAACATTCCAGATTGAGCAACTAAATCAGTAAATGAGGAAGCTGTTTCCGAAGCAATAGTTTCTCTAAAAGTAGTTGCGAGATTATTCATAAAATCAGAAAAATTAGCTTCACCAGTTAAAAGACCTTCTAAACCTTCTTCAAAACTATCTTTCATAATACTACCTAGTTCTATAACTTCTTCCTTCATAGTATCTAAAATTTTAAGCCTTTGTTTATTTAGGTCAGTGAGGTTCTTACCTTCTTTTTCCATCATTGCTAGTTTTTCTTTTTCTATTTCAATATCATTTTTACCATAAATAGAACCTATTTCAAGTAAAGATAGTTGTGCTTCTAAAGTTCTAGTTATATCTTCTTCCAAACTTAATTCTTCCCCTAAAAGCCCTTTAATTTCGTCTACTAGTTTCTTCTTATTCTCATCAGCCCCTTCACCTTCTAGGTTAGTCTTTTTCATATTTAACAAACGCACTTCAACTTCTTCAAGAGCGTCTAAATATTTGTAAGCTTGTTCCTCATCAAAACCTAAGTCAGTAAGGAAATTAAACTGGTCGTATCCACTCAAAGAATTAAATTCTTGGAACTTTTCCTCTACTTGTTTTTTCAAATCATAATAACCTATTTCTCCACCACCTTTTAAACCTTCGATAACTGATTTTTGTATTCTTCTCTTTAATGCTTCTTCTAGTTTTCTATTATCAAAAGTAGCTTGTGCTAAAGCTATCGCATTTCCAGCTCCAGGAAATAAATTCCATTTAGATTCACTAGCTTCTCTAATATTTGTTGCTATTCTTCTAAGAGTAACACTTAAAGTTAAAACTGTAGGGAGTAAATTGTTTTCAATAAAATTATTGACTTTTTTAAGAGCATCCACATAATTTGTAGCACCAGTAACTCCTATAACAAAAGCCTCTACTGTTTGTTTTTTAAGAATATTCATTCTATTAATTTGAACGTCAATAGTATCTGTTTGAAGCTTAAACATTTCTAACAAAGTTCTCATTCTTTCTTCTGGGTCTTTTGAAGCTAACAAACCTAAATTTTTTGCTACTTCGTCTAAATTAGACGCAAAAGTTTGAATTACTTTACCGCCTTTAATACCAAATATGCCCATCAACTCTTCAGCTTTCTTAACATTTTCACCGTATAAACTATTTAACTTAACTAAAACTTCGATTAGTACATCAAATGCAGCTTCTTGATTAAAGTCTACATTTCTTCCTAAAACTGCATTAGCCTTATCAATATTTTTCACCAACATTAAGAAACTTCTACTTAACTGAGTACCTGCAGTGCCACCTCGTTGCATTAATGTATGTGAAGTCGCCATTAAAGCCATTGTTTGGTCAAAAGTAAGGTTAAAATTATTAGCAATTGCAGCAAAGTTTTTCATACCTGCAGCAAACTCGTTTAATTCAAAAGCATTATCTCTATAAAGTGTAGCAATAGTAGAGCCTATAATATTCATTTTTTCTTGAACAGTTGTTGCTCCTTCTATTCTATCACCTAGCAAATTATACATATCAGCCATAACTCTAGATGTTTCCGTACTATCCCCCATCAATGCAACAGACGTTTTTAGTGCTATGTTCATACCATGTACTGCTTTTGTTCCATTAATACCTGCTGTAGCAAAACGATAATACGCCTCCACTACATCTTTTACAGATTTACCAGTTTCTGCGGATAGAGTTGCAGCAACATTTCTAAGGCTTTGCATAAACTTACCCATATCTTTAATATCAGTAGTAACTGCAGCAGCACGTGCCATCGCTTTGTCAAATTCACGAATATAATCTAAACCTTCTCTAACAGTACTTAAAAAACCCATAAAAGCACTTCTTAGTGCCAACCAAACAGGAATAGTTAAAACTGCTCTTTGAGTTAATTTTGCTAAACTACCTGCAAATCCCACACTAGCTTTATCTGCAGAAGTAGCTGCACCTGCATATTTTTTAAACGAACCTCCAGTAGCATTGACTAAATTCTCGACTGCTTTCAGTTTACTTAATTCACTGCCATCTACTCTATATTTTATTAAATGTGTTAATACTTCAGTTGCCATATATTATTTCACCTTCTCTTAGGTCTACTCTTAAAAATAAAAGTTCTATCATTCACTTTTCTTGAATCTTTAAAAGAATCATAAGGTACACCTTTTCTTTTTGTTACTTTTTCCTTATTATCTCTACTTTTTTTCTTTTTAAAATACAAATAAGCATCTTCATATAGAAAATCTTTTAATACTTCTTCAGGCACATCGCCTAAATATATATCGGTATGGATTACAGAATAAAAATTTAAGTAATTTAAAAAAATAATCTGTAAATAACTAAAATTCCTTATATTCTCAAATAGCTGTAAATTAAGTTCTTTAGCGTTATTATACATAGTTTGATAATGACCGCTTTTTGCTAAATTCCTTACAATTTCTATTGCTTTACCTTCTAATATCATACCTTCACGTCTTCTTTAGACATTAATGAACTATACATTACTAAAACATTTATTAAATCCTCGCCATTCTCAGTAAATTCTTCATAACTACTCCAAGGTTTTATCCACTTATCACCTTCTTTTACATATGAAACTAAATATGCTAAATAACAATAAGAAAAAACCATACATTGAGTTTCTACACTATTTTCTAAGTAAGAGGTTTTTTCTATTGAAATCAATCTTTTTTGTTTTTCTAGATTATTTATTTCTTCTTTATATGCTTTCCACTCTGATTCTGGTTTCTTCTCTTTTATAGCTTCGCCTAATTTTAAAGTTAATTTATCCTGCCTATCGCTAAGTGTTGCAAATTTTTGATTTAATTCTAAGATACTAATACCTCGTTTCTCATATAATTCAATTAACTCTTTTTCTGTTTTATTTACAAAATTTCCATTAGCATCTTTCTCTTGTAAAAGCGAGATTTTCTTAGCGTTTAATTTTTTATATACTTCCTGTTTGCCTTTAAAAGTAGTTTTAACTACTTTATAAGTTTTTCCTCCAAATTCGAAGACATACTCATTATTCTGTAGAAAATCTTCTACTACATTCATATCTAAAACCTTACTCATTTTTTCTTCAACTTCTTTAATATCAACTTTTCTTTCTTCGACCATACTATTCACTCTCCTTCTTACTCTTAAATTGGAATATAGTTACACCTAGACCTTTGGAATAAGCTTCAAGTATTTCTTTGAAATCTCTCCAGCCTTCATAGATTAATTCTTTTACTGAGTTTTTTATTTGAGGTAAGTCAGAATGAATTTCAAATCTCTTTAAAACTTTACCTACCATTTTAGAGGCTTGAAAATCTATTAGACTTTTTAGGTCTTCGTCTTTTATATTTAGAAATTTAGGTTTGTCCATACTATTCTCCTTACAAATGAGGGGGGGCTATCAGAGAGTCTCCAACGCCCCCCCCTTAATAATTTTAATTAAGTAGTAAAATCTGATTCACTAGTAGAAATGAGTCCTTCTTCACCCTCAAGGACTACTTCACGTGAAGCATAATCATTAGCAGTAGCTCCAGTTCCAGTTGATGCAGGTGATAAATTAGTAAACTTATACCCAATCAAGAAACTAGATTTAGCATTAGTAGCATAAATTTTAATATGTAAACTAATATCATCAGCAAATTCACGAATATCAATTATACCATAATCAGTTCCTGCAGCACCACGCAAAACTTCTTCAATAGTATAATCTTCCATAAATCTACCTAAAGTTATACGAGTTGTAATATTATTAACACCACGAGAAACAACTTCGGTATTACCAATCTCTTTATAATCAGCTCTATCAAAAGTAACTTCGGATGTAGCACTTTGTAATCTGTAAGCATAATTAGAAACTTCTAAATAAATACTTGCACAGTCGGCAGAAAGTCCTGCAGAATCGCTATCATTCTCTACAAATGGGTCTCCTCCAGTAATATAAGAAGCTGCAGCATAATATACTTTTATGATATCTCCAACTTCACAATCAGGAACAGTTAAAGTAGTTGTGCCATTTACATAAGTGTAAGTAGTTAAATCACTAGCAACACCACTTCTACTTCTCGTAACTCTCAACATATAAGTAGCTGATTCGTCTGGATTTTCAGCAGGTGCTGGGTAATTGGCATAATCACCACTACCTATTACTATGTCAACATCTCCATCTTCACCAGATTCTACTGTTTTTTCCAAATAAATTAAATATTTACAACCTTCTCTTAGCATCTTTTCATCTTCACCAACTAAAGTAAAGTTTCTTTCAATCAAAGCGTCTGGGTCAGCGATATTAATACTAAAAGAACTTGTTCTTAATTTTGGATACCAAACAGTTCCAACAAAAGTACCACTATCATCTGTTTCATATGCAGCAATATCAATTGCAGAAGTTTTAAAATCAGTCAAATTAACGCTAGTATCGGCGTCTGCAGCATTAGCTAACTTTTTCCAAAACTCTAAATTTCCGTATTCATACTGTCTAAGATTTACAGTTACGGACGGTATAGACTCTTTCCAATCTACAATACCGTCTCTTCCAATTTCATTAATCTTAGTTCTATTTAACGTACCTGTACTATTAAGTTCTTGAAGCCTATCAATTTCAGCAGCCACACCTGCTCCGTTATAGGTGTAACATCTGGGCTCCAAATATGACGTATGTATCATTGTTTATCCTCCTATGATTTACAATGTAAAAATAATTCCCCTATTTTTTTATCTATTTATCTATGTTATAGTAATTTTTCTTGTCCAACCAGTATAATGGATTCTCGCAACTGAATTAACCCAATCTATTGTTTTTTGAACATAATTCATTGGAGAAATAACTTGTGGTCTTGCTTTAGTTCTTGGAGTATATACTGTTTCTCCTGCATAAGGGTCAGAAGCTAAAACATTACTAGCACCGAGATAGGGAAAACTAACTGAATAATTTCCACTAAATTTTAAAACCTTTCTTCTTTTTGGAACAATCTCGGGTATAGTATATCTACCTCCAAAATTAACAACAGCCCAATATCTAGGCAATTGTGCTATTTTTCCTACCCCTATTGAGTAGTTTGCTTTAGTATTAATTAATGTATGTATATCAATAGCTTTTTCTAACCTACCTACAGTTCCTCTATCCTTCTTTTTCTGAGAAGAAATAATATTTCTCATTCTAATTGCACTTTCTTCTGCAAGTTTTATAGTAGCTTCTTTAGTAGTGAGAAAGTGTATATCAACTTGCTTCTTAAACTGACGAGGAGTAGTTCCAATTCGTTTAACATCAATTGATATTCTTTGCATATTAACTCAAACTAACTCTAAAAGTTATTGACATTGAATGACGATATCTATCTTTAGGGTCTAAATCATCAGTATATAATTCCACCCTACCGTTAGTATTAATTCTCAACATAAAAACATCTCCTGCAGCAGTAGTTTCCAGTGTTTCTTTATCGCCAGAAGCGTGAGAATAAGTATAGTAAGTACAACCGTCTTTCAATTTATCTTTAACATAATCAGCTAAATCTAATCTTTGAGAATCACTTCGTGCAAATATATCAATCATAACATCATATTCTACCCATAAAGTATTTGCACCTAATTCTCTACGTCTATTAGTATCATTTATAACTCTAACGCATACTATTGGAACTGTTAAAGTATTACTATAAACCTCTTTAAAAGTTTTAACTACATCAACATCACTCCAATCTGCATTGAAAGAAGTAGTGAGATAATCTATAATAGAATTTTCTAAACATCTAGTTTCTCTAAAATATGACATAGTTAAGACCTCTTTGAAAGTATTACTCTAAGTATATTGCCTGTTCTTTTGGTAATTAATGCTCTATTA
>Ga0180433_10005984_pt1 | contig 16166 bp, 16 predicted proteins | sample SS_ome_8_FD_132980 | JGI IMG/M metagenome (GOLD analysis project Ga0180433, IMG submission 132980) | Hypersaline lake sediment archaeal communities from the Salton Sea, California, USA - SS_1_D_1 metaG | ecosystem: Environmental > Aquatic > Non-marine Saline and Alkaline > Hypersaline >... | reverse complement strand
GATGCCGCCCTGCAGGGTATGCCCCCCTATCACACACCCCTGGGATGGTCCCTGCGTATCGTGGAGCCCAGCCGCTAACGGTATAGAATGCAACATATCGGTGCCTGATACCCAAACGCTGCAAAAGAGATGGAGTAGAAAATCGTGTCCGATAGAGAGATATACGCCGGTCTTATCGAACACCTGCGCGACTGGATATTCGATCTGCCGGAATCGAAACTGCTGATGCCCATGCTGGAGATGCGCTTCACCCCCGAGGAGGCGGAGTTCCTGGCCGGATTTCCCCATATGCCCACCACTATCGAGCAGCTCTCTGAGAGATACGGGCTCTCTACCGGGGAGCTCCAGGGCATCATGCAGCCCATGATGCGCAAGGGCTTCATCTATCGCGTAGAGGGGAGGAGCGCAGTGCGCTATTCTCTCCCCGACTCCTTGTTCGTGTTCTACCGCATGCCGGGATGGAGGGGGGAGGAGGGCGCATGGAACCGTGAGCTCGCCCCCTTGATCAATCGTTATTACATAGACAAGATGGGCGCCGATATCTTGGGGTATCCCACCAAGATTCTGCGGGCCATCCCCGTCGCCCACACCGTGGCCGACACCAGGCGCATCCTCCCCTACGAGGACATCCTGGATTTCATGGAGCGGGAGGAGTACCATACCGTCTCCACCTGCGCCTGCCGCCACCGCCACAACCTGGACCCCGATTTCGAGACCTGCGAGCACGAGACCGAGAACTGCCTGCACTTCGGCAGGCTGGGAAGATATATAGTGCAGAACGATATGGGCAGGGAGATAAGCCGGGAGGAGACCCTGGAGATACTGGAGGCGGCGGCCGAGGCCGGGCTGGTGCACTCGATCTCCAACACCAGGGAGGGCATGGACACCATCTGCAACTGCTGCTCCTGCTGCTGCCTCATGCTGGAGCCGGTCAAGTCACTGCCCTCACCGCAGAGAGGCCACCAGAGATCCAACTACATGCTGGACATAAACCACGACACCTGTAAGGCCTGCGGCCTCTGCGCCAAGCGCTGCCCGGTGGACGCCCTGGAACTCAAGGACAAGGAAGGGGTGCCCAAGGTAGATGCCAGCGGGAAGAAGCTCAAGGCCAGGGATTATAAAGAGGTAGTATACCAAGCGGACCTGTGCATCGGGTGCGGGGTATGCGTATACAAGTGTCCCACCCAGAGCCTCAGCCTGGTGCACAGAGAAACGGAGGAGGACATACCTCAGAACATGAGCGATATAGGCTCCCGCTTCCTCAGCGAGAGAGGGCGCGATTTCACCAAGATCTTCTAACATCCTGTGTAGAAGGGGGTAATGAATATGGTCGAATCCCAGGAGATCTCAGCCGATTTCCCTTTCGAGTCCAATTACGTCGAGGTTCTCGGCTCCAAGATGCATTATGTGGACGAGGGTTCCGGGGACCCGGTCCTATTTCTCCACGGCAACCCCACCTCCTCCTACCTGTGGAGGAATATCATCCCCCACATCTCCTCATCGAGCAGGTGCATAGCCCCGGACCTCATCGGCATGGGAAAGTCGGACAAGCCGGATATCGAATACCGTTTCTTCGATCACGTCAGATACTTGGACGGCTTCATCGAGGAGTTGGGCTTGGAGAACCTGGTCCTGGTCATCCACGACTGGGGCTCCGCGCTGGGATTCCATTATGCCAGGCGTCACCAGGACAACGTCATGGGCCTGGCCTTTATGGAGGCCATCCTCGCACCACTGCCCGATTGGGATATCTGGCCGGAGGCGGGGAGAAGAATCTTCCAGGGGTTTCGCACCCCCGATGTGGGTTGGGACCTCATCGTCAACAGGAACTTCTTCGTCGAGCGCATCCTTCCCTCATCGGTCACCCGCCAGCTCGGCCAGGAGGAGATGGACTACTACCGCGAGCCCTTCCTGGACCCGCCCAGCCGTAAACCCCTGTGGCGCTGGCCGAACGAGATACCCATCGAGGGAGAGCCTGCCGACGTTACGCGGGCGGTCGACGAATACAACCAGTGGCTGAGTAACACCGACTTGCCAAAGCTGCTCTTCTACGCCCAGCCCGGTTTCCTGATAACGGAACCTATGGTCGAGTGGTGTAGGGACAACCTCGGCAACCTGAAGATGGTGGATATAGGCGAGGGCATTCATTTCATCCAGGAGGACAACCCTCATCTCATAGGCGAGGAGTTGGACCGGTGGGTGAAAGGCATATGAGCGCCGTTAATCGAAGCTCCCCAGGCCGTCCAGCAGCGATTTGAGCACCGCTTCCGAATCCACGTCCGTGGGGACCTGGGTTGGAGGAACCTGCCTCGATATATCCGGAAAAACCCGGCCCCTGGCCAGGCCCAGTGGCTTGACGTCCAAATGCATCATCTCTAAATCGGAGAAGGCCTCCGGGATGACGACAACGGATGTCGCTATTACATCCCAGGGCACAAAGCCTCCCTTCCATGGCAGGAAGGGGATTTTGAGGTTGAGCTTAAACCAGGGTTCGATGCTGGGAACAAGATATCGGGATAGCCGGTTATCCATATCCTCGAGACGCGAAAGCTCTCTTGCAGTGAACACCACCTTGTGGCAGAGGGTGACGGGTATGAGGGTCTTGTCTCCCTCAGAGCTCATCACTATGTGGGCTGATGGGGGGTCGGAGAAGAAGTTGAGGTCGAAAGGGTTCATGAGCCTTACCCTCTTGCTTTCGGGCATGATGCCGCCCAGGATCACCAGCCTCTCGAGCTTTTCGATAAAACCGATGTCCTTGAGCAGGGCCGTTGCTATATTGGTCAGTGGGCCGATAGCCAGCAGGGTGACCTCTCCCGGCAGCGAGTCTATGGTCTCGGTGAGGAAGGTGCTGGCCTCCGTCCCCTCTCCTCTCCGCCAGGGCAGGGAGGCGCCTTTATATACCGGAATGTCTCCTCTATCGATCGCCTCTAATATCTCGAGGGCCTTACCATAGGTCTTTTTACCGGAAGCATTGCCGAAGACGGTGGTCACGCCAAGTAGGTCGATTTCCTGTGGATGGGCGATTAGATGGAGGAGAGCCAGGGCATCGTCCACATCCTTGAGGGCATACCCTATGGCCGGGTCGGTATCGAGGATCACCTTCTTAGCCATACACCCCTCCTTTCCCAGGAAACCGCCACCCTGCTCTTTCACTGAGCCATTCTATCATCGCTGCTCGAGGGAAGATAAGCACATCGAAGGCAGGGCTGGAGTACCTTGCTGCTCCTTCACATAGGGATTAAGGCGACCCGATAGGCTATAATCTAAATCGACTCGTTCTCAATGTAGAGGAATGGAAGCTTACCATGGATATGAGGAGGTCTGATATTGAGGTGGGGAGCAGGTAAGACGGAAGGTATCGGCAACGACTGTTTGTGGATCGATCCTCACGTCCACATATTGCCGCCGCGGCGCATGGCCGGCCTGGTGAGATGGGTGAAGAAGTTCACCCCGGGATTTCCACTCAGTGAGGAAATAACCAAAGAGGAGATACTTGAGGAGCTCCGGGCAGCCGAGATCCCCTTCTTCTTCAACCTGGTCTTTCCCCTCTGGGAGGAGGAGACCGAGGACCTCAACCGCTTCAACCGTGACCTGTGTGCGGATATCCCCGAGGCCATCCCCTTCGGCTCGGTACATATCGATACCCCGGACAAGGAGAAAGAGACCCGCCGCTGCATCGAGGAGTACGGTTTTGTGGGCATGAAACTCCATCCCTATGCCCAGCGGTTTCCAGCCTTCGGACCCGAGATGCACCCTATGTTCAAGGTGTTGAACGAGCATCGCCGGCCCTTCCTGGTACACACCGGCTTCGACGAGTTCTACGGGATGTCCATGGACCTGGAGATGATGGAGGGGATCATCCGCGATTATCCCGACATGCAGGTGGTGGCCGTACATTCCCTCTTCGCCCGTTTCCGCCTGGCCCACCGCCTGTTGAGCACCTATCCCAACTTCTGGCTGGACATGACCAACACCATTACCTGCATGCGCATCTATAAGGACCTCGGGGAAGTCAAAAGCACCCTGCCTCCTCTGGCCTCGAAGTTGGAGGTGGAGATGGTGGAGGAGAACAAAGAATACTTTTCCCGCCTGTTCAAGGACTTCCCCGATCGTATAATGTATGGTACCGACTTCCCGGTGGGCTTCGGGTTCCACCCGGCTCTCCTCGAGGACCTGCTCTACTTCGACTTCGGCGAAGAGGTCGAGAGTTACCTTCTTCATAAGACGGTACGCCGCCTCATAGCGAACTGCGGCTGTGACGATCCCTTCCAAGCCTTAGGCAGTGAGGTATAACCCGGACTGAGATCATTTTTAACGCGGGTAAGGTTTTTCACCTATGGTTAATGGGAAAAAATAATGCTAGCAATAGGTTCGGCACGATTCATACGAGGAGGTGAAGGATGTCCGCGGTAAGGGAGTATCTGAAAGGGCAGCACCTTTTCACCATGAAGGCTTTCCTCTCAACGGAGGAAGACCCCGATCAGAAGGTGTGGTTCCACTTAGACGAGGAGGGCAAGGTCAGCAGCCATTCCTTCGAGCCGGCGGGTAAGGAATGGGACGGCTCCGGACCCCAACCGGTCATCACCCCCATGGGTCGCTTCGAGGGCGATGCCAAGATGTCCGAGAACTGGACGGATTACGTCGACATGGCCGAGGAGGAAGAGAGTAAGCAGCTTGGTTGACCTGGCCGGGTGATATCCGCCATGCTTTGGATTATTCTGGGATTGACCGCCGCGCATCTGGGGCTGATAATGATTATGGAGAGAGCCGACCGGGTGGTCGCGGGCGCGCCCTTTTGGAGCGCTCGAGGAAAGTCCGGACTCCAATGGGTAGGGAGCTGGGTAACACCCAGGCGGGGCAACCCGACGGAAAGTGCCACAGAAAGGGAAACCGCCCGCTGGTGCCGACATAGAGGAGGTACCGGTGGGTAAGGGTGAAAAGGTGGGGTAAGAGCCCACCAGCGGCCCTGGTGACGGGGCCGGCTTGGTAAACCCCTCCCGGAGCAAGGCCAAATAGGAGCCGATGCTGTGACCCGCAGCGCTCGAGGCTCGGGTAGGCCGCTCGAGGCCGCCGGTGACGGCGGGCCCAGATGGATGACCACCACCTGGATTAAGATCCAGGTACAGAATCCGGCTTACAGGCCGGCTCTCTCCATCTTTCCTATATTTCTATGATATTCTAACCTGGAAGATATACATTTCCTTGTAATGCTGGGGGAGGCGGTAGTCATATCTTTCACTAATTGCAGCAACTGTGGTGTCCCCAGACTCATCTCCTTGATGCATCGCTGGCGTGATGACGGCATTCTGGAGAGCAAGCTTGGCGGGGTACGCGGGGTGTTCGTGGAGAGAGACGTTTTTGCCGGCACCCTGGAAAGCCTGGAGGAGAAACTGGGCATTCCCCTGGACGACATCATCATCGACGCCAAGCGAAGGGATGCCAAGATATACGTTGATGACGTGCTGTCCGGTTTGCTGGGAAGGTTAACGCGCTTCCCCCTTTTCCGCAGGATAGGATACCTGGTCATGATCCAACAGGCGGCCACCATCGGCCTGGCTAGAGCGGAGCTTCTCGAATACAAGATAGGGAAGAAGTTTGTGGGCAGAGCCTCCACAGTATATCACCCCGCCTTATTCGTGGGGGATGTGACCGGCGCTTTCGAGAGCATAGAGGGCAAAAGGGGTACGCCTCATTTCGGTTATATAGGGAAGGCATGGTATATGGAGATACATCCGGCTGAAGGAGGCAAGGAGGAGGAGAGGCTGGAGTTCGAGAGGACACCCGAGGTCCCGGCGAGAACCGTGTACCGCACATGCGAGGCATGTGGTGTGCCCCTGCATATAAGTAACTTTAAATGGGTGGTGAAAGAGGCGAAGATCTTCGACATGGTCACGGGGGAATGGATCATCTATATCGATGTGGACGGGGTCAACGTGCTTCTCAGGAAACTGGAAGAGGAGATCGGACAAGAGATACCGGAGTTCGTTGCCCGTCACTCCTTCAATCACTATCAGAAACTGAAGAGCGAGCATCCGGGCAGCTACCTCGAGGACCTGGCCTTTATCGCGGCCAGGGGCTTCGGGGTCCCGGAGGACGTCGATCCTTCCAGGGAGAAGCTGGAGGAGGGAATCGAGGTACGAAACGTCTTTAATCCTCCCATCGTCGCCGGCCTGGTGGCCGCCGTATGCGGCGGCGAGGATGCCGAGTTCTCCTGGGAGGTACCCGAGCCCGGCATAGTAAAGGTCGTTGTGAAGGGTTAGGCTCCCCCGGTCCTCCCGCGACCCGTGCCAGTATTTCCTTTTGTATTGGAGGATATATTAAAATGCATTCATGTTTTCATGGGTATTAGTGAACTGGAGAAAGGAGCAGCAGTGGAGGACAAAGAAGAGACTACGGCGCAGGAGGAAGTCACAGCCGCGCCGGAAGTGGATGAGAAGCTGCGGAAGAGGGCGGATTTCTGCCTCAACAAGTGTCCCGTATGCAAAGCAGGCAGAAATAAGGGCAAGGGATTCATGTACCAGATGACCAAGTTGGAATCCAAGTTGGGGTTATGCATCTGGTGCAATGCCTACGAGAAGGTGTACGGCGTTCCCGCTTACGAGAAGCCGCCCGAATCATAGAACATACATATATCGGATATCCGCAGCGATAAGAGGCAGGGACCACCCCTGCCTTTTCTATCTGCCTTTCTCGGGGAGATAGCTCTCCTTGACCCACCTGATGGTCTTGTCCATGGCCTCTTCGTAGTCCACCCTGGTCGACCAGTCCAGCTCCTTTTTGGCACGGGTACAATCCACGTGGTTCTCCCTTCCCATCACTCCCACCGCCAGCCTGGTGAAGGGGGGGCGCACCCCGAAGGGATGGCAAGCCAATTCCGTGGCGTGAGCCAGGTACCAGGCCAAGGAAAAGCGAAGGCTGCCCATGGGACGCTTCCCTACCAGCTCGGCCATGGTGATGTTGTATTCCCTCCAGGTCACGTGGTAGTCGTCGGCGAAGTGATAGGCACGCCCCGCGGCGGCAGGGCTCTGCGAGGCGGCGATGATCCCGTCCACCAGGTTCTCCACGAAGATGAAGGCAGTGTCGCATCGACCTCCATCAATAAGAGGAACCGGGCCTCGCTGCAAAGCGTCCATGACATCGCGCACCCATACGCTGGTGGGCCCGAACACGTTGGAGGGGCGGATGATGGTGACCTCGAGGCCTTCCCTGCCGTGGTAAGACCGGCACACCCCCTCGGCATCCGCCTTACAGTCGCCGTAGGGGATGCCCACCTTGCGCAGGGGAGCGTCCTCCGTGCAGTCCTTGTTGTGATACTTGAGTCCATATGCCGCTATGGAGCTCAAGTAGACGAACCTCTTCGCCTGTCCCATGCTTTCATCCAGAAGGTTGCGGGTGCCATCCACTATAGACTCGCTGAAGAGACGCCGGGGTCCCCAATCCGTTACCCGGGCCGCGCAGTGGTAGATAACATCGCAGTCCCGGGCGCATCCCTTCAAGGTGGGCGGCTTGGTTATGTCCCCGCGGACCACCTCCACGCCTTCCTCATACAGGTCTCCGGCCTCCTCACCGGGCAGGAAGAGCCCACTGACCAGGTCGCCTTTCTTGAGCAGAGCGCGGCATATATGGGACCCGATCAATCCCCGGGCTCCGGTCACCAGTGTCTTCATCTTCTCAGCTCCCTTCCAGGTTCACAGCTTGGTCTGCCCACCTTACCGGAAAGATATCATAATCCAGATAATAACCATAGAAACCGCGGCGTTCCATATACCTTCCTGGGGAACTGGTTTATTCCTTTCCTTTTGCGGCTAGAATGCGGGAAAGGGATGCGAGCCTCACGCTGTAAAGGCTTTCGCCCCTTTCCCCGAGGTTGTTTATATGGAACATGAAGTGGGCTGGATGACTAGCAAACCGCAAAAGACATTGTCACAGGAACCTCTCGGCAAGGAGGAATGGACCAGGCTGGTGGAGGAATCCACCCGGGTCTTCGCCGCTAACGAGGTGGAGGAGGGCGAGGAGTACTACCACATGCCTTCCTACCATCACTACCCCACTCTCTTCGCCTGGGACAGCGGCTTTCACGCCGCCGCCATGTGCCACCTTGACCCGGCCAAGGCCGCTAGGGAGCTGGAGACCCTCTTCAAAAAGGTGGATGATGACGGCCGCCTGCCCCATGAGATGCTTCTACGCAATCCCGCCTCGCGGCGTTTGAAGCGGGTTTTGGAAAACTGGTTTGTACGCTGGGAGTACGACCGGCGCAGGGCTTCTTTCATGGTCGACCCCCCCAGTTACCATTTCGCGGCTGAGTTGGTCTTCAGGTATGGCAATGATAAGGACTGGCTGGAACGGGTCTGGCCTTTCATGTGCCGGAGCCTCGATTATCTACTGGAGGTGAGGGACATATTCGGGGACGGCCTGGTGACCATCTTTCATCCCTGGGAATCGGGTACGGACATGTCCCCCCAGTTCTTCACGGCCATGGGCCTGGATGCGGGAAGGCGCAGGGATGTCGCCAGGTCCGCTCTATATACCACCTACCTGTTTGCCTATAACCGGCTCAAGGGATGGGACATCCAGCGCCTTCTGCAGGCCGATAAATTCGTCTGCCAGGAGCTGACCATGAATTGCCTGACCATCCGAGCCTGCCGCTCTATGGCTTTCCTGGCGGGAGAGTTGGGAATAGATGATAAACGCGATCGCTACCAACGCCGTGCCCAGGTCATGATGGACGCCCTGGACGAGCATTGCTGGGACGAGAGGGAGGGCTGCTATTTCCCCCGTTTTGGATACCGCCGCCCGCGGCTGGCCAGGCGCAGGACCGCCGATTCCCTCATGCCCCTGTTCGCCGGACTCTGCCGTCAAGACAGGGCGGAGCGGTTGATACAAGAACATCTCTTGAAGCCGGGAGAGTTCTGGACGGAGTACCTCATACCCTTCAATCCCGCCCGAGAGCTGGCCGGTGCCTGCTCCTGGGTGGATAGGCGGCTGTGGTCGGGACACTGCATCTGGATCAACTTCAACTGGATGCTGTCCATCGGGTTGTCGCAGTACGGTTTGGCGGACAAGGCCAGGGAGGTGACCCGAAGGACGGTGCACATGATCCTCGGGGAGGGCTTCTTCGAGTATTACGACTCCCGTACCGGCAAGGGCATGAGGATACCCGATTTCTGTTGGCCGGCACTGGCCCTGGACATGATGGCCCGTTTCTGGCCCGAAGTGGTTAAACAGACTACCCCCACTTGAAGGAGGGGGTCTCAGGCGGCCAGCTTGAGATCTTACCTGAAGGTTCAACCCTTGCGCGTGCGATCGGGAAAGGCGTCGTCCTGCATCCCCGTGCGCATGTATTCCAGGTAACGCTGCCGGCTGCGTGATGCAGCGGCATAAAAGGGGATGAGAATCGCCGCCACGATGAGGGTGAGCCAGGAGCGGAAAGCAAACCCTACCCCTACGTTCATCAAGGTTCTGGCCGCTATCCTCTGGTATCTCCTGCGGTTCATCTCCGCCCTGTGCAGAGCCGGCTCCTGTCTAGCTCTCTGGATGACGTACATATTGAACAGGAAACCCGCCGCCCACAGCAGCAAGCCCAGGGGGATGGTCACCAGGTTGCTTATGGGCAGGCGCCAACCCGCCATGAGGCCGGTTATCACGCTTCCCCATAGCGCGGCGAAGTGCAAGACTATTACCCAGTTCGCTGTAGACATATGGTCTTTATACCCATGGAGGGAGGTCGAAAAACCAGTTAACCGCCGTAGGTTATCATAAAAAAGCCGAGCAAGGGAGGGTTAAACGATTAAATTGCAGAAAATAAACATATAATATGATGAAGGCGTAAATAACCTTTTCACTATGGTAAAGGGGGTGGATGGCTGGAGTACCGGTAGTTACTTATGCATATAGATATCAGCCCGCGAGTGAAAGGAGGATGTTTGAGTGAGTAACTTGACGGAGATCAGGCGGCGCCTGGATCGCCTGACTCAACTCAGCAACTCGATACGGGAGCAGTTCGCCAGGTTGAGCGGTCCCGAGGGTCAGGAGATGAAGAAGAAGGCCAAGGAGGAGGGCACCAAAATCGGCATCGGTGCGGGTATTTCCTTTTTCGGCCTCATGGTCGCGGCTGTGGCCTGTGTCTACATCAATGCTGTTATCATCCTGCTTGTGAACATCGCCCTTGATAAGCTGTGGTTGTCCGCGCTGATCGTTGTCGGAGGATTTCTCATAATAGGCGGCGTGATCATAGCGATCGGAGCGGGCATGATCTCCTCCTCTTCCAAGGAGCTTTCCAAGATGACGTCGGATGTCACGGAGAATATAAAGAAGGCCAGCGAGGAGATGAAGGTCGAGGTAGAGGAGCTTCAAAAGGTCGCCAAGCAGGAGGCGGAGGAGCGCCAGAAACAGATGGCGGAGATGATGGAGGCGGCTAAAACGGTGGTGCCGGTGGTCATCGGGGCCTATATAGGATACAGGATCGTTAAGAAGGTGGTTCGCTCCCGCAGAGAGAAAAAGATGATCCTGAAAGAGATCAAGTTGATGGAGGACTTATAGCACCCTGGGAGAACGTTTGAGGGAAGGGCCGGGATCGCCCGGCCCTTTTCCAATTGGGGTCAGGAAAATGCTGTCACCACTTGCGGTTATCCTGGATAGGAAGGTGGTGATGACATTGGCCTACTCTCACAGCCAGCTTGAGACATATGCGAATTGTCCGTTCAAGTACAAGCTTCAATATATCGACCGCAAGAGGACGGGGCGCAAGAGCATCGAGGCTTTTATGGGCACCATAGTGCATGAAGCCCTGGAAAAGCTCTACCGCGATCTACGCATGTCTCGTCTGCCCGAGCTGAAGGAGCTGGAGGAGTACTATCTTGAGCGCTGGGACAGCTCCATAAACGACGGCATCTTTGTGGTTAAAAACGAATACGAACCCGAGGATTACCTGCAGACCGGTCTGCGCTGCATCGGAGATTATTACAGGAGATACCATCCTTTCGAGGTCGGAGTGCCGGTATGGCTGGAGAAAAGGGTGAACATCCCCATCAGCGATGAGGAGGGGAGATCTATAGGCTTCGCCGGGATCCTGGACCGCCTGGACAGCTTTGAGGAGGGAAGATACGAGATCCACGATTATAAGACCTCCGGTACTTTGCCGTCCCAGCAGGAGCTGGAGAGGGACCGGCAGCTGAGCCTGTATCAACTGGCGGTGGAGGCGGCTTACCCGGATGCGCGGGATGTGGAACTGGTCTGGCATTACCTGGTGTTCGACCGCGAACTGAGGCTGCGCAGGGAAAGGGAAGAGCTGGAAGGAGTGGCCGCGTATGCGGCTCGCCTGGCACGAGAGATAGAGGAGTCCGAGGATTTCCCGGCCAGGGAGAGCATGCTCTGCGAATGGTGCGAGTATCAAGAGCATTGCCCCAAGAGAAAGCACCGCTTTATGGTCACCATGCTTCCGGCCAGGGAACTTAGTACGGACCGGGGCATACAGCTGGTGGACGAATACGCGGAGTGGACGGAGCGCAGGAGGGAAGCCGAGGCTCGTCTCAAAGAGCTGAAAGAGGAGGTCCTGGAGTTCTCCGACTATAACGAAATGCACAACCTTCAGGGCAGCTCGCAGGCGCTCAGGATTACGCGCAGAAGACAGGTGAAGGTGCCGCCTTCTAAGAGCTCCGAACGGCAGGAGTTGGAGAACATCCTGAAGGAGGAGGGGGCCTGGGAGGATGCAAGCGCCCTAAATGTCCACAAGCTCTCGAGCGCGCTTGATAAGGGCAAGCTGGATGAGAGTACGCTTGATCGCCTGGATAGGTTCGTCGATTGGGAAGAGGTCCCCACCCTTCGCCTTTACTGATAGATTCCCTTAATTGCCTTGAGCGCATGAAGGGTGACCCACTTGCTCTGCTTGCCCTTACGTTCGATATTAGTTATAAAGCGGCCGTTAAAGGTCTTCTCCAGAAACCATCTTCCCTCCTCATCCTGCTTGGAAAGGACCAGGTCCATGGCCTCCATCATACGGGGATCTCTGTAACCGAGCTTTACCAGCAAGCCCAGCATCTCCAGGGCATCGGTTTTCCAAATCAAGGGGAAGCCGAATCGCAGCCATTCCTCCTTGGATACGCGATCCGGATCGTGACTGCCCTTGTAGATATGATGACACAGCAGGTATTCCGCTCCTTCTCCCAGAGTCTTTTTCACCGCGGCGGTTCTTCTTCTTGGTGGTATCTCCGCCAAGGCTTTGAGGGATTTCACAACTCCCATATGGCAGGTGTGTTTTCCCCAGCAGTTCTCACGGCCGTCGTACGGCCAACCCTTTGGGGCCTTGGTACCGTCGTCGAACCTCTGGTAGGTGTTTATCCAATCAATGCCCCGCTTCACCCTAGGATCATTCATGTAACCCAGTCTTATCAGGCTCCACACCATGTTGCCGGTCAGGCAGGGCAATACCTTATCCTTTTCACCCCCTCCTTCCGGGCTGCCAAAATAGGCGAAGCCGCCGCTGTTCCTATCCTGGGAGTACTCCAGGATGAACTCGCAGGCTTTCATGATGCGCTTGTCTCCTGCGTCAGCTGCCAATTCGGCCAGGATGATGATCTGCCAGACCGTACCTCGATACTTGGACCTGACGTAAAAATCCCCGGGGACGCCCCAATATCCGCCTTCCTCCTGCCTGGCCAGTATCCTTGGCACTACCCCTTCGTGCATGATCCGCCGTTTAGCCTGCTTTACCTCGGAGCTTCTCTCGGTTTTTCCCATGAGATCGATCAGGGTTGCATAGAGCACCGAGGGATTGCCTTCTTGCAGCAGCCAGCCTGTGGGGTCCGTACTTAAAAACGATTTCCAGTCACCCATGCCATTACCTTGTCCAGTAGCAGGGTCAGGTCAGGAAAGCCAGTACCTCGTCGGCTGCCTCATCGGGGAACTGGGATATAAAACCATGTGCCCCGCCCTGGATCTCCACCAGTCGGCAGCCCGGGATGGCATCAGCCAGGATGCGGGAGTTCTCGGGCGGGATGAGGATATCCTCGTCGCCGGTGATAACCAGGGTGGGTTGTTTAATATCGCCCAGGCGTGAATGATCGGACCATACCGATATTCCCTGGAATTGGTTCATAAAGGATTTCGGAGGAGTGGGGGCGATCATGAGTCGTTTCATTGTCTCGTCGATCTCCTCCCGGTGCTCCTCGATATACTCGGGCTGGAAGAGCAGGGGAAGGGTGGCCTTGAGCAGCTCCTCCTTGCTGAGTTCCCCCTGCGGCAGGGTGAGGAGTGAGAGGGCCTCGGGTGAAGCGAGGACCTGCTCCTGACCGCCGCAGTTGGTACACGCCAGCACCAGGCGCCTTACCCTTTCCGGGTAGTTCAAGGTCAGCTCCTGGGCTATCATGCCGCCCATGGATACTCCCATGACGTCGGCTGAGGACCAACCCAGGTGGTCCATGAGGCCTACCGCGTCGGAGGCCATCTGAGTGATGGAATAGGGTCCCTCGGGCTTGTCCGTCCTTCCCGTGCCCCGGTTGTCGAAGGTCACGACCTGAAATCGTTCCTCCAGCCGCTCCAGAAAACGATCGTGCCACCAATCGGCGTTGCCGCCCAGGCCCATGATCAACAGCAGGGGTTCTCCCTCGCCGTAGACGCGGTAATGGATGTTGATGTCGTTTATCTTCGCCTCGGTCCCTGTCTCGCTCATAGGTCCACCTTTCTTACCAGGCTCTTAAGAGCGCTCTTGCCCTTGGGGCATTCCTCCCGGTTGTAGCAGTACAGGCAGGCCCGCCTGACATGCCAGGCGTTGAAGGCCAGGTTGAAAAAAGCGAAGAGGGCGAGATGCTTGAGCCTGCCCCTGTCCCTGTCGCGGCGAAAGGCGGTCAGGATACCTCCCGCGCCGATGGCGGGGTAGGTCATCCAGAAGGCGGCCGGCAGCGCCAGGCAGCCCTTGAACCTAGTCTCATCACCCTTCTCGCCCCATAGCGGCGCCAGCCTGCCCCAGCCGGTGCAGCAGTTCTTTCCGTAGTAATGGCAGTTGCGGCAGAGGGACCTCCGCAGCAGAAAGAGATGCATGAAGGCCACGTACAGGGGGAGGAGGACCGAGAAAAGGGGCTTGCGTCCTTCCTCCTTTGGCCAGGCTCCCGCGGAAGCGGCCAAGACGCTGGCCACCAGGGTGGCGTTTAGCGTCGTGATATCGGAGAGCCCCCACTCCTCTTTTATCTCCGGCATGTAACCTCTCCTTGCCCGTGAACAGTGTTATAAAACAGTCTATCTTTTCGCTCCTTCGGGGACAATGGCGCTTAGCTCTCACCGCTGGGAAGCCCGCTCTGTAAGGGAGGGGGGGTTCATGCCTCGGTATAAGGTGAAACGGGAGGGCTTTCCTCCCCTCTCCCTGTGCCCCGCTCGCCCTTGAGCTCGGAGGTGCGCATAAAGAAATAGACCAGGCAGAGCACGGCGATGGCTCCACTCGCCATATACATGGCGGTATAGCTCCAGGCGTCGGCTATGGGGCCCATGGCGAAGCTCCCCACGCCGATCCCGATGTCGAAAACCGCCATGAACATGCCCAGCATCACCCCCCAATCACCCACGGCGGTATGGTCCAGGAGCAGGGCCGATAGGGTGGTGGGAAGATAGGCGAATCCCAGGGCATAGACCAGGCTTCCCAGGATTAGCAGGGTCAGGCTGGACGAGTAGGCGATAACGGCCAGGCCTGCCAGCACTATGATACCCGAGATGAGTATGAGGGGCCGCCTGGGGAACCAGTCGGCCCTCTTGCCCACCACCAGGCGGAAGATTATTAAGGTGGCGGCGAACACCGTGAAGAAGAGCTCACCCTGCTCGATTCCCACCTCCTTGGAGGAGAGGACGATGAAGGTGCTGAGCACCCCGAGGGTCAGGGTATATCCAGAGACCAGGATGAATATCGCCCACTGCAGCGAGGTCGGCTTCATCCATATGCGTCCGGAGGTCCCTATGGTCTGCCCACCTTTTTTCGTCTCGCGAATGAACACCGATACCAGGAAGGCCAGCATAGCCACTATGCCGGCTACGATATAAACGGCGTTATATCCCCAGGATACCCGGATCTCCTCGGCGACGATGGGAGCCAGGCCTATGGCCGCGTCCACCGATATGAAGAAGATGGCGATGCCGTGCAGGCGCCTGGATTGCGGCACCAGGTCCCCCACCAGGGCGTAGGCGGCGGTGTGAAAGGCGGCCAATCCGATGCCATTGAGGAAGCGCACGACGAACAGGGGCAGGGCGGTGGAGAAGGCGACATAGAAGAAGGTGCTGGCGCCCAAGAGAAAGGTTCCCCATACCAGGATGGCCTTGCGGCCCCGGATATCGCTGATGCTCCCCAGGAAGGGCCGTAGCAGGGCGGCCACCACCATCATGGACATCAGGGCGCCGATGAGGAAGTTGGAATAACCCATCTCCTCCTCCAGAAAGAGGGGAAGGATGGGGATTATCAGGTACACCGAGAAGAAGGCGAGGAAATCGTTTACGCAGACCAGTATGAAATCCCGCCCCCAGAGGGTGTCTTTCTCAACCGTTGCCGCCTGGTTCAAGAGCTCCTCCGATGCATAGACAGTGCTTAATGCATCCTACGAGAAGTTCTCGGTGATGTAAACCTCTCCCTCGTCGGTGACGATTATCCCGATACCCTCGCGGGAGAAAGGGGTCAGGATGTTCTCGCGGTGGCCGGGGCTGTCCATCCATCCGTCCACCGTGCTCTGGGCCAGCTCCTCCAGGTCGTTGAACCTATATTCGAATACCTCCCCGGTGAGGTCGTCGTAGGTGTACGAACCCACCACGTTGTTCAAGAAGAGGTTCTCGCCCCCCACGTAGACCTGGTTGCCTACCCGGGTATCCTTGCTGTAATTGTAATCTTCATAACGGTCGGCGAAGTCCTCGCCCTCCGGGCTGACGTGGTCGAAGTAATCCCTCTCCGCCATGTCGCGGCTGTGGGAGAGGGCAATGTTCGCCAGCTGCTGGTCCCACGTTAGGGGCTGCAGGCCGCTATCCCGCCTCTTGTTGTTTATCCCCTGGTGGATCAGGTTGGCCAGGTTAGTGGCGTTCTCCCTGAAATACTGCACCCTTGCCAGAAGCTGCGCCTCGAGGTCGGCGGCCCTGTCCTCAGGGGCTTGGGTCTCTTCCGCGGTGCTGACCGAGGTAATACATCCAGCCAGCGGCAAGGTTAT
>Ga0180433_10005983_pt1 | contig 16168 bp, 16 predicted proteins | sample SS_ome_8_FD_132980 | JGI IMG/M metagenome (GOLD analysis project Ga0180433, IMG submission 132980) | Hypersaline lake sediment archaeal communities from the Salton Sea, California, USA - SS_1_D_1 metaG | ecosystem: Environmental > Aquatic > Non-marine Saline and Alkaline > Hypersaline >... | reverse complement strand
TCGCAAGGTCGTCGTCACCAAGGACGAGACCACCATCGTCGAGGGTGCCGGGGACTCCGAGGCCATCGCCGGCCGGGTCGCCCAGATCCGCAGCGAGATCGAGAACAGCGACTCGGACTACGACCGGGAGAAGCTGCAGGAGCGGCTGGCCAAGCTGGCCGGCGGCGTCGCGGTGATCAAGGCCGGCGCGGCCACCGAGGTCGAGCTCAAGGAGCGCAAGCACCGCATCGAGGACGCGGTGCGCAACGCCAAGGCCGCCGTGGAGGAGGGCATCGTCGCCGGTGGCGGCGTGGCTCTGCTGCAGTCGGCTCCGGCGCTCGACGAGCTGAACCTCGGCGGTGACGAGGCCACCGGCGCCAACATCGTCAAGGTTGCGCTGGAGGCCCCGCTCAAGCAGATCGCCTTCAACGCCGGACTCGAGCCCGGTGTGGTCGCTGAGAAGGTCCGCAACTCGGCCTCCGGTACCGGCCTGAACGCCGCCACCGGTGAGTACGAGGACCTGCTCAAGGCCGGCGTCGCCGACCCGGTCAAGGTCACCCGCTCGGCGCTGCAGAACGCGGCGTCCATCGCGGCGCTGTTCCTGACCACCGAGGCGGTCGTCGCCGACAAGCCGGAGAAGGCCGCCGCCCCCGTCGGTGACCCGACCGGCGGTATGGGCGGTATGGACTTCTAAGTCCCACGCAACGAGAAGTGCCCGGCCCTCTAGGGCCGGGCACTTTTCGTTCACCCGCCGAGGGTGGGCCCTGTGGTCGTCAACAGCGCCAATTCCGTCCACAGGGCCCACTCCCGGCGCGGAAACGGACTCGCCGCCAGTGCCAGCCTTCCCGCGTGGATCACTTGCGGCGCCGGTGCGAAATCTCCCGACAGGACGTCCGGCTCCGATACCGCCGCCTGTATCGCGACGTATACCTGCCTCACGACGTCGAGGTGACCGCCGCTATTCGCGCCCGTGCGGCCTGGCTGTCGACCGGGGCCACCCTCGTGGGCCTGTCCGCCGCTGCGGTGTTCGGAACGAAGTGGCTGGACGGTGACGCGCCCGCAGAGATCGTCCGCAATGACCGGCATTCGCAGTTCGGCATCATCGCCTACAGCTATCGCGTCGGCGATGACGAGGTGGGTCTGGCCGCGAGCCTGCCGGTCACCACCGCTGCTCGTACCGCCTTCGATGTCGGCCGTCTGATTCCGGAGCGCCGATCGCTGCCGATCCTCGACGCGTTGTTCGCTGCGACCGGTCTCACGGTCGGGGAGGTTCATGCCGTCGCGGACCGGTGGCCGGGGGTCCGTGGCCGCCGCCGCGTGCGAGCCACCCTGGATCTGGTCGACGCCGCCGCCGAATCCCCGCAGGAGAGCCGGTTGCGGCTGATCCTGGTGCGCGGCGGCTTGCCGATTCCCGAGTGCCAGATCCGCTTCCCGGACTTACACATCCGGGTCGACATGGGTTGGCGGCGCTGGCGGGTGGCCGTCGAGTACGACGGGATCCAGCACTGGGCCGACGGCGCCCAGCGCGCCTGGGATATCGAGCGCATCGCCATTCTGGAAGCCGCGGGGTGGTCGGTGGTTCGGGTGAGCGCCCGGATGATGTCGAGGCCTGAGGTGCTCGTCGCCCGTGTCCGCGAGAAGCTGCGGGCAGCTGGTTGCCCGCTCTGACGCTGAGCGTGGGCCCTATGGACCGATTCGGGGCGGAATATGACCAGAGGTCCCACCCTCGGCGGAGGGACTAGCGTCTACGGGCATGGACGCCCCAGCCGCCCGGGAAATTCTGCGTGATTCGTTCACCAGGCTCATCGAGCATGTCGACGACCTCACCGACGACCTGGCCGACGAAGAGTCCTTCCACCGGATGACGCCGGAGGCGAACAGCATCGCATGGCTGATCTGGCACAGCGCCCGCATCACCGACGCCCAGCTCGCCGATATCGCGGGCGTCGAGCAGGTGTGGCTGCGTGACGGCTGGTATGACCGCTTCGGCCTCGACCTGCCGCCGGGGGACGACGGCTACGGCCACACCGCCGAGCAGGCGGGCAAGGTCCGCGCTCCGGCGGACCTGCTGGCCGGCTACTACCACGCCGTGCACAGGCTCGCGCTGGAGTACGTGGCGGGCATCACCGTCGAGGAACTGGCCAGAGTCGTCGACGAGGATTGGGAACCGCCGGTGACCGCCAGCGTCCGGCTGGTCAGCATCATCGACGACTGCGCCCAGCACCTCGGGCAGGCCGCCTATCTCCGTGGCGTCGCTCTTTCCACCGGGGCCGGCACTTAAGTCAGGTCCGTGCCGACCGGGCTGTTGGAGGCGGCCCCCAGCGTCTGGTTCAGGAACGAAAAGCTCAGCGCCGCTTTGAAGGCCGTCTGGGCGTTGTCGGCGGCCCCGGCGTGGCCCCCTTCGATGTTCTCGTAGTACAAGACCCGGTGGCCGGCTTCCTCGAGTGCCGCGGTCATCTTGCGGGCGTGCCCCGGGTGCACCCGGTCGTCGCGGGTCGAGGTGGTGACCAGAACCGGGGGATACCGCCGCTCGGCGCTGATGTTCTGATACGGCGAGTACTTGGAGATGAACGCCCAGTCCTCCGGATCGTCGGGGTCGCCGTACTCGGCCACCCAGGAGGCTCCGGCCAGCAGCAGGTGATAGCGCTTCATGTCCAGCAGTGGCACCGCGCAGACCAGCGCGCCGAACAGTTCCGGGTAGGCGGTGAGCATGATGCCCATGAGCAGCCCCCCGTTACTGCCTCCCTGCGCGCCGAGTTGGTCCACCGTGGTGATTCCACGGGCGACGAGGTCGCGGGCCACCGCGGCGAAGTCCTCGGCGACCTTGTGCCGGCCCTCCCGCATGGCCTGGGTGTGCCAGCCCGGCCCGTACTCCCCGCCGCCGCGGATATTGGCCAGCACGTAGGTGCCCCCACGGGACAGCCAGAGCCGCCCCAGCACACCGTCGTAGGCCGGGGTCCGGGCCACCTCGAAGCCCCCGTAGCCGCCCAGCAGCGTTGGACCGGCGGGATGCGGGTCAACCGGCCCCACAACGAAATACGGGATCTGCGTGCCGTCATCGGAGGTGGCGAAATGCTGCGCCACGGCCAGGCCCGCCGAGTCGAAGAACGACGGGGCCGACTTTATCTCGGCGAGTTCTCCGGTCGCGGTTCCGTGCAGCAGCCGCGATGGGCTCAGGAAGCCGCTGGAGTCCAGGAAGACCTCCTCGCCGGTGTCGTCGGCAGCCACGATCACCGTGGTGCTGGCCCCGAGCCCGTCCACCGCTTTGCGTTCCCAGCTGCCCGGGGTGACGATGTCCACGCGGCTGGCCACGTCGGCCAGTGTCACCATCACCAGCCGGTCTTTGGTCCAGGCGTACTGGTGCAGGCAGGTATGTTCGTCGGGCTGGAAGACGACGCTCAATTCCGCTGTCCCGTCGAGGAACTTCTCGTAGTCGGCGGCCAGCAGAGAGCCCGCCGGGTAGCCGCCGGAGGCGGTGTGCCAGTCGGTGCGCAACTCGATGAGCAGCCAGTCGCGGTGCACCGATACGGTCGCATCCGTCGGGGCGTCGATGCGGACCAGCTCGCCGTCGCGCAACTGGTAGGTCTCGTCATTAAAGAAGTCGATGGCGCGGTGCACCAGGGTGCGGTGGTAGCCGGGGGTGCGGTCGACGGAGGCCGAGACGATCACGTCGGTCGGGGCGCCGCTGAACAGAGTCTCGGCCTGCTCCAGCGCCTGCCCGCGACGCCAGCGCTTGACGATGCGGGGGTAGCCCGAGGTGGTCAGTGAATCCGCGCCGAAGTCGGTCCCGACCAGCAGGGTGTCGTGATCCTCCCAGGCGACCCGAGACTTGGCCTCGGTCAGGGAGAACCCGTCGGTGACGAAATCCCTTGCAGTCATGTCGAACTCGCGCACAACGGCGGCGTCGGAGCCGCCCCGCGAGAGTGAGACCATCGCCAGACGATGGTCCGGCTCGATCACGTCCGCGCCGGCCCACACCCAGTTCTGCCCGTCAACACGGGCCAGTTCGTCGACGTCGATGAGTACGTCCCATTCCGGCGCGTCGGTGCGATAGCTGGCCAGCGTTGTCCGACGCCACAGGCCCCGGGGATTGGCCGCGTCGCGCCAGAAGTTGTAGAGGTACGCTCCGCGTCGCCGCACGTAGGGGATCCGGGTGTCGGTGTCGAGCACCGCCAGGGCCTCGGTGCGCAGTTGCTCGAAGAACGGGCCGTGCAGGCCCTCGACGGTGGTGTCGTTGCGCTCCCGCACCCAGTCCAGGGCGTCGTCGGCGTCGATGTTCTCCAGCCACAGGTACGGGTCGTCAGCCATGCCCGCCATTCCGGTCGTCGCGGTAGTGTGGCCCCATCGTCGCATGATCCAGGGGGACTCCAGATGGCACCGGCGCGGGTCCTGGTCACCGACGCCGCCGCGGACCTGCTCCGGCGACTCCGGGACCGCCACGGCGCGGTCATGTTCCACCAGTCCGGCGGCTGCTGCGACGGCTCCTCACCGATGTGCTACCCCCAGGGCGAATTCATCGTCGGGGACCGTGACGTCCTGCTCGGCGTCGTCGACGGGGTCCCGGTCTGGATCTCCGGGCCGCAGTACCAGGCCTGGAAGCACACCCAGCTCATCATCGACGTCGTTCCCGGCCGCGGTGCCGGGTTCAGCCTGGAGGCGCCCGAGGGTGTCCGGTTCCTGACGCGGGGGCGGGCCTTCAGCGCTGAGGAGAACGCGGCGCTGGCCGCTGTCCCGCCAGTCACCGGAGCGCAGTACCCACCCGAACCGGGGAATTAGCCGTACGGCACGCCGGGGCACGTCCGCCGTCAACGCCTGACCGGGACGTATCGTCAAAATCGTGATACCCCTGCCCCGGGCATGGCTGCTCACAAGTTCTTTGCTGCTCGGCGTGGTCGCCGGCCAGATCGCCGCCGTCGTCGCCAAGCTGATGGTCGATACCGCCGTCCGGCCTGACCTGGTGGTGGCCTTGGTCGTGGCGGTGCCCAGCGTTCTGGGAATCCTGACCATCCTCGTCTCGGGCCGGCGCTGGGTCACCGCGCTGGGCGCGTTCGTCCTCGCCATGGCTCCGGGCTGGCTGTCGGTGCTGCTGCTGATCCAGGCGGTCTCCGGTGACTGATCTCAGTTCCCCCATCACCGGGCCGCTGCCCGCGCCGATGTTCGACAGCGGTGCCCAGCCGGTTGCCTCGCCCACCACCGAGCCCAACCCCGCCCCGATCTTCGACACCGGGCCCAATCCGGATCCGCTGCGGCCCCGGACCGGCGCGATCCGGCCCGAGCCGGTCAAGTCCGAGGCCGAGCCTGTCGAGGCCGAGGTCGAACCAGTCGAGTCCGAGGTCGAGTCCGAACCCGAGTTCGAGTCCAAGTCCGAACCCGAACCCGAACCCGAACCCGAGTTCGAATCCGAACCCGGGGCGATCGCGCCCGATGCGCCTGAACCGCCCGCGTCGGGCCCGCAGGCGCAGGCCTTCAGCGAGTCCGAGAACGTCGACACCGACGCGTTCCTGCGTGCGGTCACCGGTCATCAGCCGGTCGTGGTCCCAGCGGCCGCGCCCGTGCAACCCGCTGTCGTGCCCAGCTCCTACCAGTTCGTCAAGCGCTGGAAGTTCGTCCTCATCGTCGCTGGGGTGTGGCTGCTGGCCGCGGCCGCCGGAGCGGGCTGCTACTTCTGGTGGTACACCGCCCTGGACAAGACTGTCCCGGTGCTGGGCATCCTGCTCTTCGTCGTGGCCTGCATGGTGGGCAGTCTGCTGGTGTCGTTGGTGCCCGAGCGCCCGCAGCTCGGTGCGCTGGCTCTCGCGCTGATGGCCGCACCGCTGGCCGCCACGGCGGCGGCCGCCGTGCTGCACGGCGCCTACTTCTTCGAGTGGATCAGTCGCCCGGTAATCGGTTAAGCCGATTCGGCCCCGGCCGATCGCGGGCTAGGGTAGCGGCGTGAGCGATTATGACGTCGTCGTCCTCGGCGCCGGCCCCGGCGGATACGTCGCGGCCATCCGCGCCGCCCAACTCGGCCTGCGCACCGCCATCGTCGAACCCAAGTACTGGGGCGGTGTGTGCCTGAACGTCGGGTGCATCCCGTCCAAAGCGCTGCTGCGCAATGCCGAACTGGCCCACATCCTCACCAAGGAGGCGGCTACTTTCGGTATCAGCGGTCAGCCGAGCATGGACTTCGGTGCGGCTTTCGACCGCAGTCGTAAGGTCGCCGACGGCCGGGTGGCCGGCGTGCACTACCTGATGAAGAAGAACAAGATCACCGAGATTCACGGGTACGGCCGATTCACCGGCCCCCAGACCCTGGTGGTCGACCTCAACGAGGGCGGGTCGCAGACCGTCACCTTCGACAACGCGATCATCGCCACCGGCAGCAGCACCCGGCTGATCCCGGGCACCTCGCTGTCGGCCAACGTGGTCACCTACGAGGAGCAGATCCTCACGCGGGACCTGCCGTCGTCGATCATCATCGCCGGGGCCGGAGCCATCGGCATGGAGTTCGCCTACGTGATGGCCAACTACGGCGTGGACGTCACCATCGTCGAATTCCTCCCGCGGGCCCTGCCCAACGAGGACGCCGAGGTCTCCAAGGAGATCGAGAAGCAGTACAAGAAACTCGGCGTGGCCATCCGCACCGGCACCAAAGTCGAGTCCATCGTGGACGGGGGGGCTGACGGCGTCCGCCTGGTCGTCAGCAAGGACGGGGTGACCGAGGAGCTCAAGGCCGACAAGGTCATGCAGGCGATCGGTTTCGCCCCCAACGTCGACGGCTACGGCCTGGAGACCACCGGGGTCGCGCTGACCGACCGCGGAGCGATCGCGATCGACGACTACATGCGCACCAACGTCGGACACATCTACGCCATCGGCGACGTCACCGCCAAGCTGCAACTCGCCCACGTCGCCGAGGCGATGGCCGTCGTCGCCGCCGAGACCATCGCCGGCGCGGAGACCCTGGCGCTGGGCGACTACCGGATGATGCCGCGGGCCACCTTCTGCCAGCCTCAGGTGGCCAGCTTCGGGCTCACCGAGCAGCAGGCCCGCGACGAGGGCTACGACGTCAAGGTGGCGAAGTTCCCGTTCAGCGCCAACGGCAAGGCCCACGGCCTGGGTGACCCGACCGGGTTCGTCAAGATGATCGCCGACGGCAAGTACGGCGAACTGCTCGGTGCCCATCTGATCGGGCCGGACGTCTCCGAACTGCTCCCCGAGGTCACGCTCGCGCAGAAGTGGGACCTGACGGTCAACGAACTGGCCCGCAACGTGCACACCCACCCGACGCTGTCGGAGGCGCTGCAGGAATGCTTCCACGGCCTCGCCGGACACATGATCAACTTTTGAGAACCCCTCTCTTGAGGCCCGTCGTCGCCGGGGTCGGAGGCGTACTGCTCGGCCACATCGTGTGGCTGCTCGGGATTTCCCTGGCCCGCCGGTCACCGTCGTTCAGCACCGCGGTCCTGGTCGTCTCGGTGCTGTTCTTGCTGGCCGGCGCGGGGCTGGGATATCTGGCCTGGCAGCGGTATCAGCGCGGGGAAGTGACCTCCGCGGCGTTTCTGGCGGGCCTGATCTTCTCTCCGGTGGTCTTCACCGTGATCGTTATCGGTGTGACCTACCTCTAGCCCGCCGACGCGGCTAGAGACGCCAGACCACGACCACCAGGGCGAGCAGGCCCATCACCAGGATCATCCCGGCCATCAGGCTCGACAGCGAATAGGGCATGACGTCGAGGCTGGCCCGGAGTGACTTCATCTCCGCGCGATGCTGGAGCCAGGCCAGTGTCAGCGCCACCAGGCCCAGCACGATCAAGATCATCCCGATGACCCACGGGCTCAGAACCGGTCGCCGGACCTCGTCGCTCTCGGCCAGGTACTGGAAGAACTTGAAGATCGTGAAGCCGAACGCGATCAGCGAGGTACTCGTACGGATCCAGGCCATCAGCGTGCGTTCGCTCGCCAAACGGGTGCGTTCGGCGGCGAGGCGGGTGTTGATGTCGGATGCCGCGCCGTCAGTCACTCGGCCTCCGACGGCTTCCTCTTGGCCTTGTTCACCAAACCGCCCGCCTTCCATCGCTGCTCGCGCCGAGGGCCGACGCTACCCACCGGTGATGGCGACGGCAATGCGGTCCGGTCGGGCAGGCGATCGCGTCAGCCGCCGCACCGGCTCAGTCCGGGAAGTCCATCGGCACCCGCAGCGTTGCCAGGATTCCGGCGATCGCGTCGTAATGCCCTGCCAGTGCACAGAATTCGATGATCTGCTTCTGGTTCAGATGCCCGGACAGCTCCGCGAAGGTCGCGTCGGAGAGGTCGCGTTCGGAGACGAACTCATCGACCGCGCGCAGCAGCGCCCGCTGCCGTTCGGTGAGCCCCTCGGCGACGGGCCCGGCGAAGATCCTCTGCTGCGTCGCCTCGTCCAGTCCGCGGGAGCGGGCCAGCCGCCGGTGCTGCTGCAGTTCGTACTGCGACCCGCGCAGATGCCCGACCCGCAGGATCACCAGTTCCTTGTCCGCTTTGGGCAGCTTCCCCCAGTTGAGCAGCACTCCGGAGTAGGGCAGGAAGGCCAGGAACAGCAGCCGGTGCCGGCCCAGAGTGGTGAACAGGTGCATCTGCGGGGCCCGGATCGCGCGGGCCGCGATGCGGGAGATCGTCCAGTTCAGCAGTCCCAGTTCCCGGCGACCTCCGGGGCGGATCCGCGCAACGTCAGACATCAGGTCTCCTTCACCAGGTAGGGCGACACCGTGCTGCGGTGCGCGTCGAGGTCCAGTGCCCGGCCCAGCGCGGGGAAGGCCCGCTGGGGGCAGTTGTCGCGCTCGCAGACCCGGCAGCCCGATCCGATCGGCGTGGCGTTGCCGGCCGAGAGGTCCAGACCGCGGGAGTACACCAGGCGGCCGGCGTGCCGCGCCTCGCACCCCAGCCCGATTGCGAAGGTCTTGCCGGGCTGCCCGTAACGGGAGGCCCGCCGCTCCACGGTGCGCGCCACCCACAGATAGCTGCGGCCGTCGGGCATCTCGGCCATCTGGACCAGGATCTTGCCCGGATTGGCGAAGGTCTCGTAGACGTTCCACAGCGGGCAGGTCCCGCCCGAGGACGAGAAGTGGAAGCCGGTGGCCGACTGCCGCTTGGACATGTTCCCGGCCCTGTCGACCCGGACGAAGGAGAACGGCACACCCCGCAGCGCCGGCCGCTGCAGTGTCGACAGCCGGTGACAGACGGTCTCGTAGCTGACCTGGTAGAACGCCGAAAGTCGTTCGATGTCGTAGCCGAAGTTCTCGGCCACGTCATGGAACTGCCGGTAGGGCAGCACCGCCGCGGCGGCGAAGTAGTTCGCCAGCCCGAGCCGGGCCAGCGTTCGGGACTCCTCGCTGGTGAACCTGCCCTCGGCGACCATTTCCTCGATCAGGTCGCCGACCTCGAGATAGGCCAACTCGGCGGCCATCTTGAACACCTGCTGGCCGGTCGAGAGGTGGCTGCTGATCTCCAGGGTGCGCGCCCGCCGGTCATAGCGGTGCAGCACCGTATCGCCCAGGTCGATACGGCGCACGATGCGTACGCCGTGCACCTCGCTGAGCCGCCGGGCCAGTTCCCCGCCCAGTTCGCCGCGGTGCATCCGCATCCGGGCCGTGAGATCCTCAGCGGCGGTGTCGAGTTCGTCGAGGTAGTTCTGGCGCTGATAGAAGTAGTCGCGGACCTCCTCGTGGGGCATGGTGATCGAGCCACTGCCGCTGCCGTCGGTGAACCTCTCCTCGGTCGCCTCCGCAAGCTGCGCCGCGGTGATCCGGTAGCGCCGGTGCAGGGCCACCATCGCGCGGGCGATATCGGGATGGGCGGCGACCATGTCGGCCAGCCGGGCCGGGTCGGCCGAGACGTTGAGGTCGCGGTCGAACATCACCTCCCGGAGTTCGGCGACCAGCCGGGTGTCGTCGTGCGCCGCGAAGAAGGTGGCATCGACGCCGAAGACCTCGGTGATGCGCAGCAGCACCGCGACGGTCAGCGGCCGTACGTCGTGCTCGATCTGGTTGAGGTAGCTCGGCGAAATCTCCAGCATCTGCGCCAGAGCCGCCTGGCGCAGGCCGCGCTCGGTGCGCAGCTGGCGCACCCGGGAACCGACGAAGGTCTTGTCCACCGTGTCCACGGTAGTGCGAAGCGGATCTTGGCAGGGTTGGCAGATCGCGGTGTTGGCATGGCAGTGGCGGTTTGGCATGATCGCCTGCGGATCCGGCACAGCAGGCGGTTGGCGGGAGGAGGAGTCCCGATGAGCGGTGACCCCGGCGCGAGGGCGACCGTCAACGGGCTGGCCAAGGCGCTGATGCCAGTTCCCGACCCCCATCCGGACGTCTTCGACCGGCGGTGGCCGCTGCGCCCCGCCGACGTCGACCGGCTGGGCCGGCTGCGGATGGATGCCGCGGTCCGCCACATCATGGACATCGGCCAGGACCATCTGCGGGAGATGGGCCACAACGACTCCCACCCGCTGTGGATCGTGCGCCGCACCATGGTCGACCTGATCCGGCCGATCGAGTTCCAGGACATGCTGCGGCTGCGCCGGTGGTGTTCGGGTGCGTCCAACCGGTGGTGCGAGATGCGGGTGCGCATCGACGGCCGCAAGGGCGGCCTCGTCGAGACCGAGGCGTTCTGGATCAACTTCAACCGCGAGACCCAGACCCCGGCCCGTATCGCCGACGACTTCATGGAAGGTCTGATGAAGACCACCGACGTCGACCGGCTCAGGTGGAAGTCCTACCTCAAACCCGGGTCCCGCGAGGACGCCGCCGAGATCCGGGAGTTCCCGCTCCGGGTCAGTGATATCGACCTGTTCGACCACGTCAACAACTCGGTCTACTGGAAGGTCGTCGAGGAGTTCCTCGCCCCGCACCCGGAGCTTCTCGAGGCCCCGCTACGGGTCACCATCGAGCACGACGCGGCAGTCGCCTACGGCGAGAAACTCGAGATCCTGCTGCACGTGTATCCGGCCGGCTCCACCGACAGGTTCGGCCCGGAACTGACCGACCGGACGGTGAGAACGCTCACATACGTCGTCGGCGATCAGACCAAGGCGCTGGCGGCGATCTTCCCGCTCTAGCGCCGGATGCGACCGTTCCGGCGCCAGCTGACCCCGGCTGACCTGCGCGGTTCGGCACCGCCGAAGCCCGACACCCGCAACGCCCTTCGTGTCGACCTTCGCAAGCTTTGCAAACACGGCCGCGGCGGTTGCCAAAACTGCTAGCGGCAGCGGTTTGGCCTGCGGATATCGGGTATGCGATCGTTTTGGTTAACACCGGGTTAAGGGGGCCGGGCCTTCGCATCCGCCGAAGCGCACGGGCACATTTCAGAACACGAAGGAGCAGCCATGTCCGAGGTCGGCAAGCCGAAGAGCGCAGAGCAGATCCAGCGCGAGTGGGACACCAACCCCCGCTGGAAGGGCGTCAACCGCACCTACACCGCGCAGGACGTGGTCGCCCTGCAGGGCACCGTCGTCGAGGAGCAGACGCTGGCCCGCCGCGGCGCGGAGGTGCTGTGGAGCCAGCTGCACGACATGGAGTTCGTCAACGCGCTCGGCGCGCTGACCGGCAACATGGCCGTCCAGCAGGTTCGCGCGGGACTGAAGGCCATCTACCTGTCGGGCTGGCAGGTCGCCGGCGACGCCAACCTCTCCGGTCACACCTACCCCGATCAGAGCCTGTACCCCGCCAACTCGGTGCCCCAGGTGGTGCGCCGGATCAACAACGCGCTGCTGCGCGCCGATGAGATCGCCAAGGTCGAGGGCGACACCTCGGTGGACAACTGGCTGGTCCCGATCGTCGCCGACGGCGAGGCCGGTTTCGGCGGCGCCCTGAACGTCTACGAGTTGCAGAAGGCGATGATCGCCGCCGGTGTCGCCGGCTCGCACTGGGAGGACCAGCTGGCCTCGGAGAAGAAGTGCGGCCACCTCGGCGGCAAGGTGCTCATCCCGACCCAGCAGCACATCCGCACCCTGACCTCGGCGCGCCTGGCCGCCGACGTCGCCGACGTGCCGACCGTGGTGATCGCCCGCACCGACGCCGAGGCGGCCACCCTGATCACTTCCGACGTCGACGAGCGGGATCGTCCGTTCATCACCGGTGACCGCACCTCCGAGGGCTTCTACCGGATCAAGAACGGGCTGGAGCCCTGCATCGCCCGCGCCCGGGCCTACGCCCCCTACGCGGACCTGATCTGGATGGAGACCGGCACTCCCGACCTCGAGCTGGCGGCCAAGTTCGCCGAGGGCGTCAAGTCCGAGTTCCCCGACCAGATGCTGGCCTACAACTGCTCGCCGTCGTTCAACTGGCGCAAGCATCTGGACGACGCCACCATCGCCAAGTTCCAGAAAGAGCTGGGCGCCATGGGCTTCAAGTTCCAGTTCATCACGCTGGCCGGCTTCCACGCGCTGAACTACTCGATGTTCGACCTGGCTTACGGCTACGCCCGCAACCAGATGACCGCCTACGTCGAGTTGCAGGAACGCGAGTTCGCCGCCGAGGAGCGCGGCTACACCGCCACCAAGCACCAGCGCGAGGTCGGCGCGGGCTACTTCGACCGGATCGCCACCACGGTCGACCCGAACTCGTCGACCACCGCGCTGTCCGGCTCCACCGAAGAGGGTCAGTTCCACTGATCCCCAGCCCGGTAGCCCACCGAGCAGACCCGAAAATCCCCGAAACGGGCGTGTCCCCGGGATGTTGGCGTCTGCTCGCGGTGCGGGAGGCCGGGAGAGAGGCGAGTGATGACGCAAGCGATTGACCGGGTCGGAGTGATCGGAGCCGGCCAGATGGGCGGCGGGATCGCCGAGGTCTGCGCCCGGGCCGGGGTCGACGTGGTGGTCTTCGAGACGAGCGAGGAGCTCGCCACCGCCGGGCGCACCCGGGTGGTCAGCTCGCTGGAGCGCGGCGTCAGCTCGGGGAAGATCACCGAGCCCGAACGGGACCGGGCGATCGAGCAGCTGCGGTTCACCACCGAACTGGCCGACCTCGCCGACCGTCAGCTGGTCATCGAGGCGGTCGTGGAGGACGAGTCGGTCAAGGCCGGCCTGTTCTCCCGCCTCGACGAGATCGTCGCCGACCCGGACGCGGTGCTGGCCTCCAACACCTCGAGCATCCCGATCATGAAGCTGGCCGCGGCCACCGCCAACCCGGCCCGGGTGCTGGGTCTGCACTTCTTCAACCCGGTTCCGGTGCTGCCCCTGGTGGAGTTGGTGACCACGCTGGTGACCAGCGAGGAGGCGGCGGCGCGTACCGAGCGGTTCGCCGGCAGTGTGCTGGGCAAGCAGGTGGTGCGCTGCGGCGACCGGTCCGGATTCGTGGTCAACGCGCTGCTGGTGCCCTACCTGTTGTCGGCGGTGCGGATGGTGGAAGGCGACTTCGCCACCGTCGAGGACGTCGACAAGGCCGTCGTGGCCGGGCTGTCGCACCCGATGGGTCCGCTGCGCCTGTCCGACCTGATCGGTCTGGACACTCTCAAGCTGATCGCGGACAAGATGTTCGAGGAGTTCAAGGAGCCGCACTTTGCTCCGCCGCCGCTACTGCTGCGCATGGTCGAGGCGGGGCTGCTCGGTAAGAAGTCCGGCCGCGGCTTCTACACGTACTGAGCCCGGCGGCGCGGGCCGACCGGCGTGTGCGTCGGCTGCGGCCATTGGTTAGGCTCGAAGGGGATTGGAGGGCAGCGCAGGTGGCAGACGTCGATTCGGAAATGACTCCCTATTACGAGGAGTCGCAGTCGATCTACGACGTTTCCAACGAGTTCTTCGCGTTGTTCCTGGGGCCCACCATGGGCTACACCTGCTCCTACTTCGAGCGCGACGACATGACCCTCGACGAGGCCCAGGTGGCCAAGTTCGACCTCGCGCTGGGCAAGCTGAACCTCGAGCCGGGGATGACCCTGCTCGACGTCGGCTGCGGCTGGGGCGGGGCGATGGAACTGGCGGTGCAGAAGTACGACGTCAACGTCATCGGCATCACCCTGAGCAAGTACCAGTCGGAGTACGCGCGCGAACGGCTGGCCAAGGTGGACACCGACCGTCGGGTCGAGGTTCGCCTGCAGGGCTGGGAGGAGTTCACCGAACCGGTCGACCGGATCGTGTCCATCGGCGCGTTCGAGGCTTTCAAGGCCGAGCGCTACCCGCTGTTCTTCGAGCGCGCCTATTCGCTGCTGCCCGCCGACGGACGGATGCTGCTGCACACCATCCTGGCTCACACCCAGAAATTCTTTCGCGACAACGGCATCAAGCTGACCATCAGCGACCTGAAGTTCATGCGCTTCATCGGCTCCGAGATCTTCCCCGGTGGGCAGTTGCCGGCGGTGGAGGACATCGAGGATCTCGCGGAGAAGTCGGGTTTCACCCTGGAGCGCATCCATCTGCTGCGGCCGCACTACGCGCGAACCCTCGACATCTGGGCCGACAACCTGGCCGCCCACCGAGACGAGGCCATCGCGCTGACCTCCGACGAGATCTACGACCGCTACATGAAGTACCTCACCGGCTGCGCCGATTTCTTCCGTCGCGGGATCACCAACGTCGGCCAGTTCACCCTCGTGAAGGGCTGAGCAACTCAGGCCTGCGCGAGTCTGCGCTTCTCGGCCTCGACGTCGAAGTCGGCCGCCGGCCAGGACATGTCCAGTGACTTCAACGCCTCGATCAGCAGTTCGGTGACCGCCAAACGGCTGTACCACTTCCGGTCGCACGGCAGCACGTACCAGGGCGCGTAGTCGGTGCTGGTCCGGTCCAGCACCGCCTGGTACGCCTCCTGGTAAGCCGGCCACAGCGCGCGTTCGTTCAAGTCACCCGGGTTGTACTTCCAGTACCTGTCCAGCCGTTCCAGACGCTGGGCCAGTCGCCGCTTCTGCTCGTCGAGTGAGACGAACATCGCGACCTTCACCAGGGTCGTGCCCGCGTCGACGAGTTCGGACTCGAAGGTGTTGATCTCCTCGTAGCGCGACTCCCACTCCGCCCGCGGGACGAGACTGTGCACCCGGACGACGAGAACGTCCTCGTAGTGCGACCGGTCGAACACCCCGATGTGACCGGCCGGCGGCAGTGCCCTGGTGATCCGCCACAGGAAGTGGTGGGCACGCTCCTCCAGGGTGGGCTTGCCGAAACTGGTGTAGCGGATGCCCATCGGGTTGCCCGCTCCCACCACGTGGGTGACGATCCCGCCCTTGCCCGCGGTGTCCATGCCCTGCAGCACCAGCAGCACCGAGCGCCGGTCGCCCTCCCTGCCGTTGGCGTAGAGAAGTTCCTGCAGGCCGGCGAAACGGTCATTGCGCTGGGCCTGGATCGCGACCGCGTCCTCCTTGGAGCCGGAGAACCCCGGTGTGGCACCGGTGTCGATCTCGTCCACCCGGAGGCCGGGACGGAACCGCAGCACCGAGCCGGGCTGATGGGTCCACGGCGCCGGCAGGTCGCTCATGGCACCGTCTGGCGCAGGCCGGCGGGCAGCATCGGCGACGGGTGATCCTGCGAGTTGAACTCCGCCAGCGAGCCACCGACCTCGACGATTCCGCACAGCGCGTTCCAGCACAGCATGGTCAGATAGTCGATCAGATCGTCACTGGACATTCGCGGGTGCGACATCCACGAGTGGGTGGCCAGTTGCACGCCGCCGACGATGAGGTTGGCCCACGGTTCGACGCCCTGGGTGTCCATCCCGGCGACCTGCATACGGCGGCGCAGCATCACCGCCAGCATTCGGGCGATGATCCGCTCGGAGTCGGCCACGACTTTGTTCTTGCTGGCCGAGGAGTTGGCCATCACGAACCGGTAGGGCTCGGGCTCGGCGGCGACGGTCTCGACGTAGACCCGGATGATCTCCCGGGTCAGGTCGAAGCCGTCGAGGTCCGAGGACAGCGCGGCCGCCATGTTGGGGATCAGGGTGGTCTGGGCGAAGCGCATCATCACCGCGGTGGTCAGGTCGTTCTTGTCCACGAAGTAGCGGTACAGGACGGTCTTGGAGACCCCGATCTCAGCGGCGATCTCGTCCATGCTGACGTCGCGCCCGCGGCGCCGGATGGCGTCCAGGGCGCCGTCGACGAGTTCGGTGCGCCGCTCGACCTTGTGCTGGTGCCACCGCCGCTTGCGCCCGTCGGTCTTGGCGACCGCGGAGGATTTGGCCACCGCGGAGCCGATCTGCTCAGTCACTACCGGGCAGTCTACGGCGGCGATGGCGGATGATGGTGTCGTGGCTGCCAAACAT
>Ga0180433_10005982_pt1 | contig 16171 bp, 16 predicted proteins | sample SS_ome_8_FD_132980 | JGI IMG/M metagenome (GOLD analysis project Ga0180433, IMG submission 132980) | Hypersaline lake sediment archaeal communities from the Salton Sea, California, USA - SS_1_D_1 metaG | ecosystem: Environmental > Aquatic > Non-marine Saline and Alkaline > Hypersaline >... | reverse complement strand
TTTTTTATGATATGAAGGTGGTGATTAAAACCATTCCTCTCGTTCTCATTTCGAGAGGAGCTGTTTGATGAAACATGTCCTTGTTACAGGAGGAGCAGGATACATTGGAAGTCATATCTGCAAATCCTTGTTTCAAAAAGGATACACCCCCGTGACAATCGACAACCTTTCTCTAGGACACAAGCGGGCTGTCAAGTGGGGGCCTCTTATCCAAGGAGACTGCGGGGACAAAGCACTACTCCACAAACTTCTTGATGATTATCCAACCCTTGGAGTTATTCATCTCGCAGCGCTTTCGAATGTTCGAGAATCCCTCCATATTCCTCTTCAATACTATCAGAACAACGTAGGTGCAACTCTCAATCTTCTAGAAGTCTTAAAAGAGCGGAGAATTTCATACTTTGTCTTTTCAAGCACCTGCTCCATATATGGAATGCCAAAGAAAGTTCCCATAGATGAATTGCACCCAAAATATCCCATCAACACTTATGGAGAATCCAAGTGGATGGTTGAGAGGGTCCTTCAAACAGTAAGCCAGTCCCACGGATTAAAAACGGCAACGCTTCGCTATTTTAATGCCGCGGGGGCCGACCCTGATGGAGAGATTGGAGAGTCTCACCATCCCGAAACTCACCTCATACCCCTTCTCATCCAAACTGCAATGAGCAAGCGCCCCCACTTCACTCTCTTTGGAGAAGACCATGAAACCGAAGATGGGACCCCGGTTCGAGATTTTATCCACGTAACTGACCTAGCAAACGCCCACGTGCAAGCGCTTGAGTACATGATCACACAGGAGCAAAATCTCACCTTAAACTTGGGGACAGGAAAAGGATATTCCGTCAGGGAGGTAATCGACACCATTGAGAAAGGGTGGGATCTGAAAATTCCGATTGTATCGGGGGAGAGGTTCCCCGGAGATCCTCCGATTCTTATCGCCAATGCCGAAAAGGCTCAGGATATTCTTGGTTGGTCTCCTCAGTATTCTGATATACAGACAATCATTGAAACCGCTTGGGATTGGGAGAGCGCGACCGCAATAGTATGAACCTATCCCAAAAGTCTATCACCTTTTATTTCTTTCTTTTCTGCAGCTTTTTGGAGATCTATTTTTCACCTTTGTCGTGTAGACAAAGTGTTCAAATAGATCTCCAAAGATCTACTAGAAAATTTTGGAAAATTAAATGCAATTTACTTTCGGGATAGGTTCATGAAAAAACAACGCATTTGGCCCTATTTCCTGATTGCTTCTTGCTTCGCTCTTTTTGTACCTCTTCCATTGCTGCCTTTTACTCCCTTCTACGCAATTCTTTACCGTCGCACGAGCTTAATCATGGCGCTTTGGATTTCAGCAGGATGTGGATTTATCCTTGATCTCCTTTCAGTGAGTCCCTTCGGCACTCAAACCCTTATCGCCACAACTGCGACGTTTTTTCTCTACCGCTACCGAATCTACTTTGTTGATAAACCAGTGGGTCTTCTTTCCTACACCTTAATTATTTCTGTTTTTTTAACTTTTTTAAACCGTATCTCTCATTTCCTCTATGATCCCACTTTCCCCTTCACTTTAAAAGGGTTTGCTACCGACTTTCTTCTCCTTCCCCTTGCGGATGCCCTTTATGCTCTCCTCTTTTTTTCTTATCCCTTGATTATCTACCGCTTCCTAAAAAAGCAGTGGTTTCGCTTCCATTTTTTGAAAAAAGTATCTAGAAAGAAGAAAGAGGATAGTATTCATGACACCTAACGATCTCGATTTGCCGAACCTTCTCCGTTCAAGACTAACTTTAGTAGCAGTCCTTGCAGCTCAAAAAGCAGGGGAAGTTCTAAAGAAGGCATTTGGAACCCCCATGGAGTTTGAAACAAAAGAAGGGCGGCACAATCTTGTTACTGAATGGGATGAAAAATCCGAAGAAGTAATTATTGAATCAATTAAGGCTCATTTTCCTGACCATGCGTTTCTAGCAGAAGAAAGTGGCATATCAGGTGATGAAAAAGGGGGGATTCAGTGGATCATTGATCCAATTGATGGAACGGTGAATTTTGCCCATAAAATCCCCATGTTTTCGATTAGTATTGCTGCTTGCTGTCAAAATGAAGTTCTTTCAGGAGTCGTCTACAACCCGATGGTAGATGAACTTTTTATTGCCGAAAAGGAAAATGGAGCTTATCTCAACGGGGAAAAGCTCAAAGTCACGGAGACAGCTGTACTCGATAGTGCGATCGCAGCAACCGGTTTTCCTTATAATGTGCACGAAAATCCACTTTGTTGCTTGGACCATTTTAACTCATTTGCTAGAATGGGTATCCCACTTCGGCGCATTGGGTCTGCAGCAATCGATTTAGCGTATGTTGCAGCGGGACGCTACGACACTTTTTGGGAAGTTTCTTTGAACCCATGGGACTATGCCGCAGGAAAACTCCTCATTGAGGAAGCTGGTGGTTTGGTTACTAACTTTGAAGGACAACCCTATGGCTCTTTCACGGAGGGACCCATTGTCGCCTCAAATGGGATACTCCACGATCAAGTGGTAAAACGAATTAGTACCAATCTCGAGAAAGAAAGTGGTGAGTAAAGCTCGGTTTTTTCAATTGAAACACGTTTTTCTCTGAAAACCTCTGAGCCCATTCTGCACTTTCTCCTTGGAATAGATATGTGCGACTTTGGAGAAAAAGGATGCAACTGATTGATGGCAAAGCCATAGCAAAAAAGATCCGGGAAGAACTCAAAACAGACATCGACAAAATTTCTGGGAGAAAACCTGGACTCGCCTTTATTTTAATTGGTGAAAACCCTGCCTCAAAAGCCTATGTCCAAATGAAGGAAAAAGGATGTCTCGAAGTAGGAATTCACTCAGAAATCCTTAGACTCCCTGCGGAGATCACGCAAGAAGACTTACTTAAAGAGATCAACCGTCTCAACAACGACCCCAATATCGATGGAATCCTCATCCAACAACCTTTTCCCAAACAAATCTCAACCACTAAGATTGTTGAGACGATTAACCCCAGTAAAGATGTCGATGGATTTCATCCGACCAATCTAGGCCGACTCCTTCTAGGCACCGCTGGAGGTTTTGCTGCCTGCACTCCTCTTGGAATTATGAAAATGATTGAGCAAAGTGGGATCTCAACCGATGGAATGGAAGCTGTTGTGATAGGCCGGAGCAACATCGTTGGAAAACCTCTTGCGGCCCTATTAGTTCAAAAAGGGGCAAATGCCACTGTTACGATTGCTCACAGTCGCACCAAAAACCTCAAAGAGGTTTGCAGACGAGCAGATCTTCTCATTGCAGCCATAGGCCGTCCCCACTTCGTTACAGCAGACATGGTGAAACCAGGAGCCGTTGTGATTGATGTCGGCATTAACCGAACAGACCAAGGGCTCGTCGGAGATGTCGATTTTGAAAATGTCAAAAACGTTGCAGCAGCCATTACCCCTGTTCCAGGTGGTGTGGGCCCCATGACCATTGCAACACTTCTTACCAATACCTACGAGAGTTACAAAAACGCATGCATAAACATATTATAGTTTTCTTTCTTCTTCTTTTCTGCTTTAGCTGCTCAAAATCCCCGACCCATTTTAAAGGAATAGCGCATACCCACCCTTACCACATTCAACTTGGATGCTCCCTTTCTTCTGGAGAAAAAAAAGAAGTTGAGAAGCTTCTTTCGGACACCTTTAAAGAAATCGATCGGTTATATAATCACTGGAATCCCCAGTCTCTGCTCTCTACAGATCCTGCCTCTCCAAAACTCCTTCCGATTCTTGTTCTTGCCCATCACTACAAAAAGATCACCCAAGGGCGATTTGATCCTGGTCTTGGAGTGCAGCTTAAACTGTTTAAAACCGCCGCAAAACTTCCTGAAGGTTTCTATCCAAAAGTCTATGATCTTGATGGAATGCTCAAAGGATTTACCATTGATAAAATCATTGAGAGGTTGACCGAAAAGGGCTATAAACATATGTACGTAGAGTGGGGAGGGGATATCCGAGTCAAAGGACAGCACCCTGATGGAAGGAATTGGAAAATATTGATCGATAAAGAAGTCATAGAACTTGAAGAAGGAGCACTTGCAACTAGTGGGTGCGAAGAGCAACTATGGGACATAGAAGATACCACTTATACCCATATCATTAATCCTCTGACAGGAGCCATGCTAAAAGTTGAAAATGGCATGGTCCACAAAGTGACCGTCCGAGCTCCCACTTGTGCTTTGGCTGATGCCCTAGCAACAGCCACCATGGCCTGCGAAGTTTTCGAAGATGCATCTATATTTGCTGATGAAATAAAAGAAGAATATGACGTTGATTTTTGGATAGAAACGTGGGATATCAAACAATAATTTTTGACCTTGGAAATGTTCTTGTTTCCTTTAGCCACGAAAAGATGTTTTCCCAAGTGGCAACGCTTACAGGTCTCTCCGCAAGCCAAATTCAAGACCTGCTAATCGATCGCAGAATCGGCCATCAATATGAACGAGGCCTCTTAACGAGTGAAGAGATTTATTCTATTATCCAAGAAAAAGCACCTAAAGCCTTTCAGCTTTCCGATCTACTCCACGCCGCTTCTTCAATCTTCACCCCACGCGCAGAGATGGAAACACTCACCCATACCTTAAAGAAAAAAGGATATCAACTTCTTCTCCTTTCCAATACTATTCAACCTCACTTCTTCTATATTCAATCCAATTACCCCTTTCTCTCCCACTTTGATCACATTATTCTCTCCTATGAAGTAGGATCCATTAAGCCCGAGAAAGCCATCTTTGAGCACGCGCTCAAAAAGGCAGCAGCACGCCCCTCTAACTGCTTCTTTATCGATGACCTCCTCGAAAATGTCCACGCCGCCGAACGACTCGGCATCCACGGCCATCACTTTACCTCCCCAGCGCGCCTTATGGAAGATCTCATCCAATCAGGTATCCTCTGACACAAAATAACTGTGAGGGGGTTGACTCTCTAATAAAAATCCTCTATGGGTAACATTAGGTTATACCCCGGAGGTTATGATGAAAAAAATTACGTTTCTATTCCTAGGAACTCTTATGATTGCTGGTGGTCTTCTTGTTTCTTGTGAGAAAAAAGAAGCTCAGCCAGGACGTGGAAAGTGTGCGCCATGCCATATGGACCAGCCAAATCAGCCAGGACGTGGAAAGTGCGCGCCATGCCACATGGACCAGCCAAAAAGGCCACCGCCACCGCCGCACCAGCCCTGTAAACCTTGCGGTCCCTGCAAGCGTTACTAAAGTTATAAGGAGAGCAATAGCTCTCCTTTTTCATCTAACAATGTGCGAATGACTTCAATTTGCTTTTCAAGCGAAATCGGCGCCTCTGAAGTTACATCAAGCTCATGATCCTCAAGGACTTTTTTAATAGGAATGCCATTCGCATATCTCTCAAGAGTCGTCTCTCTCTCTTCAATTAGGCGATCAATTTGGGGGCGAAAGAGAATCAACATAGCATTCAGCCACCGATTAACAACATAAGAGGGATGGGCGTGATTCACGCGAAAACGATCAACCATCTTTTTTACATCTCTTGAAGTATACCAATCCTCTCCAGTAACCCACCGATTGGTGGTAAAAAGAGCTAAAGGATACCCTTCATCATCCATTGAAATCGCAATAAGATGAGCATAAGTATCGATATCATTCAGTGTATCGTTTCTTGCATCATAGAATATGGGGAAGGTGTCTTTTTCCATTCCGCCCTGCCGGAGGAAAAGGTGAAAGTGACCATGCTCCCCCTTGCGGTGAGCATGGTAATAATACTGAGAATAGGTCTCCCGATCAAACGTATCCTGCATTGGGTAATGATCCAACTCCCAAAACACCCCCTGCCCCTTTAACACTTGATCAACAACATGAGACTCCGTTTTAGAAAGCATCTCATTCCATTCGAGAATTTCTTCGCCAGCATGAAGCATTTTTTCTAGATCTTTTCTTGAATACTCGTTTAACTCGTTTTTTAATATCGACGTATCAATGACAACATCTTGATGAGAAAAAGAGGTTCCTCCGGACGTAATTCCTTGATACCCAAAAAGACAAACAAAGAGAACGGTTAATCCGATTAAATTGATGATGAGGGTCGTGCGAAGTCTTTTCATAAAGGTATCGTTTGCTCTTATCGCCAGTTTTATATATGATCATAGGAAGTATAATGGAAAAGTTAAATAAAAAATTTCGTGGATCAAAAGGAGTTCTGACTCAAGGCACGATTCACGTCCATCACAAAGGCTTTGCTTTTGTCTCTCCAGATGATTGTGAGAAGTTTCCTGAAGATATCTTTATCCCCAAGCACCTGAAGGGAAATGCCGTCGATGGCGACCGGGTTGAAATCGTGATTTCTCCTGATAGAAAGCCAGATAAAGGACCCGAGGGATTAGTCTCTTCAATTATTGAAAGGTCAAAAGAAGAACTCGTTGGAGTTGTTTGGATCATTAAATCAAAAGGAGATTATCTCCTTTATATCCAATCTCTAGGCCAGTCAAAAACAGCTCTTGTCAAAAAGAGTAACAAAACTCAGTACAATATTGGGGATCGCCTTCTTGTAAAAGTTATCGATTGGGGGGATGAAAAAGAGCCCGCAATCTGCAGTGTAATTGACAAGCTAGGAACGATTGAACAGGCTCATACCGATATCCCCGCGGCAATCAAAGACTTTGGGATACGCCAAGAGTTTCCGAAGGGAGTCCACAGTCAGGTAAGCGCTCTATCAAGCAACGTAGAGAAAAAGGATCTAGAGGGTAGAACCGACCTGACTCACCTTGAAACCTTTACAATCGACCCCGATACCGCTCGAGACTTCGATGATGCCCTATCCCTTAGCGAAGATAAAAACGGGCATTTCCATCTCGCGGTACACATCGCTGATGTCTCTCACTATGTTAAAGAGGACTCTCCTCTTGATATTGAGGCAAAAATGCGTTCTAACTCTACTTACTTTCCTGGCGCGTGTGTTCCTATGCTTCCTGAAGAACTATCGAACCACCTTTGTAGTTTAAAAGAAAAGGTTATCCGCCTTACGATCACCGTTCTTATGGAACTTGATTCTACGGGAACTGTTCTTGGGTACACAATTGTCCGTGGATTTATCAACAGCCAAAAACGATTTACCTACAAAGGGGCAAAAGAAGTCCTTGATGGAAGCGCAAAAAGCCCCCACTATGACGCCCTTAAGAGAATGGAAAAGCTTTGCCTTCTTCTAAAGGAGAAACGATTTAAGAGAGGGTCTGTCGACCTGGCGCTTCCCGATGTCGTTATTAAAATCGACAAAGAAGGGAATCCCACCGGCTATGAGATTGTCGAATATGATATTACCCATCAACTTGTGGAAGAGTTCATGCTGAAAGCCAATGAAATCGTTGCAGAAGAGTTCATGAAACGAGGAGAGCAAGCGATCTTTCGAATCCATGAACCTCCAGGTGATGATAACCTTGCCGATTTCTTTGCCTTAGCACGGAGCTTGGGTTTCCCCCTTCCAAATAAAGTTGAGATTGAGGATATCCAAAAGCTCTTCGAACTGGCTAAAAGTAGCCCTCATGCCGAACAACTCTCCATCGCCTATATCCGTAGCATGAAACTCGCCGTTTATTCAAAAGAAAATGTTGGGCATTACGGCCTGTCTCTCGAAAACTACTGTCATTTTACTAGTCCTATCCGCCGCTACAGCGATCTAATTGTCCACCGGCGCCTCTTTGAAAAAAGTGAAGAAGATCTCACCCCCATTGCCAAAGATTGTTCTGAGAAAGAGAGAGTCTCTTTTAAGGCAGAAATGAGCGTTCTTACAATGAAAAAACTTCGCCTTCTCCGCTCCTATCAAGCACAGGATCCCAGCAGGATTTACACTGCAACGGTCAGCAAAATAAAACCGTTTGGAATCTCCTTTGAAGTCCCCCCCATCCAATATGAAGGGTTTATCCACATCTCTGACCTAAAAGATGATTATTACGAATATAACAGCAATACAGGAAGCTTAACCGGTCAAAGTGGCGGAAAGTGCTATAAAGTTGGCGAACCGATTGAAGTCCTTCTAGAAGAGATTGATTTAATCGTTATGGAGACTAAGTGGGCCCTGAACTGTATCCCAAAGAAATCCAAGAAGCGCTTTCCTAAGCAAAAAAGGAAGTTTTCCAAAAAACGGAAGAAGCGCTAAATCAGCTTCTGTTGCACAATAAATCCAGTAAGCATAAAATCCGTTGAAAAGGTTTTTGTATCATGAAAAAATATTTCATCACTGGGCTTGTTATTTTACTGCCCCTTGCCGTCACGATCGCAATTGTTGTATTTATCGTGAACTTTCTAACCAAACCCTTTATTGGAATTGTTTCAGGCTTCCTCAAGGATTTCAACCTTATTAACAAAGGTTTTTTGTTTCTCACCCCCGATCAAGTTGTCCTTTATGGAAGCAAACTCCTGATCTTGATTTGCCTTTTTGTCTTTACCCTCTTTCTTGGGATGATTGCACGGTGGTTCTTTTTCAAAGCCCTGCTGACGGTAAGTGATAAAATCCTCCATCGCATTCCATTGATTAATAAGGTGTATAAGACCACCCAGGAAATTATCAAGACCATCTTCGTCACTGACAAAAGCTCGTTCAAACAAGTTGTTATGGTTCCCTTTCCTAAGGGAGGATCCTACGTAATGGGACTTATCTCAAGAGAGGCTCCAGAAACATGCTCTGACAAAGCAGGTTCTGAGCTCTTTTCTGTGCTTGTTCCTACCACACCAAACCCTACCACAGGATTTCTTTTGATGTATAAAAAAGAAGAGATCGTCTTTCTCGATCTAAAACCCGAGCAAGCGATTAAATACATCGTTTCCTGTGGCGTGATTACTCCCGAACACCCCGCAAGCCTCTCAAGTCCCGAATGAAAAAAACTTTTTTAGCAGGCCTCGCTACGCTTCTCCCGATTGCGGTCACTATCTTTCTCGTTGTTTTTGTCGTTGATCTTTTAACAGCCCCCTTTGCAGGGACTGTGGAAAGTATCATTACGAAGCACGGAACAACCGAGCTTGCCGAAAAGCATAAGTACCTCCTTATTATTATTAGTCGAATCGTTGTTCTTATCATATTTTTCTTTGTTATTTTAATATTGGGTTTCTTCGGCCGAAAGCTGGCTTTCTCCTGGTTCATCAACTTTGCGCACAGAGTCTTCTATAAAATCCCAATCATCAAAACCATCTACCGTATCTCTAGAGAGATTAGTGCTAGCGTCTTCTCCAATGACAAAAAAAAGCTATTTAAAGGAACTGTAGCCGTCCCTTTCCCTCACGAAAAATGTCGAGCCTTGGGCCTACTTTCGGGAGAACCGCCCCATCAGGTTCAAGAAAAGCAAAAAGACCTCCAGTCTGTTTTTATTCCTACTGCTCCCCACCCAGTCTCCGGATTTCTTGTCATGTACAACCAAAATGAAATTCAAAATACAAGTATTGAGACTGAAGATCTCTTCAAGTTTCTCCTTTCCTGCGGTCTTTACCACCCTGGAGAAGAAAAAAATGAGTCGTGATGTAAGAGTCACCCTTTTCCAGGTACACGATGACACTCAGAAGCGACAAAAGATTGTTCAGATAGCGGAAGAATATTTTGAAAAAAAAGAGCCTCTTCTGATCCGGCTTCCCCATTTAAAAGCGCTCGAGTATGTTGACCTTCTTCTTTGGCGCTCCCCACAAGATAGCTTTTTGCCCCACGTTATCAAGGATCAGCCCTGCAATGACTATTTGGTACTTACCTCAACAAAGGAAAACCCTAATGGAGCGCGGAGTATTTTAAACCTCTGCCCAGAGCCCGTTGACAATGAAAAACTTTCCTTTATCAAAATTTACGAACTGGAAGATCTCTCTTCAACACAGCGGCATCATGCGGCTCAAGAAAGTTATAAGGCCTACAAAGGGGCTGGGTTTACAATTATCACGATTTAAAGTTAAAGCACTATCCTTGTAATTTATCGCTTGAAAATATCTCTTTCTTAGAGTATGATCCTGAGTTTACATTGGAGACTACCTATGACTAGAATAAGTAAAAAAGATCGCTTAAAGCGATGCCCTCGCAAGCCTCGCTACGGGTCGGTTAAAACAGGCCCTAAAAAGGACAACCTCCCAAAAGGGTTTAAAGAGCACGCAAACGTTTTCACGGGAGAGGCTTCTCAAACCGTGTTTATCCCAAAGGTTAAATAAGGAATCTGAATCATGTCCCGCCACCCAAGTTACGGAAAATCAAGCAAATCTGACAAACAACGGAATGTTTTAAAACGCTTTGAGCGTATTGACGTCCTTAAAAAATTAGGACGATGGAAGGAAGGAGAGGATAAAAAAGTCACCGGTCTTCCTAAAACTCCAACTATGCAGTGAACGTTCTGTTCGCCAATCGACAACGTGCTCTTTCCATTTCTCCGGGAAGGGTGGAGCGCCTTGTTCAAGCATTCCTTCAATGGAAGCAAGTTTCTTGTGATGAAGTGAGTATCCATTTCGTTGAAAAAGAAGAGATCTGTCGCCTACACGACGATTTTTTTGACGATCCAACTCCAACCGATTGTATTTCGTTTCCCATTGATCATCCTAAAGATTCACAAGGAGAATACTCGGTATTAGGAGAGGTTTTTGTTTGCCCTGAGGTGGGAATTGAATATGCAAGCAGCAAAAAAAAAGACCCTTATACTGAAGTTTCCCTCTATGTTATACACGGTCTTCTTCATTTACTAGGATTTGATGACCAAGAGGAAAAAGAAAGAATGATTATGCAGGGTGAAGAAAATTCTGCAATGGAGTATCTTAAAGAAAATAAGGTGTTACTTCATGAATAAATGTCTGTTTTTTTTTCTTGTATTTTTCAGTTTTGCTCTTTTTGCAACCCCAGAAAACGATTTTTTGCGAGCTAACCTAAATGGAGATTACGATCAAGTCGTAGAGCTCTATGAAAAAGAGGGGCTCCGGTTAACATATACACGTGACAAAGATGGCAATACTCCCTTGCACATAGCGTGTTGCTCAAAAAAAGGGGGAAGCAAGGCAAAAGTTGTCGCATTTTTGATCGACAAAGGGGTCAATGTCAATGCACAGAATAAATATGACTCGACACCTCTTTTCATCGCGGTTTCCAATGGGAATTATGAAGCTACAAAGCTTTTACTATCGGCCAAGGGAATCCGGGTGAACCAGACCTATCAGCAAAGTTTTACTCCTCTTCACGTTGCAGTAATATCTCAAATTCCACCATTAATTGAACTTCTCTTATCTCACCCTGATATAAATCCCAACTTTGGGACTACGGATGGAGCTACCCCCCTCCACTATGCCGCTATGCAAGGACTTGTTGAAGAGGCCAAAATTTTAATCGATCACCCCCGCACAGACATCAATGCTCCCCAACATGACGCGATCTACTCGGGAGCCACCCCCCTACATTTCGCTGCTATGCAGGCACAAACTGAAATTGTCTCTTATCTCCTCTCTAATCCAAAAATCCAAGTAAACGCTGCGATTAACCAAGGATCTCAGACCGGTTTTACCCCCCTTCATTATGCCGTTTTAAATCCTGACACCGTCAATGTGTTAGAGGTTGTAAATCTCCTCCTTGATCATGGGGCCGACCCCAATATAAAGTGTGAAGGAGGAAAAACCCCTTCCGACCTTACTGCAGTGTCAATCATCCAAAAAGCTCTCGCAAACCATAAAAAGAAGAGAAAATGAGCCCCGAATCTCTTTTTTTTCCTTTGATTTTCATTTTAGGAGCCAGCTCAATTACAATGCTCACAAAGGCGTTGCAAACCCTAGGCCGCATTCAAAGCAAGAAAGAATTCAAAAAAAAGCCCCACTATTTTTTTGCCTACAATTTCATCAAACGGATATTTTCGCATGACCCTTGGGATAACCTCTTCTACCTTCTTAGTTTTACCAAGCACCTTCTCCGCCTCCTCTACTCCACAACTTTTCTGCTTTACCTTATTACCATTTTTTTCGGTGACATGTCGCCCCACTTTCCCCATATTCTGTCAGCGATTGGAATCATTGCTGCTGTAGCGCTTATTTTTGACTTTCTCTTCCGATTTATTGCGGGATATAACCCTTCTCTTTGTCTCAGGATTGTGACTCCTCCCACCACTTTTTTTCTCTTCATTTTCTCCCCGATTACCTTTCTTCTCTTAAAGCTTCAAAAGCTCCTCTTTCATCCAAAGCAATCCAAACCCCATGGATTTTCAAGAGCGCGAGTAAAGGACAAGATTTTAGAACTGGCTCATGAATCGGAGCTCTCGATTCACCTTGATCCTTTTGACAGACGCACTATTAGTGCAGTTGCTTCAATGCGAGACCGAATTGTCCGCGAAATCATGGTTCCTCGCATTGATATGTTTTCCCTCTCAGTGAACCAAACAGTTCACGAAGCAGCTCAAAAATTTATTTCCGAGGGCTATTCTAGGATTCCCGTTTATAAAGAGACTGTCGATGACATCATTGGAGTCCTTCTCTATAAAGATGTCATTGAATATTATTTTCGTAGTATCGAAAAAAATGACCAATCCCCTCTTGAGACACCTTTAGAAAAACTAGTAAAACCTATCCTATATTCCCCAGAAACAAAAAAAATCTCTCAGCTCCTTCAGGAATTCAGAAATAATCAGATCCACCTAGCCATTGTTGTTGATGAATATGGTGGAACTGAAGGAATTGTCACAATCGAAGATATCCTTGAAGAGCTTGTCGGAGAGATTGCCGATGAGCACGATGTCATTGAAGAAGAACTACTCTACTCACCCCACCCTAATGGTGGTTTCATTGTCGATGGAAAAATGACCATCCTCGATATAGAAAAAGAGTTAAAGATTACCATTCCAAAAGGCCCAGAATACGATACCATTGGAGGATATGTCTTTCACCGTGCTGGAACAATCCCTACAAAAGGATGGAAAATTCACAACGACAACTTCAATCTTGAGGTGCTGGCATCCAGTGAGAGGGTCATCGATCAAGTCCTCATCACTCTCAGCTCTTCCTAGCGCTCTATCAACTTTGAGCTGCAATTTTTAAAGTTGACAGAGTACTAGGAAGCATTTTGGGGTTGAAATTCTATGATTTTTATAGTACAGTGGTCATAAAAATTTAAAAGAGAAATGTATGCGCCGCTCCATAAGTTATGCTGAACCTAAAAACGCTCTTGCAGGTGAAACCAAGACCTGGAAATTCATCTATACCCCCGCAAATGACCTGCCCAAGGGTGCGCGACTGAAGTTTGACTTAGGCTCAAAAGGACGTGCTTTTGACTGGGAAATTCCTCAGACAAACTTAAAGAGCAAAAAAAACCTTATCTGGATGCAAATCCCCAGCAAGAAAGCTTTAAGTGCAGTAGAAGTCCCCACGCCAGAAAATGCCCTTCCACAGTTTGAATTTACTCTTCCTGGTGACGTAAAAGCAGGTGAGGAAATTGCTATTTTTATGGGAAGCCCCGAAACTACAGATGATGGAAAAAAAGGAAACCGTGCACAGAACCACACCTTGCGTCGTCGTCCCTTTAACCTTTACATTGACCCCAAGGGGAAGGGAGAATATAAAGAAAGTGAGACTTTCCATGTTGATGTGAAGGGAAATATACTGCATTCAATCCGCATCATTGTCCCTTCAGTCGTCAATAAGAACCAGCGTTTTGATGTCATCGTCCGCTTTGAAGACGCATTTGGGAACCTCACTGGAAATGCTCCCGAAGGAACGTTAATTGAATTTTCATACGAACGGCTCCGAGAAAATATCAGTTGGAAGCTTTTTGTTCCTGAAACAGGATTTATTAATCTCCCCAATCTCTATTTCAACGAGCCCGGGATTTATAAGATTAAACTAAGGAATCTCTCAACAGAAGAAGATTTTTTCTCCTCACCCATCAAGTGCTTTTCTAGTACCGATAGACAACTCTATTGGGGAACCTTTCATGGAGAAACAGCTCTTTATGATGCTGGGGAAAATATTGAGTCTTGTCTCCGCTACGTGCGCGATGAAGAAGCTCACCAGTTTTACAGCAGCTCCTCGTTTGAAAGTGAGGCAGAAACCCCCTCCGATGTTTGGAAAGGGATTGGATCTCATGTCTCTGAGTTTAACGAGGATGACCGTTTCTCCACTTTCCTAGGAATGCAGTGGTCCGGAACCCCTGTTGAAGAGGGCCTCCGACAAATCATCTATCTCAAGGATTCCAAGCCTATTCTCCGAAAAAAGGAAAGTAAGGCTAACCACCTGAAAAAGATTTACAAAAGCCATACTCCTAAGGACTTTATTGCGATCCCGATGTTCACAATGGGATCTGAGACATGCTTTGACTTTAACAATTTTGCCCCAGAATATGAAAAGGTTGTAGAAATTTACAATGCGTGGGGATCTTCGGAGTGCACAAAGGCAGAAGGAAACCTCCGCCCAATCACTTCCAAAGGGAAGAAGGGAATGAAAGAAAAAGCGGAAGGGTCTATACGCAAAGCCTTAAACAAAAATATTCGTTTCGGCTTTGTTGCCGGGGGGCTAGATGACCGTGGTGTCTTTAGTAATCTTTTCGATGCAGAGCAAGTTCAATATACGCCTGGACTTACTGCCATTCTATCTACAAACCACTCCCGTGATGGATTAATCCAAGCAGTGAATAAAAAATCATGCTATGCGACAACAGGACCACGCATCATTGCGGGTCTTGAAATCGCTGGCGCTCCAATGGGGTCAGAGCTCAACACCAAAGCAAAGCCAGGCTTAGAATATAATCGCCATATCACGGGATATGCTGTGGGACTCGATCATATTAAAGAAGTCCTTGTCATCCGGAATGGAAAACCTTTCCACACCTTCAGTCCTAAAGATGATACTTTCGAATTTGCCTTTGATGATGAAGAGCCTCTTGAAAACGTCGCTTTAAAACCAAAGGGCGAGTCCCCTCCTTTTGTCTACTATTACATGCGCGTAGAGCAAGAAGACGGGCATATCGCTTGGACATCCCCGATCTGGATCGATCTAGGAGCTCCTGTCACTTTAGAAAAGAAGAAAAAGTGATTTTTATTTTAGCGACTGCGCTTATTCTTTTATGTGCATTGTTCTTGGGATTAGGACGACTCTTGAAATCAAAACACCCTTTAAACTGCAAACGGTGCGGAAACCCTGAGAAAAAAGAATGCGACGTGTGTCACAAGAAGGAAAAAGCTAAATCCCGCGGAGAGCGTTAATCTGCTCTTTTAAGAAGGGCATATGATCCTTATAGAATGCGTCCATCGAGCTCTCTTCAGGAACATACCTTCCCAGTTCTCTCTTTACATCATCCGGAAGAAGACCTAGATCTTGTTGGAAGTTTCTCTGGTGCAAGCCATAGGGACGAATCAGCTCTTCATGCCCCTCAAAAGCGTCTCTTTCTAACGTCACAACCGCTTCAAGGTTCTCTCGGATGAGCTGCTCTGGCGTGGTATCCTCAGAAAGTTCCTTTCCTGTTGCTCTATTAAATGCAGCAATAATGATTTTAAACGCTTCTCCGTCTAGCTTTCCTAGCTCAGCAATCATAACTGCTGCCGAATCACCAGGAACTAATTGAATTTCATTTGGAAACCACTTATCTAAGAATCGCGCAAGAAGGTCATCTCTTCCTCGTGGAGCACCTCCTTGAAGCGCTACAGGAACACACTGGAAAATATTGTCATGAATCCCAATGATAATATCCTTTGCAAAATAGCCCCCTTCGAGCATGAGGTCTAACATTCCTAGGTCCCTAGATATATTTTCCCAACCTGCTATCTCGAGCTGCCCTGCTCCCGCTCTGGTATTCACCCAAAGAATGAGATTATTAGAAACATCGTCTCTATCAGCTGGAGATGCCAATACCCTTTCAATGTGCCCGCGAAGAACATTAATCGCTTCAGCATCTAGCGCATCAATTTTTCCCTTAGTATTGAAATCTTCTTTTGCGATTTCAGCTTTTGCTAAAGCAAGAGAATCAGCTCTATCACGCGCCCAAGCCTGACATGCACTATGCACTATTTTAACGCTTTGGATTCCACCCTCGGTCAGAACAATCGTTGCAGTAGTTGTAGCAAAAAGCGGCTTGGCAAATTTGTTAAAATCTGGGAAAGCATTATGACGCGAGTTGAGAACAGTTGTTGCTCTAAGCATTGTTGCAACAGTCGCAACAGATAGTGCAAACACAAGCGTATTTTCAGCAGTA
>Ga0180433_10005981_pt1 | contig 16172 bp, 10 predicted proteins | sample SS_ome_8_FD_132980 | JGI IMG/M metagenome (GOLD analysis project Ga0180433, IMG submission 132980) | Hypersaline lake sediment archaeal communities from the Salton Sea, California, USA - SS_1_D_1 metaG | ecosystem: Environmental > Aquatic > Non-marine Saline and Alkaline > Hypersaline >... | reverse complement strand
TTCCGGGAGATGAGCAACCAACCGAGAGACCGCATCGAACGCCTGTGCGAAGCGCTCCGTCGTCACAACCATCTCTACTACGTTCTGGATCGACCGGAGATCTCCGACGCGGAGTACGACGGGCTCCTCCAGCAGCTTCAGGCCCTCGAGGCGGCCCATCCGGACCTCGTCACCCCCGACTCCCCGACCCAGAGGATCGGCGCGCCCCATTCCTCCGCCTTCGGAGCGGTGGCGCACGCCGTCCCGATGCTCAGCCTTGCCAACGCGTTCGCACACGACGAGCTTCGCGCCTTCGACCGACGCCTCTGCGAGCTCCTCGAAACGGAATCCGTCCGCTACGTCGGTGAACCGAAGCTCGATGGCCTGTCCGTCGAGCTCGTCTACGAGGAAGGCCTCCTGGTCCAAGGTTCGACGCGCGGGGACGGAAGCACCGGGGAGGACGTGACGGCGAATCTCCGAACGATCCGAAGCCTCCCCCTTCGCCTACGGGAGGCGGAACGGACAGCGCCTGCGCGCCTCGAAGTGCGCGGCGAGGTCTACATCGAGACCGGGGACCTCGAGCGATTGAACCGGCTGCGCATCGAAGCGGATCTTCCGCCGTACGCCAACCCGAGGAACCTCGCCGCTGGATCCCTCCGCCAGCTCGACCCGGGCGTCACCGCACAGCGGCCACTCCGGTTCTACGGATACGACGTCGGCCGCGTCGAGGGGATCGAGCTTGCGACGCAGCAGGACCTCCTTTCGACCCTGCCGCTCCTGGGGATTCCCGTCAATCCGCTGTTCTCCGTCTGCGAAGGGATCGAGGAGGCAATCGCGTTCTACGAAGAACTCTCCTCAAAGCGGGATGACCTGCCATACGAAGCGGACGGTGCGGTCTTCAAGGTCGACGACTTCGCCTCCCGCCGAACCGCCGGACAGGTGAGCCGCAGTCCTCGCTGGGCGATCGCAGCGAAGTTCCCCGCCCAACAAGGGGTCACCCGCCTCCTCGACATCACCGTCAGCGTCGGACGCACCGGGGTCCTGACGCCCGTCGCCACGCTCGAGCCGGTTCGCGTCGGGGGGGTCGAGATCTCGAGCGCCACGCTGCACAACGAGGACGAGATCCGGAGCAAAGACCTCCGCATCGGAGACCTCGTCGTCGTTCAGCGCGCGGGGGACGTCATCCCGCAGGTGGTGCACTCGCTCGTCGACCAGAGAACCGGAGCGGAGGCGGTCTTTCGGATGCCCGAGAGCTGCCCCGTCTGCGCTTCTCCGGTAGTCCGAATCGATGACGAAGTCGCCCACCGCTGCCCGAACGTCTCTTGTCCCGCCAGGATCCTGCAATCGCTGCTGCACTTCGTCTCCAAGGGCGCGCTCGACATCGACGGGCTCGGTCCGAAGCTCCTCGAACAGCTGGTCGACCACGGTCTCGTCGTCTCCTTGGGCGACCTCTTCCGTCTCGATCGAGATCGCCTGATCTCGCTCGACCGGATGGGAGCCAAGTCGGCGGACAACCTCCTCGCCGCCATCGATCGCGCCAGGACGGTGAGCCTGGCGCGATTGGTCTTCGCCCTCGGCATCCCAGGGGTCGGAGGGAGCACGGCGGTCGCCCTCGCCAGTGCGTTCGGTTCCCTCGGTCGGCTCCTCGAGGCCGATGAGGACGCCCTGATTGGAATCCCGGAGATCGGACCGCGTACCGCCGGGGAGATCGTCGGCTTCTTCGCCAGCGATCGGAATCGCAAAGCCATCGATGACCTCGTTGACGCCGGGCTTGTGATCCGCGAAGCGGAGCCGGAACTCCCGGGAGAGGAGCGCCTGGCGGGACGGCGCTTCGTCTTCACAGGGTCGCTGTCGACGATGACCCGCGACGAAGCGGCGAACCGCGTGCGCCGTCTCGGTGCCGTCGTCGGCTCCTCGGTCAGCCGGAAGACCGACTACGTGGTCGTCGGCGAGAATCCCGGGTCGAAGGCGGAACGTGCCGCGGAGTTCGGCGTCGAGACCCTCACCGAGGAGGCGTTCCTCGCCGTCCTCGCCTCCGATGCCTAGCGAGAGCCTCCTCGACCTGACGCTTCCCGAGCTTCGAGAGCGTCTGGGGGATGCGCCGGCGTACCGCGCCGACCAGATCTGGCAGGCGATCTACAGCGACTTGGCCGAGGAGATCTCAGCAATCACGACCCTTCCCAAGGCGATGCGGAAGCGTCTCGGTGCGTCGCTCCCGCTCCCCGCACTCGATCCCATCCGGGACGAGGAGACAGCGGACGGGCAAACGTGCAAGACCCTGTACCGTCTCGCTGACGGGGAGACGATCGAGTCGGTCACGATGGGGTTTCACGATCGAGCAACGATCTGTGTATCGAGTCAGGTCGGCTGCGCGATCGGATGTCCGTTCTGTGCCACCGGGCGGAGCGGCTTCGTTCGGGACCTTTCGGCGGGGGAGATCGTCGCCCAGGTCCTTCGCGCGGCGCAGCTCCTTCGATCGCGCGGTGAGCGCCTTTCGAACGTCGTCTACATGGGGATGGGCGAGCCGCTGCTGAACTACGACGCAGTGCTACGTTCGATCCGCATCCTGAACGATCCGGAAGGATTCGGCCTCGGGGCCCGATCCTTCACCGTCTCCACGGCCGGCATCGTCCCCGGCATCGATCGATTGGCGAACGAGGGGCTGCAGGTGAACCTCGCCGTCTCCCTCCACGCCGCGGACGACGCGCTTCGCAGCCGCCTGGTTCCGGTGAACCGCCACTACCCCATCGCAGAGCTCCTCGATGCCTGTCGCCGCTACGCCGAAACCACACGGCGTCGGATCACGTTCGAGATCGCCATGATCGAGGAGGTCAACGATCGCCCCGAGCAGGCTTCCGCCGTGGCGAGCCTCCTCTCCGGTCTCCTTTGCCACGTCAACCTGATCCCGTACAACCCGCCGCAGGAGGCAAAGACCCGGAGAAGCTCGAAGGAGCGAATGTCGGCGTTTGCCGAGGTGCTGTCGAAAGCGGGGCTCCCGGTAACAATCCGTCTCAGCGTCGGCTCGGAGATCCAAGCGGGCTGTGGCCAGCTACGCCGCCGGGACCGGTAGAGGTTTCGCAGAGGTCGTCGCGTCCGATCGGAAGGTCGGCTACTCGTTGAGGAGCCCCCGGTAGAAGGCGAGGGCGCGCTCGCCCCAATGACCGGTGATGCTCTCCATCCCCTGCCGAACGAGCTGGCGGACCCGCTCGCGACTGATCTGCATGATCCGTCCGGCCTCGGCGAAGCTGTAGGGACAACCGTCCTCGATGCCGTAGTGGAGACGGAGCGCTAGCGCCTGACGCGCCGGCAGGCGACCGAGCACCGCCTCCAGTTCGTCGCGGAAGAGGAGACGGAGCGCCTCGTGCTCCGGGGAGAGCCCATGGTCGTCGACGATCCGCTCGTCGAGGGTCTCGTCGCCGCCATCTCCGACCGGCTGGTCGAGGGAGACGATCTCGTTGACCTGCATCTCGATCTGCCGCAACCGGTCGACGGAGAGCCCGACCGCCTCGGTGACCTCCGCCTCCTCGACGAGGCCTTCGTCGGCTAGCGCTCGCATCTGAGCGAGTCGGCGGACGGCGCGGAAGAGGTAATCCGGGATCCGGATCATCCGTGCGTAGGAGTTGATCGCCGCCAGCATCGACCGCCGGATCCACCAAGCCGCGTACGTGCTCAGACGGTATCCGCGTTCCGGATCGAACCGATCGACCGCCTCGATCAGCCCGATGTTCCCCTCCTGGACTAGATCGATCAGCGGGAGACCGACATCGGTGTACTCCTGGGCGATCCGCACGACGAGTCGCAGGTTCGACACGACGAGCCTCTCACGCGCGCCCTCGGCACCGTCGGCCATCGCACGCGCCAGGTCCCGCTCCTCCGTTGCGGTAAGGAGTGGGAATCGGCCGATCTCCTGGAAGTAGATGTCCAGGATCGAGGGAGCTGCAGTTGAGGAATCCCTCGACGCCATGTGGGTTTCGCGTTCGGTAGCCATGTCCCCTCGGCGCTACCTTACGTCAGGTCGCCGGGGATGTCCACCGCGGAATCCGGGAAGCCTGCGTCCTCGACGTCGAGGACATCGAGCGCCGTCACCCGCGCCTCGATCCCCAGGATCGCTGCGAGGCTCGGCATGCTTCTCCCGCCGTCTCCGGAGACAAGCTCCTTGACGTAGAGCCCGCCCTCCGTGAGAAGCTCGATCTCCCCGTTTCGCGGATCGACAAGCCGCCCCGTTGCCGCTTCCAGTCGGCGGGTGCGCACAAGATCGCTTCGCCGATGGGCAACCCGCCGGGGCGTTCGCTGCTCGATCGGACCGACGAGCGATGCGAGCCCCTCGGTCAGCGCCGGGGCATCGACGTCCGAGGAGAAGGAAACGGAGGCTCGGTAGCGCTTGCGGGTCTTCGTCTCCTTCACCCGCTCGACCATCCGACGATCGACGAGCACAAGCGGCGTGATCTCGACCTTCCCCTCCGCACATCGGTTCGCTGCACCGCGCAGATGCTCGAGGTCCAGGCTGCGGCATCGCGGTTCCCGCAGCTCCAACACGAAGGGGCGTCCTCGTCCGAGCATCCGTGCGTCAATATCCTCGCGCCCGGCGCCGTGGAAGCGTTCGCCCTCGGCCTGCGCCGCCTCGACGAACGGAGCCGCCACCAGCTCCTCGACCGATTCCGGGTACTGCTTTCCAGTGCCCTCGCAAGCCTCGCAGCCCCGACCGCGGCAGCGTCGGCACGGCCAACGCGTCTGCGGGATGCCGCGACGCAGCTTCCGGTACCTGCCGTAGAGATAGATCGACGCCCTTTGAAGGGTGAGCGTATCTGACTCGAGATCGATCAGGAAGGAGACGTCCGGATCCTGGAAAGCGACGGTCTTCCCTTGGAAACGCGCGTCGAACCGCTTGCCGACCTCCCGGTTGAACGCGTGCTTGAACGTCTCCGGCCGCCCGAGGGCGAAGCGCTCCTCGAAGTGGTCCTCGGTCGCCTCGAGGCGACGGGTGGGACGGGTTCCGAAACGGTAGGTCTCGAACTCGGTCCCGGCGACCGCCTCGACCGCGCGTTCCGCCCACGCCTCGGCGTCGTCGAATGCCCCCGCGCAGACCCAACAGGCCGAGCCGTCGTGCGTTTGTGCCGCCGGCTCGCCCAACACTTCGAGGATCGTCCGGAGCGCGTCTCCGCGCTCCCCGTTCGACAAGCCCCTGCCTTGTCGTGCGAAGGCGCGCCCGAGGCACTCCGAGCAGACGGGGCCGCTGCGGACGATCGCCCGCGCCGTCTCGATCGTGCTCCTGTCGGTGTCTGGCGGATTCGCGTTTCGATCAGTCATAGCTTCGGTACAGGATCAGCCACGGATCTTCGCGCATGAACCCGAGTCCTTCGAGGTCCTCCCCTGCGGGCGTTCCACCGATGGGAGCCCCGTCCCACGTGTGAACACGGATCGCCGGTCGTCTGCCCGGCCCTCGGACGAGCTCCCGGAGCAGACCGAGGGCACCGGCTCGACGCGCTCCGTCGAGTTCGACGAGTGGGACAAGACGCTCCCCTCGATTCTCGATCGCCAGGACCGGTCGTCCGTCCGCGAGAACCAGGTGGTTCCCGGAATGCCTGCGGAGGACGTAGCGTTCACCGTCGAGCCGATCGATCGGAAGGACGTCCCCCCACAGGTTCGCCGGATCCTCCGAGGGGACCAAGATCATCGTCCCGTCCGCCGACCCCTCTTCCGACGCGTCGGCAAGGAGCGCCGCAACGCCGATCCTCGCGAACTGCAGGCCGCCGAGACTTTCCACGAACAGCCCCCGATCGACCTCCCCGCGCCACTCCATCCTGGAGAGGATCGGGTACGCCTCGCGCCACGAGACGCCGACCCGCTCCCGTCCTACGATCTCCCGCGTCAGGATGCCGTAGCGATCGAGGAGGACCTCAAGCGCGATCCGTGTCCGTTCCTCCTCTGCCGGGCCACCCCGCGTCGACGCCTCCCAGAGCGACCAGCGACCGCCCCAACCACTCCCACGCCGCGCCGACTCCCGTTCCCCACGTGGACCGGAGGCGGGATCGAGCGCGTCATTCGTCACGATCCCCGCCCACGTCAGTCGCCATAGCGTGTCCGCGACCGAGGATGGCGCCATGTCGAGCGCTCTGGCGAGCTGATCGAGGTACGAGGCGCCATGCGTTCGCAGCGCCTCGACGATCGCCCGTTCCGAGCCCTCCTCGGCCTCGGCCGGCGATCCGTCGCCGAGGACCGACGCCATGTCATGGGGGGCGAACCCAACGGCCCGTGCACCGTCGGCGCCGCCCCTTCCCCTCCAGCAGACGATCCCGTCACGGACGAGGCGGTCGAGCCCGTCACGGCGGTACCCTTCTACCCTTGCCCGAAGGCACGCATCCCAGGTCTCCAGCCCGAGAGAGACTCCGGCGAGCTGTGTCAACACCTGTCGCAGGCCGTCCTCTCCGCGAACGGGCACCGTCATCTGCTGTCGCGCAAGCACCATCCGAGAAAGCGCCGAGGCGCCGACCGGCTGGAAGCGCTTCCGACGTGCGGAGAGGGTCATCCGCCGAGCCCCGGCCACCACCTCCGGCGCTGCGAGGACGCGCATCCCTTCAGCGATCTGCACCTCGACGAGCGCTCCTGCTTCCAGCAGTTCCTCGATCGCCCCATTCGTCGCAGGTCCCGGGTACCGCTTGGAGACCTCGTTCCGGGTCGCTGTCGCCCGATTCGACGCGAAGCGAAGGACGGCCCACCGAACGTCTTCGTCACTCCACCGTGCGTACCGATCGACGTCCTCCGCCGCTGTGTACCGCGGCTCGGTCCCCTCGAACGTGGTCGGTACCGCGACAATCCTCTCGTCGGCGATCAGCTCGGCCAGGGCATCCCGTGCCGCCTCTTCACATCGCGCTTCGATCTCACCCACCGTCAAGTCACCGACCCTGCGAAGAAGCTCGACCAACTCCGCCCCGTCGCGAGCCCGTTCGAAGGCGCCGAGGCCCTGCAGTCGCTCGTCGAGCCTGCGCAACGCGTCCGGGTCGAGTTCGAGCGAGGTCCCCTCCTCACGGAGAAGCTCCGCGATCCCGGCACGGTCGAGGCGAGCCCCTCGAGACGCCGGCGCCGGGACGTCGTCCTCGTAGAGGAAGCCGCCGGCAAACTCGAGGGTGAGGGCCGCAGTGAAGGGTGCCGGGTGGCGCTCTCGCCGCACGACGTACCGCGCCGTTCCTGACTCGACATCACGGAGGAACCGACGCACCTCGTCGAGAGGGAGCACGTCCTCGACGATCTCACGGTAGGTCTCGGCGATGATCGGGAAGCCGCGGTGTCCCTTGGCGTAGTCGAGGAGCTCGTGCGAGCGGAGCCGCTGGAGCCAGAGCGGCGTCCGCCGTCCCGGCTTCGCCCGCGGAAGGAGGAGCGCTCGGGCGGCGTTGCGTCGGAAGTGCAGTGCGAAGTACGGCGTCTGCTCGAGTTCTAGCAGGATCCGCTCCCGCACGTTCCCCTCGGTCAGAGAACGCAACGCGGCGATCAGCTCATCGACCGGACGTCGACCAGGATCGATGAGGATCCCGACGTTCGAGAAGACGGCGTTCAAGCGACTGCCGCTCTCCTCGCGGAGCGTTCCCTGCAGCGCGAGGAGCATCGCCAGGTGGAAGACGCGCCCAAACGGCGTCACGATCGCGATCCGTGGATCCTCGACTTCGTTCCGGAAGACGTCGATCAGGATCGTCCGGTCGGTTGGAAGGACCCCGCCGCGATCGAGCTGTGCGCGCAGATAGGTCGCGAGGTTCCTCGACGCCGCCTCGTCCAGTGCGCACAGCTCCGCCAGCCACGGCTGGACGTCTTCGGTCTGGAGGCGAGCTTCGCAGTCTCGGATAAACTCCCCGAAACGCCGACCGAAGGCCGCATCATGGCCGAGGCCGTCCCCCTTCCAGAACGGCATCACCGCCTCGGTCGTCTCCGAGGGGGCAACGCGGACCCGATCCGCCCCGATCTCGACGATCCGCCATCGATGCGTCCCCAGGAGGATCGTCTGCCCGAGACGACGCTCGAAGACAAACTCCTCGTCCAGCTCCCCCAGCTTCGTCTTCCCGTCCTCGAGGACCATCGCGTACTGCCCCGTGTCCGGAATCGTTCCTCCGTTGAGGACGACCGCCTGCCTGCTCCCCGGAAGCGCCTCGAGACAGTCCCTGGCTCGATCCCACGCGACCCGGGCTCGGAGCGCGGAGAGCGTCGGGCTCCGGTACCGCCCGGAGACGAGCTCGAGAACTCCCTCGAACGCCTCGCGGGACAACTCACGATACGGATACGCCCTGCGGACGCTCGCAAACAGCGCGTCGGCCGACCACGCTTCGACCGCGACCATTGCCACCACCTGCTGTGCGAGGACATCGAGCGCGTTCTCGGGACAGCGGACTTCCGAGATCTCGCCCCGGCGCATGTCCCGCACGACGGCCGCCATCCGTAGGAGATCGTCCCTCGTCTTCGGGATCAATCGCCCCTTGCTTGTCTGTCGATAGACGTGCCCGGCTCTCCCGACCCGCTGGAGGGCGCTGGCGACGGAGATCGGCGTCTCGACCTGACAGACCAAGTCGATCGCGCCGACATCGATGCCGAGCTCCAGGGAACTCGTCGCCACCAGGGCCGGCAACCTTCCCGCCTTCAGCTCGCTCTCGATCTCGAGGCGCGCCACCTTGGAGACGCTGCCGTGATGGGCGCGCACGAGGTCGTGTCCTGCGAGCCGATTCATCTCGGCAGCGATCTTCTCCACCAAGCGCCGGTTGTTGGCGAAGACGAGGGTCGAGGTGTGCTCCGAGACGAGATCGAGGAGGGCCTCGTGCACCGACGGCCAGATCGTCGGGCCGGTGTCGTCGGTCTTCGGAAGCGCCGTCATGTCTTCGACCGGCACCACCACCCGGAGGTCGAGTCGCTTGCGCATCCCGGCGTCGACGACCTTCACGGGACGAGCGGTCCCGTCTGCCGCGCATCCCCCGAGGAAGCGAGCGACAAGATCGAGCGGACGCTGGGTACCGGACAAACCAATGCGAACGGGCGATCTGCCGCAGAGGGCCTCCAGCCGCTCGAGGAGAAGGGCGAGGAAGCTCCCTCGCTTCGTCGGGACCAGCGAGTGGATCTCGTCGACGATCACGTACTCGACGGCGCGAAGGATCTCCCGTGCTCGAGGAGACGTGAGGAGCAGATGGAGGGACTCGGGCGTCGTGATCAGGAGATCCGGAGGATGCGACACCATGCGTCTCCTGGCCGACGGCGGGGTATCGCCGGTGCGCAATCCAACGGTGATCTCCGGCAGTTCCAGCCCCAGCTGAGCCGCGCAGGATCGGATCCCCGCGAGCGGCCCCTCCAGGTTGCGTTCGATGTCGTTGGCCAGGGCCTTCAGAGGGGAGACATAGAGGGTGTGGACACCGGCAGCGGGACCCGCCGTGTCAATCCGAGGCGTACGATCCACCAGCTCGTGAATCGCGAACAGGAAAGCCGCCAGCGTCTTTCCGGAGCCCGTCGGCGCGTGGATCAGCGTGTTCTCACCGGAGGCGATCGCCGGCCAGCCTCCTGCCTGAGGCGGCGTCGGCTCGGCGAAGCTTTCGCCGAACCATCGCCGGATAGCGGGATGGAAGAGGTCGAGCACGTCCTTGCTCACGCGATGATTCTCCGGAATCGCTCGAACCGATCAACTGCACGGTCCCGTGCGCCGTCCCTTGATCTCTCATGTAATGGAATGTATACTGCCACTCACATACGCGCAGCCAGGCTCCGCCATCGGAACGCTGCGAGGGAAATCGAAGTAAACCCATACGGACAGCCGCTTCCCTCACGGCCTTGGGGTGCTTGGGCCAAGCGTGAGGAGCGGGCGATCCATCGGATCGCTCGCTCCTGCATCTTCCCGAGGTTCTCTGATCGGGCGCATGGGATTGCATGCACAACCGCGGCGCGATAGGATCGGAAACCCCGAACCGACGAGATGATCATCGAATGCTCGACGCCCCTGTATGGCCGTTTGTCATCTCCCTTCTGATCTTCGCCGCCACCTACGTCGGGATCTTCCTGGAGAAGATCCATCGGACGATTCTCGCCATCGCGGGCGCCGCAGCGATGGTCGCCCTCGGTTCGTGGATGTCGTTCTTCTCCGCGCACGATGCCGTGGAGTCGGTCGATTTCGACACGATCCTCCTCCTCCTGGGCATGATGCTCGTCGTCGGTCTCTTCAAGGAGACCGGCTTCTTCCAGTACTTGGCGATCCGTGCCGCCAAGGCCGCCCGAGGGCGTCCGTGGCTCATCCTCGTGATGCTCGGACTCGTCACGTCGGTCGTCTCGATGGTTCTCGACAACGTGACGACGATCATCATCGTGGTCCCGGTGACGATCTCACTTGCCGACGTCCTCGGGATCCCTGCGATGCCGTTCGTCATGGGCGAGGTCCTGCTCTCCAACATCGGCGGCGTCGCTACGCTGATCGGTGATCCCCCGAACATCCTGATCGGATCCGCTGCAGGGTTCAGCTTCCTCGACTTCCTGACCCACCTGGCGCCGATCGTCCTCGTCGTCTGGATCTTCTCGATGGCCATCCTGCTGCTCATCTTCTGGAGACCGCTGCATCAGCGACCGGCGAACGTCGACCGGCTCCTGGAGATGGATGAGAAGCGCGCCATCGTCGATCCGACGACCACGCGTAGAATGCTCTTCGCCCTTGGGGTGACGATCATCCTGTTCTTCATTCACGAGCCGATCGGACTGGAGCCGGGGATGGTCGCCTTGATCGGAGCCTGCATCGGTCTCCTGTGGGTCCGCCCGGACTTCGAGACGGTCCTCAAGGACGTCCACTGGGACGTCCTCCTCTTCTTCATCTCGCTGTTCGTCATCGTCGGAGGGATGGAGGCGTCCGGCGTCATCGCGACGATGGGGAAGGGCGTCGCCTTCCTCGCTGAGCAGGGGATCTACCTGGCGATCATCGTCGTCCTGTGGGTCGGAGCCCTCGCGTCGGGTGTGGTCAGCAACGTGCCGTTCACGATCGCCTTCCTCCCGATCCTCAAAGGCCTCGCCGCCCAAGGGATCCCCGTCGCTCCGCTCTGGTGGGCTCTTGCCGTCGGGGTTGGATTCGGCGCCAACCTGACGCCGCTCGGCTCGGCGGCGAACGTGATCGTGCTGTCGATGTCGAAGTCGATCGGCGAACGCCTCTCGCTTCGCCGCTGGATGAAGTCGGGAACGGTTGTCGGCCTCGCCAGCTGCGCGCTGGCGACGGTCGCCCTCCTCCTCGCCGTCCGGCTTGGGCTGATCTAGGAGTCGAGGTGACGGCACGCACGATCGACCAGATCCACTGCATCGACACCAACCAGTACGGGCTGGCGAAGCGCGGCGCCGCGTATGTGATCGAGGCTGCGCGCGTCGGCCTGGTGGAGACCGGGACGCCGAAGGCGCTCCCTCAGCTCAAAGCCGCGCTCGAACAACGGAAGCCGGCGTACGTCTTCGTGACCCACGTGCACCTCGACCACGCGGGGGCCGCGGGCGGCCTGGCTGCCGCCTTCCCATCCTCAACGATCGTCGCGCACCCCCGAGCGATCCGTCACCTCGCCGACCCGTCTCGCCTGGTCGAAGGCGTTCGCGCCGCGAGCCCCGACCTCTTCCCCCTCTACGGCGAACCGGTGCCGATCCCCGAGGATCGGTTGTATCCGGCCGCCGACGGCGAACGGTTCGTTCTCGGCGGCGAAATGATCGTCGAGGCGCTGCACACGCCAGGACATGCGCCGCACCACCTCTGCTTCTTCGAGCGGAGCACGCGAACCCTGTTCACCGGCGACGCGGTCGGGAACCACCGGGTCCCCGTCGACGTCCCGCTCACCGTCCCCCCTCGCTTCGATCCGTCCGCCGCTCTCGAGACCCTCGACCGTCTCAGCGAGCTCGGTGCCGAGCGGCTCGCGTTCACCCACTTCGGACTCGCAGATGACCCGCCCGCCCGACTCCTCGCCGGGTATGCGGATGAGATCAGGGCATGGTTCGAAAGGATTCGAGCCCTTGCGTCGAAGCGGTCGCCGGAGGAGGTCGTCGCCGAGATCCTTGCCGACTCGAGGTACTCAGGGATTGAACAGGCCGACCGATTCTCGATCGAGATGTGTGTTCGGGGCGCACTGCTGTCGATCGGACCCGACCCGGCGTAGGCGATCCTTCTCGCCACGTCGGCGGTCAGCCGACGTGGATCTCGATGATGTCCCCGTCTTCGAGCAGATGATCCGACGGCACCTGCTGCCCGTCGAACCGCCCAGACCCCCAGATGCGGACGTACTTCAGCTGGTCGACGAAGTCGCGATGCACCGTCCGGACCGCGTCGAGGACCGTACTCCCGATCGGAAGCGTGTACGGCTCCTCCATATCCGGTTTCTTCCCAGGGAGTTTGGTGTAGATCCGGACCACCCGAAGTGCGTCGAAGACCTCGCGACGGAACCGGTCGAGTCCGGCTCCGGTCCTCGCCGACACGGAGACCATGGCGAAGGGTGTCCCTTCAGGAAGAGCGTCCGCGATGTCCCCGGCGAGATCCGCGTGGGTCAGGACGATGCGGCAGGGGATCTCGCGGATGCGCTCATCCTCCGACGAAGCCTCCCCTGTGTGGACGAGCGTGACATGTCGTTCCTCGAGCAGTTGGAGGATCTCCACGATCTCGTCCTGAGGCTCAGTTCCCGTAGCATCGAGGACGATGAGGACCAGATCGGCGGCACGGATCAGCCCGTAGACCCAGCCCTCGGTGTACTCCTGGGTCAATGGGGGAAGGTCGATCAGCTGAATCGGCACGTCCTCCCACGCCATCATCCCCGGCACCGGGACCAGGGTCGAGAAGGGGTACGCGGCGACCTCCGGTTTGGCGTTGGTCAGAACGCTCAGTAGCGACGACTTGCCGCTGTTCGGAGGACCGACGAGAACGACCTGACCGGCTCCCTCGGACGGGATGTGGTCGTACCCGGGTCGATGCCCCTTCTTCCCGCCTCCTCCGGCATCCCGCAGCTTCGCGATCCGGCGCTTGATGTCCGCCTGCATCTTGTCGGTCCCCTTGTGTTTCGGGATCGTGGCGAGCATCTCCTCGAGCGCCGCGAGCTTCTCCTCAGGGCTACTCGCTCGCTGGAAACGCTCTCGCGCCTTCTTGAACTCGGGGGTCAGATTGGCGGGCATCGACGTCCGACTCCTTGTGCATGGGATTCGCGCTCAAGAGTAAGGAGGGCGACCCGATCGTTCAACGCGACTACTCGTTGTGCGGAATCTTGATCGTGCTCCCGCCGATGAACTCCCGAACGACGGCGTCTCCCGGGATCAGCTTCGGGTCCGCTACCTGCTCCTTGGAGATCCCCTCGATCGATTCGAGGAGGTGCGTGACCCGCCGGTGACGAATGTGTGCGTCGAGGAAGGACGGGTAGTTCGACAGCGCTTCGGTCGTCGGCCAAAGCGTGTCCTCCCCGTCGAAGAACGGCTTCATCGTCGGCAGATCGAACGGCATCCCGCCGTTGACGATGACGTCCGCCAGCCCTTTGAGCGGGATGATCGAGAAGAGCTCCCCCGCCCGGACGTAGTGCCAGTGAAGGAGCGTCGCCAGGGGCGGATGGTTCCGATGAACCGCGTCCCGGAGCATCCGGCGAAGCAGACGCACGTCCTCGAAACGGGTCAGCCGCCGATCAGTTCGATCCTCGTCGACGAGCGGAAGGAGCGGATGCGGCTCGTACAGCGGATTCATCGCCTCGATGTAGACCCGGAAGCTCGCTCTCGGGCTGATCCCCGCTGTGATCGGCGGGTAGTAGCCATGCAGGCAGTCGAGGAGGAGGATCTGATCCCTCTCCCTACGGACCGTCTTCGACCCCGCCCGGTGGCCCTCCTTGAAGCTGTAGATTGGCTTCTCGATCGGCTCGCCGTCGAGGAGGGCCCGCAGGTGCTCGTTGAGGAGCTGGATGTCGAGCGCTTCCGGGGTCTCGTAGTTCCGATCGTCAATCCAGTCCGTCGGATGCTCGATCACTGACCAGAAGTAGTCGTCGAGGTTCAGCATCAGGAACTGCAGTCCCGCCTTCTTCAGGCGGTCGGTCAGCTTGACCGTCGTGGTCGTCTTCCCGGACGAGGAGGGCCCGCTGATCCAGATCATCCGAAGGTCCCCGTCCTCTTCGACGCGCTCGAGGACCGAGGCCGCGGCTGCATCGAGGGTCTCCTCGTAGTGCACGAGCGACTCGTCGACCAGTCCTTTGAGCTTCCCGGTGTGAACGATCTCGTTCAGTCCCTCGACCGTGTCACAGTCCCGCTGGCGATTCCACTCCGTCAGCGGTTCCATGTGGCTCGCCGGGTATCCACCACGGACGAACTGCTCCTCGGTGATCGCCCCGAGGCGAACCCAGTGGTGCCCCCAGCGGAAGCACGTGTACGCGTCGGCGACCGTCGTGAAGCCGTTGCTCTTCAAGACGTGGAGTACGGTGTCTTGAATCTCCTCGACCGTCGGCGGGAAGTTGGAGACGTGATGCTTCTCGTCGGCGTTCAGGCAGATGATGACGAGGTCGGAGAGGAACTCCGCGATCCCTTCGTCCGTGCCTCCAGCGGCGAAGACGCGATCGTTGATTCCGGGAAGGTAGTCCTGACCGAAGCCTCCGACCGACACCGCCGCGCGGCTGATCGCGTGCACGATCCGCCCCTGGTCGAAGGCGACCAACGCGAGATTCCGCTTCCGAATCTTGACGATCTTGTTCACTACGGACATCGTCCGGCGAGTATAGCCGAAACCGCCTGCCCTACGAAGGGATCCCGACACTGCACGAACTCGCTCGTCCTGCAAGGATGCCAAGGCGAACACCCCTGCCCGTTGGAGCCGTGGTCTCGCTGTGGGAGGCTGTTACGCGCTGCGCTCCTGGACCGCCTCTTGCGGGACTCCCATCGAGACACCGGATTCGACGATCAGATCGAAGAGCTCCTGTGCCGTCCACTGCCGACACCCGTCGATGATCAGCGCCCTCGGGTTGTCGATTAGCCACTCGTCGTGGAGGACCTCCAAATCGCGCAAGTATTCCAGTGGAATCGTCGTCTCTTCTGAGCGACCCCGCTCGACGATCCGCTCGTGACAAACTTCCGCAGGCGTTCGCATGTAGACGATCCGCTCCGGTTCGGCGCACCAGTTCCGCTGGAGCCAATCCCACAGCTTGCTGTACAACTGCCATTCGGTCTTCGACATGAGTCCCGACTGGTAGCAGTTCTTGGCGAAGACGTAGCGATCGCAGTAGATCGATCGCTCGAGCACCACCGTGCTGTGATCGGTCATTGCCAGCACTTCGGTCCATGTCTTCGCTCGAGTCGTGAACGCGGCGAGCTGGAACGTGAAGGCCCATCGATTCGCGTCTTTGTAGAAGAGATCGAGCAGATTCTCCTCGAAGTCCTGCTGCCACGCACCGACCGGCTCCTCGATGAACCCGAACAACCCTGATTCGGCCATCCGCCGGCCAACGGTGCTCTTCCCCGCCGCGATGTTCCCCTCGAATAGGATCATGGTCCGCGTCTCCCTCACACTCTCCCCCTTGCCGGAGTCCCTCGATACCCGAAACCGGCCCACTACCGACAATGCAGACTGGAACTAGCGAAACGGGATGGTCCCCCTCAGAGAACTCGGACCTCGCACCCGGTTCGTTCCATCATAGCGAGGAGCGGCGCGTCGACGAAACGCGCCCTCGGAGGACCCGTTGCAGCGAAGCCGCATGGCTACCGGATCCCTCGGAGTTCCCTCTCCGCGGCGTGACGGACGTCCGGAGGCCACGTGTCCGCTCCTCACGGAGGAGCCCGTCCGGCGAGCCACCCGCCCTCCTGTCCAAGCCCTCGTCCGCCGCAGTTTGCCGGCACCTTGCGAGGCTCCTACAATCCGCCAAACTCGCTCCAGGGAGGGACCGCACCGATGACGACCGAGCCCACCGTCGCCTTCGAAGCCTCTCTCTTCGACGTCGTACGGACCGCGCTACGATTGACACGGAAGGATCCACGCTTCGTTCCCCGAGCGCTCCGGATCCTTCGCCAGCAGCGATCCGCCGCCCGCAAGCGCGACGCCCAAGCGCGACGAGGTCTTCACGTTCCCCCGTTTCTCATCTTCAGCATCACCGCGGACTGCAACCTCTCCTGTGCCGGCTGCTACGCGAACCTCCTCCACCGCGCTGATCGTCCCGAGATGGACGATGCGCGAATCGATCGTCTGCTCGGAGAGGTCGGCGCCCTCGGGTCGGGGGTCA
>Ga0180433_10005980_pt1 | contig 16174 bp, 17 predicted proteins | sample SS_ome_8_FD_132980 | JGI IMG/M metagenome (GOLD analysis project Ga0180433, IMG submission 132980) | Hypersaline lake sediment archaeal communities from the Salton Sea, California, USA - SS_1_D_1 metaG | ecosystem: Environmental > Aquatic > Non-marine Saline and Alkaline > Hypersaline >... | reverse complement strand
TTTTCTTGAAAAGAAAGCATTGGCTTTTTTAAGAATTTCTTTTGCGTTATCAAAAGTTAAGGTTTCTAGCGCCTCTCTGTAGGGCAGCCATTTATATCCTATGTGCTCTTTGGAGATTATAACCTTTTTTGTTTTGGTTTCAGCCAGCAAAAAAGTAACGAATTTCATGACGGTTTTTCCTCGCCACTGAAAAAAATATTTAATGGTTTCTCTGAAGCCATTAATAAAATTTATGTCTTTTAATCCAGTTTCCTCTTCTGCCTCCCTTCTAGCAGTGGCCTCTGTTTTTTCTCCTTTTTCTGTGTGCCCTTTTGAAAAATCCCAATAAGGTTCTGTCCTCCTGCCACCAAAAGGATAGTGCAAAAGTAAAAACAGGGGCCTTCTTCCCTCTTTTCTAAAAATTATTGCTCCGGCAGATTTTTCCACTAGCATATTTTAGAATTATGGCAATTTTATAAACAAAATATTTTATTCAAGCCGATTTCGGTTGTTTTTCTTCTTTTTAATAAAACTTGATAATTTTCCCAGAGATTGAGTATTGATAATATCTTTTTTCTCTGCCCAACCACGACGAGCCTGAGCCACGCCCAGCTCCATAAACCTTAAATGATCTCCATTATGGGCATCGGTAGAAATCACCATTTTTACGCCAGCTTCTTTGGCCCGCCTGATATTGATATCCTTCAGGTCCATCCTTTTTGGCTGGGAGTTTACTTCCAAAACAATATTATACTCTTTCGCCGCCCTGATAATTTTACCCAAATCCATCTGGCATTCCTCTCTTTCACCAATTTTTCTGGCCGTAAGATGGGAAATAATATTTAATCGGGGATTCCGCATGGCCCTGATTATTCTTTCTGTCATTTGGGCCTTGCCCATTTTAAAACTAGAATGAATGCCAGCTATAACGTAATCCATTTTATCCAAGACCTGATCTTTTATGTCTAAAGAGCCGTCTTTGAGAATATTTATTTCGGCTCCCTTCAAAATCTTAATTCCCCCTATCTTTTTATTGAGACCGTCTATTTCTTTCATCTGTTTTAAAAACCTCTTTTCGTCCAAACCATTAGCCACGGGCAAATTAGCGTGGTCGCTTATGCCCAAATACTCGTAACCCATGGCTTTGGCCATACTGGCCATCTCTTCTATGGTCTGTTTTCCTTCGCTCCAAGTGGTGTGCAAATGAAGATCTCCCCTTATGTCGTCTATATTAATAAGTTGGGGTAGTTTATTTTCTGACGATGCTTCGATTTCACCCTGGTTTTCCCTTAATTCGGGGGGCATCCATTGCAGGCCCAGTTTTTTGTAAATTCCTTTTTCTGTTTCTCCGGCAATAATTTTTTTGCCCCGAAACAGCCCGTATTCGCTCAATTTCAAGCCCCTATCTATGGCAATTTTTCTAATGGCAATATTATGCTCTTTGGAACCGGTAAAATACTGCAAAGCAGAGCCGTAGCTTCTTTTGGCCACCACCCTTATATCCATATCAAAGCCCTGTTCCAGTCTAAGAGATGTCTTTGTTGCGCCCTTGCCCCAAATTCTTACCACTTCGGGCAGAGAAGCGCAAAAATCCATCACTTTTTTGGGGTTTTTTGAAAGGACCAAAAAATCCACATCTCCCACCGTTTCTTTCATTCTCCTAACGGAACCGGCCACGTTAATTTTTTCCACCCCTCTAAGCTTGGCTATTTTCTCGTAAGCCTCTTCGATTGTGGGCAAGATTTCTCCCAAAAGAAACCTGCCCTTGCTTCTTTTTAGAAAAGAGATGCCCTGTAAAATGTTCTGCTCTGTCTTCTGGCCAAAGCCAAATAAGGGAGCTATCTTATGGGATCTGGCCGCCCTCTCCAGACTTTTTAAATCTTTGGCGCCCAGCTTCTGATATAAAATTTTTGCCTTCCTGGGACCCATTCCCTCAATAGCTGTCAGCTCATTCAAATTTAAAGGAAGTTTTTTTCTAAAAATCTGGTGCCTTTTGATTTTGCCTCTTTCCAGGTATTCTTTTATCTCATTGGCAATGTTTCTGCCAACCCCGGGAATATTTTCAAGAAGCTTCGTACCCCCTTTGCTGTAAATTTCGCCGACATCTTCCTGCAGAGCCTCCACAGAAAGAGCTGCTTTTCTGTAAGCATAAGGCTTAAAAGCGACTCCCTCCATCTCAAAATAATCGGCTATCTCGTAAAGAATTTTAGCCAATTCTTGGTTTTTTGCCATACTAAAACTGCTTCTCCGGTTTTTCAGACGGTGGAAGCTTGGGCTTAAAGGGCTTGGCTAAAACGAGCTGGTCTCGAATAGACAGTAAAATAAGGGTTGAAAACAGCCCGAAGACAGTAATTAGAATGAAAACAGCCCTAAATCCCAGAGAAGCGGCTATCATTCCTCCAAAAGCGGCGGCAAAAGCCGCGGCAAAGCCGATTCCCGTGCTGTCAGCGCTCCACGATAAAGCTTCCCAGCCCTTATCAATGTGCTTGATAAAAATACCCGCCCAACCGGGCACAACAAAAGCCATACAAAGCCCCCTGATTATTTCCAATAAGAAAATCTGCCAAAGCTGGGTGGAAAAAAGATATCCCAAAGGAACCAAGTTAGCAAAAAGAAGTCCGTAAAACAAAAACTTAAAGTCGTCTGCTTCTCCCTTTTTTACGTCAACAAAGCGGGCGATAAACGGCTGGGCAACAGACTTAACAAACCAGTAGGTTGCGGCAATAAAACCAACGGCCACAACCGTCCCTTCCTCAATCTGCCTGAGTACGAATATGGCAAAAATCGGCCCCACCAAGCCCCAACCAGACTGCAGCAAAAAATCGGAAATAATTAAAGTTTTAATAACCTTGTTCAAACCGACCATCAAACCTATACTAACAAAATTTAGTGAAAATAAAAATGGGGGTCTTTTTATCGAGCACAGTATCAATGAAGAAGGTAATCAAACCTTCTTTGTAAAATAATTTTGATCAGATCCGCTCCCAATTTGAATAATATTATAAAACCGGCAAGGGCCATTATTATTTCTACGACCCTCAGAATCATGGTAAAGGCCGGCGCCAAGCTGGTTCCAACGCCCACAAGGCTGAAAGCAAAGCTCTGGCTGAGCTCGTGGGTGCCCAGCATGGCTGGTACGGGAATGAACAATGTCAGAAAATAAAAAGCTAGGACGGGAACGACTTGCGGAAAATTCAGAAACTTGCCCAAAAATAAAATTAAGATCCAGGCCCTGAAACCAAGCACGGCCACCTTGAGAAAAGCCAAGCCCAGAGCTTTCCAGAAAGTCGCCTTTTTGGGCTCGAAAAATTCAAAAATATCCTGTTCTATTTCCCGAAGGGTTCCGTTAAAAAGGTGGTTCTTTCTAAAAAACTTAGCAAAAAAACCAATAACGCTTTCTGACCTGAAAAATTTAAAATAGAGAAAAGCTACGAGACCCGTAAAAACCGTGAGCACTAAGGAAAAAAATATACCCCTGTCTCCCAGAAAAAGGCCCATTTTCGAAAGAAGAAATACGAAGCCGGCCAGTATAACCACCAAGGCAACGGTTATCTTTAAAAACATCTCGATGATTAGGGAAGCTGCCCCCCTGTGCCAGGGTATGGAGAACTTCTCTCTTAAAATATATCCTCTTAAAACTGTGCCCGTTCCTCCGCCCATAAATATAGGAAAAAGATAGCTTAAAGAAAAACCGGCCAGATAAACCCTGAATGTTTCTTTAATTGCTAAATTATAGCCCTGGCTGCTCAAAATAACTCTCCATTTACACGCTCCGATAAAAAGCACCAAAACAGTGAGCAATAAAATTACCAAGCCGTGCCAGTCAGCGAAAATATCGAGAGATGATTTTAGCTCTTGCCAGCCGACAAAACGAATCACTCCTATAAAAAGAGCGATTCCCGCAACCAAGGAAATAAAGAAAAATATGGCCTTTTTTAACATTTATTCAGGTCTTTTAATATTTTTCTTAAATTCAGCCTGTGAGCCATAACCGCCTCCTTAAGAGTCTCTGCTTGGGCCATGGGACAATTAACACAATGCAGGCCGTAATCCATAAAAACAAAAACGCTTCCGGGCCGTTTCTGGATAATTTCTCGAATGGTCATTTTTTCAGTAATCTTGGCTTTCTTTGGCATGCCCCTATTATAACAAAAACCCCTCCGTCGTAAAACAGAGGCGGGGGCGCTAGCAATAAGGTTCTGGTAATTCTTTATCTATAAAAAGCGACCGCTCCGTAACCCACAACTTGCGATTTGCCGCCAGCTGTATCTCCAGAATTAGCATATTTTAATAATTCTGCCTTGCCGCCCAGTCTTTCGGTAATATTAATCAGGGTTTTGGCAGAGTCTGTAGCGCAAACCTCTAGATTATTTTTTTGCAAATTAAGGACGCTGTCCAGGGTTTTTTCATCAATTTTTTTTGCTTCCTCATAGGGCAAATAATGAGACAGATCTGCGGAAACTATAATCAAGCTTTGCTTATTAACGTTTTTAAAAATTGCTTCGGCTAAGGTTTGCCAATCTTCGTCCTCTGAACCAAAAACAATAGGCAAGATCTTAAAACTTTTTAAAGTTTTTTGCAAAAAAGGCAATTGCACCTCAATGGAATGTTCAAACAAATGGGCCGAGTCTTTCCTAAAAAACCTTGGTGAGGCGCCAAGAATCTGCTTTGCCAATTCCGTATCAACTTCTACCCTACCCAGGGGCGTTTCCCACTCACCCACTGGCCAGACAGATACGCCGTCAAATCTTTCACAATGAGAATCGGCAATGATAATAACTTTATCAAAGTTTTTGCCAGCAATAGCCTTAAAGCCGTAAGCTGCTATCTGACCGGAATAAAGATAGCCTGCGTGCGGCAAGAGCAAGCCGAAAATTTCTCCTTTAATCTCGGGGGGCTCAGCTTTATTCAAAAATCCGTCAATCATTTTCTCCAGCTCTTTCCTCTCTCCGGGGTAAAATTGTCCGGCTACCGCCGCTAATCTAACCATTTCTCTATTTTACACGATAATGTTAAAATCTAAAAAGAGTATGCCGGATTTAATAGAAATAGACGGTTCAAAATACGAGGGGGGCGGAGCCATACTCAGAATGGCCTGCGCGCTTTCAACAATAACCAAAAATCCCTGCCGCGTCTTTAATATCAGAAAAAATAGACCCAAGCCCGGCTTGATGCCCCAGCACCTTGCGGGGATCCGCGCCTTGTCCCAGCTTTGCCGAGGTAGAGTAGAGGGAGACGAGCCAGGAGCTGAAGAAATCAAATTTTTTCCCGGAGATGGTTACCAAGAAAAAATATCTGTAAAAATTCCCACGGCCGGCAGCATCACCCTGGTTTTGCAAATGCTAATTCTGCCGTCCCTTTTCGCCCCGTCTCCCATTAAGATCTTTTTTAACGGCGGGGCCACTGATACTTTCTTTTCGCCAACTGCTGATTACTTTTGTCATGTCTTTTTAAAAATTTTAGAGAGGATGGGGATAGAAACAGAAGTAACTATCCGAAAACGCGGCTACTATCCGGCCGGAGGAGCTGAAGCAGAAGTTGTCGTTAACCCCTCTGAACTAAAGGGGGTTGACCTGACAGAAAGAGGGCCTCTGTTAAAAATTCTGGCCCTCTCCGGAGCTTCAGAGTCTTTGAAAGAAAAAGAAGTGGCGCAAAGACAATTGCAGGGAGTCAGAGAAGTATTGGGAAAGTTGAAACTGCCGACGGAAGAAAGGCTTGATTACTGCCCCAGCCAATGCCCGGGAAGCCAGCTCTGCCTCGTTGCCAAATTTGCCAATACGGTTATAGGAACGGACAATCTGGGTAAACTCGGCAAAAGGGCAGAGGACGTGGGCAAAGAAGCCGCCCTGGATTTGTTAAGAGAGCAAAAAAGCCAGGCCTGTCTTGATAAGCACTTGGCAGACCAAATCGTCCCCTATCTGGCTCTCTCTTCCGGCAAAAGCCGAATAACCGTCTCAGAAATCACTTCCCACTGCCAAGCTAATATTTGGCTGGTTGAAAGGTTTTTAAAAGGCAATTTTGAAATAAAAGATAATATAATCTCATGGAATCCGTCTTAGTTCAGGCCAATGCTAAAATAAACCTTGATTTAGAAATTACGGGAAAGAGGAAAGACGGCTTTCATTTCATTGAAAGCACCTTCCAATCAATAGATCTTGCCGATTTTTTATTCATCGAAAAAGCAAAACGAGATGAGTTCAGCGGAGCCAAAATATGCCCGGATTCTCAAAACGTTGTTATAAAAGCCAAAGAAATCTTACAAAAATTATCTTGCCAAAGGCTGGCTTGCCGAATCCATTTACAAAAGACCATACCGATATCCGCCGGCTTGGGCGGAGGATCGGCGGACGCAGCCGCCCTAATGTCCGGCTTGAATAAGCTCTACAAGCTAAAACTAAGCCGAGAGCAGTTAGCAGAAGTCGGGGTGAGAGCCGGAGCGGATGTTCCTTTCTTTTTTTACGGTGGAACCTGCAAAATAAGAGGGGTGGGCGAGAAAATAAAGCCAATAAAAAAGAGGTTGCCTAAATTTTTCGTACTTTTCCGGCCCCACAAAAGAATTGAAACCAAAAAAATGTACCAGCTTTACGATAAAACCGGCAAAGATTTTTTATCTCTAGCCAGGGAAATTTGCCCAGAGATAAACGAACTGAAAAAATATTTCTCCAAATTCAATTTAAACCTTAGGATGTCGGGCTCCGGGCCCACAGTATTTACCCAAGTCAATGATTACGGCTCAGCTAAAAAAATAGCTGAGGGTTATCCCGGGTTCAACGGAGATATTTTCATCTGCCGACCCCAAGATAAAGGAATAATAATAAAATGAACATAGCTATCATTCTGGCCGCCGGTCGGAGCAAAAGAACGAAAGGCGTAAACAAGCTCCTTTTTAGGGTTAGGGGAAAGCCTTTAATTTTTTACACCATCCGAGCTTTTGAAAAACACCGGCAAATTGACAAAATAATCCTGGTGGCCAAGAAGAATGAAAATTTTTCCGGCCTGGTCAAAAAATATAAATTCAAAAGGGTGGCCGGGGTTATTGCGGGCGGAAAGGAACGACAGGATTCTGCGTGGGCCGGCCTGAAAATGGCTAAAAAAATAGGGGGCAAAAGCAAAGACCTGCTCTTGTTCCACAACGCGGCCAATCCCTTAGTTGATAAAAGAGATATTACGGCCGCAATAAAGGCGGCCAAGAAACACGGGGCGGCGGTAGTTGGGCAAATGGCCAAAGATACTGTAAAAAAAACGAGTGAGCGGGGATTTGTGGCAAAAACATTAGATAGAAAAAAAATCTTCCTTGCCCAAACCCCTCAGGTCATAGAATATGGCTTGGCTCAAAAAAGCTTCGCCAGGGCCCAAAAACAAGGATATAAAGGAACGGACGACGCCTCTTTGGTAGAAAGATTGGGAAAGCCAATAAAAATTGTTATTTCCTCTTCAAAAAACGTTAAAATTACGACCAGGGAAGATTTAAAAACGTTGTCGACATTATTGTCATGAAAGTAATATTTGCAAAAAATATTGGCTTCTGTTCTGGCGTAAAAAGAGCCATAGCTCTTGCGGAGATCTCTTTAAAAAAAGACCCGCGACCGATCCAATTTCTAGGAGAATTAGTGCATAACGAGGCAGTCCTCAATTATTTTTTGAAAAGGGGGGTCAGGCTCACCAAAAACCTAAAAGCCGCCAAGAGGGGCACGCTAATTGTCCAGGCCCATGGCCGCCCCCCTCTTCCTCCCCTGCCAGGAATAAAGGTTAAAGATGCCACCTGCCCCCTGGTAAGGCGCGCCCAACTATCTGCTCAATCTTTTCATAGGCAAAGATATGTGGTAATAATTTTGGGCGAGGAAAAGCATTCAGAGATCATCGGCATCAAGGCCTACACAAGCAATAAGGCCTTGGTAGTTAAAAATGAAAAAGAAGCCCTTGCCCTTCCTTGTCTCAAAAAAGCGGCTCTGATTGCCCAAACCACCCAAAACCATGAAAACTTCAAAAAAACTTTGGGGGTTTTAAAAAAAAGAGTAAAAAAATTAAGCAAAACAAACACTATTTGCCCGGAGGTCACCGCCAGACAGCGGGAGATTAAAAAAATTATAAAAGATTGCAACGGGATCTTGCTAATCGGCTCAAAGATTTCCGCTAACACCAGGCGCCTAGCAGAGAGGGTAAAACAATCTAACAAAAAGCTGATTTGGATAAATTCTCTAAAAGATCTAAAAAAACAAGTAGCGCTAGTCAAATGTAAAAAATTGGGAGTTATCTCCGGTACGTCTACTCCGGACTGGGAAATTGCTAAAATTAGAAAATATTTAAAAAATTATGCGAAAAAAGACAAAAATAATTAAAATCGGCGATCAGAAAATCGGCGGAGCTAATCCCGTTTTAGTTCAATCAATGACTAATACCAAAACCTCTGATATAAAAAGCACGGTAAAGCAGATAAAAGAGCTGGAAAAAGCAGGCTGTGAAATAATCAGGGTAGGTGTGCCCGACATGGAATCGGCTAGAGCGCTGGGTGAAATAAAAAGGCGCATTAATATTCCCCTGGTGGCTGACATCCACTTTTCAGCCGACCTAGCCCTGGAGGCGCTAAAACAGGGAGTAGACAAGCTAAGAATCAATCCGGGGAATTTTCCCAAAAAGAGGCTGCTAGAGGTAGTTGAGCTGGCTAAAATAAAGGGGATTCCTATCAGGGTTGGCGTTAATACGGGCTCTCTGGAAAAAGATATTTTGAAAGAAAAAAAGAAAGCCACTGCTCAAATGATGGTAACGTCGGCCTTAAGGGCTATAAAAACTCTGGAAAAAATGAGATTTTACGACATAGTTGTAGCCTTAAAAGCTCCGGACGTGGAAAGAACCGTTAAGGCAAACAGCTTGTTAGCTAAAAAAGTAAGCTATCCCATTCATTTGGGAATAACAGAAGCGGGGGGAACATTTTCTGGCACTGTAAAATCTGCTGCAGCTTTTGCTGTTTTGCTTTCTCGGGGAATCGGAGACACCCTCCGCGTTTCTCTAAGCGCTGATCCCGTAGAAGAGGTAAGAGCCGGCTGGGAAATCTTAAAAAGTCTGGGAATAAGACAAAGAGGGGTAAGAATGGTCAGCTGCCCCACCTGTGCCAGATCAGAAATTGACGTTATAAAAATAAGCAAAAAGGTTGAAGAGCTAACCGGTCAAATTAAAAAACCCTTACAAATTGCGGTGATGGGCTGTTGTGTAAACGGTCTGGGCGAAGCCAGAGAGGCTCATTTGGCAATAGTTGGAGTAAGGGGTGGCGCACTTATTACCAAAAAGGGCAAAACCGCCAAAAGAGTAGCTAAAAACAAAATACTTCCAGAATTCAAAAGGGAACTAAAAAAGCTTCAATAAAATTGAAGCTATACAAAAATAAACTATTAAGCTTAAAATATCTCTGACGATCGTAGCAAAGGGGCCCGAGCCAATAGCCGGATCCTTTTTTAAGCTTTGCAACAACCAAGGAATTAAAATAGCAATAAGGCAGGCACAAATTACCGTTAAGAACAGAGAAAACCCTAGAATGACTCCTATGTCCCATAAGCCGAACCATAAAAAAGAAATAGCGACCAGCAAGAACCCCAGCACCAAAGCAATAATGAGACTTATTTTCATTTCCTTGAAAAAATACTTCCATATGTCTAAGCGCGAATCCAGAGCCAGGTTTCTGATAAACAGTGTTTGAGCTTGTACGCCAACCGCATCGGCCATATAGACAATTAGGGGAATGAAGGCGGCTAAAACAAAATGAATGGTCAGGGCCTCCTCAAAAAAAGTGACTATCTGGGCTGCCAACAATCCTCCAAGAAGACCAAAAATCAACCAGGGAAGCCTAAGTTTGGCCATAATGGAAACCGGCGCCTTGTTCAGGGCGGTATTGCGCTTAGAAATACCGGCAAAGCGCAACATGTCTTCAACGTTCTCCGAGTGCAAAATTTCCAAAATAACGTCAGAGGGAACAACCCCCAAGAAAGTATTCTCTTTGTTGACCACGGGGATGGCTTTAAGATTGTGCTTCAGTGCTAAAATGGCCACTCTCTCTTGGTCGGTGCTGGGACGTACGCTGACGGGCGCTTTTACCATCAAATCTTCAATTTTAACCTCTTCCGATTTCTGAAAAACGTCTTTTAGGGAAAGCACCCCGATTAGTTTTTTGTCTTTATCAAGAACATAAATATAATTGAGGGTCTCAAAATCTTCGGCTTTCTCAAAAAGTCTTTTGCGAATATCAATAATCGTTTCCTCGGACAGGGCCGTAGGAACGTTGTCAACCATCCTTCTGCCGGCCGATTCGAAGGGATAGCCCGCTTTAGCAGGTTGCATATTATTATATTAACAAGTTAAGTGAAATAAACCAATAACCCTTTCGGGCCTTCCCTCTTCTTCTTCCGACTCCTCTTTTCTAATATTAAAAGTCCTGGTAGCGGGCTCGGTTAAATCAATAATTAATCTAATGCCTTTTTCTTTAATAAAATCCTGAGCCCCGGGCGTCACCTTAAGCGCTCCTGCTTGGCCAATACCGATAATAATAGTTTCAGGATTTTGCTCAACGGCTCTTTCTACGTCTTCAATATCAACAAGGTGGCTTTCTTTGCGCCGCCACTGCAAAATATCGCCCAGCCAGTTAACTTCAACGTCGTGCTGATAAACTTTTCCATTAATGGTGATTGAACCAGAATAATATTCTTCTATCATGTTAAAAAAGGGTTTTTTGACGCGAAATGCTTTTTTGTTCACCCTGAGAAAAGATTTTAATCTTTCCATAGACGCCATCGTAGCCGGGCTCAATAAAAACCTCGCCCCTTCTCACCCTTACAATCCCTTCGGCTATCTCGGGCAGGGCGGCCGACTTTAGTTCCGATTCAGAAGCATCAAGCAATATATTAAATTCATTGCCAAACTTTCTAAGCAGGTTTTTGTATTCTGCCTGAACCTTTTTAACGCCGGGGCTTGACGCCATGGCGGCAGCAATGATTTCTTCTAGGGGAATCAAGCTTTTGAAGGGAATGGCTCTTTCTGGCTTAAATCCCTCTTCTTTATCGGCCAGCTCCTCTACTCTGTTTAACACGCCGATGGTTAGAGGTTTGCCGCAGACGGGACAAGCGTTGTTATATTGTTTTGATTCTTTGGGAGATAAAACGACTGAACAATTTCGATGGCCGTCGTAGTGATATTTACCTTCTTGGGGAAAAAATTCGATGGTGTATAAAAAATTTTGCGGATCTTTTGTTTTAATGGCGGCCACAATGGAAGAATAGCTAAGAAAAGGCAAATCAAAAACATTGGCCTCTCTGCCAATTTTGGCTGGCGAGTGCGAATCAGAATTGCTTATCAGGGCAATCTTGCGACAATCCGGCATGCGCCAGAGCATGCTGGGATCAGCCGAAAGACCGGTCTCTCCGGCATAAATGTATTTTGTGTAGTCCTCAAAACACTCTTCAATTGAATTAAAGCCGGATTTAGATCCAAACAAAGAAAACCAGGGAGTCATCAGATGGGCGGGAACTATAAAACAGTCTTGGGAAATTCCCAAAACTATTTTAGCTAATTCTTTAGCATCCAGTCCTAAAATGGGACGGCCGTCTGATTTTAAGTTACCGACCCAACCGAGGTGGGCATTGATTTTCTCGGCCACCTCAAAAGAGGGCGAAAAGACAACAATGTGGACTTTTCTAACCCGGTTTTTCTTAGAGTAAATACAGCTGATTTCAGCTGTCAAAATAAAACGAGTGGGACCTGCCCCATTTTTTATTTTGAATAACCCAGCCTCGGCCGGCTCCAGTTTTTCCTTAAGAGAAACGAACCATTCCGGATGAGTAAAGTCTCCTGTCCCCAAAACCTTAATGCCCTTAATCTTGGCCCACTTATCCAAATGATCCAGATCCATATCCTTAGAGGTTGCTCTAGAATATTTTGAGTGTATGTGAAAATCAGCAACAAACTGCATTGCACTGTCAAAACTCTCCTGACTAAATTTTATACACCTTATACCCTTCTCTTACTTTTTCCGCCACCTTTAAGCCAATAGAATCTCCTTTTTTGCCTTCTTTAACATTTTTGTGCTCAACCTGCATCGATTCTGCTGTCTGGGTAAAATCGGTTTCCCCGCCGACGATTCTAATAGTATCTCCCTCTTTAAGTTTGTCAGCAAGTTCGATAACCGCCACTCCAATATTGCCGAAATAGTGAGATATTTTCCCTATTAATTTTCCTTCGATTTCTTCTGGCATAATTAAAATTTGAAAATTTAAGACCTCGACCTTTTGCTTTTTTTAATTTGTGAAATTAGTCTTTTTACCAGTCTTTCTGGGTCTTGATCGTAAATAATTTTTTTCACTCCACGATGAGGCCCCTTAATAATACGTCTTATTCTGTCAGCCATGCCGCCCGTTCCTTCCAAGACAGCAATGGGTTTTTGCAGCTCAAAGGCCGTAACAAATTCATGTAAGGTTCCCATTCGGCCGCAGATAATAATAACGCCGTCAGCCGATTTGGTCATGGTAACGTTCCTGCCAGTGTAGTCGGCTCCCGTATAAATCATCACGTCAAAAGGATCCAAGGGAAGCTTGTAGCTTTTTAGATGGGCTGTTTGAGAAGCAGCCGGAGAAAAACCAACATTAAATCCCCCAACCCCAGCACAGCCCAAAGCAGCAAAGTAGGGAACGCCGGTGGTGGCTCCGGTAACCAAATTGCATTTCTGCCGGGCGATTTCCCTGCCGACCCTTTTACTTATCCTTTTTATATCCTTGCAACAGTGACCCACTCGGGCCGCTCCCGAAACAACTATTTCGTATTTTTCCTGTTTCATTTTCTTCATTTTACCATATGCCCCCAGGAAGAGTCGAACTTCCACCTCAGTCTCCGGAGGACCGTATTCTGTCCATTAAACTATGGGGGCAAATAAAATTATTGCCTGAGATTTTTGAGAGTTGCCTGTTAAGTTGCTTTAATCATTTTAAAAGCCTCTCGGGCCGAGTCAACCAACTGAAAAGAAGCTAAGTCCTTTTTATTAATGGCTTTTCTTTTCCTATAAAGCTCTTTCTCCAACCAGTCAAAAAAAGGACCCCAGTATTCTCTGCCTACGGCTATTACGAGAACCGGTTTGGGCAATTTTTTTGTCTGAACCAGAGTTACCATTTCAAAAAACTCATCCAGGGTGCCGAACCCTCCCGGGAAAAAAACATAGGCCCGACAGGCGAAAGAAAACATTACCTTTCTGGTAAAAAAATAGTGGAAACTTATGGCTTTTTTGACGTACTTGTTTCTTCTCTCTCCTCCGGGCAGTTGAATGTTTATACCAACTGATTCTCCTTTTCCTTCCGAGGACCCCCGGTTAGCTGCTTCCATTATTCCCGGACCTCCGCCAGTAACTACGGCGAATTTAGCTTGGGCCAACAGCTTGGCTAATTTTCTGGCTTCTCGGTAGTAATGGTCTTTGTTTGAAGTGCGGCTGGAGCCGAAAATGCCCACCGCCTTCTTAAGATCGGCCACGAAATGAAATCCGTCAACGAATTCGGCCATTATCCTGAAAATCCGCCAAGAAAAGGTTTTTCTAAAGTCCTCTTCAACCGGAGGTAGATCGGGATCGGGAACAAAAACTTCTTTTTTTGCCTTTTTAGATGATTTCATATTGTTAATATAATTTTACTCGAATCTTCGCAAAGCGTCCACTGGCCTCATTTTAGCGGCCTTCCTGGCTGGAAAAAATCCCGACAAACAGCCCACTAAAACAGAAAAACTCAGGCCTAGCAGGATAAGGCCGGGAGTTATTGAGGCTTTAACATAAAACATATGAGCTTGACCGTACATCTCGATTGATTTGGCAAAAATCAATCCCAAGAAGGTTCCGCCAATGCCACCGACTATGCCGATTATTCCCGCTTCAATTAAGAATATGGACAGAATGGCGGAATTTTTAGCCCCTACGGCTTTCATAATGCCGATTTCTCTGGTTCTCTCGCGCACAGAAGTATACATAGTGTTCATTATTCCTATACCTCCCACCACCAAGGCAATGCTGGCAAAGGCAATAATGACTACCTGAAGAATTGCCATTATATTCCCCACCATATCAGAAATAGTTTCGCTGGTAAGCACTGAAAAAGAGGGGGCGTCTTCTCCAAGCCTTCTCTTGCCGGTTTCTTTAAGGGCTGTCTCAATATTTTTGACAACGTCGTCAATGTCAAACTCAGAACTGGCTTTAACCATAGCCATGGGGCTCCCCTCTCTTTTGCCGGTAATCTGTCTGAAATCCTCCAAATCCAAAACTATCATGGAATCGTCCTGTCTGTTCCCCAAAGACATTAAAATGCCGGACACCCTGAAAATTCTTCCTTTTATAATAATTTCGTCATCTACCCCCACCTCCGGAAAAATATCCTCAGAAACCATGCTGCCGATTAAAATCTCTCGGCGTCCCGACCTGGGAAAATTTCCTTCTGTCGTCTGCCAGCCCATATCTTCTCTCAAAACCGATAAAGCGCTGTCCCAGTCCACTCCCGATAAAAAAGTGATCTTGGCCTCTCCTTCATATCTGGCGATCTCGGCTGCGTAGGGAAAAATCACAACCGTTTCCACGCCCCTGGCCCTTTCTATGGCTTTAATTTCTGCATCGCTCAATTCCATACCGCCCATCATGGCCACCATCATATCTTGCATCTCTCCCGGCATAACCATTATTAAGTCGGGTCCCATCATTCTCAACTGCGTCATAATTGTTTCCTGTAAACCGCCTGATAGAGAAATCAGGGTAACTATCAAGAATACGCCGATAACTATACCGAAAATAGTCAGCCAGCTCCTAAGAGATCTACTTCTTAAATTGCGCAAAGCCAAATAAAAATATTCTCTTATTTGCTCCATAGAACTTCTTTCGCCCTTTGGCCGTTAAGAACTATTTGCCCGTCCCGGATGTTGATAATTTCTTCGCTATAATTGGCAATGTTGGGATCGTGGGTCACGACGACAACGGTTTTGCCTTGTCTTTGATGAAAGTCGGTTAAAATTTCCATTATCTTCTTCCCGGAGGCAGAATCTAGGTTGCCGGTCGGCTCATCAGCAATGATCATTTCGGGATTATTGGCCAGAGAACGGGCTATGGCAACTCTTTGTCTTTCTCCGCCCGACAATTCCATGGCCCGATGCAACATTCTCTTGCCTAAATCTAAAGATGTTAAAATTTCTTTCGCCCTAGCCTCTCTTTCTTTAAAAGAAACCTTCTGAAAAATCATGGGCAGAATCACGTTTTCAAGGGCGGTAAGGTTGGGTAATATATTGAACTCCTGAAAAACAAAACCAATGGTCTTGCCTCTTAAATTGGCTAGTTGGTTCTCAGAAAGCCGGGTTATGTCTTTTCCCTTTAGGAAAACTCTTCCTTTTGTGGGGAAATCCAAGCAACCAATCATATTCAAAAGGGTTGATTTGCCAGATCCGGAGGGCCCCATAATGCTGACGAAAGCCCCTGGAGGTATTTCCAGGCTGATGCCCCTTAAAGCAAAAAGTTCAACCTTGCCTAGTTGATAAACCTTCCAGATGTTTTCCAGACCAATAATTGCTTCTGCCATTTTTTTATTCTAACACAAAAAAACCCGAGAAAGAATCCCGGGAAAAACTTTCGAGTTTTTTAAGAATGAATGGCTTCGCGAAATTTAGCTTTGGCGATGTTCATCTTAAGCAGCTTCTGGCTTTTGTATACTTGGTATTTCTTTCTTCTCTCGTCCAGCCATTCTTCGAATTTGAGAATGCGCGACTTAACCAGCCAAATCACAAACAGAGTTGCCGTTAGGGGAAGGAAAAAAGAGTCAAGGAATAGATTGTTGGTCCAGCCGGTAGAAACATCGGTAGCCGCTCCGGCAACCGCTGTTTTAGAAACAATTACTTCGGCGTTATCTGAATGCGAGTCGCTCCGACTGGAAACTAAGGCGGTATTGGTCAGTCTGGTCTGGCCGAAAGCAAAGCTTCCTTCTCCGGCAACATCTGCCCTAAAAGTAACTGTTTTTCTTCCTTCGGCAGGCACGTAACCGATATCAAGCCCGTCAAAAATATCTCCGGTGGTTAACACGTTGTCAACTTTTAATTCTCCGCGATAAAGCAAACCTGCCGGCAGGGTATCCTGTACGACTACGTCATAAAGAGGATCCTCTTCGGCTATAATGACTATGCCAAAGTTAAGTATCTCTCCCGGGCTGGC
>Ga0180433_10005979_pt1 | contig 16175 bp, 20 predicted proteins | sample SS_ome_8_FD_132980 | JGI IMG/M metagenome (GOLD analysis project Ga0180433, IMG submission 132980) | Hypersaline lake sediment archaeal communities from the Salton Sea, California, USA - SS_1_D_1 metaG | ecosystem: Environmental > Aquatic > Non-marine Saline and Alkaline > Hypersaline >... | reverse complement strand
TTTCTGACCTTGATCAAGAAGATGGGGTTAGCAAAGAACTTTCTGTTCGTCCTAAACTCCGACTTCAGTGAGCACGAAACCCTTGCTGACCTCGAGGCCCTTGTGCAGAGAGTGGAAGGAGAAGTCGATATGGTTTTTCCTTCCCCTCGTGTGTTTGTTTTTTCCGCCCTGTACAACCTCTTCAAAACCCTTGATGCCAAGGAACCGGCAGCCCTTTCCAGGAAAGACCGCCTCCGGCTGGAACAGTGGCGGCAAGAGACCGACATGGTCGCCTTTTCAGACCAGCAAACGGATAGGTTTCTGAAGGCAGCCATCCAGAAGATATCTGTGGATCGGTTCTCATTACTCTTGGAAGCTAACCTGGAACGTATCGCTAACCTCTCATCCGGCCTGCGAGACTGGGTCCAGATCAATCAAGAATTACTCTCAAGGGATGCGGGGAAGGTCCGGGAAGCCTTTGTTGAGATGGATGCGAGACGAGAGGCCTCTGAGCAGGTCACCGTGATGATCAAGGATACGTTGGAGGGCACAACCGGCAAGTTAAAACGGGACCTGGGAACGGACGTTGACCGCTTTTTTGATCTGCAGTACGGGGAAATCGTTCAAGACATGATCCATTTTATTGACGCTTACAACTTGTCCGTTACAGACTACGAAAAGGACTTGGGGGCTTCAGGATTTCTGCCGACCCTGTACCGTATCTTTCAAGCGATGCAGCAGGCGGCCAACCGTTTCATCGCAGAATCCATCAATCCCAAGCTCGTGAATTTCGTCCGTGACCAGGAAAACAGGATAGAAGACGTGTTTGACCAGGTGTCCGGGCCCTACAGTTTGATGATCAAGGACGCGGTGGATCAGCACCGGCGGACCGTTAATGGACTCGGCATCAATATCCCGGAACACCCGTTTAGAGCAATTCGAGCGCCTGCAGTCGCTTCGGTGAAGAGTGATGCTCGGCTGAGCATTCCACATCTGAGCAGCACCATGCAATACTCGGCTCGCATTAAGACCGAGGCCATCCTGAGGTTGGGGTTTTACAATACATTGAAGACGGTAAAAAAGTGGTTAAGGAAACCGGTATCAGAAAAACCAGACAGTGCCATCCGTTCCCTCGAAAACAGCGTGCGCCGCATGAAAGAGCAGATGCGGGAATCCATCACAGCGCATTTCACGGACTACAAAGAAAACCTGAAGTACCAGTATTTCTTCAAGCTTGTTGAGGCCATGTCCGCCAGGCTATATGAGGCGCTCATCGATCGGACGAGGGCCTTTACAGGGAGCTTGCTGGACATGAAAGGGCTCATGGAAAATGAACGCGTGGCCAAGGACCAGCTGGTGGAACAATTTGCTTCCATGCGAAGATCCCTTAAGGCTGCCCTGGACCACATTGGGGAGGTAGAAGGGCTTGTGGAAAGCCTTACTCCATCTTGATATGATGCATTGTCCATAGAATAGAATACGGGAGGGTTCTGATGGCCAAAACGAAGACTCGGATCATTTCAGTGGTGAACGAAAAAGGCGGGGTCGGAAAAACGGTGACAGCTATCAACTTGGCCGCAGGTCTTTCTCTGAGGGACAGAAACGTGCTGGTCGTTGACATGGACCCACAGCTCAACGCCACCAAAGGTTTGGGAGTTAGTCCCAGCGAGGATGGTCACTCCGTGTACGATATAATCAAGCTGGAAGACCCCGTCCCTGCCCAGTGCGTTGTCTTGCACACGGCCTGGAAACACCTCGATCTTCTGCCTTCCCATACAGACCTGTCCGGCATTGAAATAGACATCGCCAACGTGGCGGGGCGGGAAAATCGCCTTAAGGAAGCCTTGGCGCCCGTAGCAGACCTGTATGATTTTGTTCTGCTGGACACCCCACCCAGTCTCTCCCTGCTGACGGTCAATGTGCTCGCCTTTGCCCGTGAAGTCCTGATTCCATGTCAGACCCATCCGTATGCATACAGCGCCATGGATGAACTCCTGGAAACCATTGCCATTATCAAGGAAGAAATCAACCCCAACATACGGGTTATGGGCGTCGTGGCCACTTTCTTTGACCGGCGGACAAGGGTCTCAAACAGAATTCTCGAGAGCCTGAAAACAGACAAGCGCATCGAGGGTAAGCTGCTTGACACGGTCATCCGGATCAACACCACGATTGCCGAAAGTGCGGATCACGGCAAGCCCGTCGTCTTTTTCAGACGTTCAAGCACAGGGGCGGCCGACTACCTGGCCTTGACAGATGAAATCTTGGGCTAGAGACAAGAAAACCCCGTGCAACGCCGAATTCTTGCCCTGGAAACCTCACAAAACCACGTCATGATCTCACCCGGCTAGCCCGGTTCCCCCCTGCCATTTTTTTGACACCCTGGTGTCTCAAGAGTGACGGTGGCTGGGCCGTTCACCCCTCCACGCCAGGTTGCTGCGGGGAGCACAATATTGTTCGCACGTTGACGAACCGTGAAGTGACATCCTTTTTGATTAAGGTCAGGTCGCTGGTTTGTGGCCTGTGAGCCCCAGCGAATCCTATGGCGGACACATCTCACGCTCATTAGAAAATCCCGAAAGTGAGAGCATCCTTGAGGTCATCTAAGGATAGGACCTGTGCCGTGGACTCGGGCGTGTGATCTCGAAGCAAGGAAAGCCGTGGCACATTTTGTGCTCAATGCTTGATATGGGGCGGAAAAGGCCAAAACTCCAGGACCCTTCGGCATAGCGACTAACATCTATTGGTGCAGGATATCAGGTGATGTCTAGTAACCACATTGAGAACGCGTTAAAAAAAGAACTAGGTAGAATTGACAAGAAGTTGAAGCGAGCCGAGACACTCCGGCTGGCTGCCTTGATCGCCTCTGCCGCGGTCGTCGGCTGGGCCCTTTCCACTGTGGCCAGTCACATACCCCTCCTGGCCGGATTGGCTGCTGGGGGCGTTGTGTTGAATGCCATGGCAACACGTGTTGTCTCACGAAAAAAAATAAATCATCCCTGACCGCCACCTTTATCCACAGGCGCCTCGGCCCACTGCACGGAAGATGCAACATCAGGAGGGGTAATTCTCTTTTAGACGCAAGATGCGTTGAACTGATTCAATCGCCTTTGTTTTCATTTCCTCTGATTCCTCCACGGCCTTCAATAGCGCCCTATAGGTTGCTTCTATCTTGGCCCGATCATGGCAGATCAATGCCATATCAATTTCAGCATCTGAAATTCTTGCCACGAAGGTATCCAGGTCAAAATGGGTGTCAATGGCTCCCATGTCAAGGTCATCTGTTATCGTAATGCCCTGAAAGCCCAGGGTCCCCCGCAGCAAATCCTTTGCAATGACCGTGGAAAGACCTGCGGGCCATACCGGATCAAGGTCTCTATACACCGCATGGGATAGCATGACGGCTTCCACCCCGTTTTGGATAGCCGTCCGGAAAGGGACCAAATCGGTTGAATCTAGGACGTCGCGCCCCGTATCAAGAATGGGGAGATCTACGTGAGGATCAACCGTGGTGCGACCGATGCCTGGGAAATGCTTTGCAGTGGCCGCAAGCCCATTATCCTGCAAAGCCTCAATAACCGCCCTGCCCAGATCCGCCACCAGCTCAGGCTCCTGTCCGAACACCCGATCTGCCATGATCGGGGCATCGAGACCCTGCGGAACCACGTCTAATACGGGGGCAAGATTCATGGTAATGCCCACCCCCTTAAGCTCTCTCGCCGTTATGGCGCCAAAGTCCGCGGCGGCTTTCTCTGATCTCGCTTTTCCGATAGCCCGGTTTCCCGGAAAAACGGTGAAAGGGGGTCCGAGGCGAGCCACTGGCCCACCTTCCTGATCAATGGCCACCACAAGGCGTGGTTGCCCATTTTCCACGGCATAAGCCTGAGCCGCCTCACAAAGCTCAGCCACCTGGGAAGGATCGGTCACATTTCGTTTAAACAAGATCAACCCTCCCACACACATTTTGCCGATCAAAAACCGCAATTCATCGTCCAACGTCTTACCTTTGAACCCCACCATAAGGCGTTGACCGGCCAGCTGCTCATCAGTCAAAGAACCTACCTCATACATGCCTATTTCCTTTGGTGTTCACAGCCTCTCCCGAGGCGATTTCCAGAACTTTGGAAGGTGCAAAGGGTTAGGGACCTCGTGGGGTTTGACTATAGATCTAAGCGATGGAAAATACGTCCTGGGGCTTGTAAAGCGTGCAGTGAACGGCTGCTAACTGCTGGAATTCGTCAATCTTGCTGCAACCCTTGACATAAGGGCACACCGTATCTTTTACGAACAGCTCGCAACGCAAACAAGGGCTTTGCTTGAGGCTATCCAGGTTTAGCTCGGCTTGCCGTCGATCGGCAGGTCTTACGACCCTTCGGTTTCGTATCCGGCTTGCACGGCCCCATATAAGAAAAAAGTCGCGCTTCATCTAATGAGAACGTCCTGCCTTTTCCTTGCCTATTTCTATCTCAAAGTCATCTGGTGTGATTGGGTAGCCTTGTCGTGTCCAGGTATGACACAGGAGGGCGATCCTTGATTCAAGCTGGGAGGCATAACGTCGATACCAATCCAGTCCGAGCTTGGTATCGAAATAATACCCGGTGATGACAAATTTCACTTTATTATCAACTACTTTTTCCGTCATTTCAATCCAATAGTCTGGGGCTGCAGGTGCTGCCTGCAAAAACTCCATGTTGATGTATACGTACACCCAGTCTCTAAATCTCACAGAATAGGCCTTGTTGGCTTCAGTCATGGACATATCGGCTTGAACCGATTGGGTTACACTTAAGAGCGCCAAGCTCATAAGCAACGCCCTGAGAAAAAACCACCCCTGCCTTCTCTGCCTCATCTGCATGCTCCCTCCTCTTGTATTCATAGAACGGTTCTCTAGTCAGCAACGGGGCCTTGCGGGTGATCTCGCCGGTTGTGCGCATCTTGTTTAGGGTCAAGCATAGCTTTTTCAAATAACACACCTATGACATAAATGGCAACCCATCTTTACGAAAACCGCCACTGCATTTCTATCCAAGACTCAATCAGGGTAACAGACAGGGGCTCTCAACAGGGGGGTTTGCCCGTTAGAGGTCGGGGCTGGAATCGACGATCCCGGTTAGGTTGATCCGTACGGGGGACGAAGAAAAGGGGCCAAAGTGCCATACACAGGCGGCAGCACCGGAGCCGAGGTCGGTGTCTCATCCCAATACATTGTATAGGTGCGGTGAGACCACGTGTCGCCACCGGCCCCAGACTTCTCCCGCTTTTGGATCATAAGCACGCAAACAGGCGCCCTGCCCCATGGCACAAGGCTACAGCTTTAGCAGCGAATCCTCGGTGCCAAAGCTGTTGAGTACATAGCCGTCCGCAGCCCAGTCGTTTTCCCAGCGCCGGCCATCCAGCAAATACCTGAACCGGTAGGTTCGACCTGACTGCAGGGAGATCCTGGTGCTGAACCCGCCCTGTTTTCGACGCTTCATGGGATGGACAGAAGGTTCCCATTCATTGAATTCACCGCAAAGTGAAACCGTGCTTGCGTCGACCTCCCGGGGGAGCTCAAAGGTCACCCGGCATGAGCCACCCGTCTTTGAATAGTTTTTCTTCAGCATCGGTCATCCTCCTTTTCCGCACCTGTGGGCCGAGGAGCCTCCCGGAAAAAGGTTAATAAGGGGTTAAGGTCAATAAAGGAAGAAGCTCCCCGGCCTGGTAGTGTTATCGGCATGACAAGCTCTGCCCTTCCTCTTTGACAGGGGCAGAATAGTCTAGCCTGACCGTACCAGTGGCATAGTTTTGGATGAAATATTGCAGCTGAGCTTTCTGGTCGTGAGTCAACATCCCAAATTGCACCCCCTGTCGCCTCACCGTCGTGGGACTCAAAGACAACTCGCCAGCCATGTCCACGTCGGAGGCCGCCCTGAAGGGTATCTTATCCAGGCGAAAATCATCACCGGCCAATACGATGTCTAATTCAAATGGGTTGTGTGATCGGTTTTCGCCCGCAATATAACGAAACATGAGCCCACCCTGGCTAATATCCACAATTTCGCCCACAATATCTATGACCTGACCCAGGATGTCAGACTGTGGTCTGAGCACGGCAAACGCGCCGCCATGGACCTGAAATCTTTTATGTTGCCTGCGCTCAGCCAACCCTTTGCTCTTGGCCATGCTACCCATTTCTGAATCCTCCTCATGATCAAAGGAGTGAACGCTTCGGGTGACCTAGGGATGTCATGGACTTCCTCACCCCAACCATGGCGCCGGGAAATACGGTTCACACACAGCGGTGAACGTAAGCAGTTCGTAATCAGAGATGGAAAACAAAGACGACTTCACAAACGTGGTCCCTTGACGCCCCAACAGAACAGGCAAAGTCCCGCTAGGGCCTACATGGGCACATTTTGAGGCTTTTCTCCATAGGGGTTGTCCTCAATGAGGGTTACAGGGGATGACAGTCTCTGAGGAAAAGGTATCAGAGCACAAAATACCATACGTTGTTTCATTAACACGATCACGAGGGGATGTCAAGCATATATTGTGGTGTCTGCGCAAAAAAAATCAATATATAGTATGGGGTCCGGAAAGCATTATGCTGGCAGCCTCGCAATGGGAAAAGAAAGGACAGGATTTAAGGCCGCAAGGTCTCCTTATGGCGGACTATGACGCTATGTTGAACCGGTTCCCCTTGCGGTTTGCTCGTAGACTCGTGGGGGCATTTAGAACAAGTCCAGAATTGCCAGTTGCGTTTTACAGCATGATCGATGCATTCTTCATAGTGAGGGCAATGGAAGTTTATCTCGCCCCACTTGTAAACAGGATTCGGTTTCGCTTCCATAGCAACCTCGCTTTGTTCTGGTCTTTTTCTTTTACATCGGCATGCATGGGAAAAACTAAAGCAAAACTTGGAAAGGACAAGACATAAAGGAGGGGGGCTAAATGGCTTTTGGTGTCACGAAAAAAAATTATAAAAAATAGTATGATAGAATTTTTTATTAAAGTAATTTTTAAAGTCATTTTCCTGATGGCGATTGAAAAGGGTCTGCGCTGAGGCATACTTTTCCTGCGTCGCAGGCGAAAAACCGAGACCTTTGAAAAACTACTTCTCACTTATTCGTTCAAATGAGTTTTTGAAGCTCTCAACCTACGAAAATCGCCGCTCAAAGGGGCAGGAGGGTTTTTTGCTTTACTTTGGAGCCGGTTCGGGCCAAAACTTCTAAATAATGACGACTTCGTAAAAAGTCCGTCTGCGGCGTTGGGCTTCATCTTTCGTCATTGCGACGTACAATAAGTACGCCTTCCTTAAGATTCGCGCGCCTTGCATCTGGAGCTTTTTGCTGTGTCGTCTTTTTATGGACTTTTTACGAGTCCATCAATAATAGAATAGGGATAGGAGGCAGGGACCATGTCAACACAAGTCACGGGGCTTTCCAGGACACGGATCTGTAAACTTATGGACGGGTTTGCCATTGATGAAATGACGGACTTGTTTCCTTTTGCCACGAGACATGAAACAAGCGAGGGTTCGGAGGCTTCATGAAGCTCAAGACGCCATCTGTCATCGGCCTCATCGTCCTGTCCATCGTTGACGCGATTATCCCCATTCCGGTTGTGGGTCTGATCTTGATCCTCGTAATACTGCAGAGGCCTCCCTGGTTTCAGAGGTTGGTGCAGGAACTCTACGAGGCATAGGAAAGCCAACTGAACCGTCAGCCTGGTGAGGCGGCAGCTCTTTCCCCTGACCTGGTTATGTCTCTTGTCATCAAGACCGCAGGTGGGATGATTTCAGGCTTTTGAACATCATCCTGGTCAGGCGTGGCTAACCGCAAAAGTGCGAAGCCGGCCTTGATTAAGCCGGCTTCTTGTTTCTGGTCTTGTTCCTTTTCTCGATCACGAACAGGTACAACCGCAGCTGCCACAGGCCGACGGTGTACACGAAGAAGGACTGGGCTCCTGATTGATCTCAAGGACTTGTATTTCAAAGGTCAGATTCTTCCCTGCCAACGGGTGGTTTAGATCCACAGTGACCTTTTCATCATCCGTGTGTTTTACCAATGCCGGCAACTGGCCGCCCTGAGGATTCCTCAGAGCCAGAACCTGACCGACCTGCGGGTCAAATCCTTCAGGCAGTTCAGAGCGCATGAAGCTTTGCTCCATGTTCTCCTTTCGATGCCCGTAGGCTTCCTCAGGAGAAAGGGTAAAGGTCTTCTTTTCCTTTTCAGCCATGCCCACCAGGGCATCCTCAAATCCCTTGATCACCCTGCCTGCACCCACTTCAACTTCAATGGGTTGGGAATTGCGGCTGGAATCGAAGGTGTCACCATTATCCAACGTACCGGTGTAATCCACCTTGACAAAATGACCATTTTCAACCTTTTGCATGCTAAACTCCTTCAACCTATGGATTGTGTTCCTCTTTTAATAACCTAACACAGATTGCCGCGAAGTCAACCAGAAGAAAAATGTAACCTTTGGACTAATGAACCCACCCAAAAAAAACTAAAGCATATCCATCCCTTTGACGAAAGGATGAGTAGCATGTTTGAACCTCGACCCACTGTGATGGGGTGAAAATGGATTGGTTTGTGAGACATTTGACAATCTATTGGAATCATAGACCTTCTTGTGGAAACCTGTGGCCTCATGGCCATGAAATGACGAAACCCCGGGACCCGGTGACCCGACTACGCCCTTGCTTTAATGATCCTTTTATAGTGAAAGCCGCTGAGTTTTCAACATGACACTATCTCAGCCCATTCGATTCGGAAAATACCTGCTATTGGACAAGATGGCTGTGGACGGCAAGGTCGAATTCTACAAGGCCGAACTAGCAGGCGGCCAGGGCGTTGAAAAACCTATTGTGATCAAGAAAATTTTGCCCCATCTGACGGCGGAAGAAGGGCTGGTCCAATCTTTCATGGACGAGGCGAAGATTGGCGCTTTTCTCAAACATGAGAACATCATTCAGGTTTATGATCTTGGCGCCACGGACGGCGCTTATTTTGTTTCCATGGAATACGTGTTCGGAAAGAATCTTCAGGTCATTGACGCCACTTCAAAGGAAAAGGGGCTGCCCATCAGTCTGGAAAATGCCCTTTATATCACCGGGAAGATCCTCAATGGCCTTGATTACGCCCACCAATTGAAAGATTCGCAGGGAAACCCTCGCCACATCATTCACGGCAACATTGCCCCTGACAACGTTCTTGTGACGCATGATGGTGAGGTAAAAATGACGGATTTCAGCGCCTCTGCACGATGCGGCCAGGATACCGGGACCCAGAAGGGCATCATGACGGGGAAGCTGGCTTACATGTCTCCGCAGCAGATCGATGGGAAGCCCATCGATCACCGCTCCGACATCTTTTCCGCGGGAATTCTCCTCTATGAAATGGCCACGGGCAAACAGGCGTTCACAGGGGAAACCACAGAGGTCTTTTCTCAGATTCGGCAAGCCAAGTTCGAGCCCCCGGAAAACCTTATGAATGGGCAGCATCCCAAGCTTTGTGAAATCATCTGTCGTGCTCTTGAGAAAGCCCCTGAAAAACGCTACCAGTCCGCCGGTGACATGCTTGCTGACTTGCAGGAAGTAGCAAATAACATCTCTCCCAAGCCCACCGCAGCAGGCCTTTCAGAATATATGAACGCCCTTTTTGAGGAAAAGATCGGTGTCGAGGCAACTGCCGACACGCAAGGGACACAAGCCGACTTTATCGAGTTGCCAACAGAGGAGGTCAGTGTTGAAGAATTCGTTTATAAAGAGGCCGAAGGGACTGAGCCTGTAGCCCAATTCGATGAGGACGCGGCTACGGAAGCGCTGCCTGATGAGCCGTCGGGTGCGGCCGACCTTGTGGAGAAACCAAGAAAGGGGACGGATACTGACGGGCATCATGATCAGGGAAAGGTGCAGATCAATCTTGCGGAGCCATCCGAAGCGGATATGGATGGGCAAGCGCCCCTGTATCAGACGCTGCTAGAGACGGCGCCTGCTGGGCCGTCAAAACCGAAAAAGATGCTCCCTGCTTCACAAAAAAAGGATGAAAAGCGGAAAAAGCCCTCGACAGCGGCCGCCTCGGCAGCCACACCCGGGCGAAAGGGAAGAGGTTTGCGGTATGCCGCCTTTGCAGCAACGCTCGTCGTAATCTGCGCGGTCTCTGCCTTCCTGTTCAAGAAAGGGTTGGCCATGAGACAGTCGCGGGCGGCAGCCTCCATGAAAATCGAGGCGGGCATCAAGGCGCTCGACGCAGGAAGTTTTGCAGAGGCATCGGGTCTTTTTGAACAGGCCTTGGCCAGCGCCCCCTCCCTGATCGACAGGGTTTCCGGCCCATACTCGCGTGCCCTGCAAGGTCGAGGATCTGGGCTCGCCAAGACAGACCCTGACACGGCGAAAGCGTTGTTGGTCAAAGCCGTGCAATTGGACCCAGCCAATACGGGGGCCCTTTCCCAATTAGGCCTGGTTTATCTCAGAGAAGCAGATTACGCCAAGGCGATTGGCTTCTATCAAAGGGTGGCTGAGCTGGATCCTAATGGCCCTGACGCTTTTTTCAATCTTGGATACATTTATGCCGTCAATAAGCATTACGCGAAGGCTGAGGCCATGTATCGACAGGTGGTTCAGTTGGCGCCGGCTTTTCTTGATGAGGCCCTCTTCAATCTGGCCATGGTTCAGAAGACTCAGGGCAAGAGAGGCGAGTGCATAAAGAATTTGAAGCAGGCGATGATGGCCAACCCTGCAAATGAACAGGCGAAAAAGTATCTTCGAATGTTAAAGGGATAATAGGGAGGCGCCTGGTGAGCATAAACAGTCAAAACATGATTCGAAGCCGTCTCGTGGGGATCATCCTGATTTTGGGACTTGCGGGTTGTGCCGGTTCGACCAAAGCGCCTCAACAACGCCCAGCCCTTGAATCATCGAAGGTCTCCCTTGGAGACGTCCGCGCAACGGCCGACGTGCCTTCCGGGGATATTAAACCAGAGGGTAAGAAAGCACGGTCACGCCAACCAGCAAGACATCTCGTCCACAGGGTAAGATGGCCAGGTGAAACCCTTTCCATCGTCGCCAAATGGTACACAGGAGAATTCAACAACTGGAAGAGCCTGGCCGACTTCAATCCAAAGCTCAAACCCGATCGCATATGGGTAGGCCAAGAAATTCTTGTCCCCGAAGGCTTGTTGAAAACACGGGAACCTATGCCCAAATCATTTGTAGGCCAGTTTGCTCGGAAATCGAAAAAGAAGAAATCCCCCCCCAAAGAAGAAAACGCCCTGCCCCTCTTTGGTCCTCGGGACTACTCTAGCAAATAGCTGATGCCCATCGACGCAACATGATCAAATGAATGGGCCTAGACGTCAGTTTCCAGTGTTGTGTCCCAGGAATCAGTTGAAGAAGTGCAAAATCATACAGTGGCCGTCGTCCAAAGCCTCTGCGTCGCTTCGTGACCGAATAATGCAGAGTGTTTCCAGGACACGACACTAACACGTGTTGCAGTAATGATGCTGGGGCGCAATGCAACTTCACTCAATCGAACCGGTATTTCAAGGCTCGGTCGATGCTAAAGGGCAACTCATACTGGGGGTTGGGGTCTTTGACCAGGGGGGCCTCACCCAGGGGTTCTTTCCTGAATTTATGAGCACATTTGGAACAATGCCAGGCCCGCCAACGGCGTGCGGCAGCATGTCCCAGACAATCTTCGTAGTAAGTGCAAAACAGGTTTCTAGGACCCGCCGTGTTTATAGGACTCGGTCTCGGTTGCATAACAGCCTCACTCCACCTTGTTTTTTCCCTCCTGCTCCAATTTAGTTGGAGAAAAGGTTCAAGGATTCAAGGGATCCAGGGGCCTGGGATGTTTACGTATCCGCATGTTAAGGAATTGGACTGGTTGCTCGAAACAAGCCTGCTTGGCTGTCGAACAGGATCGGACAGCGCCGGTATCACCTTCATATCAATACCCTTCCACGTTCACCGATTTGCGGAGGGTTTTGCCAAGCAGACAGATCTCGAAACAGATGGCAAAGGGCTTGGATTGAACCAGAAACCGCATGAAAGCATTCAGCATTTTACTTGAACCCTGGAATCCTTGGACCCTCGAACCCTCAGGATCACTCCAACTCTTTTGGAGATGATCCGTTTTTTCTTCATAGGCTTTGTATCGGCCAATTCAGAAAAAAACTGAAATGGAAACGTGGAACAGGGATGCGTCCGTTCAGCAAACCGATATACGATGGGGTGGACAGAGATAAAAAAGAAACCCCCTGGAAGGCGAATGACCCGTGAGGGTCATGTGACGTTCCAAGGGGAAGGAGGAAAGGAGGATTGGAGAATATACAAGACAATGCTCCATCCTGTTCGTCAACATAAGTATCATCATGGGCAAGTCAAGGGCGCTGCCGCGCTAAATGTCCGGCGGTCCTTCGACCAGCATGTCGGCCAGCGTTAAATTCACCCTGGCCAAAGTCTTGACCCTTTGCCCCACAAGGGCCATCTCCAAGGAGGCTAGCTCCCGGTATAGATTTGTTCTGTCGACGACAGGCACCTCTTCCAGATGCGAGCAAAGTTCCTGGCACCTGAAACATCCCGGAAAGTTCATCTCTTTACCGTCCGGCCGGATGAAACGGTTAGGCACACCATGCAAGCGGCAGATCATGAGCCTGTATTCGTAAAGCTGGCAAAGCCCTTGATCGTTCAAGGGACACATGATGTTGGGCTTAAGCCCCTGGGCCGTAAGCACTTGGCTCTGCCGGACATAAGCCTCGGCCCTGTTGATGAACTCACGCTGGTTTTCCTCGGATTGAGATCTCATACCCTCCCAAACATACGCCCATTCTATGTAGGTATGATGGTGAAAATAGCTCGTGCAGCAGTTGTCAGGACACCTCAAGCACGACAGACCGATCTTGGCTGCCGCACGGTTGTAAGCCTCTTCCATCTGAGAATAGAGCTGAGAGAGTTTTTCAAACAACGCGCCTCTTTGTACGGCGGGCTCATTCATACCTGCGGCTCCGTGCCCCTTTGCCCAAAAATGGCTGTGCCAATCCGTACCAGGGTCGCCCCTTCCTGAATGGCGGCCTCAAAATCTCCGGTCATGCCCATGGAAAGCTCTACCATGGAAACATTGCGAATAGCCTCCGTGCGGATGAGGTTTTGCAGGTCTTTGAGGGCCCTGAAATAGGGCCGCACCATTTCCGGTGCGTTGAAGTAAGGGGGCATGGTCATGAGCCCACAGATGATCAGATTATTCAGCTGGGCCATCTGGCGTACCAGCCTCACGGCCTGCCCGGTTTCGATACCAGACTTGGTTGCCTCCCCTGAAATGTTCACTTGAACCAGAACCTTTTGCACCTTGCCGATCGCCCTTGCCCGTTTGTCCAATTCTGTTGCCAGCTTGAAGCTGTCAACCGAGTGAATCAGGTCAAAGAGCTTGACGACATATTTCGCCTTGTTGGACTGAAGGCGCCCTATGAAATGCCATGTGACCGTCTCTCGGCCAAGGGCTTCGATCTTTTTTTGCGCCTCCTGGACATAGTTTTCCCCAAGATCTGCGACACCTGCGGTGATGGCGGCCTGAACACGGTCTGCAGGAACCGTTTTGCTCACGGCAACGAGCCTCACGGCCTTCGGGTCACGGCCGCAGGCCAAAGCCGTTTTAGTGATCCGATCTTTGACCTGCTTCAGTCTGCTTTCAATGGTTTCCGCCATAACACGGTCCCGTGCTGCAACCATGATCTGATACCCTCAGCGTTGCACGACCCCTTGCTTCACCAGGTAGTCGACAACTTCGCACACGGGAAGACCCACCACGTTCGTATATGAACCCTCTACCCGCTTAATCAGAAAGGTCCCGAGCCCCTGCGCTGCATATCCCCCGGCTTTGTCAAAAGGTTCCCTGGTACTGACGTACCAATCCATCTCTGTGTCGGTCAACGGCTTGAACGTCACCTTGGTTTCCACTGTGCGGGAAAAGGACCGTTTTGCGTTTTTGCAGCAGATGCAGTAGCCGGTAAGCACCCTGTGCGTCTTGCCGCTCAGGGCCTCAAGCATGTAACGTGCTTCACTCTGGGTGCGCGGCTTTCCCAAGACAGTCTTGTTCACAAGGACGACGGTGTCGGCACCGATGACCCAGCTTTCGGGGAAGCGCTGGGCCACCTCCCCCGCCTTCGCCTCAGCAAGCAGGCGAACATGTTCTTCTGGTGAGGCGACGGCCACAGCCCTTTCATCAACCGTGCTTGGTATGACCGTGAACGTCAAGCCGGCCTGGTTGAGAAGATCGCGGCGCCTGGGGGATCTTGAAGCCAGAATCAGACGATGATTGGCAGCTGTTTTATTCATGGCCTGTAGGGTTATCAAAAGATGCAAGAATTGACAATGCCCTGCCGGCCAATTATACGGGAGACGCGAACATGAAAAAGGCTGAATCAACCTATTGCATCATAGGGGCCGGCAAGTTTGGTGCAAGGGCTGCGAAAAAACTCTACAGGAAAAGCCCTGAAGCGCGGGTCATCGTCGTGGATGAAAATCGGCAAGCCCTGAGGCGCTTAAGCCATCTGCCTGTGGAAAAGGTGTGCCAGGAAGGGGCGTCCTACCTTTATACCCATCTCAAAAATGATCCGGCGCCAGACTGGATTATCCCGGCTGTGCCGATCCATTTGGCCTTTGAATGGGTACGCCTGAAGATGTTGGATCGCGCCCGCATCGACATTGTTCCTGTCCCCTCAGAGATAGCCTCCATGCTGCCAAATCCCGTCAGAGGTCCCAGGGGGCAGCTATACGTGAGCTATGCCGATTTCGTCTGCCCGGACCACTGTATGGAACCCTTAGAGAGGTGTACGGTTACCGGCAAGCCCAGAAAGGGGTTGCTGTATAAGACGCTGGAGGAAATCGTTTATGAGGATGCCATCTCCGTGGTTATTCGAAGCCATCAACTGGCCCCCGGCGTGGGGGGCTATGGACCGGAGGCCCTCAAGGAAAGCCTCGGTAGAATTTCCCAAGGCAAAGGTTTGGTTCTTTACAGCACCGCCTGCCTCTGTCATGGGGTCGTGCATGCCTTCAAGATCCTGGGCAAGCCTGAACACGGGCAGGACTAGGTAAAGCACCCTTTCGTCCTTGACAACATACACCGGCTCATTAATACTGAAATGGGCAGCCTGGGTGGCGGAATAGGTAGACGGAATGGAGTTAAAATCCCTTGGGGCGTGTCCCCGTGCGGGTTCGCCCGACGCCCTAGGCACCAGAAATCGTTGAGGATTTGGTCAATCGACCAAGTCCTTTTTTAATACATTTGTAGCTGTGGCCTGGTTCGAATGGGGCTTGACCTATGGAACGGGTGTGGTATTTATTTGAAATGTTAGCTTTTTTTCTGGTGAAACCTTTGGCAAGCTAGCTGTTCTGGGTTCTTGTCAGCCTTGTGCTCCGATATCTTTTTGAAATCACAACACTTCATGCTGTTGGCATGATACAAAAAGGCCTGTGATGGCAATGTTGCCATGCTGCGCAGCCTATCACGCCGTCGTAAGTGGAATTTCTGGACTTTTCGCGAATCAAAAGCTATAGTTGCACATGCCTGTTGTTTTCAGACACAAAGGATATTGCTTCTTTTTCTATTCTAATGAAGGGGATCCTCGGGAACCATTACATATTCATGTACGAAAAGGAGAGGCTGTGGCCAAATTCTGGCTGCTCCCTCAAGTTTCGCTTGCTGAATCGTATTCCATGTCTTCAGGTGAACTCCGAGAGTTAATCGATGTTATTGAAGACAAAAAAGGTTTGATTGAGAGGTATTGGCATGAACACTTTGATATCTGAGCCTTTGGCCAAGAGAATCACATTTGAATCGGACACTATGTGGGTAGAGCTAGCTGATGGTCGTCAGATGAGTGTCCCATTAGCATATTTCCCTCGTCTTCTTAAAGCAACCGATGCCCAGCGCGATAAATACGTGATAAGTGGTGGGGGTACAGGTCTTCATTGGGACGACATAGACGAGGACATTTCCGTCCAAGCGCTCGTAATGGGAATTGGAGATCGAACACGCTCCAATAAAACTCTCCACCGGAAAGCATCCTGAGATTGTCGTGCTTGGCCTGCTGCTTAATCCAGGTGGAACGGTCTGCCTGTGACCTTCATGTCGTAACTTCAATTACCCGTCGTCTATCCCTTGCCGCTTAAGATGCTTGTCCAAGAACAGGCACGCCGAGCTCATCCGAAAGCT
>Ga0180433_10005975_pt1 | contig 16184 bp, 15 predicted proteins | sample SS_ome_8_FD_132980 | JGI IMG/M metagenome (GOLD analysis project Ga0180433, IMG submission 132980) | Hypersaline lake sediment archaeal communities from the Salton Sea, California, USA - SS_1_D_1 metaG | ecosystem: Environmental > Aquatic > Non-marine Saline and Alkaline > Hypersaline >... | reverse complement strand
GGAGTGGATCGGGCTGGTCACGGATGACGTGACGTCCTTTCTCAAGGGAAGCTTCCTGGCAGGGGCGCCAATCATACCCGTTTCAGCGTTGACAGGCCAAGGCTTACCCGAGTTTGTCAAGGCATTGGATACCCTGTGCGAAGGGGTCCCCGAACGTTCCTCCGGCGGCCTATTTCGGCTTCCTGTGGACAGGGTTTTCTCCATGAAGGGCTTCGGTACAGTGATTACGGGAAGCCTGGTTTCGGGAGGCATTGGCGTTGGGGATACGATCATGATCTATCCCTCCAAGATCCAAGCCAAGGTGCGCGGGATTCAGGTCCACAACCAGGCTGTGGACCAGGCCACGGCTGGAATGAGAACGGCCATAAACTTTCAGGGTTTAGACCGCTCGGCCACAGAGCGCGGGGACGTGCTGGCACGGCCCAATACGCTGAAACCGAGCTACATGGTGGATGTTGTCCTCACCTATGTTGCGTCTAGAAAGAAGGTCCTTGAGAACCGCACGCGGGTTCGATTTCATACAGGCACCAGTGAAATCTTGGGCAACGTGATCCTCTTGGATCGTGAGGAGCTAAAAAGCGGTGACACTGCCGTGGCACAGTTTCGTCTGGAGTCTCCGGTGTCGGTGGTGAAGGATGATCGGTTTGTGATCCGAAGTTATTCTCCCATCAGGACGATAGGTGGCGGCTACATCATCAATCCAGAACCCAGAAAACACAAACGGTTTAAAGAGCCGGTCTTGTCCGTATTAAAGCGTCTGGCAGAGAGTCCTCCTGCGGAGATTATTACCTCCCATGTGAGAGAATCGGGGCTTTTGGGGATTGCGTTTTCTGATTTAATGATCATGACGAATCTGCCGGAACGCGAGCTTGAAAAGCACCTCCAACAGCTCCTTTCCCAGAAAGTGGTCATTCTGGTGGACCGTGAAAATCGCATTTTCCTTCACGGCTCGGTTCTTGACGAGCTTCGGGAGGAGGCCATCCAGGTTCTGGAGGCGTACCATAAAGCACATCCCCTCAAGACAGGAATGAGCAAGGAGGCTTTCAAATCGCACCTGCCCAAGACATTGGGGCTGCGGCCATTTAGTGTCTTGATCGAGGATTTGACCAAGTCGAACAAGGTGGGCCAGAAAGAAGATGTGATTCACCTTTCCGGACACAGGATCGCCCTAGAGGCTGATCAGAAGGATATTAGACACAAGATTGAAAGGGCGTATCTTGAAAGTGGGCTCCAGCCGCCTTATTTTAAAGAGTTGGCTGTCTCTGTGGGGGAAAATCCCGCCCGTGTGGAGGATGTCCTGGGCCACATGCTCCAGGAGGGCATCCTTGTGAAAGTCAAGGAGGGTCTCTACTTTCATAAAGATGTGATAGAGAAGTTGAAAGCCAGGCTCGTGTCGTTTCTGACGGCCAACACCCAGATTACAACACCGCAGCTCAAAGAGGTGACAGGGGTAACGCGCAAATATATGATTCCCCTGATTGAGTATTTTGACGCCTCAAAGGTCACGATTCGAGTCGGGGATGTCCGAAGATTGCGAGAGGGCTAGCGTGAATTACAGACAGTTTCTTACAGTGCGGATTATCGGAGGAACGCTCCTTTTTGTCATCGTCTTGTGGGGGTTGTGGACACTGTTGGGCATGTTCAAGAAGCCCGAGCAATTGCCTGATGCCCACGTTGAGGAGGGTAAGCCGGCTGGTGGGATCGAGGCGCCTGATGCCGGCGGCGATCATCATGTTGCCCACGCGCCCTCTTCCCTTGACCACGGGGGGCCGGCTGAGCCCGGCGTTCCCGCTGAACACGATGCTGGAACGGAGCATGACGGTCTCCTTGCCCGTGGTTCGCAAGCCGAACATGGCGGCCCAGGCGAGCACGGCGCCTTGCCTGAGCATGCTGCTGCGCCTGAGCACGGCGTTTTACATGAGCCCAAGGCGAAAGGGGTTCACTTTGTTGAGGCTATGATTTCGGTGCTGGACCATGAACTCAACGAGCGATTTTGGGGATGGCGCCCCAATGACGTGATCCGATTTACCGATAATGTGGAGAACATGCAACTTGGCATGTTGGAGGTGGTGCGCCGCGCAAGCGTCAACCTGGCGGAAAGGATCTCTCGCCACGGGGTGTCAGCCGCTATTGACAAGGATCTGGAAAATGCCATGAACTGGTTTATGATCAAGCCGGACGAGTTCTGGCTGCCCTCGGCAGAGGAAAAATACAAAGACAGCTTGAAGGCGTTGCGCACCTACGCCGATAGACTTGAAAAAGGCGAGGCCCACTTTTATGTCCGCTCGGACAGCCTCATCCCGCTCCTTCTCAGCTTTGCAGACTTGGCAGGCAGTTGCGATGAGAACCTGGTAAAAAAACACGAGGCTGATGGCTCCCCGGTGAGCTGGTTTAAGGCGGACGACTACTTCTACTACGCCAAAGGGGTTGCCAAGGCTATGGCCAAGATACTCCATGCCGTCATGGAAGATTTCTCGGGAGTCATTAACTCACGCCAGGGCCACGACCTTCTCCACCACGCGATCCATGCCTGTGAAGTGGGTGGCGGGCTGGAGCCCTGGATCGTCACAGACGCCCCTCTGGACGGCATCTTGGCCAACCACAGGGCCAACATGGCTGCTGAAATAAGCCACGCCCGCTACTTTCTCAGCGCACTGGCAACGGCGCTGTCCACCTGAGGCCGAATCACACCCTGATGCTTCCGATGACTTGGCTAATATCGGGAATGTCCTTTTCAACAAGATAACTCTTGAGGCCTTCTGCGATATCCACCGTTGCTCGCGGGTTGACAAAGTTGGCCGTGCCCACCTGTATGGCTCGGGCCCCTACGATAAGAAACTCCAGGGCATCCGAAGCATCCATAATTCCGCCAATGCCAATCACCGGGATGCCAACCGCCTGAACAGCCTCCCACACCATTCGCAGGGCAATCGGCTTGATAGCCGGTCCGGAGAGTCCTCCTATCGTGTTCCCAAGCTTGGGGCGCCGTGTTTCCACATCCACCACCATTGAAGTGATCGTATTGATCAGAGACACGGCATCAGCCCCCGCTTCTTCCACACTCCGGGCAATGCTGGCGATATCCGTGACATTTGGCGAAAGCTTAACGATCAGCGGAAGCCTTGTCTTTTCTCTTGCCGCTTGTGTGACCTGAAAAGCCATTTTCGGATGAGTTCCAAAGGCCATCCCCCCGGCCTTGACATTAGGGCAGGAGATATTTAGTTCAAGGCCTGAGACGCCCTCCAGATCATTGATTCGCTCGGCCAATTTGGCATATTCATGAACAGTCTGGCCATATATGTTCAAGATGACAGGCGTATCAAGGGATTGAAGAAAAGGGAGCTTCTCTTTCACAAAGGCCTGAAGCCCAACATTTTCAAGCCCGATGGCGTTTAACATGCCGCCGCACGTCTCTACGGTGCGGGGTGGGGGATTGCCCGGGGCGGGTTTCAGAGCAAGGCCCTTGACGATGATGGCGCCCAGGCGGTTCAGATCAAAAAACGACGCAAACGCCTCTCCATACCCAAAGGTCCCAGAGGCGGTCATCACCGGATTCCTCATGGGGATGCCACCCACGTTTACAGCAAGCTTGGGTCCCACCATGTCAAACCTTGCCTCTTTCCGCTTTCCACATGAACCCCGTCGAGCATCAAAAGCATCTTGTCTGAACTGCCGATGGCCTAATGGACGATGGTTGCCAGAACTGCCATGCCAAGAACGATGGTGGCGACGCCCGCGACCTTGTAGGTCTTATCTGTCGCCTGGAACCACCAGTCGGTGATTCTTCTTACCTTTTCCACGGGGGCGAACAAAAACAACAGCCCTTTTGCCAGAGAGACAAGACCCAGTGTCACAATGAAAGTCCCTTGGGAGCTTGACGAGGCGGCAAGCAACAACAGGACGCCAACAGGGATGGCTGGAATGCTCCACCTCCTCGGGCTCTGAGCCTTCCATCTGTCAAAACAGTGCTTTCTCATAGCCTGAGTTGTAAAGACCATTAAGGTCCCGAACATGATCCACAAGACACCGACAGCAAACAGAAACCAAATCATTGCATACCCCCTCGGGTGCGTGTTGCAGGTGCATCTTTTGAACCTGTTGGGCAGAATATGGCAACTCGTCAAGGATGTCAAACGCGAAGCCTGTGCCTTCGCTCTACGGGCCTTGTCACGTCCTGGGATATCATGATACTAAGGGGAGCATGAAATAGTGCACGTCGTCACAGGGCTATGGTTCGAACAGCCATATACAGGTTGCACAAGAAGCCGTCAACGTGCCAATCATATGAGACGGGAATGATCAACCATCCAGCTGGAATCACCAGGAGGAGACTTTTTGTTGACGCGGGCCATCAGGTTTCTCAAAGAACAGGACATCCCATTTAAGGTGGCAGAATATGACCACCTTGAAAAGGGCGCATTGTTTGCTTCTGAAGCTATCGGCATGCCGGTTGAACAAACCATCAAGACGTTGGTCGTTGAGGTTTCCAGGAAAGGCTATCTTGTTGTGCTCATGCCGGGCAGCAAGAACATTTCGTTCAAGAGGCTTGCCAGGATACGAGGGGTTAAGAGAGTTGCCATGGTCCATACAGCCTTGGCGGAGCGTCTCACCGGTTATTTGGTCGGGGGCATCAGCCCCTTTGGTATGAAACAGCACCTGCCCGTGGCCATAGATGCAGGATTGCTGACCTTTGATAAGGTAGCCATCAACGGGGGCAAGAGAGGGCTGATGCTGATCATGCGTCCCAAAGACATTTTGATGGCAACAGGCGCCGAAGCGATCGCATTATGATAAAGGTTCTCGAATCCAGGATGAGAAGAATATCCATTGAGAATCCCCGCAATCCCGACAAGTCGGGACAGGGGATTGGCTCGCTTCTGCCGTTCAGCAACCAACTGGTTATTCACCGCATCCCTGAGGAAAGATGCCCGAAATAGACCTGAGTCAAGGAACCATATATTACGAGACCCACGGGGAAGGCGAACCGCTCGTTGGGCTCCACTATGGCGCGGGGTCCACAAAGGCCTGGAAAGACCAGATTCAAGCCTTTTCCGGATACTTCACTTTTATTGTCTATGATCGTCTCGGACACGGTCGGTCTGAACGTCACCGCGACTATGAGGAAAGATACTTTGAAGCCCGAGCCAGGGAACTCGGCGAACTGATCGACACCCTGGGGTTCGACGCCGTCCATTTGTGCGGCCTGTGCGAGGGGGGGGCGGTGGCCCTTGTCTTTGCATCCTTGTTCCCCGAAAAGGTCAAGGCCCTTGTCCTCCAGGGTGTTGGGTACCACGCTACCGACCAGACCATCGCGCGATGCGAACGGTTTTTTCGACCTTGGGCTGAAATCGATGAGAATTTTAAACGTGGCCTTATTCGTCATCATGGAAAGCATTATGCCGGCTTCTTGTGGGAAGCCATCAGAGACGCAAGGCCCTATGTTTGGGGTCCAACCTACGACGTAAGATCTCATTGTCCGAAGATTCAGGCGCCAACCCTGATCATGGGAGGTGACCGGGACCCGTTCTTTGGTCTAGAACATCCCATGACGGCTTTCAGGGGGATCAAGAACGCTGAGTTGTGTATCCTTCCTGGGGCCGGGCATTTTCTCAATGAAGAGACGCCGCGTGTGTTTAATCGAATGGTGATAGACTTCCTCAGAAAAAACGCCATGAGTGCCCCTTCGGAGTCAAGGCGTCCAACCGCGGCGGATCCTTAAGCCTCCAACCCCTCCAGAGAATAGTCACGGAGTGCCGGGGAAAACTGATGCCTGTGCCCATTGATTGGACAATCTATGGTGGATGGGCATTCGTGTCGTGTCTCAGGGGTTCCTTTAAAAAGCAACGTGTCGCCATCAAGCCATTTCCCGGGCTCCGTAAGCATTTCCGGGACGTCGGCTTCGCTGCGCTGAATCATAAAATCTCGGGCTAAGGCCCTCAAACAGCTTATGGTTGTCAACGCTTCATTCAGTTTGCGTCTCATTGCCGAAAATGCTGAATGTCTGGCGAAAAAGGCTTTCTGCTGCATAGTGACCAGTGACAGTTACTCTTGAGACGCAACGCTGTTATAAGAGTCCAGAGAGAATCTGATGTTGAAGTGGTCAAAAATCGGTCTTAATGGCCGTCCAGAAAAGGAGAAAATGGCCTTGCTTTTTTTGCATTAAGAGGATAATCTAAAAAAAATATGGGGATGTAGCTCAGCCGGGAGAGCGGTACGTTCGCAACGTACAGGTCAGGGGTTCAAATCCCCTCATCTCCACCAATAAAACCAACCAGTTACAGATTCCGACCCTGATTAATCAAGCCTTTCAGCCACTTTCACTATAATTTCAATGGCCTTTCCATTCTTCACCCTCCTAGCGTTGCAGCAAAGGACATGGGGTATACTCGGCTTTCCCACAGGGTGGAAAAAATTTCGTACCGGAATCGAACGATACGGCGGATTGCCCAAGAAAAACCGGTACCATATGGAAGTCAATAATACATACAAAGGACGCGACGATTTCATTATTCATTTCATCGAACATGATATAGTCGCATCCCTGGATATCCTTGACGAACAAAAGAAAATTGGAAAATGGAGCGGTGTACTCAACGTCTAATATTGAACAGGCTCAATTTGGGAGCGATCTGTGTGACGACGACCAACACCCGGGTTGACTTTAGTTTCCAGAATAGCTATAAAAAACTCATAATAGATTGCCATTTTCAGGACGTTCCTCTTTGAGGCCGATATGTCGAACCAAGGCAAAGATAACCGCGCATTTGCTGTCCAAGACTGTGCGTTAGCCGCTATCGCAAGCGGCCAGCGTGCTTATAATTTACGAGAGCTCAGGGACAAGTTGCTGGAAATAGACTTGGGCAGCATCTATTACCATTTTTGGGGTGGGCTGCTGAGACCTCGCTTTGACGACCCGGAATACCACAATGACTTTGCCATTTGGGCTCGTTATGGGTTAGAGGATGCCATACTGGCCGAGCGTCTGGGAATAATCGACCCCACCGACTTTGCGGGAATGGAGTCCCTTCGAGAACAAGTCATCATGGTTGCGGAAGAACGCCTGGATGAAAGCGAGGAGATTCCTGCTGCCAAACGGGACCACCCCTTTTATTTTGTGCGTTCGCAAATCGTGGTTTTTGACACCCATGCTCGGATTGAGCACCCAGAGGAGCTGGTTGACGCCATTGCCTTGATGTCAGTGGGCAGCATTTTTTTTCATTTTGTGGATGCTCGCCGTCGGACGACGACTGGAGAGGATGATTTTCGGTCTTGGCTAAGAACCTGTTTTGAGGGATTTGAAGACTTATGTGAGACCCTGGGAAAGGTGGACCCCTTTTTTTCGGGTTTGACCGCACTGCGAAAACGGCTCACGGACGTGTTTTCTTCTTACTTCGGGAAATAGTGCCTTGTCATCATTGCTGCAGACATATTCGGCAATAGCTGGAGAGGACGTCGTCAATCAACTCTGCCAGCTGGCCCGGTTGGTTGAAAACCGTCGAGTCGTTCATGTCAACTCTACCCGGCAGGGTGGCGGCGTGGCCGAGATTCTGACAAAACTCGTTCCACTGATGCAAGAGCTGGGGATTGAAACCACTTGGGAGGTTATTACCGGAGATCACGATTTCTACCAGTGCACCAAAAGCTTTCACAATGCATTGCAAGGAAATACGGTGGACGTCCCCGATGCGTTGCTTAAAGCTTACGAGCGGGCGAATCGACATACTGCCGATGAACTTGGGCCGGTGTTAGAAGAGGCCGACGTCGTCTTCATCCATGATCCTCAACCTGCACCATTGTTTTCCTATCTACCCAAGCGCAAAGGCAAATGGATTTGGCGATGCCACATCGATCTCAGCCGGCCTTACAGACCTGTATGGAAATACTTGGGCAAGTTTGTCGTTGACTATGACGCCAGCATATTTTCGCTTTCCGACTTTGCCCAGGCATTGCCGCACCCGCAGTATCTCATTCCTCCTAGCATCGATCCTCTGAGTGAGAAAAACATGGAGCTGGAGGAGGCGGAGATTCTAGCCGCCTGCAGACTGTTTCATCTTGATCCCGGTCGGCCTCTGATCATCCAGGTATCGCGTTTCGATCGTTTCAAGGACCCCAAGGGCGTTGTCCAGGCGTTCCAGCTTGCGAAACGATATGTACCTGACCTTCAGCTGGTTTTGGCTGGAGGAGGGGCCAGCGATGACCCGGAGGGGGAAATCGTCCGTCGAGACGTGGAGGCCTTTTCTGAAAGTTTAGAGGATGTCCATGTGTTGGAACTTCCTTCCGACTCCCATCGGACTATCAATGCGCTTCAACGGGCCGCTGATGTGGTTTTGCAGAAATCGGTCCGTGAAGGCTTCGGACTCACGGTAACTGAGGCCCTGTGGAAGGGAAAGCCTGTGATAGGAGGCAACACGGGCGGCATAAGACTACAAGTCATCAATAACCACACAGGTTTTCTGGTAAACACGCCAGAAGGGGCTGCGCTCAGGGTTCGGTATCTCTTGGAGCGCCCGGAAAAAGTTCGGGAAATGGGTAAGAAGGCGGTCAGGTTTGTGAGGGAGAACTTCCTGCTGACAAGGCAGCTGCGAGAATACCTCACTGTTATGGTAGCTCTGATTCACGGATGCAAAGATAGAATTGAGCTTGGATAGGACGCCGTGACGCGCCCTCAATACGGAGGACGTGGAAGGCCCGCGGTAGTCTTAATTCGTTGCGCAAGACTCCAAAGAGGAGATGTTATTTATGTATAGCAATTGCGTTGGATACGCAAACTCAATGCCGTGTTCTGCAAAACGTTCGAATATCGCAAGATTGATCGCCTGCTGGATATCCATATACACATTGTAGTCAGGGTTTGTGACCCAGTAGACGATCTCAAAGTTCAAGGAGTAAGGTCCATATTCTTTAAAGTGTGCCCTGTCAAAACGGACCTGTTCGAGGCCCTCAACGATTTGCTGGATGATCTTCGGGATTTCTTTGAGCTGTTCATCTGGCGTTTGATAGACAACCCCGATAGAAAAGACAACGCGTCGCTCATACATCCGTTTATAATTTCGAACGCGGCTCGCCAGCAAATCGGCATTTGAGAAAACCAGTTGTTCCCCAGAAAGGCTTCGAACGCGGGTTGTCTTGAGGCCTACATGTTCCACCGTTCCCAGGTATTCATCGACTATGATAAAATCCCCAATCACAAAAGGCTTGTCCAAAACGATCGAAAAAGACGCAAAGAGGTCGCCAAGGATATTTTGAACCGCCAGTGCAACAGCCACTCCACTGATTCCCAATCCAGCAACGAGGGCCGTGATATCAACGCCCAGGTTGTCTAAGGCAATGAGCACCATTATCGACCAGAGAATGATACGCAGGACAAATCCCACGGCCGTCAAGGTGGTGGCGGCAGCTGCATCTAATTGTATCTTTTCTTCTTTTTCTCGGTTCACCCAGAAGCTGATGATGTAGGTCCCGAAGACAGCGAGCTGGACGAGAATGACGACGCCCGCAAACTTGCCAATAATATTGGTGACGGACTCCGGCAGAGACAGGGACAAGGAGCCCAAATAAAATGCGACCGTGAGGAGGAAGACAGGTTTTGTCCTGTTGATCACCTCTGCGGCAACATCATCCCAGACCGTGTCGGTCTTTTTTGCTATTTTGAATACTTGCCTGTGGATAATTGCCTTCAGAGCTCTCATCACTACAAAGACCACAACAAACAGGGCAGCAGCCAAGAGCCATTCTTTTACACTATTGTTATAGAAGGTCTTTTCCAGAAGCATGTGGCTATCTTTATTCTTGTTATTTCGGATTAAATTTACTCGGACTTGACGGTAGCCTGAAGCATGAGAAGGTCCTTGAAAGATCATTGGGCTTTCGTTGAGAACGCCAGAACTTCAGATGCAACCAAATCCCCTAATCCTTGTACGACATTTTTATAAACTCGTTGTAAGGACCTGCATTAAAGGCTATCTCATTATTAAACGTCAGACTCCCGGTCACATAAACGTTCAAGCCGCGAAGGCTCCCAAACGGCGGCATTGCACCGGTCTCGCAATCGGGAAAGAAGTCTTTGAACTTCTCTTCAGTTGCCAGTCGGACTTCATCGAACCCAATAGCCCTTTTTTAAAAAGCCGAAATCCAGCAAGAAATTCTCTCAGCTTTCTTGCCGGCCTTGTGTGTCCCTCCTTGATTGCAGGGGTTTTAAAGCTTCAGGCCGCCGCCTCAAAGGTGATGATGAAATAAACAGGCGTCAGTCACCAAATCAGCGGCCGGATCGAGCCCTTCGGCCCGGCGAGCAGCCGAGTGGGGTACAGGTTTACTTGCTCATCATTTTATTGAAAATAGCCTCCGCCTTTCGCGCAAAGTCTCTTGCTTCTTTTGCTGCCCGCTCTGAACGCACCGCTGCTTCCTCCGCCTTTCGCACCGCGGCTGTGGCTGCCGTGCCTTGTCTCGAGCAATCAAGAGCTGCCGTCTTGGCACTTTGGGCCTCCTGTAAAGCGACGTCTGCCCTTTGCAGGGCTTCTTGGGCGTCAGTCTGGACAGCCTTAAGGCTTGATGTGGAGGCACAGCCGCCCACCATGATCAATAAAAAGACAATTACTGAAAATGAAATGACAAAACTCCTTTTTCTGCTGTGTGTCATTGAACTACCTCCCTTCCAAACCATCCGATGGATTTGCATATTCTACAGGGAATTTGTTGCCTCCTTTCTGAATCCTGTCAATGTCGAAACTGGAAACCCCTTTCCTGTAAGTCCTTCTTAGTCTCCGCGATCAGGACTTCGAAAGGTCTGTACCTTGAACACGAGTTGCTATTGTTGCCTTGTACGTTAGTAAAGCTGCACATACCAGTAAATAAGGGAAATCCTGTATTTTGGAGAAGGTGAATCGTGTATGCAAAATGGGTGCACATCCAGTGCTGCGGAGGGCGGGTTTTGGGCAATATACAGGAAAGACTCTATTGGAAAATCCAGTGGATTATTTTATCATGGTTCGGCAACAAGATGAAGTTGCCCATACATCTTTGGGCGAATGGAGCAAGGCCTGGGGACCACCAATGACAAATGTTGAACCATTACAGCAGGGAGTAATGATGAGTGAGGGGGAGGATCTAAAACAGCTGAAGAGCGAGTTGCTGCTCATATCCAGGGAATTTGCCGGCGTAAGAAAGGACACAGAAATACTCATGAAGGCGGTGTTACGGTCCTTGAAGACGCTTTCGAACAAGACAAAACGGGCGATTAAAGCGGTAGAGAAACTGGAAAAGGCCGCGGCATCTGAAAAAGGCGCGGGTAAGGCGGGAAGGAAGTGAATTCTTGCTTTTACGTTAAGACAATGAAGCCTTAAACCATTTCGAACTGAGGCACGTAGTCTTCTGCCATCGAGAAGTTGTTCAGGCGTCTGTGGATGGCAGTCTCGAGAAAGGAGTCCACCCACCAGTAGATATCCTGCTTCCTGATAGCCGTACGCAGTTTCCTCATACGCTCTCGCCTCTCACGGTGTGGCATTTTGAAGGCCTGATAAACGGCGCCTGCAACAGCCTCTGTGTGATGAGGGTTCACCAGTACAGCCCCTTTTTGGAGCTGTCCTGCTGCCCCGGCGAACTCGCTCAATATAAGAACGCCGTTTTGTTTTATGCTTGCAGCGCAGAATTCCTTTGCAATCAGGTTCATGCCGTCTTTAAATGGTGTCACCAAGGCGATCTCGGCACTTCGGTAATACGCCACCAGCTCAGGTCGTTCCAAACTCCGAAAGATGTAGTGGATAGGAACCCATCCGGCTCTTGTAAACTGGCCATTGATTTCCCCCACCAAGCGTTCGATTTGAGCCTTTAAACGACTGTATTCAGGGATCTGCCTTCTGCTGGGTACAACCACTTGAACCAAAGCGACCCTTTTCCGGAGTTCTGGATAACGCAAGAGGGCGGTCCTAAAGGCCTCAAGTCTCTCGATGATCCCTTTCGTGTAGTCCAGACGGTCCACGCCAAGAATGATCTGCTCGCCTGGTAATCGGTCGTGAATATATCGGGCGCGATCTGCAACATCTTCGGTTGAGGCCAAATTGGCAAACTCGTCAAAATCAATGCTGATGGGAAAGCTCCCCACCCTGACATGGCGGTCGGCGATTTTCAAGCTGACCACCCGGCCTTTACCTCGAACTTTGATGTCTTTCACAAGTGCGCGTGCACATTGGATGAAATTACGCCGGTCTCGAGGTGTTTGAAAGCCGATAAGGTCGAAATTCAATAGAGATTCTAATAGCTCAAACCTCCAGGGAAGCCGCAGGTAGATGTCCAGCGGGGGAAAAGGGATGTGCAGAAAAAAACCCACGTTTTTTGACACTCCCAGGTGACGAAGTTCTCGCCCAACATTCATGAGGTGATAGTCGTGAACCCAGATGTAATCATTTTCTGCCAAGTGTCCTTTAATAACCTTGGCGAACCGGCGATTGACTTTCTGGTAAGCCGACCAATATGAGGGATAAAAGTTGCATCTGGAGGAAAAGTCATGAAAAAGCGGCCAGCTGACCTCGTTTGCAAACCCGTAATAGTAGTTATCTCTTTCTTCTGGCGAAATGCTCACAGGTTTGAGCGTAAAACCGGAATCCCGGTTGAAACGAGCTAGGACTTTCTCCAATTGCTTATCAGAAGCTTGTGTGGCGCCTGGCCAGCCGATCCACAAACCTCCCCGGTCTCTCAGCACTGGGGCCAGGGCCGTAACCAACCCCCCGGATCCCGGCACGGCCTTCCAGCGTTTACCCTCTTCTTTTTGCAATACGATGGGGAGACGGTTAGAAACAATAATGAGACGCATTTTAGGATGACTCATGCCTCTTCGAGTTCCACTTTAAGTGACAAGAAATCTAAAAGATCCTTAAGTGCTATGATTCCCACTATTTTGTCGCCTTCAGTCACCATAAGCCGACTTGTTCCATTTCGTTTCATGCGTGACAAGGCCTTAACTGCGTCCGCTTTGGGATGGATCGTATTCTTTTCCGAACACCGAGTGGCTACATCTTCTACTTTCTTTTTGGACCATTCCTCCCGGGGCGTATCTTTCACCTGCTTGGTTGTAACGCAACCAAGAAGTTTGTTTGAGTCCTGCACCACAGGAAACATCTTGAAGTGGTGTCTGTATACGTAGTCTTCGATGAGCTCCTGGAGGGAGATGGAAGGTTGCACGCTGACAATCTCGGTTTTCATAAAGCGCTCAACCGGTTCCCCCTGAAGGGCCCTTCGTGTAACCAATTGCTGATAGGAGGCTTTGGCCGCTCCTTGGATAAACATGCCGATCAAGAACCACCACATGCCGCCGATGAAGTTGCCGCTCAGTACGTGAAACACTCCGAAGATGATCATAAACACGCCAAAGCCGGATCCGAGGTTTGCTGAAACACGTGTAGCCCATCGGATGTTGTTTTTCCAACCCCAGAGGGCGGCCCTGAGCATGCGGCCACCATCCAGGGGAAAAGCGGGCACGAGATTGAAGCCCGCCAGGATGGCGTTGATTGAAGCAAGATATCCGACGACCCCGTTGATGGGTTCGGAAAAACCGCCTTTGCCCACTGTGTAAATGCCGTAGAATATCAGGGCAATGACGATGCTGGAGAGGGGGCCGGCCGCTGCCATCATAAATTCGGCTTTGGGGCTGGGGGCCTCCTCTCCCATTTCGGCGACACCTCCGAAAATAAAAAGGGTAATGCCTTTCATGGGCAAGTCGTATTTTCTCGCTACAAGAGAATGGCAAAACTCGTGTGCGATAATCGAAAGAAACAATCCCGCGGCACCAACAATGCCCATGAGCCAATATGTCTGGGTGGAAAGGTTCTTGTAATGAAAAGGGAAAAGCCCGGTTGAAAGCGACCACGCAATCAAAATGGCAATGATAATCCAACTCCAGTCGATTCGCACTTCAAACCCTAAAAGTTTGAACAATCGGAGTCTTTTTCCAAACATTTTCCTTCTCCCGCTTTTCTTGAAGTATTCAAATGCCTTTTTTATGCAACTTACAAGGCGGTATAAAATAGTAAATAGGTGAAATCGTGTATCCCACAGCCCGTTATGGTGTATTCGGAAGGCTCGTCCCAGATTGAAACACGCAGAAAACGTCCCAGCCGTTTTCAATGGTTTCCGTCATCCCGTCCACTTTCGTCAGTGCAAGGCAATCTCTTTGGTTTCCCCCTCTTTTAGAACGACTATGTTGTCTTTGAAGGCGATTTTTATAGGCTCCTCTGCACATCGGCACGCAGTCAGCGTCAACTTGTCTGCTGTGATACGGGCTTCCAGGGATTGACCACGGTAACGAAGCTGCAAGGAGAGTTTTGTCAGTTCCTCGGGCAGCGAAGGACTGAACCTCAATACATCACCTCGGGTCTCAATGCCTGTATACCCCCGCTGAATCAAATCCACAGTCCCAGCCATGGCGCCAAGATGTATTCCCTCCGGCGTTGTGCCTCCTTGAATGTCGGCGACATCACTTTTGAGGGCCTCCTTAAACAGGCGCCAGGAACGGATTCGATCAGATCGCGCGAGCACCCATGAATGGACCACGCGGCTGAGTGTCGAACCATGAGAAGTCCGTTTAAGATAATATTCGATATTCCTAGGTATGGTGTCATATTCAAAAGGATAGCCCAACTGCCTGAAGAGTTCACCCAACTCTTCGGCGGAGAAGACATAGAAAAGCATGAGGACATCGGCTTGTTTTGATGCCTTGTAGCGGTTTGCCGTGTCACCTTCGGCCTCCAAGATTCTGTCCAGACGCTGGATGTCTCCATACTTTTCACGATAATGCTCCCAGTCCAGTTCTTCCAACTGGTCATAACCCTCAAACTGACTTATAATGCCGTCGCCGTTGAAGACGATCAGCATTTTGCGGGCGACGTCCTGCCAATGATCCAGCTCTTCTTGCCGAAGGTCCAAGGCTTCGCACAGTTCCTGTCCTCGATCCGCAGGTAGAAGATCAAGTAGCTCTCTGGCGCGGCTCAGGACCCACACGGCCATAATGTTCGTATAGGCATGGTTGTTTAAGCCCGGCTTTTTTGCATCCGGGTAGGCTTCTTGGAATTCATCCGGCCCGACCACGCCAAGAATCTCGTACCGGTCCTTGTTCGGATTGTACGTCGCTATGGCGCCCCAGAAGCGGGCAATTTCAAAGAACATCTCGGCTCCATAAAAGCACAAAAACTCCATGTCATCCGTGGCCTGAAAATACTGCCAAATATTATAGGCAATGGCTGCATTCACATGGCGCTGGAGGTGAGAACTGTCTGGAATCCACCGGCCGGAGCGCGGGTTTAAGTGCACTTCCTGACTCTCTTCCCGGCCGTCGCTTCCGCTTTGCCATGGATACATGGCTCCTCGATATCCTGCTTCTCTTGCCGCCAGACGAGCTTTTGCCAGCCGTCGATACCGATACATGAGCAGTGACCGGGTGATTTCGGGAAAGCGAAGGTTCAGCAAAGGAAAGATAAATAGCTCATCCCAAAAGATATGTCCCCGGTACGCCTCGCCATGCCAACCGCGGGACGGAACACCGACGTCCAGATCCATGGTGTGCACGGACGTGGTTTGGAGCAAGTGAAATATGTAGAGATGAAGGACCATTGTCATGTAATCCGTCTGTGACTCCGTGGCATCGAACGCTATTTGAAAGTGCCGCCAGAGATGTTCCCATACTCGTGTGTGGCTTTTAACCAGGTCCTCAAACGAACCTGCTTGTCGGATTTCCTGTTGCGCCTGCCAACCGCATTCAGAAATGGCATGGTCCCGGGAGGTAAACATGGTCAGCATTTTTTCGACGATGACTTCTCTTCCCTTCTCAAGGTCCAACAGAAACTCATGTCCGATATAGCCCGGTTCGCTGACCAGCTTTCTTTGTAGAACGACATCCTTGGCATTTTCCATAACCCTCGTCTTGGCCGCCTGCGCCACCCGGAGTTCGGATTGGTTGGTTTGAACCTTTAAAAAGATGGTGTCCGGCGCGATCTCTTCTGCTTTTGATGGTTCCAGGTGGTTATTGTTTAACCCCTGATACCGTTCAACGCCAGCATTGACCACGCGACCATCGAGTCCGGAATGGACTTCCAACTGCCCTGACCAATTTTCCGCAGTGAATCTCGTCTCCAGCCCGGCCAGGTGCGGATTGGCCATGTGGACCAGCCTGCGGCTGGCCAGGTTAGTGATTCTGCCTC
>Ga0180433_10005973_pt1 | contig 16184 bp, 16 predicted proteins | sample SS_ome_8_FD_132980 | JGI IMG/M metagenome (GOLD analysis project Ga0180433, IMG submission 132980) | Hypersaline lake sediment archaeal communities from the Salton Sea, California, USA - SS_1_D_1 metaG | ecosystem: Environmental > Aquatic > Non-marine Saline and Alkaline > Hypersaline >... | reverse complement strand
ATAGATCAACAAATTTACTTAAATATCATTTCATTCGATATGTTATATATCACTATTATTTTGCTCTTCTCACAGAATCTATACAAAAATAAACTATTTATAACGCTTTGATGTTGATTATTTATTTTTATTAGCTTCGTACCTAATTAAAAATTTACTGTTTCTTTTTTGTCTTTTTAAATACATTGGAATTTATAATTACAGATAACCCAAAAATATTATGCCCGAATTCCGCCACTTCTCTTTGCCAGATATTATATCCATAACAGAGTATCATTTTCATACCATTACCGTATGATTTAATCATTAAACCTGCTTCAGGCTGAAATCCCAAAACAGCTTTGTTATTATTCTCTCTGTCAATTTCGATGCATGTACCTACAGATACCACGGGCAATATCTCAATCCATATATTAGGAATATTTACAGGATTGAGTTTTAGTTTCCTGAATAATCCAAACAGGATGCTCTTTGATATCCTGGGATTGATAATTGTTTTATTACTACCGGTTTCCAGTACGCAGGAAAGACTGGTATAATTAATATAATTTTTTTGTCCTCCATACATGTATCTTTCAAATATCAATCCTGTAGTAAGTGTATAATAGTCAGATCGCAGGTTGCCACCGCATAAAACCCCATAAGTATAAGAAACTATCCTTACACCTGTGCAGTTATCTGATAAAAAGAAAAACAGGATAAAGAACAGTAATAATGTTATTTTTTTTCTAAAATACATACCTGTAATGTGGGAGCTGGGTGGCAGCTATTTCCAAAGATCCATTTTATGCAGGTTTATTTCTTCTTCAAAAAACATTTTGGATATACTTTCAAAATATTCTGTGTAATCAGAAACAAAAAACAACCTATCAATGGTATCAGCAGGATTGATAAGTTCCTTTTCATTTAAAATTGCTTTCAGTTTCTGCGCTACGATCTCCGCAGAATCCACAATGTCAACCGTAAAATTATAAAATTTCCGTATCTGGTTTTTAATTATGGGGTAGTGTGTACAACCCAATATCAAAGTGTTAATATCGTTGAGGATGGGTTTTGAAAGGTATGTGCGGATTATGGCATTACTTATATCGTCATAGATAAAACCTTCTTCTATCATGGGCACGAACAATGGTGTTGCAAGGGACGCAACATGTATGCCCGCTTTTCTTTTTATAATCTCGATCTCATAAGTACCACTGTTTATTGTTGCCTTTGTGCCGATAACCCCTACCTTTTTTTTCCTGTTATTCTCAACAATATGATCTATTACAGGATCAATTACATTTATAAGGATCGCTTTGTCCTTAGTATGATCCTTTAATGTATTATAGGCGGCTGCAGAAGCCGAATTACATGCAATAAGGATTACTTTACAGTTTTTTTCAAGCAGGAACTGTGTTATCTGTGTTGAATAATGCTTTATTGACTCGCTTGACTTATCACCATAAGGCAAATGGGCTGTATCGCCAAAATAGATCATTTTCTCATTGGGAAGTATCTGTTTGATGGCATGTGCCACTGTCAATCCACCAACCCCTGAATCGAAAATACCTATGGGTTGTTCTGGTTTTAATATCATTTTAATTAAAGATTTAAATTTTTCCCGGATAGTAAAGATAAAAAAAAACCATCCTGTTTTCCCGGATGGTTTGAATATTGTTTATTCTATTCCCAGTTTCTTTTTTACCAAAGGCAGGACATCCTGGCTGTCCTTTGAAAAGTATAAAAGTGTAGCTCCATCATAAATATATGTGAACCCATTCTCTTCGCCTACTTCCTTAATAGCTTCCTGTGCTTTTTCATAAATCGGCTGCAATAGTTCAGATTCCTTCTTCTGAAGCTCCTGCTGTGCAGTAACCTGGAATTGCTGGATTCTCTGATCCAGATTGTTGATCTCTTCTGCTTTGGTTTGTTTAACCACGTCTGATAATGAATCCTGCTCCGCCACAAATTTCTGGTATTTTACCTGAAGCTCATCCTGCATAGATTTTAATGCATCCTCCAGCTCTTTTGTAAACTCTTCCATCTTCTTTTGTGCCTGAGCTCTGTCAGGCATTAATGATATCAGCTTATTTGAATCGATGTGCCCAAACTTATACTTACCCTGTGCATCCACATTAATCCCTGAAAAACAGAGTGCAAATGCTATCATAATAAAGATGATCTTTTTCATAAAATAGTATTTAAAGGGTTTAAAACTGAATTATTAAATTCCCCTCAAATATATAAATTAATTTTTATATCCCAATTTTTCGAGGATATCATCACTTATGTCATATTTGGGATCTGTATATAACATTGTCAGGCTGCTCGATGAGTCGAATATCACTGCAAATCCGCCTTCTTCGGCAATCTCTTTTACAGCATTAAAAACATCATCCTGTATCGGCTTAACAAGCTCCTGACGTTTCTTATAAAGATCACCCTCTCTGCCGAACCTTTTCTTCTGCAATTCTTTTGCTTCTTTCTCCTTATTTATGATCTCCTCCTCTCTTTTGATCTTCATCTCTTCTGTCAATAATACTTTTTCCGACTGGAAATCCTTATACATCTTGTCTATCTGTGAATATATCTCCTCAATCTCTTTCTGCCACTCTACAGAGACCTGGTCGAGTTGTTCCTGGGCAGCTGCATACGCAGGTATATTACTCAGGATATATTCTGAATCAACATAGGCGTATTTCTGTGAAAATCCCATACTGAAAGGGAGCATCATTATCAGTAATGATATAATATGTGTTCTCATAATTCAAAATTTAATTGTTACAAAATATCTTTAAATACTCTCCGGCAAAAACTATGCCTTAAATAGATGTACAATTTACAATGTACGATTTATAATTCAATCAATCAATCAATCAATCAAACTAAAACTGTTGTCCAATTACGAAATGGAAATTCCCTCCGTTAACTCCGGGTTTAGGATTTCCATTCTTATAATAGACCTCATCAAACCCGTATCCCCAGTCAACACCCAGCAAGCCAAACATCGGCAGAAACACCCTCACCCCGAAGCCGGCAGAACGCTTAATATCAAAGGGATTGAATTCCCTGAATTCGAACCATGCATTTCCTGCCTCAAGGAATGCCAGTCCGTAAATTGTGGCATTCGGGTTCAGTGATACAGGATATCTTAGTTCGAATGTATATTTATTATAAATATTTCCTCCGTCTTCCGGTGTCAGTGATCTGTTTTCATATCCTCGCAAAGATATATTATCCCTGCCGTACAGATTATAATAACCTGTCAGTCCGTCCCCTCCGACTTCGAACCCTTCAAATGGCGAAGGACCAAGCCCCCTGTTATACAATCCAAGGAATCCTCCCTGTGCCCGTGTATGAAGCACCAGTTTATTTCCTTTATCAATAGATGTAAACCATTGTGCTTTATAAGTCCATTTATGATACTCTATCCAGCGGTATTTATCCTGTGGATCAAGAGTGCTGTAATCCTTGTCTGTAAATAAAGAATAAGGAGGAGTGACCTGAAGCGTTAAAGAGAATAGCGAACCCTGTGTGGGAAATAATGGTGAGGGACCTGATGAATTCCTTGCAAATGTACCGGAAAAACTGAAATTATTTGATGTACCATTCTGGTAAAGAGAGAAATAACTCCAGTTATTAAGGTCATAATACTGATAACTAACATCCCCGCTAAGAATAAAGTAATCGTCAGGCCATTTTAGCCTTGTCTGCAAACCGGTGGATATCCCGGATATTTTCATAGAACTCGTTACTTCCTGTGCTATCCATGTACCTGTGGTCTGAATAGTATGAAAGAGCGAGACACTTAGTGCATTTGGTTTTTTACCTCCAAGCCAGGGTTCTACAAAGGAAATGTTATATGCCTGGTAATAGGTCCCGTTGGTCTGTGCCCTGATACTGAGTCTTTGTCCGTCTCCTGTAGGGATCGGTCTCCATGCTTTGCTCCTGAACATGTTTCTGGCAGAAAAATTATTAAGTGTCAAACCTAATGTCCCTACGATCATACCTGCGCCCCAACCACCGGACAGTTCGATCTGGTCGGATGGTCGCTCTTCAACAATATATTCAAGGTCAACAGTACCCTCTGCAGGATTAGGTATAGGCGTAACATCAAGCTTCTCGGGATCAAAATAACCCAGTTGTGCAAGTTCACGGTGAGTACGTATAATATCCGACCTGCTATATAACTGTCCCGGCTTGGTCCTGATCTCCCTTCTGATAACATGCTCATTTGTTTTGGTGTTACCGCTTATCGTAACCCTGCCTATATTTGCCTGCTTACCCTCTATTATCCTCATCTCAATATCAATAGAGTCGTTCTCAGCCATAACTTCCACAGGAGTTATTGATGAAAACAGATAGCCCTCATCCTGATACAACGACCATACTCCGGCAGGATCCATGAAGATCTTCTCGTCAAGAATTGACTGGTTAAAAACATCTCCCTTCTTTATCCCGAGTATCTTTGACAGACTGGTTGAAGTGTATTTTGTATTACCAACCCATGTTATATTCCTGAAATAATACTTACTCCCTTCAGATACCTTAATATCAATATTAATGGTTTTATTATCATAGACATATACTGTATCACTGATTATCTCTGCATCCCTGAATCCTTTCTCATAATACTTGTCAATAAGCTTGCTTTTATCTTCCTTGTAGTTATCCTCAATATATTTTGATGCCTTAAATATATTATACCATGTTTTCTGCTTTGTATCCTTCATTGACCGTCTCAATTTGCGGTCACTAAGGATATCGTTGCCCTGAATATCAATCTCATTTATTTTGATCTTTTTCTTTTTGTTCACATGAATTCTGAGAATTACATTATTTACAAAGACAGTATCATTCTCCTGATTGATCTTTACTTCCGTATTCAAAAAGCCTTTATCAATATAGTAATTCCTTATCCGTACAATAGTATTGTTAATAATGTTATCCGTAATCTGGCTGCCACGTACCAGCTTTATCCTTTCCCTGATATCATCTGCTTCGGATTTGGTAACACCGGTAAATGAAAACTTAGACAATCTGGGTCTTTCCTTTAAAAATATATCCAGAAAAATTATATCTCCCATCACTTTTGTAGCGCTGATCTTCACATCAGAGAACAATCCCTGCTTCCACAATTTTTTAATTGCTTGTGTTATTTCACTTCCCGGCACAAAGATCTTGTCACCCACACTTAATCCGGACAAGTGGATAAGGGCATTATGATCAAGGTATTTTATTCCTGATATGGTTATTCCTCCGATCTCATATTCCTTCGGATCTGAATAGTCAATACTGTTAATTCCTGTATTTAATGATACCTGGGAAAGAACCTGAAAACCGGTTAGTAATAAAATTATGAAAATAAAAATATTTCTCACTATCCTGTTAATAATCATTAGCTGTTTATCTGAATTGTTGTCATGCCGAACCGTCGTTCACGGTTCTGAAAATCATATATCGCTTCATAGAGGTCCTCTTTACAAAAATCCGGCCAAAGTTTTTTTGTAAAGAATAATTCAGTATATGCTATTTGCCATAACAGGAAATTGCTGATTCTGTATTCACCGCTTGTACGGATCAGCAGTTCAGGATCAGGGATGTCCGGTGCAGACAGATGCATGCGGAACATTTCTTCATCAATATCACTAACAGATATTTTTTTTTCGTTCAAAAGTGTCCCGATCTTTTTTACGCTGTTGATTATTTCCCACCGACCACTGTAACTTAGAGCAAGGATCAGACTAAGTCCGTTATTTCCGGAAGTAATATCAATGGCATTATCCAATTTTCTATTTACATTACCCGGGAGGCTGTCCAGGTCGCCTATAGCTCTTAACCTGACATTATTCTTCATCAGTGTCTTTGTTTCCTTATCAATAGAGGATACTAATAATGACATTAAAGCATTTATTTCTCTTTTAGGGCGGTTCCAGTTTTCTGTTGAAAAGGCATAGAGTGTCAGAAATCCAAGCCCCAGCTCTGCAGATGCTTCAACAACATTACGTACGGCTTCAACACCGTTTTTATGTCCGAACACCCTCCTATTGCCTCTTTTCTCAGCCCACCTTCCGTTTCCGTCCATAATAACTGCAACGTGCCTGGGTAATTTGCTTTCCTCTATTCTATCCTTATAGCTCATATATCATATAGCAAATTTATAATTAAAACCCATCATAAACAGGACATAGTATTTCATGAGTGAAAAACTTATAAGTAACAAAAATACCGCACAACGAATACCAATCATTTTCATGGAAATAACCTTTCTGTTTATATTGATAAAGTCCGTCCTGCAACTGTTGGTTAAGAGGGATATCTTCCAGCCCGGTAACACTATCAATAAGGTCTGTAAAAGTTTTTCTAAAACTCCACTCTGCCCCTATACTCAAACGGTAGTTGATATTATATTTTATTCCGGTACCAAAAGGTACTGAAGGCTGATATGGATAGACTGCATTTGGTACTGCTGTAAAGGCTGCCCCCAGTGAAACATAGGGAGTAAAATAATTGTCTTCACTGGTAGTTTCATAGTCAAGAAAATTAAATTCAAGCTGTACTGTTGCATCCATAAGCACCGTATGAAAACGTCTGTCTCTCATTTCCTGGTAAAAATATTTGTCGGCAAAATCCTCATCATCACCCTGCAATGCACCAAGTATTACACCGGCTCTTAATGCGAACCTGTGATTAAAATTATGCCTGTAGAGTCCTCCTATGGCAAAATTTGTGGAGTAGAACTGCTTCGCCGGATTGATATCCCCCAGGTAATATGATCCTCCTAAAAAAATCCCCAGATCTGCCTTTGTTTGTGCATGTACCGGCTGCATTCTGATCAGGATCAGCAATAGAATACAATTCGCCAATAATAGTATTTTTTTCATCAGTTATAACAAAGAGTAAATAATACAGGAAAAATGAGAATTTAGAATTTAGGAAATCCATTCCTTGCAGTTCTGAGTTTATATATCAACTGAAATATTAAGAACATATACATATCTTTATGCTTCGGATCACCCCGCCATTGAGCGCCTGCAGGAGCAGGATCTCCTTCTCTCGGATCTGAAAAGTATGCAGCTATTTCATTACCGGTCGCTGCGAGAATTTCATCTCTGCCATAATAATCAGTACTCACGTCGTCAATATAATCTGTTGTTGTATATCTAATACCAAACTCCATACCGAATGAATATTTTCTGTTGATCCCGTATTTGAATCCAATTCCCATAGGTATTGCAAGCTGAATACGTGAATATTTGCCACCCTCTCCTTCAAGCCCCTGTCCTTCAGTGCCTAATGGTTGCAGTGCATACCATTTCCCCTGGTAATTTGCTTTGGGATTGAAATAAAAACCTCCGAAACCCACAAATACAAATGTATTTATGCTCATATCCCTGAATCCCCTGAAATTGGAAAAAGTGTAACGGCTGCTCAACTTTTCCCTTACAATGGAATATTCATACTGGTTAGATAATTCATATATTGATGACCTGAAATGCAAATTTCTCGGAGTACGCGAACTCTCACTGAAATTATCATCCCCGGAGACCATACCATAAATCAAATTGAATTTAACTGCAAGCCGCTCCATGATCTTATACCTTGCTCCTAAATACACTGTAGGCCTTGTTGTCCTGAGTTCCATATCCTGGATAAAATGCGAACCTTCCTTATTTGCACCGCCAAGGTCACCAAGAAAATTTGAAACACCAAGTCCGTAAACGATCTCGTATCGTGTTCTTTTCCACCTCTGTGCATCTGTCTTTACCGGATATAAAAAACAGATCAGTATCAATATAGTCAGAATCCTGATCATCATAAATTTATTTAATAATACAAAAGTATAAATTTTTTACTTAAATGACTAAATAAATCAACTTTTGTTAATAACGTAGAATATATTACAAATGTTACAAAAAATTTAAAATTTCGGCAATCCTTTTCTTGTTGTTTTTAATTTATATGTCAAATTAATGATCATAAACATATAAGAATCCTTATCCCTTGCATCCCCTCTTTGCTGATTCACACCTGTTTTATATGGCATCGTGCCATCAGACGGATCTGCAAAATAAGCTGCTTCCACTCCATATTCATCTAAAATTGTCTCATTATGAAAATATGTTGTGCTTACGTCATCAATATAGTCGGTAAATGTTTTCCTCATACCGTATTCCAGTCCAATGCTCCATCGCCTGTCCAGCCCATACTTAAATCCGATACCAAAGGGAATAGCTACCTGAAAACGGGAATATTTTTTCCTTGTAGGCACCAATCCCTGACCTTCGGTACATAATGGTTGTAAGGCATACCATTTGCCATTATATTTGCCTTTGGGATTAAAATAAAAACCACCAATCCCAATGAAGAAATAAGTATTTGTGTTAATCGCCTTGATACCCTTTACAGTCCTTAGATTATATCTGTGACCAATTTTCTCGCGAATTACCGAATATTCGAGTTGTGTAGCCCATTCCACTATTGGTGAGTAAAAATGCAGGTTCCTGTACTCCCTGCTTGGTTCGTTGGTCGTTCTGTCATCCCCTCTCAGCCAGCCATAAACAAATGCCGTTTTAACTGCTAACACCTGATAGACCTTATATCGCATACCAAGACTTAATGACGGCCTTGTCATGGAGATCTCAAAATCCCTGAGCATATTTGTTCCTATACGATCTGCACCACCAAGTTCACCTAAAAAATTTGTTCCTCCCAAACCCATATATACTTCGTAACGCATCCTCTTCCATCTTCTGCTCTGAAATCTCTGGGCACTGACAAAATCTTCAGCAATAATAAATATAATTAATATTATTAATACTTTCTTCAAAACAATCTTATAATTATATGCAAAAATATAAATTAAATATTTTTTAAAAAATCATATTTATTCTAATCTCAGATAATATTAATTTCTTTTATCTATTCCCCACATTAATTTATTTCTTAAAGTACTGTAAAAAGTATGTTTATCAAATTTTATCAGACTGATATTAAAATCAGCCCGCTTGATAATAAGTTCTATCGATGAATCAATTACTTCAGACCTGTGATCAAGTGTTACAAGAAAATTAGCGCCCCTGCCATCTACTTTAAGTTTTAAACTTATATTATCCGGAACAACTATAGGTCTGACTGTCAGGTTATGTGGAGAAATAGGTACAATAATAAAATTATTGGAATTCGGTATCACTATCGGACCACCCACACTCAAAGAATATGCCGTCGAGCCGGTGGGCGTGGATATTATCAAACCGTCAGCCCAGTATGTATTCAGGTAGTCATCATCAATATAAGCACTGATTATTATCATTGATCCCGAATCCCTTTTATGTACCGTAAACTCATTTAAACCGTAATTCAATTCTCCAAACAGGTTATTACTGGTCTCCAGCTTAACCAGTGCACGCTCTTCAAGAGAAAACTCCCTGTTTATCAGTGAATCAACCGAATAAGATATTTCATCACGGGAGATATTTGCAAGAAAGCCCAGCTTCCCCGTATTAATTCCTATCAAAGGGATATTATAATTCCTGACAAATCTAACAGTCTCCAGAAATGTCCCGTCTCCGCCAATGCTGAACATAACATCTGCCTCATCCCTGATATCCGTATGTTTTATAAATGTATCCCTCACCTTTAACCTGTTGTTTACATTATTCTTAATAAACTCGTAAAAAGGTTTGTAAATATAAATATCAACATTATAATGGTTTAACCTGTCCAGTAATTCATTTATAGAACTATTGAACTCTTTGTTAAACTGATTACCATATATAGCAACTTTCATAACCCTAAAATTTAAAAATTCAGTAACGATGCACCATAATGAATAAAAAATCCTGATTCACCAAGCCCGTTTACGGAATATTCAATCCTGAAAACATTATCGTAATAAGTTACCAGATCTATTCCCATACCTCCACTATATAAAAATTTATTTGCCAGTTCATTATTATCCTGATCAGATGCAAATTTATCAACAACATATCCCGTTTCAAAAAATAAGTTAAGATAAATTGCATAATGTACCTTATTAAACTTTGAGAACGGGATGATATTTATACGTTTTATCTTTGTTGGTAAAAGCTCATATTTAACAACATTCCTGTTAATATAGTAATCCTGACCGTCAATAACATAATATTCATAACCGCGTAAATAATCAGAATACCCCATTGCACTGTTAAGATAATACGGATTGTCACTAATAAATGATTTTCTAGCTTTTACTCCTGATGTAAAATATATCCTTTTTACTACCGGAATATGATGGGCAAAACTGCCAACGTAGTAAAAATTATTAATACTTTGTCCTTTTTCAAATCCAAGACCGTATTTTACTATTCCTGATTTAAAACAATAGCCCTTCAGGGGATAAACTTTCGAATCTCTCATATCCCTTATATATCCGTAACTAACAGAAAAATAATTCATATCCCGGCTGCCATTACAGAAATATTCCGAATTCAGTTCTGCAACCGAATCTGCAATAGTGCTGCGTAAATAACCTATAACTAAATTATGCCTGTCATATAATTTTTGTCTGTATGAATAAGATACTGACGATGATATAGTTTCTCTCACATATCTGTCACTTTCCTTATAATACACTAACTCATTATTGTTAGTTGTATAAGGGATCTCTTTCTGCCTGTAATAGCTGATGCCTGCTTCCAGCCCGCATTTTTGCTTTTTATCAATATTCGGATTATCATATAGTATTGCATACTGTTCTTTGTATCCTAATCTTAATTTAAATTTTAATGTCTCATTCCTCCCCCTGAAATTATACTTTATAAAATAAATACCATAATTGATCCTGTTCCAGTCCTTATCATGAATGAAAGCACTGAAATTCCTGTCAGCATGATCCAGGATAAGGTATGGCCACAGGTACCAGCGCTCTTCCACAGTTATTTTTATGCCGGTTTTGTCCGGCGACATGGAAACAGTATCAATCGTAACATAATTAAACAATGATGTGTTTAACAGGTTCTGCCGGCTTCGTATGAGCATATCCGAAATAACGCAGGTATCCAGAGTGTCGCCTTTTGAGAATGTAAGTTCCCTTAAGATAATATGCTCTTTGGTGATCTTATTTCCAGTGATCAGAATCTCTGAAATAATAATATGATCAGATACGATATTACGTGTATCTTCAAGCATGCCTGAGGCAATGATGGGGTCAGGTGTAAAAAAAATGCTGCCTGATACCAGGAAAATATTTATTGCAGTCAGAAAATTCAACATTGCAGATATAATTATATGCCCAGATATTTCATAAAGGAATCAAACCTGTTCTTATAGTAATTATCAAGAGTATCATCCTCAATGAAAGAAGCTTTAATATTATAATTATACCGTTCGAATGTCTGGATTATCGAAGTAAGATCAGTATGGTTTATTTTCAATGTTACTTCCAGCTTCATTGAATCTGTTGGCGACGAAACATATAAACTGAGGATCTTCGCATCATTCCCTTCAACTATCCTGGATATTTCACTTAACGAATAATCATTTACATTAAGATCAAGTACTATTATTCCTCCGGGATTGTCTGTTGATGTCAGTTTGGCAAAATTCTGCACAAGATCATGCAGGTTTATCAAGCCGCAATATTCCTTTCTGCTGTTCAATACAGGAACAACCGTTAGCTTCATCCTTGCTACTATCTCGATAACATCAAATATATGCTGATCCTCCAGAACATAAGGGCTGAATAAAGACAACTTATGGTTACCGATAGGTTCATCAGCCATATTCAGGTCATAAATATCAGAATCAGAGATCAATCCAAGAAATTCTTTGTTATTGACTATAGGCATATGTGATATGCGGAACACCTCCATCCAGTTAAGCGCTTTTACCCCGGTATCCGAAGTATGTAGTGTCGGGATAACATCCGAAATTAATTCTTTTGCAAGCATAATATTTTATAAATACTTTTATTTTTGTCAAAATTATAACAATTGATCAACAGTAACTATAATTATGACAAGATTAAGTGTAAATATAAACAAAATTGCAACACTTCGAAATGCAAGAGGCGGAAATATCCCGGATGTACAAAAAGCAGCAGTGGATTGTGAACGTTTCGGCGCACAGGGCATTACTGTCCATCCCAGACCTGATGAGCGGCATATACGCTACAGTGATGTAACAGCCCTTAAACCCCTGGTAAAAACAGAATTCAATATTGAAGGCTATCCTTCGGATAATTTCATTGAGCTTGTTCTGACCATAGCTCCTGCACAGGTTACGCTGGTACCCGATCCGCCCGATGCCCTGACATCCAACGCAGGGTGGGACACTGTTAATAACAAGGAGTTATTGAAAAAATTAATTTCTGAATTTCATGCAGCAGGGATCAGGACATCAATATTTATTGACACTGACCTGAAAAATATATCAAATGCTTTAGATACAGGTACGGACAGGGTAGAACTCTATACCGAACCTTATGCTGCCAATTATCATATCAACAGGGAAGAGGCTGTCGAACCATTTGTAAAAGCAGCAGAAATGGCAAATGACCTGGGACTTGGGCTGAATGCAGGGCATGACCTGAACCTTGACAACCTCAGGTATTTTAAAGATAATATTCCCGGTCTTCTTGAAGTATCCATAGGTCATGCCCTGATCTCCGATGCTTTATATTATGGTCTTGAAAAAACTATTCAGATGTATCTGGAGAGACTGGAATAAGGCACTCGGTTCTTGGTAGCCGGCACCAGGTTATTAACAACAGAACATTCGAACATTAGAATAACGAAGTCAGAAATTAAATAAAATATTGCATTTTGATATTTGCAATTTGCATTTATATAAATGAAGCTACATTATAAAAAACTCGGTAAAGGAGAGCCGGTGATTATCCTGCATGGTCTGTACGGAAGCTCTGACAACTGGCTCAGCATTGGCAAAGAACTGGCAAAACACTACACTGTCTGGCTTGTTGATCAAAGGAACCACGGCAGGTCACCGCAAAGCGAAGATATTAATTATTCTCTCATGATAAACGACCTCAGGGAATTCATCGATGAACACTCAATAAAAAATCCTGTTCTGGCAGGTCATTCCATGGGAGGTAAAACAGTGATGTTATATACCCTTGATCAACCCTCGTCTGTAAAAAAAATGATAGTAATAGACATTGCCCCCGGCAGCCTGGCAAAAAAATATTTTATTGCTTATCACGAAATGATACTTAACAGTATGGCATCGCTGGATCTGAATAATCTGAAAACCTATACAGAAGCTGAAAAGGAGCTAATGTATAAATTAAAAGATATCAGGCTGGTGCGCTTTCTGCTTAAAAGCCTGAAAAAAAATAACAATACCAGATTCCGGTGGGCTATTAATATTAGTGCAATTCTTAAAGGAACCCTGAAACTTCTTGCTTCAATAGAGGAATATAAAAGAAATAACAGTAGCAGCAATATTCCGGCATTATTTATCAGGGGATCCTTATCCGGATATATTTCTGATAATGATATACCTGACATTAAAAGGATCTTTACGAATTCCATTATTGAGGCTATCCCTGATGCAGGGCACTGGCTGCATGCCGAACAACCGGAAACATTAATAAGGATATTACTGACTTTCCTAAATGATCAATAATACTAATCCTATTCAATCGCTCCTTCGCTCTATCGTTCTTTCGTGCTATCATTCTTTCGTCCTTTCGTCTAAAAAACAGTGACACTCTCAACATTCTCCTCACTGATAAGCGGCAGCCCCTTATATTTCAGGAATAACTGAGCAACAGCCAGCACGTCTCGTTCGCAATATTCCGCTATTCGCTTCAGATCTTTTTCTTCCCAGTAAACCCTGGCTACGTCACTACCGTCAATATCCGTTTTCGGGGTTGGTATTCCGAATATATTTGTCAGCAGGTCAAGGGATGTAAAATTCTTATATTCACCGAATTTCCACAGCTCAAGAGTATCAAGCAGATGTGCTGACTCCCAGGGTTTCTTTCCTGCAATATCAAGGAACTGCGGAAGATCAAGCCCATTGATCAGCATTCTTCTTGCAAGGTACGGGTAGTCAAATTCCTTACCGTTATGAGCACATAAAAATTTATAAGTACCTCCTGACAATCCGGCAAGCATCCCTGCGAATTCTGACAGCAGCTCTTTTTCATCATCACCATAAACCGATTTCACACGAAACAGTCTTCTATTATCAAGGTCTTTAATAAAACCGGAGGAAATACAGATCACCTTACCGAATTCAGCATATATTCCTGCACGCTGAAACACATCTTTTGCTGCTTCATCCTCTTTGCGGAAATAGGATGATTTCTTATCCCATAGTCTCTGAAGCTCTTCGGAAAATCCTTCAAGATCAGGCACCCCCGGAACCGTTTCTATGTCAATAAACAAAATATCTTTCTCATTTAAATGATTTAGCATGGTACAATGATTTGAATAATTATAATATAACAAACATAAAATTATTAAATTAATTATTCATATTTCATTATAGTTTCTTTATAATCTTTCTGTAATTTTGTACAATTAATATCAAAAAATAATATGAACACATTATATCCCTTAAAATTCAATCCCATATACAAACCCAAAATCTGGGGAGGATCAAAGCTGAAAGAAATATTAAATAAATCAACAGCTCCGGAAAATTGCGGCGAGAGCTGGGAAATATCCGGTGTGCAGGATAATATCTCAGTTGTAAGCAACGGCTTTCTTAAAGGCAATAATCTGCAGGAACTGATCGAGATCTATATGGGCGACCTCACAGGCGACAAGATATATCAGAAGTATGGTATTGAATTCCCTTTATTGATCAAATTCATTGATGCCAGCGATGTGCTGTCAATACAGGTGCATCCTGACGATGAGCTTGCCGCCAAAAGGCATAATGCTTATGGCAAAACGGAAATGTGGTATATCATACAATCGGACAAAGGCGCTGAACTGATCTCAGGGTTCAACAGGAAAATGGACAAAAACACATACCTGCAGCATCTGGACAATAAAACCCTGAAAGACATCATGAATTTTGAAAAAGCGAAACAGGGAGATGTGTTCTTTATGCCGTCAGGAAGAGTACATGCGATAGGGAAAGGTATAGTGCTTGCCGAGATACAGCAGACATCGGATATAACATATCGTATCTATGACTGGGACAGGCTTGATAAGGAGGGTAAGTCGCGCGACCTTCATACAGAGCTGGCTGTTGATGCTATTGATTATAAATTATATGACAGTTATAGAACAAAATATACCAAAGAACTGAACACATCTTCAAATATTATCAACTGCGATTATTTCACTACTAATATTATTGAGTTTGATAAAACCCTGCAAAGGGATCATTACAATACCGACTCCTTTATTATATATATGTGCCTTGAAGGTAATTGTTCGGTAGAATATGACAGCAATCAGGAAGAACCTGTAAGTACCGGGGATACGTTATTAATTCCGGCAGTCATTACGAACATCCTCCTCAAACCAGGCACAAAAACCAAACTCCTGGAAATATATATTGAATAATTCGATTGCTCCAATCAATCAATCATCTAATGATCTGCCAGCAATCCCGCACTCTCAACCAGCCGCACAAACTCCTCCCTGTGTCCCTCCTTATCTTCTCCCAGGGAACTTTTGGCAAGTTCCATCACACTAAGATAACCGGCATTGCCTTTGAATTCCGAATCCCTTAATATCATCCCGAATGAAGCAACCGCAGCAGAAAAATTAAAATTGTCAGAAGGAGTCTTTTCAGCCTTGTCTTTGACAATTTCTGTGATCAGGTTGCTGACAGTATCTTCCGGGAACTTGTACCTTAGCTTTATTGTCATCAGTTCATGTGATTTAGCAGCATCATCTTTTATAACACTCTCCTGGTACTTCAGCGGATCAACATTACCTGCGAGATCATTTTCTGTAAGATCAGTAACGATCTCATATAAGGCAGTTACCGTATGTCCGGCTCCCAACTCACCCGCATCCTTTTTATCATCATTGAAATCCTCCTTGTCAAGCTTCCTGTTCTCATATCCTATCAGCCTGTACGATCTGACTTTTGCAGGATTGAACTCGATCTGTATCTTCACATCCTTTGCTATTGTATAAAGCGTACCGTCAAGCTCGGTGACCAGCACCTTTTTTGCTTCACGCATATTGTCAATATAAAAATAATTGCCATTCCCGTAATCCGCGATCTTT
>Ga0180433_10005972_pt1 | contig 16186 bp, 19 predicted proteins | sample SS_ome_8_FD_132980 | JGI IMG/M metagenome (GOLD analysis project Ga0180433, IMG submission 132980) | Hypersaline lake sediment archaeal communities from the Salton Sea, California, USA - SS_1_D_1 metaG | ecosystem: Environmental > Aquatic > Non-marine Saline and Alkaline > Hypersaline >... | reverse complement strand
CCCGTGGGCAAGCATACTTACTTCATCAGTTCCCGTGACGATCACACGTTTTGAAAATGCATTGTTCTTTCCAATTTCCGTTACTTGATTATTAAGACTTGTTATTCTAACGATGACCGAGCCATATAATATTATAAGGAAAACACTTCCAAAGATCAGTCCTAGTATTCCAACTATGATCTGAATTGATAGAATGGTTTCTTTTCCTTGTTGATATATTGCCCTAAACGAATTAACCTCTAGAACTAACTCTGATGTCCCCCCATATTCTCTAATAATGCTATATCCAGCAATGATATCTTCTGATAACTCCTTTGTCACTATTGAACCTTGAAATAAATCCAAGTAGCTCTCATCAACGCCCCCCTCATTTGATCCTCCGATGCCCTTTGGATATATTGTTGCATTTAGATTGGTCAGTTTTTGAATATAATTTATTTCATTTGTATCAATATATCTGCCCATGAATAAGGATCCATGACTAGGACCTTCATATCCACTTGTGATGATCTGCATTGTTGAAAAGAGCAACGGCCCTTCTGGAAGAAGTATGATACCTTTGAGAATACTCTCTAGTGAATCGTATTCGAAAAGAGGGTCATGTGATGAGATATAATCAATGACATCCTGTGAGATATTGGTTATTTCACCTGTCTGATAATCAACTGATTTTGCATAATATATATCATTTGTCTCATTTATGAAAACCATAAGGTTCATTCGAAGATTCTCAAATGTTTCAACCATTAGATTATTCTCAATATACTCAGGATCATCACCTACAACAAAGTAATATGTATCATCCCATGGCGCCCAGTCACCAACATTAGCAGCAACATCATCAATCTCGCTCTGCAGGGCTTGTTGAAGTTGGGTAACCTGAGATGATACCATCTCATTTTCTAACGATCGATAATTTTCATGAAGAATGTAGTTTGAAGATAGAGACATCACCAATACCCCAATACAGCAAAAAATCGTAATAATTAACAAAATCTTTGCGATGATCTTCATACCTTTCTCATCCCATCCATCTAAGCATCAATGTCCCCATATCAGTAATATTTTTCCATCATATACATGCTATTAATTTGATTTATTTAACAGAAAGAAGGTAAATAATCTTTCGATATAATTGAAATATTATGGTAATATTCAACTCGACAACCCTCATTATTGATCCAATCTCAAAAGAACCACGAAGTATAAATAGTAAATAAGGATAAACATGGGAAAAGGTGCATGAGGAGACACATTTTATCATGAAATACAGTCTAAAGATAACTATAAGCATTATCATTCTTTTTCTTACTATCCCTACGTGTCTTGCTGATCCAGCATTACTTATTTCCTCTTATGAAATGACACCAAGCATTCTTATGCCCGGGGATAGCGCAGAGCTGAAGGTAACGATAACAAATGCCGAAACAACAGCTACAACTACAACAACAGCATATTATGGTAGCCTCCCAACAATTGTAACAGTGGAGACAAATGCCGCTCGGATTGAGAATATATGGGTCACACCTGATGGAGATGGAAGTAATACAATCCGACCAAACGATAACATTCCAAGTATAGGTGATCTTGCCCCTGGAGCAAGTGTAACAGTTAGTTTTCTGATGACCGCTCATGAGAACATATCAGAAGGATTGTATTACCCCATACTCAATGTTGATGTTAAAACATATCAAGATGTTCAATATCCCATACCCATCCGAGTCAGTGATCTATCAGCATCAATCCTTGCAAAAAATGTTCCAAGTAAGATATCAACTAGTGGTTCCACACCAATCACACTTACAGCAGTCAATAAAAGAGAAAGTACTGTTGAGGATGTAACCGTGACCGCTGAAAGCAATGGCAATCTTCGGATTTCACCTCAGACTATATATCTTGGAACAATGGATCAGGAGACCTCAGAGGATATCATGTTCTATCTTCAACCAACTGAACTTGGTTCATATAATGTTACTTTTACTATGACATACAGGAACGGTGAGAATATTCATAGTGACCTTGCTCATTTCCCGATTGAGGTAATAACAAATAGTGATGTTTCACCAGTTATCTATTCTATGCCTAAGACGATACCCATCAACTCAACTGAGAGGATATCATTAGAGGTATATAATGCAAAAACAGAGGATATCACAGGTGCAATTGTTGTTCCTGAAACAGATATGACTATCTCTCCTTCTCAGTATTTTATTGGCGCAATGGGCCCTGATGACGTATTCACTGCAACCTTTGATCTGTCTGCGGAGGATATTGAACTAGGCGCTCACTCGATCAGCTTTAAGGTTATTTTTAAACAGGACAATGAATACTTCGAATCACCAGTGGTCGCTCGATCGATCCAAATCATTAATCCCCCTCCACTAAAAACAGATTATACGGCAGGAATTCTCGGTGTTTCACTTATTGTTTTAATCGCCGTTATTGGAATGTTTTATTTGATGCGAAAACGACGTCGTCGGTGATATTTATTAGCCCCGTAATCCTCACAAAAGAGATCAACAAGGTTTATGGAACTGGTTCTGTTAAAGTCGAGGCTTTGAAAAAGGTAAATCTTGAGATCAATAAAGGAGATTATATCTCAATCATTGGGCCATCAGGATCAGGAAAATCTACATTGATGAACCTTATTGGTTGTCTTGATACACCAACATCAGGTAAGATATATATCGATGATATCGATGTTTCAACTCTTAAGGAGAACCATCTGGCAAAGATACGAAGGGAGAAAATCGGCTTTATTTTTCAGAAATATAACCTCATACCCACTTTAAATGCCCTTGAAAATGTTACATTGGTCATGGGTTTTGCAGGAGTTGAATCAAAAATAAGGATCGAACGTGCACAAGAGTTGTTAAATAAGGTTGGTCTGGCCCACAGAATAAATCATAAACCTTCTGAAATGAGTGGAGGCGAACAACAAAGAGTTGCAATTGCCCGATCTCTAGCAAATAATCCATCGATCATCTTAGGTGATGAACCTACAGGTAATGTTGATACAAAATCAGGAAATTCGATCATGGAGATACTTGAATCAATTAACAAAAATGGTAACACGGTCATCATCGTCACCCATGACCCTAAAATTGCAAAACGCGCGAAACGAATGATCATGATCCAAGATGGTATTGTAAGTGAGGAACATGTTTAAGGACAACTTTAATCTAGCATTTAAGAACATCAAAGAACGATTGTCACGATCCATACTTACACTCTTAGGAATCGCAATTGGTATCATGGCCATTATTTCTCTAATGGCAATAGGTGAAGGAATGAATGTTGCAGTCACTGGAGAACTTTCATCATTATCTGATACCATATTGGTCAATGTTGGTGATGGGTTTTCCATTTTTTCAATGGGTTCAATGGATAATAATGGAGAATATCTTACAGAAAGAGATATTAATGATATAGAAAGGATCATAGGTATCAAAGAGGTCACCACACAATTAACTAGTGGAGGTCTTCTTCGATATAATGGTGATGAGGTTGCGGTAACTCTCACGGGAATTGACAGTGAAACAATGCAGGTTCAATATTCAGTAGATGGCCTTGAAGAAGGAACCTTACTAGCAGACAACGATCAGAACAAGGTTGTTATCGGTTCAAAAATCGCGCATGATTATTTTGATAATGATATCAATGTTGGTGGTAGAGTTCATATCAATGATCAAAAATTCTTTGTCATCGGTGTTTTTAGTGAGGAGGGAATGGGTGGTCTTACCTCAACAGATGACATTATTCTTTTAACTCCAAGAGATTTTGAAAAGATAACTGGCGAAAGTAACATTTATTCAGCGACCGTGACCGTCTACGATGTCAATAGTGTTGAAACAATTGCTGATGAGATAGAACGAGCGATAAATGAGAATCATGGAAGTGATGATTTTGCAAGTGCGACAACGATGTCTTCGATACTTGAAAGCATACAAATGGTGCTGGGCATTATTCAGACTGTCCTTGTAGCCATCGCGTCTATTGCTTTGATTGTAGCATCTATTGGTATTATGAACACAATGCTTACTTCAGTTATGGAACGGACTAGAGAAATTGGTATAATGAAAGCCATTGGAGCTACGAACAAGGATATCATGATAACTTTTATTCTTGAAGGAATGCTTCTAAGTATCGCGGGAGGTAGCATCGGGATCTTGCTTGGTGTTCTTGGATCAAGAGGGGCCACAGCAGTTCTTGGTAATATGGGGCCTCCAGGCAGTGGTTCTCTTGAACCAGTCATTTCATTATCCGCTGTAATCCTCGCAGTAGGTGTCTCAATGATAGTAGGTATCTTTTCAAGTTTGTATCCTGCAAGAAAAGCAGCAAAGATGAGCCCTATTGAAGCAGTTCGCTATGAATGATCCCTTCATTTTAAATATGAGATAAAAGTATGAATTCTCAGTTTTTTTCTTCGAATGTCCCCACTTTTGCCATGAAAATTTCATTACATTTATATATCCCTTCTCATAACATACTAAACTTAATGCCAACATTATGGACCTGCCCAAATTGTGGGGCAGACATGAAAAAAATCGATGATATCGATCCACCATGCTATGTTTGCTCTACCTGTGGATGTTCGTTAGAAGCGGAAGAACAAAACTTCCATAATGGTGAAGTATGCCCTAACTGCCATAGGCTTTTGAGTGAATCATGTGAATGTCCCCACTGTGGATATGATCTTGGATCAGACTTTGATTAAGAATTCAGCCACACTATTGAAAATTGGGATGCATGCATATGTTTTTTGTTAAAGTATAATTAGAAGTAAAAAACAGGAATTGTATAGGAAAATCTTATTTTCTTAAATGAAGACAGATATATAAGAAAGGTATCTCAATACTTGCTTTATTACCAGTCATATCTATCGCGGTGATATTCATCGTAAATGATTTTATTCCAAAACCATTCCATTTAAGCTCATAAAGATCTTTAAACCTATTGAGTTCAAGCCTTGTATCGATCCGGTCATCAATAGTTATAGATACTGCGATATCTTCTATTTCATCCTCATTATCGCTAACTTCTACCTGTATTGGTTTACATGAGAACCCACCAATAACAATTATCTGGTTCGAAGGTAAAAGTGGAATTCCTCTTAGATGGACCCTGTTAGCTTTTGGATTTATCAGTTTGAGCGTTGGCGGTTCAATATCATCAGAATAACCACCTACATGTAGGCTTGGGTCTCCTAGTAAAACAAATTCTTCAATGGTGAATTCATCCGTTGGAATCTGATGTCGGTACTTTGTCTGAGCTGTAGTTAACATCTCTCCAAGTTGAATTCCTCTTTCATATGCTGTGAAGAATTCCAATGATAGTTTTTCACATCCGAACTCTGCATCACCAAAAGCAGTCCGTGTAGCACCAATTGTTGCTATCGCTCCACCGTTTTCATGTTTAACAAAGCTATAGGCAAAACAAGGAAGTCGTACGGATGTATCATACTGCATTATTCGAGCTATAATATCAAAAACTCTGTATTGTTTATAATCAAGTACATCTTGAATGGTGAAATCTAGCTTTGCGGTAAGACATGCATCAAAGAAGATGATTGGAAGTTCATATCCATTTTTCAATCCATTTACATAAGGAGTAAGATAGGTTTTGAGATGCCGTCCATGAGGTTTGTAGGTGCCAAGTCCGTGTTCAAAGCCATGACCTGAATAATCTATAAAACCTGCGCCATTGTTGATAGCTTTATTTATCGTCCAGGGATGAAAATTCTTTTCGGAGGTCCATATGACCGCAGATGGAGTAAAATCCTCCATAATCTCCATCACCTGAAGATTATGTTTCTCACCTTCATTTCCAGGTTGTAGCAGATTTGGAAAGGTATTACCTCCAATGAATATCATCTGATGGAACCAATCTTGACCAAAGGTGTTTTGTTCATATACTATGATCTTATCTGTTATTAGTGAGACCTCTTCGACAGTACTGCAGGGAAGTCTTCCCACATGGACATCAGGGTAAAGATCCAAAATGTCCTCACCTGTTTCACCAAAGATATTATCATTATCAGTATCCCAGCTTGAAAAAGACCCATTTCCATCATAAATATCCGAATAATAGAGATCTGAAAGAACCGGATGTACCCATCGACCAAAAATTGATACATTGGTGGTTCGTATCGGCAGGGTATAGATATCCCCAACTAGAAGTACATAGGTTATACCATGTTGTTCTACCATATCTTTAATATAATATTTGATCTTCTCAGGTTCATCACGGCCCCGATATGATGGTAATATATTTTCCAAAGATTGGAATATTGTTCGAGTTCCAATACTTCTTTTATGATAAATCAATGGATCTAGAGTGTTTTCATAGTTTTGAGGCGCTATCACCAATAGATCAGTATCCTCTATACTTGGAGCAAAAGCTGTTTCTTCTGACAAAGTGAACTTGATATGTATATCTACAAAGGATAGCACAGATATTGTTTGATTCGATGTATGATACATGATAGGATATAGTCGCATAACTATGTATTGTACATGTTCAGATTTGTATAATCCTGAGCCAATATGGTATTCATAACGGATTGATGGATAGGTTTCACCAGCCCCATATACGCTTTGTTTTTGAGATTGATCAGATAATGGGTGGATAAGATTAGTATCTGTGATCTTCGGTTGCGGAGATGGTGTTATGTGATTTAAAAGGGAGATATATGAGACAGGTGAGAATTCACAGGATACTGAAGATATTTTTGAACCAAATGGTATTGTAAACACCTCTATATGTACTGGAAGGTAAGGTTGATCTAGATCTGTTGTATAGTTAGATACATCTTTTATAGATACATTGCAATAATCACCATTGGTTTCAATTATTGGATCTGAAAAGGTTATTTCTCTACTTATTGAACTGGCATGGTTATTTATTACTGTATGAGCTTGAGCAAAAATTACTGCATTGGTTAGAATGAATAAGCAAAGACAGAATGTCAGGAATTTTTTCATTGTTGTTTACCCCCAGTTCTCTTAATGTAAAGTGGTCTCTATGATATAAAAATATCTTCCCATCGATAGGTAATCAGTGATGAAAAGGATGATAGTTTGATTTTGATAAAAAATTAATCATCAAGTTCATCTTCATCAAAATAAATACCAAGTTCTTCTAATTCCTCAAGTTCATATGTATCTAAAGGGTTTTTGAAACGCAATGGGGGTTTTTTCTTTTTTTCATCTTTCTCGATCATGGCAATTGACCATCAAACTAGTATGATATTACTAGAAAGAACAATGATGTTTAAAAGAGTTCACTTGTTTTTCCTCTGTAAATCTGTTTATTTATCAGCAAGATAAGAGGACAAGACTTAAATATAGCCTTATTCTGATGTTTTTTATTGTTTACATAATGCATTAAAATGGTGAGAATTATATGGATGCAGAGGTCTTTTCAAACATATTTCTCTATCAATATATTCTACTTCCTTTATTGATCTTTTTTGCCCGGGTCTGTGATGTCAGCCTTGGAACCATCCGTATAATCTTTATTTCTAAGGGAATTAAATATCTCGCACCCCTCATTGGATTCTTTGAGATCCTTATTTGGTTATTAGCAATTGGACAGATCATGTCAAATCTCACAAACGTATATTATTATTTTTTTTACGCAGGTGGATTTGCAACAGGGAACTTCGTTGGCATCTTGCTAGATGAAAAGTTATCTATAGGGACAGTTGGGATCCGTATCATCACGAAAAAAGATGCTAAAAAACTAGTGGAGACGCTTAAAGAGCATAAATATGGTATCTCTGTGGTAGATGGCGAAGGAGTAAGCGGTAAGATAAAGATCATTTTCACAGTTACCCCTCGCCAGAACATATCCGAGGTCATAAACATCGTAAAACGATTTAATCCCGGTGCATTTTATTCAATAGAGGACATTCGATTTGTAAATGAGAAACTGACCCCATATACATCACCTTTATGGAAAAAGCCATACCGATTTTTAGGCACTTTTAGAAATCTAAGAAAGGGAAAATGATGCATATAATGATTCAAGATGTATCAATTGATATGTGATTATTTAGTTGATTGACCATTTCACGAGTCCCATATACCAAATGGGATGCGTCCATATCTGATAACAATCTAAAAAACATTTTTTTTATCAGCACAATTTCATCATCATCAATTAATGGCCTAAGAGTCTGTTGACAAGTTAGACCCTTTGTTACACCTTGAAGACGACAGACAAGAGGCCGTACAGGATAAATAATACAACGATTTTTTGAAAGATAGGGGCATCTCATATTATTTCTCTCAAATTCCTGATTGCTCCATTGAACATATCGTATGCTTTCTTTTTTCATATAAGCCTGAATACATATCTCTTCTGGTTCAAACCATAGTATTGGCCCACAACAACTACTACAATGTTTACAGTTTATTGTAGGAATACGTGAGTATATATCAAAAAGTCTCTCGAGTGCTTCATCTGTCGGAATCAAGAATGCTATCACCCTTTACAAAAGTTTTTTGTTCTCCTCAGTTTAAGATGATACACACTTCAAATAATGAAAAGAAGGAGATCTTATTCATCAAAATCCCCAACGTCACTTCCATATCCACTAGGCATTGATGAAGCAGAACCTTTCGAACTGATAACATCATCGATCCTAAGAATCATTCGAGCTGCTTCAGAAGCAGAGAATATCTGTTGTCTGCTCACACGTATTGGTTCAACCACATGGAGTTTGACCATATCATCAACAACACCCTTATCAACATTAATTCCAGCATATTTGTTTCCTTTTTTATGCTCACTTCGAAGCTCAAGAATCATGTTTATAGGGTCCAAACCAGCATTTTCAGCAAGTGTCTTAGGGATTATCTCAAGAGCATTTGCAAATGATTCAATGGCCATCTGCTCACGGCCACCTACGGTCAGTGAGTAATTACGTAAGACTAATGCTATTTCCGCTGCAGAGGCTCCGCCACCGGCTGTTATCTTTTGGTCTTCAACAGCTAATTTTACAACAGATAACGCATCGTGGACCGCTCTTTCAATATCATCGGTAACATGTTCGGTACTCCCACGAATTAAAAGAGATACCGCTTTAGGGTTCTTGCAATCGGTGACAAATATCATTTTTTCATCCCCGATGCTTCGTTCTTCAACATTTCCTGCGAATCCAAGGTCTTTTTTTGAGAGGTCATCGATGTTGGCAACGATTTTACCACCAGTTGCCTTTGCTAGTTTCTTCATATCACTCTCACTAATACTCGCGATTGAGAAAATTCCTTTTTTCAGAAGAAAATGTTCAGCAAGATCACCAATGGATTTTTTACAGAAGACCACATCAGCCCCACTATCAGCAACCTTTTGAACCAGATGCAGTATCATTTTCTCTTCTTCATCTAAAAATGCTTGTAATTGTGTTGGATCTTGTATTTGGATTCGTGCATCAACCTCGGTTTTCTTAATTTCAAATGCGGCATCTATCAATGCAATCTTTGCATCTTTTACATGAGTGACCATATCCGGATGAGATCTTTTTTTATCTAAGATAGTTCCTTTGATCATCTCAGTTTTTTCTATTCCTGCACCTTGTTTCTTTTGAATTTGAATGTTATCCAGATCAACTTTGATATTTTCTTTCTCTTTTTCATGTATAGTAAGAATCGCAGATACTGCTATTTTTGCAAGATGTTCTTTTGCTGAACGTGCACTTTTACTTGCCATCGACGTCTTAGCAATATGTTCAAGTAGCTTTACATCAGTTAATGAGAGAGGTATTGAAATTGAATCCAATGTATCAATCGCCTTCTTTGATGCTATTTTAAAACCTGAATTAATAACGGTCGGATGGATATGTTGATCAAGCAGATCCTGAGCCTGTTTTAATAATTCACCGGTAAGAATAACTGCTGTTGTAGTCCCATCACCACATTCCGCATCCTGTGATTTTGCCACTTCCACTATCATTTTTGCAGATGGGTGTTCGATTTCGATCTCCTTAAGGATCGTTGCTCCATCGTTTGTTATGATAACATCACCAGTTGTGTCAACAAGCATCTTGTCCATACCTTTTGGACCGAGTGTCGATTTTATTGTATCGGCGATTGCGATAGCTGCAGCTATATTATTTGATTGTGCATTTTTGCCTTTTTCTCTTTTTGTTCCTTCTCTGAGGACAATTATTGGTTGGTTGCCAAGCATCATTTTATCTGCTCACCTCCACAGACGACCGTTAGACAAAAAAGTGAGATGTTATCTTCCCATCGTCGATTTTTTCCTTATTTTATGAGCATTTGTTTGATGAGATATATTCAAGCTAGATATCTTCTTAAAAATAACCAGAAGAATCCTTTGAAAATAGGAGGAAAAAACGAGCATTATGAGATTTTTAAAAGAAAAAGCAAAGAAACAATGTTGATTACTCTTATGAGATCAAGGTATCTCCAATGGAGATATGAATTCTTGATCGGCTTGTAATACCGATATGATCTCTTCATCGGTGACTCCCAATGGAAGAAGCTGGTTTTTTATGATCTCTTTTAGATGTGAATAGGAGGGAGCAACAATAAAGATTGCAAGACGTTGTTCTCCAGAGATCTGATAGACACGGAGAACATTTTTCACCTTTTTTATCTTCTCAGTTAAATTATCAAGGTCACCGGGTTTTTCCGGGTTCCCATGGATGATTGCAAAGAAGTTCAGACCTAATGCTGTTTTGTTGATAAGTGCTGTATAACCCTGAATGATCCCTATCCGTTCCATAGCCTTAATCCTATCTCGTATTGTTGTCTCCGATCGATTCAATTCTTCAGCAATCTCCTTGTAGGTCATCCGTGCATCTTTCTGTAAGAGAAACAAAATTTTCTTATTAATTGCATCAATCTTCATGATCTGCAGATGTTAAATGAAATCTGATTATTTAAAAATACGTATAAACAAAAAAAATCAAGAAAAAGATGTTTTATCGATTTTCTTCCTCTTCTTCATCATACCATTTTTCTTTTTCGTTTTCCTCTTCATCACCCCATTTACGTCTTCTTTTCATCTTTTATACCTCCAGATTTTCATAGATAGTTTTTTGGTTTTATGGGTATACTTCTTAATCAATTGAAAAATATTAGCCATAGTTTCAAGGTAAAAAACCCAAAAAAAACTCAAAAAAACAACCTTTCTTCTTTACGGCGTTCCTCATTGTTCTTATGCAGAAAAACATATAAAAAATAAGGTGTTGTGATATGAATATTCGGGACGTGATATAATGGAAAGTAAGGCTAGTATTCTCCCTTTGATAGTAGAAGATCACAAAAAGATCGAGGCATTTATTGATACATTAGATGAAAGTATCAATGGTGAATACGATGAAATGAGAGATGCTTTTTCTAGTATGAAGTGGCATCTTGAAAAACATTTGTTCATGGAGGAAAAGGCAATTTTTACCATGTATGAACCTGAAGATGTAAACCAAGGGTATAAGATGCTTCCCACAGTGACAAGTCATCACAATGAGATCTTGAATAGATTAGACATTATGAGACATGAAGTTCAAAATGGTAAAGCACCAACAGAGCTTCATAAATTTAAAACGTTTCTTGTAAGACACCGTACCTTTGAAGAAAAGGAATTATATCCAAAATTAGAAGATGTGCTTTCAGAGGCTCAGAAGAAAGTGATAATTGAAAGAATTAATGAAATAATATAGGTTGTGTAATATCATATGAGTGAAAAAAAAGGTTTCCAATGTGAATCATGTAAGAAAACAAAGATAGTTGACGATGACACTAATCCATCATGCTGTGGAAAAAGGATGAAACAGGTACCGTTAGATATCTGTATACAACCATCACATGCTGAACATGCTCGTCCAATGACTGATGATGAACCCTGTAATGATTTTAGATCAGGCTAACTATTTACTCATAAGCATATATTATTTTGAGAATACTTCGAATCTATCCTTTGTTGCCTTACAGATAGGACATCTCTCAGGTGGTTCATCTCGAGCACAGAGATAACCACATACCTTGCATCGCCAAACCTTGATATCTTTATCTGTCTTTAACAGGGTTCTTCCAGCTTCTTTTTTTGCTTGTTGTTCTTCACGGATCTTCTTTGAGGGACGGCGTTCAGGGATAGGTTCGATCTGTTTTAGGCCGTTAATGATCTCTTCAGAGACATAAAGTCCACAGTAACAGGCACCATATTCTTCTATGTCCTTATCTCTATAGTCACAGGGACATATGATATCCATATCATCATTTTTTTTACCACTCGAAAGACGACAGGGGCAGGCTTGATAGCCATATCGTTTTTGATTGATGATAAGACTTTTTACAAGGTCCTTTGTAAATTCAACATCAGGATTGAGATGATATCCCGCGCCTTCTGCATCTTCTCTTAGTCTCATATAAAGCTCTGTTACTTCTGATTCAGAAACATTGATCGTTGCCCGTTTCATGCGAATGCTTCCTTGATCTTTTCTTCTTTAAAACCTATGATACTATCCTTCCCATTAATGACGATCGTTGGAAATGAGCCATGTGGATTCCATTTTTCAAGTTCATCCATAACCTCATCTCTTGCATCCCCTTCTTGGAGATCAACATAGATATAATCATAGGCGACATGAAGCGTTTCAAGAAGTTTACGGGTCCGTTTACACCAGACGCAGGTGCTAAGTGCAAATAATTTGATCTCACCTTTGTTTGTTCCCTTGACATGATTATATTCGATCATTTCATATTCTCCTTATTGAACATTTCATAATGCGCAAATGCCGTAAATGGTTTTCTCAAAGGTCTTGTGATCTCTTCTTTTTTTTGTTTTTCTGAAAGGATCGTTTTTATGATGTTTGCATGTTTTCCCAGAATTATTAATGTAATGATCTCCATATCCTCGGGGATCGACAATATCTGTCTTACTCTCTTCGGACTGTACCCTGCAATAGGATGTGCGACTAAACCAATGTTAGTTGCTTGAAGGATCAAGAATCCAGTTGCTAGACCAGTATCAAATAAAAAATATTCACGATCATAGATGACGCAATCATCTGTTTTTCTTGCACATACTGCTATATACATCGATGCATCCTTAGCCCATTCATTTCCCTTAGAGAGAGCATCATGCATCTCGTTGATCCGTTCTTTTGATCGGACGAAGACAAAATGCCATGGTTGATTATTGAAACAAGAGGGTGCAAGTTGCGCAGCTTTCACAAGTTTCTCAATAATATCATCAGTTATATCTACTGTATCTAGAGATCGATATGCACGTCTTTTATCAATTATATCTTCTATCTTCATTAATTACCACAATACTATTTTTTTATCTAAGTAATCCTTGGATGATGAGATCTGTTGCTTTTTCTTCATCTAAACCACGTGCCATAAGCGTTTGAAGTTGTTTTGAGTCTACACTTCCAAGAGATGCTTCATGAGTGATATGAGCCTTTGGATGATTTACCTTAACGATTGGAATTGCACTCACCACACCATTGTCCTGTACTATTTCCTTACAATCGACATGACCTCGCGCATAGGGTGCTGAGGCAGTGAGCTCACTGTAGACCTCCGCGGTCGCTTCATCTCGTACAGCAACTCTTGAGAGTAACACACCATGAGAATGTTCACCGTTCAAATGACCTTTCTCTTTGATCTGTACCACATCATTATGTGTTGCATTGACCCGTGCATTCATCTCAAGGACACTGTATGGTTCACATATTGTCTCATAGTCAATATCTATCGTTCCAACCCGGCCTTTTAGAAGCTCAAAATCTGTCTTATATCGTGCATGATCCTGGAGATGTATCTTAGCCTTTGGAACAACGGTTATACCGCCATGGTCACCATGGACATGTCTTTCAATATATGAATATGAGGCATGTTTTCCAATGGTGATATCTGCATCCATAAGATGCTGAATGTTCAGAGCATTTGGAAAGGTACAATGAGCCAGCACCTGCATTGAAGCATTATCCTGGATGTGTATCTTCATCTTGATCCGCTGTAAACCCTCATTATGCATCAATCCAAAGCACATATGAACCGGGTTAGCAACAAGAGTATCCTTTTTTAAGACGATCTGAAGTGAGACACCATCATCTAATTCCTCGGCATCTATTTCCAAACCTGGTACTCCTTGAAGTCCAATGATCTTATTATGATGGATGAATAGATGAGCTATATCCTTTCTCTTGAATATGTCCTGCTCTATACCCGATGCATTGGTAAGAGCTGTTCTCAGTTTTGGATCAGCATTCATGATGTTCCCTCTGTATCAGGCATGTTTTTATGATCGCAGGGTATACAATTCTTTTCAAAATAGGGTATGATCTTAGCTGCAACTGATTTCTCAATGATCCGTCCATCACACATCAAGAAGGCATGATCAGCCTGCCGTAAGACCGCAAGACTATGAGTTATCAGGAGGATGGTTGTACCTTTCTTTTTTAATTTCTGTATGACCTCTGCCATTTTCTCAAGGGTTCCAACATCGATACCTGAGTCAGGTTCATCAAGCATGATAAACGGTGGGTCCATTGCAACTATCGATGCAAGTTCGACCTTTTTTCTTTCTCCTCCACTTAATGTCTGATCTACCGATCGATTCTGATATTCATCTGGGTTCAGACCCATCTGTTGAAGTGAATCATTGATGATATGTTCCTTTTGTTTTTGACGAGAACTTGGTATACCTGCTCCAACAAAATCAGAGATACGTATCCCTTCATATCGTGCTGGTTCCTGCCATCCAAACGTGATTCCTTTTCTAGCTCGTTCATCGATGGTAAGATCATTGATGCGTTCTCCATTGAAGAGGATGTCACCAGTCACTTCTCGATAGCCCTCTAGGCCCATGATAGATGATGCTAGCGTTGATTTTCCGGCCCCGTTTGTTCCAACTAATGCATGGATATGACCCGTCCATATGTCCAGATTTACATGTTTTAAAATGTTATTTTCATTAATCGTTAGACTCAGATCATGTATCTCTACGATCCCCATATATCATTCCTTCTTTTGATATCCATTTGTTCGTTGTCAGAGAAAAAAGGAGAAGGGAGTGTGGTTTATTTTTTGTTTTTCCACAACCCATGGACGTTACAATATTCACGAGCTTCTACCGAATTTGCAGTGATATGGAATACTGCCTCTGGTTTATCTCCAGGTTTTAAATATTTTCTCATACTCGTTCCATCGGCAAGTAACTGTATCCATTCAATGTAATGTTTTTCTTCCATGGGATGAGATTGATTTTGCCCAACCTTCACCAGGATCCCTTTGTCTGTTTTTTCGATGTAAGGTACATGTTTTTCAGTTGATGCATCTTGGGTCATTTCTTGTTGTTTTTCCATTGGTTTGCCACAGCAAACAAGTTGTCCTGGACCAGCATGAAGTACTTCAATGATATTTCCACATATATTACATTTATAGATTTCTTGGACCTTGGTCATATTTTTTTCCTCCATATCTTTTTTTTAATATGTTTCCACAAAGATCTCGTAATAGCCTTGTGGGTGTTGACATGCAGGACATGTTTGTGGTGGTTCGAACCCTTCATGGATATATCCACAATTCCTGCATTTCCATCGTACCTTCTCTTCTCGTTTGAATACCTTATTTTTTTCTACGTTTTTCAGAAGTGTTCGGTATCGTTTTTCATGCGAGGCTTCTACCTTTGCAATATATGAAAAGCTTCGTGCTATCTCAGGAAATCCTTCTTTTTCCGCGGTTTTTGAAAAATCTGGGTAGAGAGTACCCCATTCCATTTTCTCACCTTCTGCAGCTGCAAGAAGGTTTTCCTTTGTTGTCCCTATGACACCTGCAGGATATGAAGCAACAATTTCTACCTCTCCACCTTGGAGATGTTTGAAGAATACCTTTGCGTGTTCCTTTTCATTTTCTGCGGTTTCTTCAAAGATAGCAGCGATTTGTTCATATCCTTCTTTTCTTGCTTTTGAGGCAAAATAGCTGTATCTATTTCGTGCTTGTGATTCTCCAGCGAATGCTTTTAAAAGATTTTGTTCTGTTTTTGTTCCTTTTAGCGATGGCATGTTTTTCACCTTTTGTTTATAAATTTTTTATGGACCTGCATGAACCATTTCCCAATATACATCAGCTTGTTCAAATCGTTCGATGCTTTCTTTTTCTGTTTCTAATAGTCTATAATGTCCTAGCTCCATATCCGCAAAGTATCT
>Ga0180433_10005971_pt1 | contig 16193 bp, 15 predicted proteins | sample SS_ome_8_FD_132980 | JGI IMG/M metagenome (GOLD analysis project Ga0180433, IMG submission 132980) | Hypersaline lake sediment archaeal communities from the Salton Sea, California, USA - SS_1_D_1 metaG | ecosystem: Environmental > Aquatic > Non-marine Saline and Alkaline > Hypersaline >... | reverse complement strand
TCACCGTGCGTTTCACCCGCTCCGCCGAAGCGGGGAAGTGGTATTGGGATGCTTCGCTGGACGGGACCGAACAGATAAAGGGCGGCCAGACAGGATCGGTCAGCTTCAATGAAGATGGATCGCTTGCGGCCTTCCTCTATGACGGCGGCACCAACTACTTCTCATTCAGTCCCGCCAACGGAGCCGATGAGGTTCGGATGAACTTCGAGGCGGGCACACCGGGAAGTTTCGACGGCATAACCCAGTTCTCCTCACCTTTCAGCACCGCCGCCAAGGGTCAGGATGGTTACGGGATGGGTTCGCTGACGTCGGTATCCATAGATACCTCGGGTATAATCACCGGCTTCTTCTCCAACGGAGTTTCGAAGTCCATCGCCCAGATAGTACTCGCCAAGTTCAACAACCCCGCAGGGCTGGAGAAGATAGGTGACAGCCTTTACGTCACCTCGTCGAACTCCGGGCTTGCCGTAAAGGGCGAAGCGGGGAAGATCGTCAACGCGAGTATATCTGGAGGCGCACTTGAAATGTCGAACGTGGACCTCGCTGAGGAATTCGTGAGCATGGTTGTGGCCCAAAGAGGATTTCAGGCCAATGCCAGGATTCTCCAGGCGAGTGACCAGATGCTTACCGAACTGGTCCAGTTGACCAGGTAGGTGCTCTGAAAGGTGGTGGTCAGAATGGCTGAGGATTCAGCGAAGGAAGGTTCCAAGGACAAGCTGAAGTTCTTCAAGCAAGCCAATGGCGGTTCGGATGAAACGGCTGTAACCGTGGCTGAGGCCAAGGAAGACCGGAAGGACGCCCGGGCGGCAGCCGACCAGGAACCGAAGGTGGAGCAAAATGCTCCCGAAGCCGAAAGGGCGCAAGTGGAGGCCCCGCCCAACGGGGCCAGAGCTCCGCTTATGCCGACGCTGGCGCCAACGCTTGCTCTGGCTGTTAGGACCTTGGTCATTCTGGCCATCATCGTCGCCGATGCCTATGCTGCTTACTTCTTGGTGGTGAATGGGATAGCACCACGCATAGCCGAGGCTCACGTTGTCAATACGGCCCGCGAGGCAAGCGCCGAGAAGGAGGCCGAAGCAACCGAAGAGGTCCGCGTGGGGGATAAGGGCGGGACCGGAGTGGGGTCGATCACACCTATAGAGGATATCGTGGTCAACCCGGCCGGGAGCGCTGGTACCCGGTACCTCTGTACCACGGTCGCCCTTCAATCAACCGGGACCGTTGTGGCCGACGAGGTTGCCGAGAGAGAGCCTCAGATCAGGGATATTCTGATAGAGATCCTGAGCGAGCGTACCGTCGAGGACCTGAGTGCCCTTGCAACGCGGGATGAGCTCAGGGCAGAGATAAAGGCCGCGGTAAACGACTTACTGGTGTCCGGTGAGGTTGTGGGGGTGTATCTCTCCAACTTCGTGCTCCAGTAAGCGCAAGTTGCCGTGACCATACATTAGCAGCAGAAAGGATCGGCGATGGCAGCCAATACACCGCCAGATGGTGGTGCGGAAGCTCGGGGTAATTCCGCACTCCAGAAATACGACTTCGCCCGCCCCGGTAGACTCGCCCCGGCGGACCGGAAGCGGATGGGATATCTTCACTCCGACCTGGCAAAGCGGTTGGAAGTGTCACTCACCGGTTTGTTGAGGGACTATGTTAAGGTCGCGGCCGGCGAACTATCGGAGATAAGATGGTCCGGCCTTGTTGGTTCACTGCCTACTCCATGCACAGTCTTCGTATTCGAGGCGCCTCCGCTTCAGGGAATGGCTCTCCTGCGCATAGACCCCGCGCTGGCTTTCGGCCTGGTAGATCGTCTGTTCGGCGGTACCGGCCAATCCGGGGACCTCGGGAGAGGGCTCACCGCGATAGAACAGCGTGTGGTCGGCAGGTTCGCAGGGAAGGTTTTGGATGAGGTCCAGACTGTATGGGGACCGGCCTACGAGTTCAATGTCTCGGCGCCCGGATTTGTAACAAGTCCCGACCTTATTGAAAATCCCGGAGTCGACGAATCGGTGATAGAGGCGGGACTCAAGTTGGAATCAGGAACCCTGAGCGGCGAGTTCGCCCTAGCCTATCCGCGCCACATGTTCCACCCCGCCATCCAGGCACTGGCTCCAAGCCGGGAATATGCAACCGAGCGGTCTGTGGGAGGTTCGGCCGCAATGATAAACACGCTCTCCCTCCCCGTGACGGCCCGGTTGACTCCCACCATGGTCGATATGAGGCACCTTATGGATCTCGGTTTGGGAGATGTACTGCTTCTCGACAATCGGGTTACCGACGACATCGAAGTCCTGGTCGGTGGGAAACCGGTAATGGCAGGAAGACCCGGTAGTCGGGGCGGCAGGCTCGCGGTCAAGATAACACGTTTCAACGAAGAAGGAGGACAGACGCTATGACTCCCGAAACAGACAAGACCCCTGGACCGAGTGATGGAGCGGTCGGACTTGGATACGAAGAGGCCGGTTCTAACGTCAATGACGATCCGGTCGAGGGTCGCGGACAGGCCGGGATGAAGGAAGATGGTACCAGCGCCGGGCCTGTCGTGGGCGAAGGGGCTTCGCAGACGGTCACGGGGCCGGGGGCGACTAAGGCCAATGGGAGCAGCGGGGTGGAAACCGGGGCTGGTGGGTACGAGCCTGATGAATCGGTAAGAAAGGCGGAATTCCAGGAAGTCTCAAACTCGAAAGATAACGATAAGACGGCCAACCTGGATCTTCTGCTGGACGTGGTTGTCCCGGTATCGGTGGAGCTTGGACGAACTTCCCTGACGGTGAAGGACATTCTCTCCACCCACCAGGGTTCCGTGATCGAGCTGGGCCGGCCGGCGGGCGAACCGGTCGACATCATGGTAGGCGGAAAGCCTCTCGCAAGAGGAGAGGTCGTTGTAGTCAAGGAACGCTTCGGCGTAAGAGTTACCGAGCTTATCGGGTCGATCGAAGGTGTATCAAGAGCATGAGAACATCAGCGGCGTTCGGCATATGCGTTAAGGCCGTAAGAAGGTTCTCGAGGCGGAAGCGAGCGCTCTTCGGCCTCCTGGCGCTGGCTGGCCTCTTTGTAGTGCTCTCCATTATTTCTCCCGCGGCTACCGGCCAGGCCGGTGCTGGATCTGGGGCGACATCGAGCGGGGTAGGGCAAGCAACGGGCCCCGGTGGTGCCCCATCATCCGGGAACGAAAGCGCGGAAACGCCGGCGGATGTCCCTGACCCCGGACTCGGAAATATGGCTTTCAAGGTGATAGGCTCCGTGCTCCTCCTCATAGGCGTTCTTTATGCGGGGATGTATGCAATGCGGATGCTTTCGGGCAGGACCGGCAAGGGGGGCTTTAACTCCGATACGATATCGGTTCTCCATAAAACCCATATAGCTCCCAAGAAGGCCATATACGTCGTCAAGGTAGGCGGGAAGGGTATGGTCGTGGGGGTCACCGACACGCAGATAAACCACCTGAGCGACCTAAGTGAGGAAGAGCTCGACGCCCTCAAGTCCTCTGACAAGCCCGTGACCAAGGACCGCAGCTTCAAAAAACACCTCCTGGGCCTCACCCTGGGCGGTAGGGAAAGATAATGAAAGGTCATAATCGGACAATCCAACCATGGCCGGGACGCATCAAGCGGCTTGCCATACTGATCCTGGCCATCGCGTGTCTGGGCATTGCCACCCAGACGGTCGCCCAGGAAGCGGCCGGCGCGGCTATAGAGCCTGAAGCCTCGATTGAATCCGAGGACTCAGCTGCATCAACCGGTCCCGGGATAAGCCTCGAGGTCGGCGACGGAGAGCGGAAGTTCTCGCTTCCGATCAAGATAATCTTCTTCCTCACGCTGCTTTCCCTGGCGCCGGCGTTCATGATAATGGTGACCTCCTTCACCCGTATAGTCGTGGTGCTGTCGTTCCTTAAACACGCGCTCGGAACCCACCAGATGCCGCCCAACCAGCTTCTGGTGGGACTTGCACTCTTCCTTACCTACTTCACCATGATGCCGGTATGGACGGACATAAACGACCGGGCGATCCAGCCTCTCATGAAAGAAGAGATAAACGAGGAGGAGGCCCTTTCGCGTTCCGTCGAGCCTATCAGGGAATTCATGTACAAACACGTTGGAGAGAAGGATCTGGCACTTTTTGTAGACATGGCAGGTGTCCCGAGGCCGGAGAACCGCGAAGATGTGCCGACCTATGTGCTGATACCGGCCTTTATAACAAGTGAGCTTAAGACCGCTTTCCAGATAGGTTTCTTTCTGTTTCTCCCGTTTCTTGTGATCGATATGGCGGTGGCCAGTGTACTGATGTCCATGGGTATGATGATGGTCCCGCCGATCATGGTATCGCTGCCCCTGAAGATTCTACTGTTCGTGCTGGTAGACGGGTGGAGGCTCGTTGTCCAGTCCACAGTACTTGGATTCGGATAGGAGGAAGACGCATGACTCAGGAACTTTGCCAGGAGGTCGCCAAGGAGGCCATAGTGACCTGTCTCTCGGTCGCGGGCCCCATGCTGGCCTTCGGTCTGGTGACCGGTCTCCTAATAGGCATTTTCCAGGCGGTCACCCAGATACACGAAATGACCCTGACCTTCATACCCAAAATCGTGGCGGTTGCAGTGGCACTGATCCTTTTCATGCCGTGGATACTGGCCAAGATAACGGGTTTCTCCGTCTTCTCCTTTGAGAAGATGCTTTCCATAGGAAGGTGACCAAGCTTTGATGCTTGCCAGGCTCGAACCGGAAGTGTTGCTGATGGTGTTCATGCGAATAAGCGGCTTTGTGTTCACCGCCCCGGTTTTCAGCTCGCGTCTTGTACCGGTCCTGGTCAAGGTATGGTTCTCGCTCTTTCTGGCTTTCGCGCTGATGCCGATAGTGGGCCTTGAGGGCGGATTGCCCTCTTTCGGGAGCCCTGCCTACTTCATTCTTGCCGCACGTGAGGTGCTCCTGGGGCTTCTCATAGGCTTTGTCTCCACTTTCTTCATTTACGGCGTGGAGTTCGCGGGTCACATGCTCGGCCTTCAGATGGGTTTTGCCGCCTCAACCCTCTTCGATCCCTTTTCCAATACGGAAGTTGCCGTGATAGGCCGCTTTCAGGGACTGCTTGCCATCACGCTTTTCCTCGCCATGAACGGCCACCACGTGCTTCTTTCGAGCCTGGCGGCAAGTTACCGGATCCTGTCACCATCGGCAACCAGCCTGGCCGCATCGGGCGGTAAGGAGCTCATCGATGCCACTGCGAACGTCTTTACAGTGGCGGTGAGGATTTCGATCCCGGTCTTGAGCGCACTCTTCATGGTTGAGGTGGGCCTTGCGCTCCTTGCGAAGACGGTGCCCCAGATGAACATCTTCGTTGTGGGGTTCCCATTGAAGATCGCCGTGGGGCTCACGGTGCTCGGTTTCTCGATACCCTATTTCGCCTACGTGCTCGCCAGGGCGATCATCGGTACCAACGCCGATCTGAGATCGGTCCTCGGCGCGGTTTCCGGAGGATAAGGCAAAGGTATGGACGACTCACAAGGCCAAAGGACAGAACAACCTACCCATCGCAAGAAGCAGAAAGCGCGCGACAAGGGTAAGGTTGCCAAGAGCCAGGAGCTCACGGCCGCGATTCTCGTGATGGGCGGCATCATTGCCATGAAACTGCTTTTCCCCTGGATCCTCTCGCGAACCTCGGATATGACGGTTAAGTTTTTAAGCCCGATGCCCCTGGTAGAGAGCTTCGATGACGCAAGGATTCTTACATTGGACCTGCTTGCAGGTGGGGCCGGCATCCTCGCCCCGTTTCTTATAGCGCTCTTCGGCATAGCTCTCGTCGCCAATTACCTGCAGGTGGGATTTCTCTTCTCCACCCAGCCTCTTGCGCTCAGCCTGGAGAAGATAAACCCCATCGCGGGTTTCAAGCGTCTTTTCTCACTGCAGTCTGTGGTCAAAGTCCTGATAAACGGGGCCAAGGCCGGACTGGTGGGGTTGGTTTTCTATCTTTCGATAAAGTCAAACCTGGAACGGTATTTCTCACTGGGCGATTGCGGGCTCAGATCGATCGTCAACTTCATGGCCGAGGAAGCACTGGCGATAGCCGCCAAGGCCGCGCTCATCCTGCTTGGTCTGGCAATGGCCGACTATGCCTTCCAACGCCGGGAACACATCAAGAACCTGATGATGTCCAAGCACGAGCTCAAGGAAGAATCCAAGGAGGTTGAAGGCAGTCCCCTCATAAAGAGCCGCATAAAGTCGGCCCAGCGGGAGCTTGCGCGTCGGCGCATGATGAATGCCGTGCCCACAGCCGACGTTGTTGTCACCAACCCAACCCATATTGCGGTGGCTATTAAGTATGAATTGAACAATATGGACGCACCGACGGTGGTCGCCAAGGGCAAGCGGCTGGTCGCCGAGAAGATAAAGCAGATAGCGATGGAACACGGTGTCCCCATCTTCGAGAACAAACCGTTGGCTCAGAGCCTTTATGACCTCGTGGAGGTGGGCTCGGAGATCCCGGAGAGTCTATACCGGGCCGTGGCTGAGATTCTAAGCTATGTCTACAAACTCCAGGGCAAGGTCCCGGGTGCCCATGTCGGAGGGGTGAAGTCGAGGGCGGGGGCGAAGACCGCACGAACAATGCGGGCGGGCGCCGAACCCCTTAAGGGGGATCCACTTTAATGCGGAGCAAGGAGGTTTAAGCGTCTTATGGCAGGTCCTATCATCTTAGGCAGGCGTACCGGACTGATGGCGCACGGAGACATCTTCTTCGCGGTGGCCCTGATATCGGTCGTAGGCATAATGGTGGTGCCCCTTCCCACGTTCGTTCTGGATATCCTGCTTTCCTTTAACATAGCCTTCTCGCTTGTGCTCCTTCTGGCCTCGATATACGTGACCGCGCCGCTGGAGCTGTCGGTGTTCCCCAGCCTGATGCTGGTGGTGACACTCTTCAGGTTGTCCCTCAATGTGGCTTCGACAAGGCTCATCCTGGGACAGGCCGACGCGGGCGACGTGATCTCAGCCTTCGGATCGTTCGTGGTCAAAGGCAATTACGTCGTCGGCCTTGTGATCTTCGTCATTATCGTTGTAATCCAATACATAGTCGTCGTGCGCGGTACCGAGCGTAATGCAGAAGTGAGCGCCCGCTTCACCCTGGATGCCATGCCCGGAAAGCAGATGAGCATCGACGCTGATCTGAATGCCGGCCTGATTGATGATTCGGAGGCCCGGAAGCGCCGTGAAGACATAACCCGAGAGGCCGACTTCTATGGCGCCATGGACGGTGCGAGCAAGTTCGTCAAGGGCGATGCCATAGCCGGTATCGTCATAAACCTCATCAACATTCTGGGGGGGCTGGCGATTGGAGTGCTCCAGCAGGGCCTTCCGGTGGGGGAGGCGGTAAGGACCTATACCAGGCTGACTGTGGGCGACGGCCTGGTAACCCAGGTTCCGGCGCTTATCGTGTCCACATCAGCCGGTATAGTTGTGAGCCGTGCGGCGGCCGAGTCCAACCTCGGGATGGAGGTAGGTAGACAGCTCTTCTCAGGTCACAAACCCCTGGCCATCGTGGGGATAACCCTCGCCGTGCTGGCCTTTGTTCCGGGCCTTCCCACGATTCCATTCCTGCTTCTGGGGACGGCAGCCGGCGGCCTGGGCTATGCCGTTATGAAGCGGAAAGAGGCGGCATTGCCGCAGGAGGAGGAAGAGGAGGTCGCCAAGGAGAAGAAACAGGAAGCCCTGGAAGATCTGGCCAGGGTGGACAGGCTGGAGCTCATGATCGGGTACGGCCTCATAACCATGATAGATCCCGCTGAGGGCGGTGACTTCCTTGATCGTGTGAAGGGACTCAGGCGGCAGATCGCAATCGACCTGGGGCTTGTGGTTCCCCCGATCAGAATCCGGGACGATGTGAAACTGAAACCGTATGAGTATGAGATAAGGCTCAAAGGGGCCAGGGTTACGCGGGGAGAGGTCTTTCCCGGCCAGTACCTTGTTATAGGAACCAAGGATTCGCTCGCTGATCTGGAGGGCCGCGAGACAAGGGATGCGGCCTTCGGCCTTCCGGCCAAGTGGATCAACGCCCAAGAGAAGGATCGCGCAGAAGGCCTGGGGCTTACCGTTGTCGAGGCCGCGGTCGCGCTGGGCACGCACCTGTCGGAGACGGTCAAGGGATACGCGAGCGAGGTCCTGAGCAGGCAGGACGTCAGCAACATCCTCGATGAACTCAAGCACGACCATGCCGCCGTGGTTGAGGAAGCCGTACCGCAGGCTGTGGGCCTCGGCACGCTCCACAGGGTTATGCAGAATCTCCTCCGGGAGCAGATACCCATCAAAGATGTGTTGACCGTACTGGAGACGGTATCGGATTACGCGCAGCACACCAAGGACATAGACGTGCTGACCGAATACGTGCGGGCGGCCCTGCAACGCACAATATGCAACATGTGCGAAAGCGATGACGGCCTTATCTACGCTGCCACGGTCGATCCAAGGATCGAACAGATGGTGGCTGAATCCATCAAGATGACCAAGAGCGGGGTGACCGCCGTCCTGGAGCCAGGAGCGGCACAGCGCCTTATAAAGGCTGTCGAAGAGGTCTCGAAGAACATGCTTGCCAAGAACCATAGGCCAATCCTGATCACCTCCCCCAATGTGCGCCTGGCGCTCAAGAGGCTCATAGAGACCAGCCTCCCCAGGGTGGTGGTGATCTCGTTCAGTGAGATAACAACGGACTGTGAGGTCCATTCGGTAGGGATGGTGAGACTCAATGATGAAGATCAAAAAGTTCACAGCAGCCACTATTCCGGAGGCGCTGCGTCTCGTACGGAATGATATGGGTGATGAAGCCCTGATTCTCGGCGCATCAAGGAGCCGCTCCCGCAGAGGACGGTCCGGCCGGGTGGAAGTGGTCGCGGCGCGGGGCGGGGGTGCCCGGTCCCCCTCGGAAGATTACGCATCGGACAGACCCGGTCGCAGGAACGGGGCCATGCGTCCGGGGTCGGTCAAGGCGGGCGATGCGGTAATGGCGGCCGGCAGGGCAACCCGCAAAGGGTCATCTCATGAGACCAGGGAGATTAAGGAAATGAGAAAACTTGATAGGGATATCGTGAGCGAGCTTAAACAGATAGAAAGCCGTCTCAAGGAGCTCCTCGAGGGGCTTGACAAACCATCGACTCGGCTGGGTGAAAGGCCCTTGCAGGTCAACAGGGATATCATCAACGCCGGCTTCGACCCCGAGTTGCTGGAAGGCAAGGTCCCGGCTGCACTCCTCAGGGGTGATACTGCACTGGACCAGCTCATAAAGGCCTTGGTAGGCGGGGTACCTATTGCGCCGACTGAGGACAGAATCCTGGTATTCCTCGGCCCTTCCGGCTCGGGAAAAACCACCACCCTTCTCAAGGTCGCCCGGAGTGTCTTCCTTGACGACAAAGTCAAACCTCGGGTGGTCTTCCTTGGAAACAACGACGAAGACACCTCATGGCTCAAGGCCCGGTGCAAGCATCTGGGGCTCAAGTTCACATATGTCTCCAGGCTCGACAAATTGGCGAAGATACTCAAGAAGGAGAAATCCCCTCTTCTCATCGACACGCCTGGTATCTCCGACCTGGGCGACGCGGAGATGCGCTTTCTGGTTGAGGCTTCAAAGGAAATCCCCGGGATGGGGCTTAGGCTGGTTGTGGACGCCAATATGGATCCATGGAATATGTGCGCTATTGCTTCCTGCATACCGCGGGCATCGGAGATGAGCCTGGTCCTCACCAAGTTGGACGAGGCTACGAGGATCGGCGGGGCCGTATCCGTCTCTATAGCGAGCGGCATACCGGTTGCCTTTGTGACCGGCGGGCGGCATGCCGCAGACGGCGTTCATGTGCCGGACGCGGGGCTGCTTTCAGAGAAGATCCTTGACAGTGTTGGACCGGAAACAATACGGGAAGCCGGCGGGAGGGCCTGATGCCGGAAACCGATGGTCTGACATATACCCGCGAACGGCATGGCCGCGAGGAGAAACACGCCGGCGTGGCTGTTGTCCCCGAAAGGGATCAGACCATCGAAGAGCACATGTGGCTTGTCAGATGCATCGCCAGGAGCATGGCGGATAACCTGCCGGAACAGGTGGACCTGGATGATCTCCTGAGCGCCGGAGCGGTCGGCCTGATAAAAGCGGTAGACGACTTCGATCCTGGGCGAGGCGCCAAACTCGAGACCTATGCGAGATACAGAATCAAGGGAGCGATTCTGGACGAGCTGAGAAGGCAGGATATGCTTCCCTACTCAATGAGATCCAAACTCAGGGGGCTCGATAGGGCCATCCACAATCTGGAAAGGCGACTCGGCAGGTATCCTTCAGACCGAGAGATTGCCGAGGAAGCGGGTATCTCAGAAGAAGATCTTTCCAGACTTCTGTCTATGGCGGCCGCCATGGATCTCTATTCACTTGACGATATCCTCGAAAACGGGGGTGAGAACGTAGATGTGGCGGGAGGCCAGGCCGCGCCCCAACAGGAGGATCCGCTGACCAAACTGGAGCGCGAGGAGCTGGCCCGGGTGATGGTTGACGGGCTTAAGGAACTTCCTCAGATGGAGAGGACGGTGCTGGGCCTTTACTACTATGAGGGCTTGCGAATGAAGGAAATCGGTGAGGTTATGGGTGTCAGCGAATCGAGGATCTCACAGATTCATTCAAGAGCAATACTGCTCTTAAAGGCCAAGCTCAGGATTCATCTGCGTGGTTGATGGTGACCTATGCCGCGAATCGAATATGAACCGCCGCAAGGACCGAGACAAACGGATAGAATCGCTCCGGGGGACAAAGCGCGCCGGGAGCAGAGTAGGCGTCGCAGGGAATTTGAGCGCAGAAGGCGAGGAACATGCAAGCGGGAGCATGAAGATGCCGATAAGGAGGATAGGGACGCAAACAACCGGAGACCCGGTAGGCGGGTAGACCTGGAGGCATAGGAATGGCGGATAACGATAAAACATGCTACAAGACCCGGGAGTTCCTGAGAATCCCTACCGCTTTGAGGGTGGAGATAGTGTGTCTCGGTAAGGACGGTCGCATCTCCGATGACCTCTGGACGGAGGCAGAGATGTGGGAGATCGGTGGGGGCGGGGCCAAGATAGTGGCGCCGGTCGAACTGTCGGTGGATGATTCTATATGCATACGGTTCACCATACCCGACACCGATGAAGACATGAAGGTCTACGGTCGAGTCGTCGGGGTTATGGACAGGGACCGCTCGGGCCACGAATTCAAGTACACCAGAATAGCCTGCGTCAAGTTCGTCGGTTTCTCCGAAGCCGATCGGGGCAAAGTGCTGACATACGCCTTCAGGGAGCAGATAAGACGTGCGCGGGAGAAGATGCGCTCTGAGAGTGTGTTGGCACCCGAGGGTGATCCGGATGAAGGCGGTGAATGAAGACATCGGGCGTTCCACCGGATGCGAGATCTTCGAAGATAGCGTTGAAGTCGACGGCTCGGTGCGTACAGGCGCCCGGCTCACCGTGCACGGGGACATTACCATCCGCGGCGATGTGGAAGACGCCGTAATCGAAGCGGACGGTGACGTTAGGATAGGCGGTGGCTTCCTCGGGACCGGCACAGGAATGGTGCTCTGCGGCGGTAACTTCGCCGCGATGTTCGTCCAGGGCCAGCGGATCGAGTCCAAGGGAAGTGTGGAAGTGACCAAGGCCATCGTGTCCGGCACGGTCTTCGCCTCCCGGGACTTACGGACTGGCAAGGACGACGGAGCCATCGTGGGTGGGGAGATACACGTGGGTGGCAGCGTGGAGACCGCCGTCCTCGGAAGCAGGCGGCCGGTTCAAACCAGGATCGAGGTAGGCGTAGATCCCGTGCTGGCTCTCCGCATAGAAGACCTGGAACGTGAGGCCCTGGAGCTTACCCGGAAGCGAATTGAGTTCTTAAAGAACATGGCAGCTATTGAGGAAAACTCCGGCCATGGTGGTGCAGCAGAGTCGGTGCTCGATATCAGGGCCGTAACGGACGCCATGCAGGCGGACATCGTCGCGGCAGGTGAAGATATCATAGAAATGAGAAAGCAAATGGTGCTCGACACCAGAGCATTTGTGAGGGTGCGGAAAGTATCGTTCCCGCCCCTTGAGATCTCGATCTGCTTTTCTAAGCTCATACATGACGATCAAACAGGGCCCGTAGTATTCAGGCGGCTCGAGGATCGGATAATACTTGATACCTGGAACACGGAGTGATTCAGTGACGGACCATACAGTCACAACCCAGAACCTCCTGAGGTTCACGGCTGACATCCCACCGTTCCCGAAGGCGGTTCAGCGCGTTATGACGATGCTGAGAGACCACGGGATCCAGCTTACCAAGGTTGCTGAAGTCGTGGCCCTGGACCAGGGCCTCTCAGGCAAGGTCTTGAGAATGGCCAATTCAGCCTACTTCGGACTTCCAAGGCGGGTATATAATGTGACCGAAGCCCTTGTGCTGCTGGGTTTCGCCAACGTGCGAAGCGTTCTTGTTTCGGCCTCCGTGGGGAACATCCTCTGCCGGGAACTCGCAGCCTACGGGCTCAAGGCCGGTTTTCTCTGGGAGCACTCCGTGGGAGCCGCCTATGCCTCCCAGATGCTCGCAAGGAAGATAGACGCCAGGGCATATAGTATGGCTTTCAGCGCCGGGCTCCTCCATGACGTCGGTAAGGTCGCCATCGACTATGCACTCGATCCCGGTGCCCGATCGAAACTTGCCAAAGGAGTCAAGTCTGCCGTTGACGTATCTCCGGATCTCGTCCTGGGGGCCTCTCCCACTGCCTCCCCAACAGAACGGGGCATAGCTAAGCCGAGGGCACGCAACCATCCATCCCCGTTACCCTGCGGCAGACAGCGGGCCCTTCCTGAGGCACAATGGGAAAAAGTGGATGGCGTTGAAAGAGAACTCCTAGGAGCAACCCACGCCGATGTGGGTTCCCAGGTCTGCCTCAAGTGGAACCTGCCTGAAGAGATAGTCGAGGCAGTATCTTTCCATCATCATCCGGCCGATGCGCCGACACACGGGAAGCTGGCTTCCATAATCGCTATGGCCGACCATTGTGTGGCACTTCTCAGTGACGGACGGACGGTATTGACTCCCTCGGATTTCACCTGGGTACCACGGGGCATAAAGCTCCCCGACCAATCTCTACTTGACAATCTTGCTAGTGACCTGCCGGACATAGTCACCTCCGCCCGCCAACTCCTCGAAGGCACCACTGAAATCATGACAGATTGAGTTAGGGTAATGCCGGTCGAGCCACTTCCTGTCTATGCTACTCTAGTCCAAGGCGTGTCGACAAAGAAATGGTGCGTCCGGGCATGTCATAGCCGGGCTGGAAAGCGTATGTCTCATCGGCCAAGTTCTCAACTGTTAGTAACAGCTCGAAATCGAGCGGCGTGTAGTCCGAAATATCGTATCCGATGCCGGCGCTTGTCACAAGATACCCGGCAAGGTGCTCCACTTCTCCAAGCGAACCGGTCCCGGTCCTGCCGTTAAAAGCATACTGCTCGTCTACGTATTCGGCGTCTACCGTGAGCCTCAGGCGGACCAGAGGTCTCCAATTGGCACCCGTGGATATCGACACAGCCGGCGCACGCGGGGTCTTCTCTTCTTTAGCGTCCAGGAGCGTTATCGCCCCGTAGATCGAGATATTGCGTGCCGGTCTTACAGCACTCGAAACCTCGAGGCCTTTCACCGCGTAGTCGCGTACATTTAAGAGGCCGTCGGGGGTGTACTGCATGAAGTTGTCGGACCTGTCCTGGAAAGCCGAAACCTGGATCGTCGCCGGTTTCCCTAAAGATACGCTGAGACCCGCTTCCGCATGGTCGAGCACCTCCGGCTCAAGCTGGTCGATCGTTGCGGCGGCGACTCCAACGGTATATACGCCGGGGTAAGAGACCCCTCGGGCGTAGGCGGCAAAGATCTTCCAGGCGTCCCTCCTGTAAAGAAGACCGGCATGCGGCGCGGCCTCTGAGGCGAACCTGGAATGCCCGTAATACCTGATGCCCACCGAGGGGACCAGGTCACCCCCACCTGCATCTATCCTGTACCTTGCGGCAAGAGCGGGTGCGGTGGTTGTATGGCGTCCCTCGTACTTGAAAGGCACCATACCCGAAACCGTGGTGTTCCGGAACTCGCCTCCCTCGTCCTCGATCTCGAGACCGAGGGTCAGGGCCAGATCGCCGAAGGTTAAATCCTCCGAAGCCCTGAAACCGTAATTCTTCCAATCCGTGTCGGAGTTTCCGGCCGGGGTGCCGGGCCCGTTTATGTTGTCCTTTTGCCAGCGTATCTTACCGTCTTCGTAGTATAGGACGGCGAATCCTTGGAAGCGCCGGCTGCTTTGATCAAATCTCAGGTTGTGTGTCAAGGTCTCCGTGGCGAACCTGTCCCTCTCGGGTGTGCTCTCCCCAAAACGACCCGGGTCGCGGCTCCAGTTATCGGTGCGCTGGAGTATATAGCTGAGATGACCGCCGCCCGTGATTGTAAGGCCGAGCCGCGCGAACTGTGACTCCACTCTGCCGTCGGCATGCGGCCTGTGGCCGTCGGACTCCTTGTAAGCGGCTCCCGCATAGTAGTCAAAGTCCCCGATCCTGCCTCCATGCCGGAAGACACCTCCGCGCGTGTTGTGCTCACCCAGGCTGGCGTCAAAGAAGGTCTCATAGCCCGCCCGATGGCGGCGCGACGTGGTGAGATCTATAGCGCCGAAGGTCCCCGGATAGGCATATGGCTGGGGGCCTTTGTAAACCTCGATGCTTGAAGCGTAATCGGTTGGAACGATGTCCATCACAGGATGAGACCACACCCCGACTTCCCTCGGAGCGCCGTCCACATAGACCTTGATCTCGCTGCCCGGACGTCCGGCGCCCTGTCCGCGAATATATACCGAACCCCCCTCACCGCCCCCGTAAGAGCCAAGCAGGTTGTAGCGCGATATGGCCACACCCGGCAACAGTCTCAGGGCGGAGGGAAGATCCCCGGCATTGAGGTCTTCTACCTGTCGCCTGCCCACTGAGGTTACGGCACCGCCGTAGACGGCAATCCTCTCTTCCGCAAGAATCGGGCTCGCGGTCACCTTAACGGTATCCATAACAACCGGCCCGGGATCCGCGCCCGAAGCGGCTGTTGCCGTTGCCAGTATGGCCATGCCTGTGATAAGCGATAGCATTTCCATGAGTCTCCTAATTGTCATGTGGTATTTTCCTCCCGACCTGCCGTGACAGCGGCTCTACTTCTGAATTCCGTGGGTGTCATGCAGCGCTTGCCGCCGGCCGGACCGTTATCAACCGCGCCGGCCTCGCCGATGCACCGGCGACCTCGAGATCTTAGTAATACGATTTGGAATTTAGTATTACTATATGCCGCTTGTTTCTGGCTGTCAAGCCGTTTGTGGGTTCAGGTTCAGCGGCTTAGCACCAGTCTGCCGGAGTGTGTCTCGCCATCGGCGGCAAGGCTGAAGAAATACACTCCCAAGGCCAGGTCGTGTGCTTCTCCGTGCCGCGCGTCCCAGGTGAGTGTGTGGGTGCCGGCCGGCATTATATTATGTACGATGCGATCCACCAGCCTGCCGCTCGGGGACACTATGTCCATCGCTATACGGGCGCTTCGGCTCAGGGTGAACCGGAAGGATATCCCGCCCTGCGATGGATTGGGGAAGGTGGCCAGGGACGCAATCAGGCCGTTTCCGACCGTGGGCAACTGGTCCTTCAGGCCCAGTCCGGCTCCGGAACAGTCCTGCACGTAGGTGACCCCGGGGAGTGTGTCAATTGCGGCCTGAAACGCCGCCCATGACGACCAGTCGTCTACCAGCACGGCGTGAAGCCAGGGGGTGAGCACGGCAAGCGTTAAGTCATGTTGCTCAGTTCTGGTTATGATCAGGTCCGGGCAGCCCCCCTCACCGAGGTTACAAAAGAAGTTGTTCTCGGCGAACTGGCAGTGGCTGGCCCCTTCGAGAGTAACATGGGTTTTACATAGCGACGCAAGCGCATCATACATAGGAGTCTGGTGATCAACGGGCGGAGTGACACAGTCTACCGACCCAGAAAAAAGAAGGGTGGGAATCTCAATTTCGGCAGCGGCCGCGATGGCCGACGGGTTCGTTTCAGCAGCCGCCAGGTTGAAGAGTGCCGACACGGTGGAATCCTCTGCCGTTCCCAGGAGACTCGCACCACCCCCCATCGAGTGGCCTCCCAGCGCGGCGGCGCCGGAGATAACCCCGTAGAAAAGCGAGGCCGGGT
>Ga0180433_10005969_pt1 | contig 16194 bp, 25 predicted proteins | sample SS_ome_8_FD_132980 | JGI IMG/M metagenome (GOLD analysis project Ga0180433, IMG submission 132980) | Hypersaline lake sediment archaeal communities from the Salton Sea, California, USA - SS_1_D_1 metaG | ecosystem: Environmental > Aquatic > Non-marine Saline and Alkaline > Hypersaline >... | reverse complement strand
CATAAGGCACAAATTACAGGGAGAAGAATACGACGAAAAAACTAAAAAATGGGTTACAAATCCAGCTTTTAAAGACTTTGCTTTAACAAAAGTAGGAGCTGAACAGATAGCTAACTTAATGCTAGGAGTAAGCTCTCAAAACGTAAGTATTTCTAACCTTAAAGATAGAGAAATTAAAGAGAGATGTTTATCTATTTCCAAAACAGCGCAATATATGGCGATAGAAAACTGGATCGAGTACGGGATCCATAAAAAAAGCCAGTTTTATTTTATCCACGAGATAGTATTCTCTAATTCTTTAGTCGTATTAAAGCAACCTGAAGGCGAGGGTATAAGGAAGCTATTAGCTGGTACATTATCAGAACAAAGGATCTATAACCAGGCTAACGAAGAAGGAAAAAAGAAATTATTAGGAGTATTTAGAAGATGAACGATAAAATAGAGATAGACGTAGGCAGGATCAAAGACGGAAGGTATTTTTTAGATATGGACGGCGAGAGGATCTTAGTAGATCTTCAGCTCTCAGTTATTGTTGATAAAATAGAAACTGAGCTTAAGAGAAAATACGGGATTAAAGAGAATAAATTATCTAAAATAGGAGGATTTTTTCAAAGATGACGCAGGTACAAGCATACGGAGACGACGGAAAATATAACAGCATAAAAGGACAGCTCCAGCATTTTAAAACTCTTAAAATAGTAAGTTTTCAGATCTTAATTAGTAATGAGCAGGCTATGGCTCTCTTTTCTGACGCTTCTTTTGCTCGAAAAATGGTTAAGCAGGAGCAAAGAGCAGGCAATAAAAATATTTCTTATGTAGAAAAGGCTAAGGGAGTTTTAGAGATCTATCCAGGAAAAACTAAGGACGAGATCACAAAGATTTTAATTAAAAAACTTAGAAATGCGGGGGCTAAGCTGGAAAAATGAACAAAACACAAAAAGACAATCTCTTTAAAGAGATTAATAAGTCGATAAATTGTATTTTTATAATTCTTTATGTTTTCTTATTAGGGTTAATATTTTCTTTAGCAAATTATTTTATAACGATCTTAATACCTAATTTATCGGGTAAGATGTTAGTCTCTGCTTTTTTATTTTATGTTTTTTCTGTTGTTGTGGCTGGATATTGGGTTTATTTTAATAAAATTTTAGAAGGTAAAGAATGAAAAAGAAAAAAATAACTTTTAAGCAAAGAATAAAAAACTTTTTCCTGGAGGAGCCTAAACAGAACTTTTGGTTTTGGGCTTTTTTAACTATAGTACTCTTTAGGTATGTTAGCCCGTTGGTTGTATATTTCTTAATTCCTTTTTTTGTTGGTTTAGGGGCTCCTGACGCGGATATGTCGCAAGCTATGGATAACGCAGGGGAGAAGCTAGCAGAGGCTTTTACTGGAGTTATGGAGTTACTTTTTAATGCTGGGCAAAATATTGCTTTAGAAAATCCTTTATTATCTAAAGTTATTTTTTTCGGTTTGAGTAATTTTATTTGGGTTATTTACTCTATGGCTTTTATTTTAATATTAAACCTTCTTAGATACGGTACAGCCTGGATCTATAAAAAATTTAGAAAATGATCTCGACTTCTTTACTAGCAATTATAGGAACGATCCTTTTAGGGATATGGTTTTTGTATAAACTTAAAACTCAATTTTCGGAGAAATTATTTTTTAAAACAGGAATGTTTTTATTTTTAATCCAGGGCGTAGCTAATTCTTACGGATTATTTTCTGAGTGGAGTTTATTACCTTCCTGGGCTATTATTTCCAAATCTGCGGGTATAGCTTTTAACTTCCTTATAGCATATTTCTTTTATTATCTTATGAAAAAAACACCTGCCTCTATGGGAGGCGAGGGGATCGTACCGCTCACAGAGCAAGAACTAAACGCATTTATGGGGGAAGATGATACTAAAAGAGGAGATCAGAAGGATACACCGAAACAGCAGAAGGTTTAATTTATCCAATCCGAAAGAGTGCTCTTTTATGAATTGGAAGATCCGCATTTATAAGTACGTTGTTTTTGGTGTATTAATTTACCCTGAGCCTTCTCCTAAAGAGATAAAGGCGTGCTGTAAGATGACAGGAATTAAAAGGAGAATAAAAAAAGATGGGGCTTAAAATACCCGAAACAATAACAGAAGAAGAATTTAAGAAGATCTTAAAAGCAACTAAGAGGATCAAGCTAAAAACTGCTTTTTTGCTGGGCTTCTATGAGTGTATGAGAGTTAGCGAGGTTATTAATCTAAAACCTGAAGATATTAACACAGAAACGGGATTTATTCATATTAAGCAAGCCAAAGGAAAAAAGGATCGTCAGATCCCTTTAATGCCTGAAATTAAGCATTATTTAAGGTACCTGCCTATAGAGATCTCCCGCCAGGGTTTACATAAGGCTATTAAAGTAAAAGCGAAGAAGATCTTAAACAGAGATATTTATTTCCATACGCTAAGACACTCAGGCGCTACGATGTACCTAAACGATAGAGGGATCGATATAAGATTTATTAAAGAGTTTTTAGGACACTCCAGGCTCTCAACTACTCAGATTTACACACACGTAAACCCAACGCAACTTAAGAGCGCGTTCGAAAAAATGAGTAAATCCCAACTTATGTAAACCGACAGAGTATATTTTTATGCGTAAAAATATCGAACTGGTTTACATAATGACTATTAAGTAAACTAAAATGACAAAGAAAAAACAAGAAGAAAGCCAGGAATTTAAAGAGAGGCGGGAACTCCAAAAGAAAGAGCTAGAGATCTTTAAGGCTAAGCATAACTTAACTATGGAAAAGCTAGCTTATGAAAGAGAGACTAATCGGCTTTTTCACGAGTGGGTACTGGAGAGGGGAAGGATCGAAAGAGCAGAGAAGCGTAAACTTTGGGAGCATCGTAAAGCCTTAAGGAATTTTTAAAAGGCTGAAAGGAGGTTTAAAGATGGCTAGAGATCATACACAAGAGAAAGATCCAGCTCCGCAAGTAGTGGAGAGGGAGATTAATCTAGGTTTAATTAATGCTAAGCTCAACGAAATAACTAACATAGTTTATAAAATCGCTGAGAAGCAGGGCATAGATCTGGAAGATTAAATTTATTTTAAATTATTATTTATTATTTTTATTTCTGATATATTAAGATCATAAGGGTTAAGTCTATCAGGATGGAAACACGTCTCTAACTCGGGGCGCTCCTCCTCGCAAACCGCACACGGATTTTTTAAAACGTCGAGGGTGTTAAACCAATATAGGCAGAGGAAGATTATACCTATAAGCAGAGCGAGATCTATAAGGATCCAAATAACCAGCTTATTTTTTTCATCCATTTTTAAAACAGTAGAGAACATCAGGGTTAAGATCCTGACACAGCCCGCAAGCTCCCAGCTCTAAAGCCTCCTTATATAATAACGCAAGCCCAGCAGAGAACAGAGCAAGCCCTACAAAAACAACCAACAAAATAATACCAATAAATCGCACTTTGTCACTCGTTAGGTTTATCATCTGAAATATACCAGTATTTTTATTAATTAGTGTTAAAATGGTGTTGTTAAAAAAGACACCCTCCTATATTGCTCCTATTTCTCTTAATGCGTTGCTTATTTGCGTTTGCCCTATAGAAACAACTCCATAATTACGCGGGATCTTTGCTATTTCTTCCTGGCTTAATCCAAAGTTTTTATAAATAAATTTAATTAAAGCATTCCTTTGATTAAGCCAGTTACGCGCCTGGTTTGATACTGTCCTCTTTTTGAAAGCTAAGCTTTTCTTTAGTCTGTATTCTTCTTCATTAACAGGGTAATGATTAGGAAACTTACACGGAGGAAAAGGGCTTTTAGGTTTGCTATAATTATAAGTTTTCTTTCCGTTAAGATATAAATGTAGCTTTTGCTGTCGAGGGAAAATAATAAACTGCCCTCTTTCTACATCATCCTTAAGGTAGACGTGGATTAATGAGCTCGCCCGATGGATAGCGAACTGTTTATCTAAATCAAAGAAAGAAGGAAGGATTATAATAATAAATAAATTCTTTTGTCGCATTTCTGTAGCTACTGCTCCCATAGATCTATTAACCTCGGTCATAGAAGCACGCGAATTAATAGCATTAAAAGCCTCGTCGAGCATTATACAGGCGCCTTTTTTTGTTTTAGGATCTTTAATTTTTTTAATAAATTCTTCAGAAGTAAATACTATATTATCCAGGGAGAAATCAGGATCTAAGTACGCGCCCATTTGCATACCTAAAACACTCTTACCGCTCCCTTCTCTCCCGTCGATAATAGTAACGAAATCGAAATCTTTTTTTAATACCCTATATCTGACTTTATCTAATTCATTCCTTAAAACTGGATCTACGAAATGCTTAGTTTGCAACGGCGCTAATTTTTGTACCATCTTATAAGCCTCCTACATATCCGCCAGAGCCGAACATCCTCGCTTTATCCATAACATAAAATAAAAACATTTCTACCTCTCTTAAAGATTTTTCGACGAGAGCGACTTCGTTAGGATCTTTAGTATTTCCTAAAAAAGTACTTTCGTATTCGTTGGATCTATTAATAGCAAATTGTCTTAATTCATAATAACGGTCTAAATCTGAACGCTTTATTTTTTTATTGTCTTTTTTATTTTGGGTATAAGTAAGCTCGTAATCTTCTTCTTCGTCGTCGGTAGTTTTCTTTTTCTTAAACTTATGTTTAACGATTGTAAAAAGATCCTCTAATGCTTCAAAATAAGCAGGGTAATTTTTTTCTATTCTCGCGTTGGTAACTCGCTCCAAATGTACGCCTACAATCTCGGCGTATTTCTGCCTTAAATCATAAGCTAGCTCTTGTTGCTCCATTAATTATAATAGCCTCTTTGCATACTATACACTATAGTAATATGCTTTATTTAAGTATTTCGTTTTTTGTAGATTGAAAAATAATAAAAAAAAGCTCCAGGAAAAAGAAAGAGAATTAAAAAAAACCATAGGTAAAGTTTTCTTTTATATGCGTTGTAAGCCATAGCGAAAATAAAAAGGATCAAGCTAGTAATAAACAGAGGCAACAGAATTAAAACCGTTAAGTCTCCGATTGTATACATATTTTTTAAATATGTAAACATTTAAATATTTAACTTTCCTGATAAATTTAATAGTTATAATAATAGGGATTTCTTACAAAGAGGCTATATTTTAAATTGGGTTTTTGGGATCGTGTTAAAAGTGTTTATAAAAGCGTCGATAGGAAAGTAGGGGGATACCTACCTGGAGGCGTCTCTCCTGGATCTACTTCTTCATCTTCTAGCTCCTCGTCGGGCTCAACATCTACCTCGTCGTCTAGTGGCGGAGGATCTACTTCTTCATCTTCAGGATCAACCAGTAGCTCAAGCTCTAGCAGATCATCAGGAGGCGGAGGATCATCTTCGGGAAGAACATCGGGCGGAGCGTCGTATACTTCTGTAGATATTCCAGCACAAAAAAAAGACGCTGTTATAGTTACAGACTTCACAAGCGGGGAGAGTGTAAAAACTACAATAGATCAAAAAGGAAATATAACCTCGCAGACATATAGAAAACCTGGAGGATCTTCGGGCGGATCTTATACTTCAGCCGTAGGAACTTCAGCCCAGCAACTACAACAAGAAAAAGCCCAGTTGGATAAAGACGTCCAATCTTTTAAAAAATCTCCTGGAACATCAACACAAGCAAGCGCATTAAATAAAAGGATCGATAGCTACAACACAAAAACCCAGGCGTTTAATAATACTCTTTCTATTCCTGGATTAGTCGGGAGAAAAGGCGGTTTAGTCTCACAGGTACAAAAACAAAAAAAAGCAACTTACCAGGAGCCAGTAATTAATAGGGCTCTATCTTCTAGTGGAGGATCTTCAGGAAGAAATACCGCGAGTTATGGCGCTTTGATTGTAACGCCAGCAGAAGCTAAAACGCTAAAAGGATCGGGGATAGCTTACTGGGAGAGCGAAGCTAAGAATTTCGACGACGCTTTAATCGAGGGGCAATTCGCCAGCTCTGTACCTTACTTCGCAAGTGGAGGAGTAAAGACACGAGGAATTTACGAGTATAATATGCAGGGAATTATCGCAGGAAAAACCGCTTATTCTCAATATAAAAATACTATTACAGACTTTCAGGCTAACCCTTCAAGTTATGCAGGCAAGCCAGGAGTTAAGAAAATAGAAACTTTGGAAGGAACAAGCTACCAATTAACACCGCAATATTTTAGCAATCAATTTAATTTTAAAGATACTTATAAAAATTCACTAACAGACGCTAAAACTTCTTTTAGTAATCTTCCAGCTTCGACAAGAAGAAAATTAAATATAGGCAGTTATGGCGTTGGAGTAACTTCTACAGTTATCGGCGTCGGAGAATTTGCGGGTACAGTTGTGGCTAATTTCGGAGTACAAACTTCTAAGGATGGAACTTTTAAAACTCAAAAAGTAGAATTTGGCGGAACTCTAGGAAGAATAAGAACAACACCCACGACAAAAACAACAGTAGGATTTTTAGAAAGCCCTCTCGAATACTCAAAACAAAAAGTTAGATCGCCTGAATTTTTAGGAGGCGCTACTGTTATCGTCGGCGGAGCTGTGCAGGGAGTTGGATCTGCTGTAAGCAACATTAAAACTTATGGCTGGAAAACTGGAAGCATAGAAACATTAAGCGGTTTTTCTCCTATAAGAATTAAATCGGGAATTTACGGGCAGAACATAAACCCAAAGACTAAGGTAAATATAGCAAGTGTAAAATATACTAACCAGCAGGGAATAACCTCGAGGGTTTATTCGGGAAGAACGGGAAGCATAAATCTTTACGGAGTAGAGAGATCACAATTAATAAAAGGAACTCCTACAGGATCAGGGTACACCACAACACAAACACCGACTTTAAATATAAGAGGCGGAGGCTCAATAATAACACAGGGAACTAGAACAACTATAAGCCCCTACACTTTCAGAGGCTCAGGCTCGGGAAAAGTTTATTATAACGCTCCTGTGCAAAATATGATTAACTTAAAAGTACCTGCAGTTAAAGGGGTTAAAGGCGGAACTTCGGCGATACAATCCGCGAGAGGATTAACAATTTACGAGGAACCAGGGAGAATTTTAGGCTATGCAAGTACGAAAGCTTACGGTTATAGAGGGGGCTCAGCTTCCAAAGGTTTAATCGATGGCGTAAATAAATTTTATTCAGGAAGGGCGCGATCAATTCCAGAAACAACAATAAATAATATTAGACAACCTTCAGGAAGATATAAACTAACACCTCAAGCGAGAGGGATAGAAATAGATCTCAATAAAATTATTTCAGGTTATCAATCTCAGGGCGGAAAAGTTACAACAGGCGGAGGGAGTACAAAATTAAAAAGAATTACAAAGTTAGATCCTGGAGTGCAGGCAGTTATCCAGGAAACACCAACACAGACTTTTAAGAGCTCTACAACTTTCGCGCCGATTGCTTTAAAGACTTCCTCGTCGCAGGAATTTAAAAATCCACAGGTTAGCATTAAAAAAGTACTTCCTGCGCAGAGAGACAAACAGGATTTATTTAGCAGTAATGTTAATATTGTAATTCCTTCACAAACTCAGAAAGTAGAAAAGAGTAGCAGATCAAGAAGTGGACTTTTAACTATCCCGCAAACAAAAGACTTAATCACTCCAAAATCCGCAGAGGATCAGGCGCAAATACCAGGAGTTAGGCAAGTGCAGAAAGTAAGGGTTAGATTAGTGCAGAGATCAGGATTAAGAAATATCAACCCTCCAGCAATAACTTATAATATAGAGCCTCCTTTTCCTTCAACTCCTAGCTCTTATATACCTCCGCCTCCTTTTCCTATACCTGCTTTTCCTGGAGGATTAAAAGGTTTTGGGATTGGAAACGTTAGGGGGAGGCAAACCCAGGCTTATACTCCATCCTTTACAGCTCTTTTTTTAGGTATAAAAGGAAAAGAGCCTAAAGGGGTTAAAACAGGTTTAAGGCTCCGCCCGATAACTCCTAATTTTAGCTTTATGAAGATCCGAAAGATTAGGAGGGTTAGATTATGAAATCGTTAGCATTTTTTTTTATATTAATGTTTTCGCTGGTTTGCATTAATGCAGTACCACAAGATATGAATTTAAACAACTACGTACCGCACAAATATAATAATTCTTTCCAGTTTTCTTTTAGTGATGTAGCTCAAACAGAATGTAATCTCACAACTTTAAACAACCCTAACGGAACTATAATTTTTATAAATCAGAAGCTCACAAAAACAGGATCAACATTTAACGGAACACTAGACAATACTTATTTTTTAGACGAAGGAGCTTATTGTATAAATATAGAGTGTAGCAATAACTCGGGGCAGATTTGTAGAGAGATCACAGGAAACGGAAAAGAGCCTCCAGGGGATTTTACAATATTGGGATTTTCTTTTTTAATGCTCTTAATATTTGGATCCATAACTGTTTATATTGTTAAAGCTGTCGGTAATATTATAGAGACTAACTTCGATCTCTTAGATGTAGCTTATGCCTGGGGTTTATATTTTGCTCTCTTAGGAGCTAATTTATTGGCTAATCTTTACCTGGGAACTTTAGAGCTCCTGGAATGGCTTAATTTATTTGTTACAATCCTGGGCTTTCCTATGATCTTAATCCCTGTATTTGCTTTTTTCTTATCTTTATTCTCAGCCAGGAAAAAAAGACGAGAGGAGGCTAACAGATGGTAAAGAAATATAAATTAATGCGGGTACCTGTCGAGGCTGTTAAAGGTTTGGAACTTAAAAAAAGCCGTATGCAGAAAACAATTAAGCAATACACGGGGAAAGACGTAAGGGTACCGATGACGCAAGTAATGAAGTTTGTAGCTGTCAATCCTACAGAGATCCACGAAGGTGCTTTAATAAAATTTGCACAAAAAAAGAAGGTAAGGAGGGTTAAGAAATGCGTAGTATAATCGATAACAAAAAAGGGCAGTTTGATTTTCCGATCGTAACTTTTGCTATAATTGTTTTAGGTTTGATTTTATTAGCTCCAATAATTTTAAAAGTAGTTAGATCAACTGTTCAGCCTTTCGCCGATACTTTAGGAAATGAAAGCTCAGGAATGGGAGGAGTAGGCGGAGATCTCGCAGAACAAAATACAAAATATATACTAGGGGTTTTTGTTAATTTTTGGGATGGTGTAATCTTATTCGCGTTTTTAATAGCTTTAATAATGCTCTTTGTCTCTGCGTTTTTAATAGATGTAAATCCATTTTTTATAATTCTCTATATCCTGGTATTTTTCTTAACTATTATGTTCGCTCCCGAAATATTGGGATCAATAGATAAGATCTACGAAGCTAACGCTTACGCCGAAGAAGTCGCCTTAATCGGATTTATAGACTTCCTAAGATTAAACTTTGGTTTGATCCTTACAGCCATCGGAGTTTTAACGATGGTTATTATGTACGCAAAAGTGAGGTATTTCCCTGCAAATGAATAACAAAATTTTAACGATGGTTTTAGTATGTTTTATCTTAGGTTTGGCTGTACCTGTTAGCGCCTGGGAGTTTGATAATGCTAAAATTTACGATAGTGTTAAAAGAGAAGTTAAAATAAAAAATAGTTTTGATCTTCCTTTAATTAGCTCTACTGTCGCAGAATTAAGGCTCGTAACTCCCTTAAATTTTAAAGTACCTGTTGGCTATCAGAAAGTCGCGGAGTTTGATTTTGTTTATTACCTAGATGATAACGGAGGGCTGGATAAGATAGACACTTATAAAATAGATAAGGAAACAAGAGATTTAACACAGGAAAAAGATCAGAGAAAAATAGATTATAAAATACAAATAATGGAGGATATACTTATTAATGATTACGAAGTAGTATGTCAAGATAACCAACTTAAGAACGGAACAAAAATAAAAGAATGTGAAAAAAGGATCTCGGGAAGTCATACAGAAAAAAAGAAGATCTGGAAAGATATAAACGACTTAGAGATAAAAAAAGGTGTGCGTTATACAGTAGGAATTTTTACAGAAGTTAAAGAAGGCGATTTTATCGAATGGATACCAACTTTTTACGGCGTAGAGATAGAAGAATGGGCAACCTGGGAGGAAACTTTAAACGTCGATTTACTTTCTTATTATAAACTCGATGAAACAAGCGGAACAACAGCAGAGGACGCTCACGGATCAACAGATGGAACAGCCAACGACGCAAGAGTTTTTACAAGCGAAGCAGGAGGAATAATAAACACAGGAGCAGATTTTACCGCAGGAGACGATTATATTAATTTTGGGGATGTATTCGAGTTTGATAGCGATGATGCTTTTAGCGTTAGTCTATGGTTTAATACTTCTACAGGAGACGGCTCTTTATTCGGAAAAATGGCGTCATCGGGTAATTATGAAGGTTACGAAATTTTAGTCTCGGGAGATGGAGATATAGAGGTTTATTTAACTGCTTCCTGGACTTCGGATAGTTTAAGGAAAGAGGCGACAGGCTTCGGGGATTTAAGAGACGGAACTCTAAGGCATTTAGTAATTACTTATGACGGATCAACCGACGCGTCGGGATTAAAAATTTATATTAATGGAACAGAAGAAACGACTTACTCCACTATGTCGGACACTTTAACGGGTTCTATGCTAACAGATTACGACGCTAATCTAGGAGCAAGAGATAGTACCAACTCCTATTTTGAGGGGATGATCGACGAAGTAGTTATATTTAACAGAACTCTTAATCAAACAGATATAGACAATTTATATAATGGAGGAGATCCGCCAGGATACGCGGATGAGGGAGCAGTAGACAATTATCCCAATATAACTTTAAACTCTCCTTCAAGCGCTAATTATTCAAGCTCGCAGGATTTAACGATTAATCTAACTGCCTGGGATAATGTAAATTTATCAGATGTAAAACTTTATGTTAATGACGCTTTAAACCAAACAAACGCAAGCGGATTAAATAATACAGATTACCTTTTTGATATCGGTTTAAATGATGGAGATTATAGGATCTACGGAAAAGCTACCGATAACTCCAGCCAGGAAACAAATAGCGACGAGATAAGGATAGTTATAGATAGCCTGGCGCCAAATGTAACAGCGATTAATATAACAAATAAAACTACTTCATCCTTACCTTATAATTTAACCTGGGTACTTAATGCTTCAGATCTATATCTCGATAAATGTTATTATAATACTTCAGAAGAAGCCAGCCAGGTTTTAGTAACCTGCAACTCTACAATAAACGCAACCTTCGCGAACGGAGGGATTAAAACCGTTCAGTACTGCGCTAATGATACTTTTAGTAATGAATATTGTAACTCAGAAAATTTTACTCTAAGAGATATAGTTTTAAATCCTATTTATTTAGACGAAGTTATAGAAGGGCAAAACACGAGTTTTAAATTAAATCTATCTAGTTATGATATAGATATTTTTAACGGTACTTTTTATTATAATGGAGTAGCTTATAACACAACCGACAGCAATAACGGAACAATCGGAACTTTATATAATGATTTACTCGCGCCAAATGTAACAGAAACAACTACGTTTAATTTTTATTGGAGTTATAATTTTAATGGAGTGGATTATAATACCTCTACCTATGAGCAAAACGTTACTTTATTAACTCCTCTGCAATTTTCCGCAAGCTGTGACGATAAAGCTCTTAGATTTGATATTCAAGACGAGCAGAATTTAACAAATATCTACGGAGATATAGAGTATAATTTCCAGTACGGAAGTCTCAACGGTACAGAAAAAGAAGTTTACGGATCATTAAATAACGTTACTACTTTTTACGCCTGTATAAATTCGTCTGTTACTACTAACTACACTATAGGATACGGCGAGATCCAATACAGAACAGGGGATCACGTCGACAGGAGATATTATTTATTTGAAGAGAGCGTTATAAGCAATAATACTTTAACTAATATTAGTCTGAGGGATCTCCTTACAGAAGATCAAACGAGTTTTTTAGCTACGATGGAAGACACAAGCCTTAATACTTATGTTAATAAATATACTGCTCTTTGGCGTTGGTACCCTGATCTTAACGAGTACCAAATTGTCGAGATGGGAAAAACCGACGACGACGGACAAACAGTTTTACACGTTAATATAGAAGATACAGATTACAGAATAGGGCTTTATGAGTTAAACGGATCTCTAATAAATTTAGATAATCCTCGGCGTTTTGTTTGCACGACTTCGCCGTGTAGTTTAACCGTAAGAGTAGGAGCTGGAGATTTAGATTATAGTAGCTTCTTCGATGTAGAGACTTCTTTAACTTATAACGAGACGAGCGAATTATTTACGCTGGTTTATAATGATCCCAACCAATTAACTAGCGATATGCGTCTTTTAGTTAAAAGGATAACAGGATCAAGCGAGTTAATAATCTGCAACTCTACAAGCTCAGGTTATAGCGGAGTTATAAGCTGTAATACTTCAGCTTATACAGGATTTAAGAAAGCTGTTGTTTATAGATCTGCCTCTCCTGAGATTATTATCGCACAGAAAAGCGTAAGCGACACGAATACAACTTTTAGGAGCTCCTTCGGTTTATTTATTTCGATATTTATATGGCTCGCTATTATGTTATCAGGATTAACCAGCTCGCCTATTTGGATTTTAATACTCTCAGTTATAGGTTTAATTCCAGCTTTAATAATGGGCTCTATTAATATCGCAATATTTACAGGCGTCGCAGTACTCGGCGCTATTGTTATACATTTCATAAAGAGGGCTATGTACCGTTAAAATGGGAGAAGGAAGTTTAAGCGGATGGACAGAAGGGATTTTATTAAGTATAGCTTTTGTTTTAATTCTCGGTTTAGTAATTACGAACTTTAACGGGATCTACGAAGAAAATAATCAGTTAGGGCTAGGAACAAACACAACAGCAGAGAGTTTTATAAATTATCAGGACACAGCAGGCGGATTAATTACAGGAGGAGAGGCGGACTTTGATAGCGCTAGCGGAATTACTTTAAAATCTTCCTGGGGAATAACTAAAGAGGTATTTAGAATTGTGAGCTCTTTCCTTACGGGCGGATATATCGAGGACGTTTTCGAGATGATGAATTTAGGAGAAGCAGGGCAAACTTACGCGAAATATATAAGAGTGCTTTGGGTACTGAGTTTAATCTTCGCGATCCTATATATATTATTTAAGGTAGTGGCTTAAGATGGCTGTAAATTGGACTAATGTAACAACCTGGAACGATATGCTAGTAACAGCGAACACAAATAGCGAAAGCTGGTTTTGGACTTTTATAATGTACGGCGTCTTTATAGTATGTCTTTTAATATTCTCTACTTGGGGCTTTGAGGTTGGTTTATTAGTGGCTTCTTTTATTGGCTTATTGCTTGGGATATTCTTAGTTTATGCTGATCTAGTAGCTTGGACGTGGACTTTAACTTTTGTAGGAATTATCTTATTTACATTTTTATATATTGCTTGGAGCAGTAAAAAACAATAAGGAGGCAAAGAGGTTAATAAAATGAAAGAAGGAGACATAATAAACCACGATGGAAAAAAATACGCTGTTATTGAGGTTAAAAAGAGGGTTGTAAAAGTTAGGAGGATGATAGAAGGCGGATCTTTAGGTTATAATCTTATTTCTATCCCTAAACAGAAAAAAGCTGTTAAACGTGTTTGCAGGCGTAAAATTATCTAATTTGTTTACATTTTTGCCCTTTTTGTATAACATTTTTTTATAAACTTACTTTGAGTTTTATAAACTGATATTTTAGGAATATCGCTAAAAGGGAGGCTTAAAAAATGTTTGATAACCTTACAGGCTTAGGATACGGAATAATTACCTTTGCTATCCTTATCGGTGTGGGCTCTGTTATGTTGTATAACTTCGGTAATGCGACAGGCGGAACAGCGAACACTACCGTCCAGTATTTACTAGGACAGTTAGGACAGAGCGGGCTAGCTGGTTGGACACCTGCTATAATTGCTTTTAGCGTTGGTATGCTATTCTTGGGAGCTTTCTTTATCCGAAAAGGTAGGCGTTATTAGACATTTTTAACTTAGGTTAAAAAATGTTTGATAACCTTACAGGCTTAGGATACGGAATAATTACCTTTGCTATAGTAATCGGTGTTGGATCTATTCTGTTGTATAACTTTGGGGGATCTGTCGGTTGCCCTTCCACTAATCCAACGTGGAACGGAACAGATAACAAATGTTATAATTCAACAGGAGGAGATCCTCAGGATCCGTCTAGTACAGCTTACACCAATACAAACTATTTGCTTGGGCAAATGGGAAGTAGCGGGCTAGCTGGTTGGACACCTGCTATAATTGCTTTTAGCGTTGGTATGCTATTCTTGGGAGCTTTCTTTATCAGATCTGGAAGAAAATACTAGATCTAACTTTATTTTTTATTTTTTTACTTATTTTATCGTCGAGAAAAATAAAATTCTTTTTTTAAGCCATTCTGACGAGAGATTTTTATTTTTTTGATATAAACCTCGATTAGATTTCTGTTAATTTTCTTAATTTTTCCAAATAATTTTTATCTGTATGTAAATAAATCTGCGTGCTCCTTATATCTGAATGTCCTAAAAAATTAGCTATATCATAAATAGACACGCCTTTATTATGGAGATGTGACGCGCGGGAATGTCTTAAGGTGTAAAGTCTTATTTTCGGGATTTTATTCTTAAAAGGCATTTCCCACAAGCCTTACATTGTTGCATAAGAGGGTCTTTTTAGAATATCCTAATTTATCCTAAAATAACCTAAATTTTTGTATTTAATACAAGTGATAATCACATCTGATAATCTAATGTATTTAATATAGTGAGGTATATACTACAATACCACAACATTTATAAACATCAAATACTTAAATAAAGTATGGAAAAACAAGATGTTCAATGTCCAAACTGCAACAAAGAAAATGTTACAAAGAGAGGGTTTAGATACACAGAAAACAGAGAGAAAATCCAAAAGTATTTCTGTAAAGATTGTAAGCATAGATTTGTTTTAGATACTCCTTATTTCAGAATGAGAAACAAAGACTTAATCATAACTCAAACTATGGATATGTATTACTCAGGAATGAGTTTTAGAAAGATTGCTCAACACTTGCAAAGGTTTTTTCCAAAGGGAGTTTCACACTCAACAATTTATAGATGGATTATGAAGTATGTACCTATTATGGAAAACTTTACAGATGAACAAAAGATTAAAGCAAGTTGGCAGATACAATCTGATGAAGTAGAATTTAAAAGAAGAATAAGCAACACTTCTAAAGGAATTGCTAACGAGTTTTTTATTGATGTAATTGATATGGATAGTCGTTATATTGTTTCATCTCTTTATTCAGCAGATAGAAAGTTAAACACACTAAACAAAGTTTTAGGTAAGGCAAAGAAGAAAACAGGAGAACAAGTTAAGGTTGTTTCAACAGATGGATTAAATGCTTATCCAAGAGTGATTAAAAAAACTTTTGGTATGAAGATGAATAAAAGACATAGGATTGCTTCAACTTCTAAAGTTATACACCAAGTTATTAAAAGTGATTCTGGTGGCTTTAATTACAAGATAGAGAGGTTTCACAACACACTTAGAGAAAGAACTAAAATAATGAGAGGTTTTCATGGTTGTATTACTTCTGCTCAAACCTTAATGAAAGGATTTGAGATATACTATAATTGGGTAAGAAATAATCTTGCTCTTGAAGGACAAACACCTTCACAGATTGCAGTGCCTAATGTTCAGATAGAAAATAAAAATGGATGGCTTGAACTCATCCAAAGAGGGTATGATGGAAAGTGAAGTTATAATCATAAATAAGGAAGGAGATTTTAATATCCCAAAAGAGTATCAGATTAGCAAAGAAAATAGAAAAGTTGTTATTAAAACACCCTTTGCCACAACTATTAGGAAATTGCTTAAAGGAGATTTTCAAGAACAAACCCAACAATACTTTTTAACTAAAAGAAGAAAAGGTTTTGAAAAAGATATTATTGAAATTAATGGAAAGATATTTAGTGTTTTGAGATTAAAAGGGGGTGATAGAATTTCTCATTGTTTAGAGTGTGGAAATAAGTTTGTTTCTTATTTATCTGGAGGATTGTATAAGCCAATTTGTAATAAATGTGAGGAGAAGATTAAAAATGAGTGAAGAAACAACAAACACAAGTGTAAGAGTTAATACTAAACTCTGGGAAGATTTTAAAATTTGGTG
>Ga0180433_10005968_pt1 | contig 16194 bp, 9 predicted proteins | sample SS_ome_8_FD_132980 | JGI IMG/M metagenome (GOLD analysis project Ga0180433, IMG submission 132980) | Hypersaline lake sediment archaeal communities from the Salton Sea, California, USA - SS_1_D_1 metaG | ecosystem: Environmental > Aquatic > Non-marine Saline and Alkaline > Hypersaline > Sediment... | reverse complement strand
TGGAGTACACTGTCATAATTGTTTGTTTTGATCGTGTTCATTTCTACCCCCTCCGGTGCACAGAGGTTTACCATGCTCGTTGGTGTGTGATGATGGATTCGTCCATAGTATACCACAAAACGCTATTGCTGGTGAGTCGGAATCGTTCAGCAGCTCGGTGGGTCAGATGAGTTCTGCAACCACGGACAGGCGAAGTTACAGGAGAGTGAGCCGGCGGTGAGGGCGACCGATCCGGGGTAGAAGTGGTAGAGTGGCTTTTTCTCGATGGGGTTGCAGGAGAGGGAGGAGACGGCGCCGTAGATGAGCGTGTGGATGGTGCCATCGCGGTTTTGTCGCGTGCGGCACCAGCTCGTCTGGCCATCGGACAGGTTGCATCGGCGCTCGCAGGTCAGGCAGCGGACTTTGTCAGCGGTTGGTTCTTGCAGGCGTGCTTTGCGGATGAATGGGGAAGTCATGGTCGCGGGGGCATTGTACCCCGTCCCGTCTTGGGGCGCAAGCGTCTGCCCGTTTGTCGGCGAGAGGTCTTTACTTGCTTGTGCAATAGATCCGTCTTTCCCGGCTTTCGCCAGCCAAACAAGAAGCTGGTTGACAAATAACATTGGAGCGTGAGAGTATATTCGCAGATGATGGCAAGCTTTGATCCCTGCTCGGTAGGCGGATTAGGAGCAACAGAGCTGACCCGCTTGCCCAATCGCCTGAGCAGCGATTTGCCTTGCTTGTCCTGCTATGTTACAATCTGTATGCAAAAAGCCTCATGGCTGGTGCAGAGCTGAGGGCTCGTCCCTGGCGCGGTGCAGGTGCCACGGTGACGGTAGTGTATCACAGCAGCCTGCCCCACGCAGGGGTGGGCGTTTTGGTGCCACTCAAACTCAGACTCCAGCAGGGCTCTGCTCTTCTGGGATGCTGCGGCAGCTTACTCAATTCTCTGGGATAGGAAGTGTCCGATGGTCCGAAACGAATCCAAGGCTGGTCACCGAGCGCGGTTGCGGGAGCGCTTCTTGGCAAACCCAGCCGATTTATCCGAGGCTGAATTGATCGAGTTGCTCTTGACCTACGCCATCCCCCGCCAGGACGTAGCCCCCCAGGCGCAGAGTCTCATTACCCGGTTTGGCAGCCTGGACGGGATACTGACCGCGTCAATGGAAGACCTGGTCGGCGTACCGGGTATCGGAGAGTATAGCGCCGCGCTGGTCAGACTTGTGGATCAACTGACCAGGCTTTCGTCGGGTCAGATCCGGCAGGTACTTGCTCCTTCTCCTTCTTCTCCTCCTCCTCCTCAGCCCAGGCTGTTTGAAGCAGAGCCAACACTGGGACCGCTGTTCGATGAGCAGCCGGAGCCCGCCGAGCCGGAAGTGAGCACTTATGCCAACGATGAGATCGCAAATGCGCTGACGTTCCTGCCGCTCGCGGCACAGTTTGAGACATTTGAAGCATTCAAGGCCCATCTACGTGAGAATCTCCCGTACAACTCCGAGTCCACTCGCAAGCGGCGGGCTCACTACATCCTGAAGCGTTTTTTCCCCGAGGAGCGGCTGGATGTACCTCTGACCTACTATGCTGCGCAGTGTGCTTCACAGGAGGATCTTAAACCGGCGGTCTTTTACCACGTGTTGGAAGCAGAGTCCCTCGCGGCCAGAGTCGCTGAAGAATTGATCTGGCCCGCGTTGCCCCTCGGACGCGTCGAGCGAGAGGATATGCGCGAGTTCATCCTGCGGCACTTACCTGATGCCAGCAAGGCATCACAGGCCAAGATGTTGCAGGCGCTGTTCAAGACCTACTGTCTACTCTCAGTCGCGGTGGACGACGGCGCCGCCTTGCGCTTCCAGGTGCATACAGGCCCATTGACAGGATTCTTGTACGTATTGATGGCTCAGTTGCCGCAGCCAGGGATCTACAGTTTCGAGACACTGGAACGAGGCCCGATGCGCCACTGGTTGCTGTGGGATCGAGAGTGGATGCGCAAGCAGCTCTACAACTTGCGTGACCTGGGTATCATATCCAAGATCAGCGAGATCGACACGATCCGGCAATTCACCCTTCGGTTTGACCGGTGGGCAGCCTTGCAGCACTACTTCGAGCACTCTCAGTTGGACGAGCTTGCCTTGCGCGATCAACCGACAGCGTGGTCCTCTGATGAGGAAGCAGGGGGATAGTAGTGAAGATCACCGGCCCGCAAGCGATCACCGAGCTGCGCGAAAAACTCCGATTCGGTGTGGGGCGGCATCTGTACGGGGTGCTGGGTACCTATGCGCAGTTGGCACAGTTTGAGCAGGATGACCTGGCTCAAGCCCAGACTTCCCAGGGAAATCCATTCCCGCGACCGATCAACGTAAACCACGAATTGCTGGCGCACATCGGAGACGAGGATCTACGTCAACTGGTGAACGATGAGGCGCGTCGGCCACAGGCCGTTCAGCGCCGGTTGGGACAGGAATTAGACAGCCTGCTGGATGAGCTCCTCCAAAGTGATCACTTTCTGATCCTGAAGCAACTGGAGCTTGCATTCGCCCACAGCCTGGACCTCGGCGTTTTCCGCATCCGTGCGACCAATCAAAACCACGTTCTCTTGCTCTTGCCGGGAGAGCGGCGCGGCGAACATATCACGCTTTTCCACGAGGCCGACCCGCGATCTCACCGATCTCTGCCCATCAACCTCATCGCCGACAATCACCTATGGGAGTTGAAAGATGAGTAAGTCATCTGGTTCGCCGATGTTTCAGCGCAAATCACTCGACCAGATCACTCAAGCCCCCGACAGCATCATCAGCGTCTACGTCGTTGAAAACCACATCTGGGCCGACAACGGTTCTCCGGAGGCGCGCGCCGCTCGGAAGGCGGAGACGCGTACAATAGAGGAGTTCCTGATTGACCCTGTCCGTCCGTTCCTCAACGACATCTTTCGGCAGTTGGCTGCCCCTTACGCGCCCGAGCACAGAGACAATCCCATCGGACAGGGGTACTGGGTACAAGCCGAGTTTGGCTCCGGCAAATCGCACTTGCTGTCGTTTGTTGGCGCCCTCGCCTTAGGTGGGGATGCCGAGTGGAAGCTGATCAAGAAGAGAGAACGCGAGGCCGGCTTGGGGCGGCGAGAGAGCCTGTACTATTTCTACGAGAACGGACTGGCGAAGAAAACTCAAGAAAGCAAGGGCGTTTTCGTCGCCGTCAAGACGCTGGTGGGACAGGGGGGAGGAGCCATCGGCGTCAGTGACACCGGCCGGACGTTGACCGAGTATATCCTGGACGCTGTGGCCGAGCAGTTCTTCTTGGAGAACGGCAAGTCGCTGCCTCTGTACCCAACCGAGATCCTGGCCGAGCGTTTCTTGAACACGGGCGATTTTGAGCGCTATCGCCGCGACCTGGCGAAATTCCTCAGAGACCCCAATTTCTTCGATGAAGAGGAGCGAGAAGACATAGGCGACTTCCTGGCGGATCTGCAGAACAACCCCGATCCGGGTGTGCAGCGCGACTGTGGCCAGCGTCTGTGGGACTTCTACGAGCGGTACCTCCAGATCCGCCCGCAGATCCCCATGGAGACTGAGGCTGTGCTCAAGCACATGGTCCGGCGATTGCTGGATGAGGGATACGCCGGCTTGCTGCTGATTCTGGACGAGGTGTCCATCTTCATGAGAGGCCGCACGGATACGCAGCGGATCGAGGACGAAAAGACACTGGTGGTGATGTCCAACCGGCTGGCGAAAGTGGAGAACTTGCCTGTGTGGACAGTCTGTACTGCGCAGCAGGCCATCGAGACCAGAATGGCCGGCGTAAAGAACATCATCGCCCGCGAGCGGCTCGATCTGGTGCCGCTCTTGAACGACCCCGACGCGTACTACGACATCGCGCTGTCGCGCGTGCGCGAGGTGACCGATCCGGCCGCGGTAGACCGGTACTACGAGGACTACAAACGGAGTTTCAGTTGGCCGCAGGCCGTTGGCCGTGACCAGTTTGCCCGATTCTTTCCCTTCTATCCACCCAGCATCGACGTCGTCCGTGCCGTCTCCTACAACCTGACCACAGTGCGTTCAGCCCTCTACTTCATGCTGCAGACCCTGAAGACACAACGCAAGCGCGGGTCGCGGGAGCTGATCACGCTGTGGGCGCTGTTCGACGACGTTGTGGAGTACGAAGAAGACCCCTCGGGCACCACCAAGGGCGTCGCCAGCATCAAAACCAAGTGGCCCGAGGTGTGGCAGGCGTACGAGACGGGCAAACGCCAGCTTGACACGGTTGTCAAAGGGCAACTTAAGGTCTATCGCAGCCGCTGTGAAAAGATCATCAAAACGCTCTTCCTGTACCACGTGGCCAACCTGGCCCCCAACGGCCTGGGGCACGAAGAGCTGATGAACAGCGTCATGGAGTGGAAGGACCACGACAGGGAGCAGCAGGCAGACCTGCAGGACAACCTGGACCACTACGAGATCCTGACGGACAAGATCGCCAGAGAACTGGCCCAGGTCGTCAAGGTGGGGCAGAACTATCGCTTCAACCCCACCGGCGGTGGACCCGACCCCCGCGAGCTGTTTCAGAAAGCGCGTGCCGAGGCTGAGGACGATGAGGTCCAGCGACGGCAGGCGTGGGAGGCCCTGCTGGCCCTGGATGGCTGGGAGGTGACGACGCGCCTGATGACGCTTGACCTGGCCTCCGGCATACGTTCGATCTTCCGCGACATCGCCCCCGGCAGCCAGGAGGATACCACCGTCAAGTGGCACGGGCGGGAGATCACCGGGCGCGTCTACATGCGCGACTTGCTGGACATCGCCAAGCGCGAGGCCCTGTTGCCCTCGATCAACAGCGCTGAAACCGGGTTGGACTACGCGGTGTTCATCAGTGCGACGCCAGCGGCGGATCAGTTGGACAGACTGGTCGAAACCAAGAGGGATCCGCGTGTGCTTTTCTGGGCGCCTGATGCGCTGACCCCCTCCGAGCAATCCCTGCTGGCCGACTTCGCTGCCTACCGTGCCCTGGTACGCGAGTATGGCGGACGCGACGACCAGTTGGCCAAAGACGTGTTGGGCTGGGTCCAAGGCCAGTTGCGCGATCAGATGGGCACGATATATCGCATCGTGCCCGATAGCTATGGCCGCGGCCGTATTGCGGCGTTGGATCACTCGCACATGGCCTTCACTTGCCAGGGTGAACTGCGGGCGATCATCACCCCGCTGGTGGGCCAGGTTCTGGATGCCACCTACGTAAGCAGGGAGCTGGAGTTTGACGCGCCGGCGCCTTTCAACGACACCAATGCCATCAACGTCATCAACGGCGTCGTCAAGGTCGGTGAGATCCCGCGTGGCGCCAGGCCCAATCGCAATATCTCGGCGGCGCAGAACTACGGTTTTGCGCTGCAGATCATGCGCCGCCCCGACAACCGCAGGCTGGACCTGGGTGAATGCCGCTACACTCGAGACCTGGCCGATTGGATCGAGGAGAAGTTGGGCGACTCGGGCAGCTCCGCGTCAGCGGGCACAATGGCGGTGGTGACGGTGTACAAGAACTTCATGGGCATTGGCGGTCCTAACGAGCTGAACTATGGTCTGAGTCGCCGCATGGTGCAGCTTTACCTTCTATGCCTGGTACGCGAGGGCAAGATCCGGATTCTGCTCTCCGGCAGCAAAGCGCCGGTCGAGGTCATCGACTATGGCAACATCGCCACCATCGATTTCAAGACGGCGGTGTTGGAGTCTTTCGATGAGATCCAGCGGCTCAAGCCGCCGGAAGGATGGGAGATTCTGGCTCCCTTTGCCGCCGTGTTGTTGGACGACGAGAGCTTGCGGCTTGCTCGCCAGGATTCTGAGATCCAGGCAGGGGTGCAGCGTCTGTTGACTTCCAAACAGAATGCGCTGGAACCGTTCCGCAGCTTGCGGGCCGGGTTGACAGACCTGTTCCAGGAGATTGGCCGGGAAGATCCGCTGGAAGAGCAACTGGCTGCCTGGGAGGAATTCCTGGACAGCCGCGTTGACACGACTAACCCAATTCCCTTCCTGCGCAGCGCACTGGACAAGGCCTTTGGCTACCACGTCTACCGGGATGACGTCGTCCGGCAGGAGGAAGTGGACGATCTGGCCACGCGGCGCGCCGAGGTCCAGCAGGCCGACGACTTCTTCCAGCACCGTGACCGGGTACGGGCTGCGGCGCGCTACGCCGACTTCGAGTTGCCCGACGTACCCGCACTGGCCGAAGTGCGCGCCACCCTGCGGAAGGCGCGCGCTTCGCTGGAGCAGCTCGACGACTTGCTTCTCAGTGAAACGCGCCTGCTCAGCGAGCTGCTGGAACCGGTGGAGGAGGCCATCCGAAGCTACAGCGTGCGCTATTTGCAGGTCTTCGATCACGTGACCGCGCACGCGGAGCAGGTCCGCCAGCAGATTGAGGCGCTGCCCGGCCGGCCGGCCTTTCGCGCGTTGGGGCGTTTGGCACAGGTGGAACAACTGGGATCCGACCCGTGCCCTGGGATACGGCGTGTGGTTGACGAGATCCTGGACGAACCGTCGCAGCTCTTCCCCACGACCTTGAGCCGTGCCGAGGTGGAGCGCCGCCTGCGCCACCGTCCGCAGCCGCAGCACTGCTCGCTGACCCTGCAGAACGCCGACGCGTGGCGGCAGAAGGCCGATGACGCCTTGAGTCGCTGCGAGGAGGCCTTGAGAACCGCGTTGCTCGACAAAGCCACCCTGCTGCACAGCGATGCGCTGCGCGAGCGCCTGGCTCAGGGAAGGGAGGAGCCGTTCATCGCCGGGTTGTTGGCCGCCCAGGCGGTCGAGCAGGTGGCGGACTACCTGGTCCAGGTTCTGGGCGGCGAGACCACGGAAGAGCCTGACCCGGTTGGCTTGTTGACCCGCTACCTGAAGAAGCTGCGCGTGCGCAAGCTGCGCTTGACCGATTTCTCGCCCGGCAAGCGCACCATCGAGCGCGCCGACGTGGATGAGGTCGTGGCTGAATTCCGTGCCTTCCTGCTGGATAAGTTAGCCGCGCATGAAGATGAGTTGCCGGTAGTCGAGCTGGAATGAGGAACCCGGGGTCCAAGGAGATCCTATGATTGAACAGTGGATCCTCGACGAGATCGAACCGCTCAAGCCTGCCTCGCTGATCATCCTGCGCGATCCCCAGCGCATGATCCAGGCCGGGGCGTACGTGGTGGATGGCTGGGCCGAGGAAAACGGTTACACGGTTTTGTTCTGCGCCGGGAACATGGCCCTGCGCGAGATATACGAGGCCATGCGCGACGATGCCGACGCCCGCGTGCTGCTCGTTGACCGCAGCCGGGAGGATGCCCGGATCCCCCTGTTCTACCCAGACCTGGAAGCGCAAGCGGCTATCGCTGCACAGGCCGGCCCCCGCTGCCAGATGGCGCTTTCGCTGCGCGATTTCCTGGTGGAGAAGACCGGCGACCGCCACTGGCCCCACCTGGTCAACGATCGTGTGCTCTCGCGCCGAATCCTGGACCATCTGCCGGGCACGCTGCAGGCCTACAAGCAACTGCGCCAGGTGAGCCGAGGCCGTTTCAGCGATACCGATCTCCACAAGATCGTGTTGGGTGCGACGCTGGGGATCAATCCATTCAGGAAGCCTTCCGCTACGGAGATCCGGCGCCTGTGCATCGAGCAACATCACGCGCTGGAGGGGCTCAACCGGGATCTGCCGGCCGACGTGATGGAGACGCTGCGCCAGACCATCGCCAGCACGCCCAAGCCTTTCTGTTGGCTGCTGGAACGCGAGCCCAAGGCGGTCATCCGTGCCTTCACGCTCGCCGCCATCATGCACCAGCATGGTCTGGAGTACCAGCTCTTGCTCAGCAACCTGGACCCGGCCCTGCACGACTATCGCGAGATTGACCCCCACTTTCTCGACCGGGCCACGCAGGAGCAACTGGCGGCCGATCCCGATCGCGTCATCGCCGACGTGAAAGACGTAGAAGATTTTCTAGTGGAAAAGCCAGTGCGGCTGGCTTTTTTGCTGCGCGACCGGTTGCAGATTGACGATCCTGACCGGGCCTTGGAGGCGCTCGAGCACGAACGACTCTCTTCCCTCATCCGGGGCATGGCGTTAGTCTCTCTGTTGGCGGATCTGCTTCAGAATAAGAACACCAGGTTCCACGGCCGGGTTCTGGATCTTCTTCAACGCCAGGCGGAGGAGACCACCCTGCCCGCCCTGCGCCGTCCCACCGAACAGTGGCAGGCCCTGGAAAGCGCCTACCGCCGGGCGGTAGAGGTCTACAAACTGTGGACGCGATTGGCCAGAACCGCCAAGGAGTTCACGGTCACGTCCGCTGAGGACCTGACGTTCACCGAGTTTGATAATCTCTGGAACCAGGAACGCTTCAACCGGCTGGACTATTATACGTCCGACCTGGGGCGAACGCTGCGCGTGGGCAATATCCTGCCGGTCCCGCGCAAGTCCTTCTGGCCCGAGCTGGAGGCGCGCTGGGAGGCAGCCCGGACGGAATTGAAGGAGATCGTCAAGGCCATCGACGAGGTACAAAGCCTGATCGATGCCCGCTTCCAGGATCTCTATCGGCTGCATTATGCGAAGTGGATTCAGCAATCTGACGCGCCTGTGGTGTTCACCCATCAGTTCCTGCCGCGCATGTTGCAGGCCCACTGGGATCCCCGGTCCGGCCGCAAGGCGGTGGTGATGGTCTTCGACGGGCTGCGCACCGACGCCTGGGACGAGTTTCTGCGGCCGGTTCTTGAGGAGCGGTTCGAGGTGATCGAGAGCCGCCCCGGCAGCGCGCTGATCCCCACCGAGACCCATCTCAGCCGCAAGGCCATCAGCGCCGGATGCCTGCCGGACCAGTTCGTCGCATCCCGCGAACTCGACCTGCTGAGGGCCTGGCTCAAGGACAACCTGGGGCTGAATCCCTATTTCGACGTGGTCCGGGACGACGACTCGATCGCCTCGGGCATGACCGTGCGCTACGTTTCTGAGCAGTTGGAGTACATCATTTTCAACTTCACCGACAAGAATCTGCACAACAACCCTCAGGATCTGGCGTTCATCTACGACACGACCGTGCGCGAGGTCATCCGCCAGGACGTGCGCAGCGTACTGCGGGAGTTGCCCGACGACGCCCTGATCTTCGTCACCAGCGACCACGGCTTCGTCCCCGTGCCTGATCCGACCGTGACGGTTCCCGAAGAGATCGTCGCGGACCGGCACGACGTCAGGTATCGGCACGCCCTCGTCCAGTCGCGCCTGGAGGGCAAGGGCGGCCGGCGGGTCGTCGAGTTCGACGTGCGGCTGATGGGCATCCCGGCCTACAGCGAGACGGTGCGGAACGAACCCATCCGTTACGTCTTGTTCCCGCGGCCGGGATACACGCTGAGACGTCAGAGGAGACACCGCCCCCCGGATCGCTATACCCACGGCGGCCTCAGCCTGGCCGAGTGCATGGTGCCGATGGTCGTCATGGGGCCTCGCCGGGCGGAGCGGCCGGCGCTGCTCATCGAGAGCGTCCGGCAGGTGGGTTCGGTCAGCGAAGGCGGGGAATTGGAACTGGAGATCACTGTGGCGCCCATGCAGATCGCGCTGCCGGAGATGTCCATCACCTTCACCTTCAGCCGGGACGAGATTCCCATCCGACGCGAGGTCTTTCGGGGCGCACGCACGACATACACCGTGCGGTGGCAGCCACAACTGGGCGACGTCAACGACGAGGACCGGCAGCAAGGGGTGGTCGTCCAGCCGGTGACGGTGGTCCTGACCTATCGCCAGAAGGAAGAGATGGTGCGTCTGAGCAGAACCGCCGACGTGCGGGTCAAACTTGACCCCACGCGATTGCATCGCCGTGTCGACTCCAAACTCGACTTGCTTATGGGCAAGGTGCCTGAGGGGCTCAAGTCGTGAGAGTGAGAAGACGGTTCTGCAAATCTGCAAGTCTGCGAATTGGAGTGGACCCGTAATTCACTGCTGCTGCCAGACCTCCGAGGTTTTCGACCTCCGAAGCATCAGGAGATCGGCAGTCATAGGCAGAGTGCGACCGCTTGCACTTGTATGGACGCAAACCTCGGAGGTCTTCGGACGGTTGCCCCTCCCGTCTGCTTGTATTATACTTAATGTAGGTGGGGCGTCGCGCTCAAAGGAGACCGGCAATGCAGCATGATCGCAAGTGGCCCATCTTTGTACGAGATTGTAAGAGACATGTCATCTACTTGACACGAGAGAGATGGGAACATGCCCTCGATCACCCTGGAATGCACGAGGAGTTGCTTGATCAGGTGCTGGAGGCTGTTCTCAAGGGCCGGCGCAGACAGGATCCCTATGACCCTGCCAAGTTCAAATATACACGCGGGTTCTCAAACCTGCCGATGAGTTACACGCATATTGTCGTCGTCGTCAAGTTTGGTTGGCGAGAAGGAGAGTCGCCCACGGCTAATAACTTCGTACTCACAGCGTATCTGGTCGAAAGATGGTGATGAAATGAGATACATCCATTATGATGCAGAAGGCGATATTCTCTCGGTCACTTTTGCCGAGACCGAAGGACAGACACACACTGGGGTCGAACTTTCGGACAACATCGTGCTTTACTACAACCCTGAGACAGGAGAGCCGCTGGGATTGGTGCTGTTGAGCTATCGCGCCTTGTTGCAGGCCAGCGTTCAGGCCCCTATCCCGCTTGAGGGATTGAGTCGTGCCCCGGTCGAAGTGCGGGAAACGGTCATATCCTTGCTTCAACACACCCCCGTGACCATCTTCCTGCAGTTGGTGGAGGCCCGTGACCAGGAACCGCCGACGAGCCGATTAAGCGAGATTTTCACCCCCGCCGCGTTGCGGGCGGTGGCATAAACGCATTATCATAATCAAATTTCCATCCGGGGAGGGGAAAAGATGGGAATCACTGATAGACAGATTGCAAGGGTAGTAGCTTTGGCGAAAGCGTACGGCGCCACACGTCTGATTCTCTTCGGGAGCGCCCTCGAAGACCCGGAACAGGCCCGAGACCTGGATCTGGCTTTTGAGGGTGTTACTGGATGGAAGCTGTACGAGCTGGGAGCACGACTTGAAGAAGAGTTGGGGGTACCTCTGGACATTGTCCCATTGCGTCCGGCGCCCCGTTTTACCCGGCTCATTGATGACAGGGGCAAAGTGCTGCTATGAGACCTGAAGATCTCCGAGAGGAAATCGCCATATTATGATGCGGTCAGGTTCGTAGTAACCACTTCAGCGGTCTTCTTGACGGCTAAAGCCGTTACTACAAACGCCCCTCGCGAGTTCTTGAGCGGTCACGTCAGGTGGTAGTGTGAAATAGGGATGAAAATGGCCAGAGAAGAGGAGTCCGCGCATCAGCCCCCCCTGTTCAAGCGGGAGGTTCCCGAGATGCCGGAGGGCTACTATTCCGCCGGTCCTAACCCCAACCTGCGCCGCTTTGTAGAACAGCATGCCACGCCCTACGATCCCGAGACCGACGACTACGACGTGCCCCCCTTCGACCAGCCAATCACCACCACCAAGGCCACGGCCATCTACAACATGCACACCTACTGGAGCAAGAAGCCGCCCGATGCCATCCGCCAGTACGTCCGCCACTACACCGAGCCGGGCGACCTGATGTTGGATCCCTTCTGCGGCTCCGGCACCACGGCCCTGGCGGCGCTGATGGAGGGGCGGGCGACCATCGCCATCGACCTTTCCCCGGCGGCGACCTTCATCACCAAGAACTACTGCACGCCGGTGGACGTGGATGAACTGCAGCGCGCGTTCGAGGAACTGCGGGCCAGGGTCAAACCGGAGATGGACTGGCTCTACGAGACGCGCTGCGACCGCTGCGACGGGCGGGCGACGACGGGCTACACCGTCTATTCCTACGTCTTCCAATGTCCCCGCTGCCTGGAGAAGTTCCCCCTGTTCGACTGCGTGGAGGCGATGGGGCAGACGGCCACGGGCAAGCCCAAGAAGATCAGGGCATGTCCCTACTGTTACGAGCGCGGCCACGTGGAGGAGATCAGCACGCGGAAGCACAAGCGCTTCGACCCGGTGCCGGTGCTGGTCAGTTACCTGTGCCAGGAGGGCTGCACGCCCAGACGGGCCCAGCGCCGCCACAATGACCCCGACCCCAAGAAACGCGCCTTCTTCGAGAAGTACGACCTGGGCAAGCTGCGCGAGATCGAGGCCAGGGAGATTCCCCACTGGTACCCCCCACACCGCATGATGAACGTCGAATCGGATACAGAACCGTGGGGTGACAAGTGGCGCGCCGGAACGAGCAACTTCCGCACCGTGGCCGAGCTGTTCACCAGGCGCAACCTGTGGGCGCTGGCGGTTCTGCTGGATGGCATCAGGTCGATTGGCAACAATGCGCTTTCGTTTGCTTTTCACAGCAATGTTCTCAGCGCGAGTATCATGCAGCAATACCGCGAGGCTGGAGGGGGGTTCGCAAAGGGCACCTACTACGTGCCTCAGATCTTCGTCGAGCGAGACCAGTGGGGCTGCCTGAGTCGCAAGGTATCCGATGTGGTCAAAGGGAAAACAGCTATCAACAGAGAGTTGACCTCAACTCAAGTACAGATCTCAACTCAAAGTGCAACTGATATGTCCGATGTCCTTTCGAACTCCGTGGACTATGTTTTCACCGACCCGCCCTATGCCGGCAACGTGCAGTACGGTGAGCTCAACTTCATCTGGGAGGCGTGGTTGAGTTTTGACACGCATTGGCACGATGAGGAGGTCGTCGTCAACGACACGCGGGGCAAGACCGACGCCGACTGGGCGCGCATGATGCGCCGGGCCATGGAAGAGTGTTACCGGGTGCTGAAGCCGGGACGCTGGATCTCGCTCTGTTACCACGACACCAGCGAGGGCACTTGGCAACTGGTCCAGGACCTGATGACCGAGGTGGGCTTCATTCCGGAACAGTCGGATACGGCGCTGTACATTGACACGGATCAAAAATCGTTCAACCAGTTGATGGCCGAAAAAGTCACCCGCCGTGACCTGGTGATCAACTTTCGCAAGCCGCGCCCGGGCGAACTGATCGCCCAGCTCACGCTCTTCGGCGACGAAGACGCCGCCACCTTCGCCGAGAAAGCGCGCGCCATCCTGCGCGAGGCGCTGGAGGAGCGCCCCGGCAGCCCCGCCGATCGGCTCTACGACGAACTGGTCTCCCGCATGGTGCGCAAGGGCGAGTTTGAACGCCACAACTTTGACGAACTCCTGCACAGCGTAGCCGAAGAAGTGGTCACTCCCCCCTCTCAGGGGGGAGAAGGAGGGGGGGCGCACTGGTACCTGCTGGAGACCGCCGACCAGGTCGACGAGGCCGAGAGCGCCAGGGAGGCCGCCGCCGCCGCTCAGCTTGAGGCCTTCATGCAGGCTTACCTGGAAGAGAATCCCGCCGAGCCCGGCGTCCACTACTCTGACCTGTTCGAGCAGTACCTGCCCGTGCAGGACAAGCCCCGCCGCCTGCTGGCCGAGTGGCTGCCCGAGTTCTTCTTCAAGACCCCTGAGGGCACCTGGCGTCCCCCGGCCAGCGACGAGGAGCGGGTCCAGAAGGAGGCGTTGCGCACCAGCGGCACACTGCGGCGCATCAAGCGCTTCGCCCGCGCGCTGCTGGAGGGCACCCCCCCGCACGAGCGGGATCGCCCGGCCAACGTCGCCACCGCCGCCGATTGGATCCGCCAGTGCCGGCGGGCGGGGCTGTACGAGTTCGGTCGCGCCTTGTATGAGAAGGGTGGCTTCAGCTTCGAGGAACTGGGGGATGAAGGGCGGTTGGACGTTGAAGAGGATTACCAGATCTGTGTGCGGAGGAGTCGGTGAGAGACCTATGAACACACGCTTCAAAGAGACCTTTGCCGGCAAAGTCGTCAACAAGCGGCTCACCTTCAACACCGGCATGGACGAATTTCCGCGCTACGTGTTGGAGTACCTGATCGACAACTACTGCGACGAGGAGACCTTCGAGGAGGACTTCGAACGCGTCAAACGTCGCCTGCGGGAGAACTTCGTACACGGGGCGGAGGCCGAGCGCATCCGCTCCTACATCCGCGAGAACCGGGGACACACGATCATCGCCAACCTGGAGGTGCGCCTGGTCGAGACGCAGGACAAATACTGGGCCACCATCGGCGCCATCAACGAGCGCTTCGTCAACGTCCCGGAGGGATTGGTGAAGCGGTACCCCATGCTTCTGGCAGGCGGGATGTGGGGCACCATCGACCTGACCTACGACGAGACCGAGGTGCACAACAAGAAGATCCGCCCCTTCAAGGTGGTCGACTTCACTCCATTCCAGATCTCGATGATCGACGTCGGCGAGTTCATCGAGAAGCGGCGGGCGTTCACCGACGACGAGTGGGTCGACGTTCTGATCAACTCCTTCGGCCTCAACCCGGCTGCGATGACGCAGCGCGAGAAACTGCTGTACGTCAGCCGGGCCGTGCCCCTGGTGGAGACCAACCACAACATGATCGAGCTGGGTCCCCGAGAGACCGGCAAGACCTACCTCTACCGCAACATGTCCTACTACGCCCACGTGCTCTCCGGGGGCAAGGCCACGCCTGCCAGCCTGTTCATCAACCTCAATACCGGCAAGGTCGGCCTGGTGGGAACCCGCGAGGCGGTGGTGTTCGACGAGATTGCCAACACCGACTTCACGGACCCCAAGGCCACGGTCAGCATCATGCAGGGCTACATGCAGGACGCCAAGTTCAGCCGGGGCAAGAAGGAGATCCTGGCCTTCGGCTCCGTCGTCCTGGTGGGCAACCTGGACGTGCAGGGCCAGCTCCCGCACGAGAAGTACTACCATCTCTTCGAGCCGCTGCCCAGCTTCATCCAGGTGGAAGCGCTGATCGACCGGCTGCACTACTACCTGCCCGGCTGGGAGATCCCCAAGATCGGGCCGGAGTCCGCCAGCCAGGACTACGGCTTCATCACCGACTACCTGTGCGAGATCATGCACGAGCTGCGCCGGGTGGAAGTGCTGGGCGGGGTCAAGAGCCGCTTCGAGCTGTTTGACGCGTCCGGCTCGAGCCAGGGCATCACCTCCCGCGACATGCGCGCCGTGCACAAGACCCTCTCCGGCCTGCTCAAGCTGATCTACCCGCACGGCGAGGTCACTGACGTGCAGCTCGAGGAACTGCTCCTGCTGGCGCTGGAGGGCCGCCAGCGCATCCGCAACCAACTGCACCTGATGGCCCCCGGAGAGTACTACCCTGTGAAGCTCAGCGCCCGCATGAGCCCCTCCGGGAAGATCGTGGCGCCCACGCTGCTGGAGGCCGATCGCAAGCCGCGGATCGAGCTGCCCGATCGACCGCTGGTGGGCGAGGTCATCGGCCTGGCCGTCGCGGGCGAGCAGGGCGTCATCCTGCGCTTCGAGATGCAGGCCACCAAGGGGCACGGGCGCATCGTGCCTCTCGGTTCCATCCAGCGCGTCATGCGCGAATCCATCGAGGCCGCCGCCCAGTACATCCGCGCTCACTACAAGGAGTTGGGCATCCCCGCCGACTGGCACGAGAACTTCGACGTGGCCGTGCTGGCCACCATGATGGCGATCCCCAAGGAAGGCCCTTCAGCAGGTATCACCATCGTCACAGGCATCGTGTCGGCGCTCAGGAACGTACCTGTGCGCAATGACGTTGCGATGACCGGGGAGATCACCATCATGGGCAAAGTGCTCGGTGTCGGTGGCGTCCAGGCCAAGTTGCTGGCCGCTATCGATGCCGGCGTCACGACCGTGGTCCTGCCGGCGGAGAACGAACAGGACGTTCGTTTCCTCCCCGATTATATGCAGGATAAGGTCGAGATTCGTTACGTGAGCAACGTCAGGGAAGTCCTGGATCTCGCGCTGGTGCCCCAGCAATAGAGAGGTGCCTTGGGGGCGCAGCTTCTGTTGAGATTCAACTTGCCTGCCGCGGTGATGTAATCCCTCTTCCCGTGGAGTGCCGGCGGAAACGTAATGCTATTCCATCCCTTTATCTCGCCTCGCGTGGGGTCGGCTCCAGCGAGTTTTTATGCGCCGTGCTGAGGAATTACCCGCTTTTTCGATCGCCACCAACACATCAGGAATAATATTCCAGGAATGGCGATTATCATCCACGTGCCATAGGGGGCCACAAGGTAGCGCGGGAAGTCGTGAGTGATCGGCCAATGAATCAGAAGCACCGGAAGGGCTGCCAGATTGAAAACAACGGTAATCGCCCCTCCTAATCCCTCCCAACGCCAGGCGACGCCCAATCCCAGGACACTCAGAAGGCCGAATAGCGGGGGCAAGTT
>Ga0180433_10005967_pt1 | contig 16195 bp, 19 predicted proteins | sample SS_ome_8_FD_132980 | JGI IMG/M metagenome (GOLD analysis project Ga0180433, IMG submission 132980) | Hypersaline lake sediment archaeal communities from the Salton Sea, California, USA - SS_1_D_1 metaG | ecosystem: Environmental > Aquatic > Non-marine Saline and Alkaline > Hypersaline >... | reverse complement strand
TTATGAAAATTATGTATCAGGATTTAAGAATAAAAAAGAGTTTGACAAGGTTATGGATAATTGTACGCAGGATTATAATGTTCTTGTCATCAAGAAGTCAAGTAATAGTAGTAAACTTCGTGATACAGTTTTTTGGTATAAAGCAAAAGAAAGAAATAATTTTCGATTTGGGAGTCCATTAGTCTGGAAATTCCACGGAGAGCAATATGATAATAAATATCATATCAGAAAAGAAGCATTAGAGCGTAAACGAAGACAAGAAGAACGTGATAGAAAGAAAAGAAAGAATAAACCACGTGCATTTAAACCTAGATTCAATTCTGATCCTGAAGTAGCAAGGGTGGATCACGCTTAGCTAGTAACAATAATATTTTATGTAGTTCAAGAGGTGTTTCGTTTGCATAATTACGAATACTCGTGTCAGCGCCATTATCAACTAAATATTCGAACAATTCTTTATTACCACATACCCAAAATAAAGGTGTTCTACCCAATAAATCTTTTATATTTGAGTTAGCACCTTTTTGTATTAAGAATTTGATATTTTTTTCATTTTGAGTCATGCAAAACACATGAAGTATTGTTTCTTGAATACCACCATTTTGAATATTTATATTAGCACCTAATTCTATCAATAATTCAATAATTTCATGATAAATATCATAATATTTACATAATATGTATAGTATCGTATAACCCTTTTTATCTTTCGCATCAATATCCATACATCTAATTTTAATTAAGAATTCAATAAGTTTTTTGTATTTTTTTGTATTTGCATCAAACCATAAATTATTTGAAATGTATATTAATTCTATTTCTTCTTTATTTAAGTTGTGTAAGTTCCATAAACTACTGAACTTTGATTGACTCTTTTGTGTCAAAAAAGAGAATACATTGTACCAGAGTTCTGTTGGAAAGTTCATTTTGAAATTAAAAAAATAATAATATTAATCAATTTTATTTGAACTGTGATTTAATAGAATTGAATTCTTTAATTAGTTCAATCAATGCATTCTTGAATAAATCATTAGCATTTGGATCTTTAATACTGACAATAACATGATTTTCCAGTGGATGAGGATTTTCATATGCCACAAAATCGACTTTTTTCATTAATAAAGTCTGTATTAAGTTTCCAATAGTATCATCTTCATCATTAATTCTTATTTTATGTAAATCAGTTGCCGATTCACTAAATGACAATTTAGTTGTATTTGGTTCTTCAATAGCATCGAAAATTAATGTTAACTTATCGATCATAACTTTGAGTGCTAAATGTATTAGAGTTTTGAGCTTCATTAATCCACGATTTTCTACTTCGAATTCAAATGTAGACTCATTTTTTTGTTTATAACTAGCAATTGTTACTGCAGAATACTTAGCATCATGACTTTTATGAGTTCCTTTTTCTAAAGTCATTTTGATTTTAATATGTTCTTGTTTGTCAGGAAGACCTTTGAGTTCAGCTAAAATAATACCTGGGAACACAAAATCTTGTGGTTTGATTTCTTGACTATAAACTTTTCGTAATCCAGAAGGATCACCTTTTGCATCAAGAACAAATTCGCGTGGACTTTTATCTGTCACAATTTCATTATTAATTGGCACAAGTCCAACACGATGACTTAAGTATTCATCACTAAACGGTGTGACATTTTCTTCAACTGTGATCTTACCAAATGACCATGTTGGTATTTCTGCAATTAATACACGTCTAATTGCATTGGCAATACTATTATTTGTGTTATTTAAAGTAAAATTAAGAGTATCACCAGATTCTTTAATATTAGAAACCTTTGTCATTTATTTTAATTGATAATATAACTTTAAAATTGTTCAATTTTAAATATTTTCAACACCAACTTTAATCAAGAGTTCAATACATTCTTTATGACCACGAATACTTGCCCATTGTATAGGTGTATAACCTTTATTGTCTTGAATATTTATGTTAGCACCAGCATTAATCAAGAGTTCTGCAATTTCTTTATGACCATTATAACTTGCTAAATGTAGAGCTGTATCATTATTATTGTTTTGAACATCAATATTAGCAACAGCTTTAATCAAGAGTTCAGCACATTCTTTATGACCATATCCACTTGTCCAATGTAAAACTGTTTCACCATAAATATTTCGAATATTTAAGTCAGCACCTACTTTAATCAAGAGTTCAACACATTCTTTACGACCACGATTACTTGCTAAGTGTAGAGCTGTATCGCCATAATTGTCTTGTTTATTTAAGTCAGTACCAGCTTTAATCAAGAGTTTCATTAAGTTAATATAACCGTTTTTAGCACTGTTAAACCACAAATCATTTGAAGTATGTATCAGTCCTATTTCTTCTGTATCCAAGTTGTGTAAATTCCACAAACTACTGAACCTACTTTGACTTTTTTGAGTCAAAAAAGAGAATACATTGTACCAAAGTTCATTTGGGATATTCATTTTGTGGTATAAAAAAATAAATTATTCAGTTTTTACTTTGTTTCAGACTTTTCAAAAACGGAATTTATCTCTTCAGCAGCTTTTTGGTATTGTTCTTCTAATTCTTCCATTTTTGTTTTTCCATTCTGTGGAGGTGGGGGTGCTAACATATCAATTTCAATCATGTCAGGATCCGGTTCTTCAGGATTTTCCTTCCAATCATCAATTTCTGTAAGAGGAACATCAACACTTCGCTTACCATCCCAAGGATCCTTGGGATTCTCTGCATCGCCAAATTCTCCAGACACAATAGCCTTTTCATTTTGTGCCTTAATCTCTTCTGCGCGTTTTGTCCCTTGTCGATACAAAAGATCCTTACGAAGTCCAAATGCCCTCTCAGCCTTTTCACGTTCCTCTTGATAACCACGAATAAGATCATTCATTTTATCGTTAGCACTATCATAATGCTCAGTTGTAAATTTGCTTGGGTTGAAAGGCATCCAACTTCCCATATCACCAACAAATACAGGGAATCCATCTATTTCTGAAATTTCTTTAGCATGGTCATGTGCCTTTTTACTACTCTTAAATGCTCCACGTACCTTGAATGCATAATCAACACGAACATCAGGACCAAAGTGTTCCTTAAGACGATTTTTCAATAAGACTTTATGTTCTTTTTTGTATTCACCATAATGATCCATAAATTCCATGAAAGTTTCTTCTAAAAATCTCTTCTTTTCGATGTTATCGACTTCAGAATCACCTGTAACAGGTGGTTGTTTTTGTAAAAGTTCAATAAGTTCTTCACGCTTAACTGATTCAGCGATAAAATATGCAAAACACAATGTTTCTGCTTCTTCTAAAACAGTACGTTTTGGTGGACAAAAAGAGACACAGAAATGCTTTTGTTTTCTAATTTCTGGATCAACTGTTAGGTAATCTTTCTTTATCGATTTCTCTTTATTCTTAAATTCTTCTTCAATACGTTTTTTGACAATCTTGTCAATCTCCTTAGAATAAACTTCTGACATTTTATATTATATATTATTTGATTAATAAGGTTGTTAACGCACGCAAAAAAAAATTAGAAATAAATTAGATACTCGGAATAAATTCATATCCAGTAATATTACAAATATTGTACCAAATTTGGTCCATATTTTGCAATTTTTGTTTGGATTTAAGAAGTGGAAAATGTTCCAGAAGTTCATCACATGTTCCTATGAGTTCTACACATTTATGCAAAACGTAATTATAACTCGGGAAATTCTTGCGATTTTCTGGACAACATTTCTTAAAAGCAATCTGAATCTGTTTAAACATTTTTTCTAATCGGGCTTCAATATGTGGAGGAATTGTTGGTGGACCTTGACCACCGAGTTTAGTTAGAATAAAAGGAATATGCTCATAATATTTGTTCAATCCGAGTTCCCGAAGAATTTCCTTCATCTTCTTATTATTAATTTTATGCATATTGTTAGAATAAATACCCTCTTCATTTAATTTTTCAATAATCCTATTGAAAATAGCATTAGAAATATCGGTACGCTCTTTGCCCTGACATTGTTCCATACATTCCCTAAAATGAGTAATCTTTTTGTAACTGAAATAATTGGATTCCTGAGGAACCATACCATCAGAATAACTTTGTTTGTTGTCTTCGATAATAGTATGATCAGTAAGCCCACAATTGGTACAAACAATTATTCCTTCCAAAGAATTTAGTTCTCGCTCTTTTTGACAATTATGACACCAATAAATTGTATCATGTTTTTTGGCTTTTGGAGTATAACTGGGATCCAATTTTTTAAGATACTGTTCATATATTTCAGCGCGATCTTCATGTCCACCTTCTGGGCAATAATAATCATAAAGATGTTCCATTGCATCAAGATAATAATCAGTCTCTTCATTATTCGATTTTAGTGAATCAATTTCCTTCGTTAATTCACTAATTTGTGTTTCAAGACTAAATAACTCAATACGCTCCTTTTCGGTTTGTTCGATTAAAGATTTCTTTTGCAATTTCGCTTTCCGAGAGATATATGTAGCAAGTTTCTTTTCCAAAATAGGTAATTGTTCCTGATATGTCTTGTAAAAAGTAGCTATCTCTTTATGCTTGGCACCAAGTGTAAGGTTCCCTAAATCATGTTTAGCATTGATTTTTATACCTTTTTTATGCACCATATATATACTGTACATTTTGTGTTAGTCTTTAAAGTCACACAAAAAAATAAATGTAATTACTTAAGAACAAATAAATCCTGGGTACAATACACGATAAGTGTGATAACCTACTGCACCAACGCCAAGAATACCGACACCAATAAGCATCCGTTTCATACCTTCTGAAGGAGGGGAATCAGGATTTTGAACAACAAGATTGTATCCAACATAAGCGAGTATTAGTCCAAGAATAACGTGGAAAACACGAATTAAAAGTATGCAATCCATTTATATAATAGAACAAAATATTTATAAGAAAAGTCGTGCAAACCAGGCAAGACCAAGACCACCAAGTATAAGAACCCACATTGTTTTAGGTGATGGTTTGGGTACAAATTTGACATCAAGGAAATAAGCAGTTCCCCAACTAATTCCAATAATAATTCCTAAAATACCAACAATAAGAAGTATTAATGCTACACCAGTAAATATACCAGCCATATTGTATATTATAATCTATGAATTTTTTTATGTATTTGCGGGGAAGATGATTGTTTAAGTATGCTGTCAAAATTGGTTTACGTTTAACTAAGAATCCAGAAATAATAATAAATGTTGCAATACATTCTTCAACACATGTTTAAACTTAATGAATTTTATTTATTTTATTGAATGAATAAAAAAATTATCCATAAATCCACGTTTTTGCTTTCAAAGATCCACTAACAATTCCAACAATTAATTTCTGCAAGATGACAAAGTTGTTAATACCTGATCTCGCAGAAAAACTGAGGACTGCACAAAGTTGTGGGATATCTTCAAGGAATAACAGGACACCATGTCTTCCACTACTATAATTAGCACATGATCCTCTTCTGGCTTGATGATCTTCTTCAGTAATTTCTTGATTAATAATGTATTTTCTGTGGATATTAAGACTAAACCAGCAACTCCATGTCCAATAATACATGATACAGTTTTTATTACAGTCTTTTCTAATTCTGTGTACTTTTTGGTAATTACACGGGTTTACCATTTCAAAACATGGCGCAACAGTTTCGAGACCAACAATGAGTGCAGATGTAATTAATGCAAACATGGCAACATAACTTTCCCAAATTGTAATTCCATTTGCAGTGTTAAACTTATCAATTTCAAAGATGAATAATAAGTCAGTAAAAATGTCATAAAATTCTGAAGCAGGTTCTACAAATAATAGAACGAAGTGCCAGAGTCTTGTGTACCAAGGATAACCTTGAAAAGTCTTTTGTCCTTCGGGATCTGGATAGAGCATTTGTGTGTGTCATAATTGTAGATATTTTCATTTTTTTATCAATTACCATGACTAATTGCTTCATCCCATAACCAAAGTCCAATACCAATATTTGGAACTGTTCCAAATATAATTAATAATATTCCAAATAGTATATTAATTCCACCTTTAATAAATAGAATTCCAGCAACTATAAGTGATAAAAGACTAATAATAAATATATTAAATCCGTAAAGTTTTAATCCCCCACCATTGGAGAGTTTCACTAATACCCATTGTTTGTATACATTCTCTTGATATTTTTTTGTAAAAAAATTAAAACCATGTTAATGATGGATTACTGTTTGTTATTACATTGGATTTAAATAAAGTGCGATAAATAATACATGTCAAATACAACAAATTCACTTCCTCCACGTCTAGGAACAAGAATAGAATCAAATCCTTGTTTATTTAAAATTCTTTGATTATAATTATTATAATTGTCACCAACATTTAATAGTTTACCTAATTCTACTTCACATTGTAAAATAGCACCATGATGTTGAGCTTTGTGAAATGTATTACTTATATTATCTGCAAAATATATAGCACCTCCAACAATTCCATTTGTTCCTAATTTCATACCATTCTTAATAATTTTTTCTACAGAATCTTTCGATGTTTGATGATAAAGAGTTGTCATTTTTTATATGCTATAAATAATAATCAATTTTATTATGCCTTGTTTAGTGCCTTTTGACACAGTTTGTCAAGAATGTGGGGTGAGATACAGAACTAAGGTATATTGTAAATGGACAAATCTTAGTCAAGCATTTGCACCAGGAAGACAGATTTTGTGTATTGGCGATAATTTTGAATGTAGAACCGATGTTCATTGTTTGTTTGATATTGGTCCACTAAAACAAGGAACTTGTCTAACAATGAGCTTGTATAAAGAGAATCAAAAATTAATTGTTGAGTTGTTTCGCTTTGGTGAGAATATTGTTTATTCTTTTGAACGAGCATGTCCTGGTGAAGAATTTGTGTATAAAGGTGTAGAAAATGTAGATGTATAAAAAATAAATTTTAATATACACAATGATACTTGAATGTCATTGGTAATTCAGTCATTAGTAGAAAATGATCTACAATTTCTTTAATTTTATGATATTCTTTATGTGATATTCTTAAAAGCCTAATATTATTTTTAAGACAATATATTGTCTTAATTTTATCATTTATAATTCTTTTTTCCAAATATTTATCACCTCCAAATATTTTTACTGGATGAAAATGTTGAATACCGTCATATTCAATAGCACATTCTTGATTATTATATGTGAAATAGAAATCAAGTCTATGTTTTCTTGAATCGTTTAATTTCAAACAATCGATCCTTTTTTCATGTTCAAATATAATTCCTAATTCATGTAGAATAACAGAAACTCTTTCTTCTCCAGTACTTTTATTACATGAAGAACAACCCTTTCCTTTAATATGTGAATTTGCTTCTTGTGAAAAAAATCCATGAACAGGACATATTATTTTTACATTTTTATGAGAGCCTTTATAATTGGTAATAGAATAATCATAAAAATCTCCATGAACTTTTTGTGCATCTATAATAAATTGATCAATAGATTTTGTTGTTTGTGACTGAACTTTTATAACACCACATTTAGGACATCCATGTGATAATTGTAAATGATTATTTGGTTTTTGTTCAAATGAACCATGTTTTTTACATATAATTATAACTTTAGTTTGACTATTTATATAAATTACTTGAGAATAATCAAATTTATTTCCATGAATTTTTTGTGCATCGATAATAAATTGTTTAGTTCCTTTGGATTGTCGTTTACTTGAATTTATTGATCTACATTTAAGACATCCTTCCTTACCTTTTGTATGATCTTTGGCTGATTGATAAAATTTACCATGTTTCTTACAAATTATTGGAATTTTTGTTCTATTATTTTTGTATTCTGTAAATTTTAATAAATCTGTATAATCATATTTATTATCATGAATTTTCTTACTTTTTTCCACAATTTCAAGAATTGTTAGTGGTTTTCCCATAATCGCTTATGAATTTAATTTTTTTATTATATTGATTAATCAATTTTATCTTTAAGATCTCTAGTAAGTTTTTCATCTTAGATTAATTAGAACAGGATGAAAAGCTTACTTGAGATCTTATATTATTTTTTAATAATTAATGTGTTTATTTCCAAAATTTTTTATCTCAACTAATTATATAAACCAAAATGCCTGGTGGACTTATTCAATTAGTAGCTGTTGGCGTACAAGACGAAAAGCTTACACGTGATCCCGAAATCACTTTCTTCAAATCCGTTTATGATCCATATGTAAACTTTGCTATGGAATCAATTGAAAATACTTTCCAAGGTGTCTGTGACTTTGGTCGTAAAGTTCAAGTAGATATTCAACGTAATGGTGATCTCGTAACCAAGATGACTCTTGAAGTCGATGTTCCCGAACTCGTTGATGCTACTGGAACTGGTGTTGCTGGTGTTTCATGGGCACCTACCCTTGGACATACTCTTGTTCGTCAAGTTTGTGTCAACATTGGAGGAACTGATATTGATCGTCATTATGGTATTTGGTGGGATGCATGGACTGAACTCACTCTTCCTACTGGAAAGCGTGTCGGTTACAACCTTATGATTGGACAACAAAATGTTCAACCAGTTGTTGGTCTTCCTAATGGTGGACCGGGATCTCCCACTCCCCAAATTACCGCTGTTACCCTTCGTACTGTCGGTAACCAAACTTGCAAGAACAGCATTGCTCCCCTCGATCCTACTGTCAAACTTGGTCATGCTGCTCAACGTTTGTACATCCCTCTTCGTTTCTGGTTCAATGAGAACTGGGGTCTTGCACTTCCTCTCATTGCACTTCAATTCCATCAAGTTCGTGTTCAATACGAGTTCCGTTCATTTACTGAATGTGTTGTCTTGTGTCCTTGTGATGCTAATGCTGGAGATGTTGCTCCTTCCATTGGTCCTGGAGGTCCTGGAACTATCAGTCCCTTGAACCTTGATAACTGTGTTCTCTGGGTAGATTACATCTATCTTGATAATGATGCTCGTCAACATTATGCTCAAAACCCTCATGAGTACCTCATCAAGCAATTGCAATACAATCAAGGTGACGGTGTTACCACTTTCACTCCTCGTGTTCGCTTGAACTTCAATCATCCTACTTCTGAACTTGTTCTCTGGTTCCAAGAGGATGATGCTGTTAACCGTGGTACTTCACCTAACTGTCCTGGTGGAGCTATTTATGGTGGAAACCAATGGAATTTCTATGCTGTCTTCGATGCTGCTACCGGTCCTCTTCTTGATCCCTCTGAGTTCGGAACTAACCCCGTTGCTGACATGAAGCTTCAAATGAACGGACAAGATCGTTTCGCTGCTCGTACTGGTGATTACTTCAATCTTGTTCAACCTTACTACCATCACTCTAACGTTCCCGTATTGTCTCCTGACGGTCTCGATACTCGTTCTCGTGGTCTTTTGGTATACTCTTTCGCTCTTGATCCTGAAGAGCAACAACCCCAAGGAACTGCCAATTTCTCCCGAATTGATACTTCCCAAATCGTTGCTACTCTTCGTAACATTGGTGCTGGTAACGATGGACGTTGTCACTGTTTCGCTGTTAACTACAATTTCTTCCGTGTTGCTGGAGGTATGGGTGGTTTGGCATTCGCTGCTTGATCAAAGTTCTTCCGAGTTGCAGGTGAAAAAATAAAATTTATACTAATTAATTTTTTTACTTCTTCAAAGCCAATTTTGGATTGGTTATAATTTTTTCTAATTTATCAAAGAATACATCATAATCACAATCACTTTTCATAAAGTTACATGTTTTACATGAAGATACACAATTATTAAGTATATATCCATTTGAACTATCTTTTCTATCAATACCATTTCCATTAAGAGTATTACAATAATGACAAGGTTTATTTATAATACTTTCAAATTCTTTTTCAGTTAACATAAAAGTTATTTTTCGTTTTTTAGCATCTCTAATATATTTTTTATAATTACCAGATTTTGTGATAGGAAAACTGTTCCAATAAGTCCATTGATACTTTTCTGGATACTTTCTTGATATGATATGTCTTGCTCTTTTAACAAAGTTAGCTAACTTTATCGAACCTTTAATCCTATTACATGTTTCACAACAAGGTACTACATTCCCACTAATAAACCCAAGCTGATGTTTTACAGCATCAATACTGTTCAATTGATTTTTAGTAGGAGGACTTCCACAATAAAAGCAATCTTGAAACAATAATTCTTTAGCAGATTCATAATTAAGATCCCATTCATAATTATTTCTATTTGCATCACGTTCAATGTTATACAACTTTGATGCTGGTTCAGCACCCTTTTTTCTAATATCTTTTCTTCTCCGTTCAGCATCTTGTCTATTATCATAACATTTTCCAATACAATACCAAATTTCTACACCATCTTCTGTAGTAAAGTATTTATCAGTATCACCCTCAAATCCACATTTCTTACATTTAGTAAATCCTTCAACATCATATGCAATAGCTTCTCTCATACGTTTTTCATATCTTTCCTTGTCAACTTGTTTCTTATGATCTTTGTCTCTTGTTGCTTCATATTTTTTATTTCCTTCTATACACTTTTTACATACAACATTATCATTATTAAACTCTGCTACTCTTAATTTCTTCAAACATCTTTTACACTTTCTCATACCATCATTGTTAGTATTGTATTCATCAACTTCTTTAGTTCGTCGATGATTTGCCTTTGTCCATCGTTCACAATCAAAATTGTGTTGACATTCGTTACATCTTCCTGCCATACCATTGCTAAAATCCTTCAATAGTTTTTCTGTTTTACAATCTAAACATTGTCTTTTCCTATTGGCGTTACTTTGTGTCACAGCAACTACACCTCTACAAGAATCACATCTTTCAGCAATACTTTTAGCACCTCTAAACTTTTCTATACGTTTAATCCAGTAGCAAATTGTACACATATGAATATCATTGTATTTCTTATTGAATTCCTTAGCTTGATTTTTACGAACCTTATCATCCTTTTTCACAAATATATCCTTACAGTCTTTACACAATAATTTAGTAAATTCATTAACAGCAATATCACTAATATTAATCCATTTTTTACAATTAGTACAAATTACTTCATAATTTCCTAATTCAATATTATCATCAGCTATTTGATAATTAGCTTCTAATTCAGCCTTTTTCTTTGCTTGTTCAGACTGTTCTACTGGTCCTTTTCCACCAGTTTGACTTCTACTTTTATTAGCACATTCTTCACATAAACCAACATCTTCTTCGCTCTTTATTTTATGAAACTTACTACGTTCCTTTTTGTGGAGACACTTAGAACATTGCTTAATTTTCTTGTTGTGTTTATTAAAGATTACTCTTAGTTCTTTTTTATCTTTTTTGTTCTCATCATGCATACAAATGTTACAAATATTTTGTGTTTTACCTGTGAATTTATCACTAGAACACAATTTTTGGCAATTTGCGCAAATTAGATTATCCATTGATTATAAAAAGTATAATCGCATTAACTTTAAATAATTTTGTTTAAACTCAAAGATCTTCCGAGTTGAAATCAATTTTAATACTACAAATTATTTAATTATATCAACAAATTAATACATATATTAGCTCTCAATTGTAATTTCTTCCGAGTAGCTGACGATCCCTCTCATGTTACCCAAAATAAAGAATCTCTACAATTTGCTGAAACATTTCAGCAAATTTGTTGAAAACAGTTTGTATGAGAGGGATCGGTCATACCCACTTTCAAATAAAAAAATGAAAAACACATTAATTAATTCACCAAACATGAATAACATCATCGGAATAGCAATCGGCATTAGTGGGCTTTACATCATCAAAGAAGATTGGAAAAGATTCAGAAAACAACAAGACCAAAGAGCATGTATGGATTTACAAGAAAAATTAGATAAAATTCAATCAAATAGTTCAGAATTAGTATTTCTAAACAAGAATTGTCCAAATAAATTAATTGAAAAAATGATAATGGATTACACAAATCGTACAAGACACAATGTAGGATTGCAAATCGAGATCGATGATTCTTCAAATTTATGTAAAGTCAAAACCACAATAATTAAAGAAGATGTAATCATACCTAATGTTATTGACAAACATGTAGAAAATGGTAATACATTTTACACAAATTATATTAAACCATAAGATCCAGAACTCAAAAAAGGGTGTTATAACATAATATATAGATTAAGAAAATTATCAAATATAGGCTTCTTTTTAAATTTTTGTAATAACATACACAATACAAATTTTTTAAAACTGGGTGCTTTCTTTATTTGTTTTTCAGCCATTTTGTATGGATTTTTAGTTTTGAAATCCTTGTGAGCTAACCATACATTGTAATTTACATTATTTGTGGGATCTTTAGTATCTTTCTTTGGTTCACTTTTTGGATTAAAATCAGTAACGTATGACTTCCAAATAGTCAGTTCACGGTTAATAAATTTTTGTTCAGCATTCAATAAAAGATCAAACAATTTATTATATTTTTTCTTTAATTCTGTATTTTTTCCAGCACAAAAATCCTTCACAATTAAATCAGAAAAATATCTAATAGAATTAATAGTTGGAGGTTGATATCGTAAAGATTTAATATAATCCTCTGATAATAAAATATTTTCAAGATATAAACATAATTCATCATTACTGAAATGATTTACATTTTCCTTTTTTATTTTTGATGCCAATTTTTCTACAAGTTGTTTATGAGTATATTCTTTGCATTCTTTCTTCAATTTCTTTAGATTAATTAAATTTCGTTTAATAAGATATTCTGCATATTTCTGTAAATCAGTTGCTAATTTATTGTATTTTTCTGGACTAATAGCTAATAAAGTAGCAAGTGTAATACCTAAATTCAATCCAGATCCACTAAAGAAATGCGTATTAAAAGCGGCATCACCAATTAATGCAACAACTTTTTTAGCAGAATTTTTCTTTATATACTCATTAGACTTATGGAATTTTAATGGAAATTTAATAATTTCACCAGTTTGGTATTTCATAATTTTCGGATCAACACCATAAAGTACAAAAGTATCATGGATTAGATTATTAATATCTTCTTTGGAATTTGTTAACATTAGACTGAGCATAATTGTTGAATCTTGTAAAATAAATATTCTCGATCGTGACTGTTGTCGTGGAAATCGTGGTCTAGTAACACGTATATCTTCATCAAGACCACTCACCATAAATTTTTTTGTTAATTTTTTAGAAGGTTTGAAAAATACTATTGCACCAGAGTATTCATTTTCTGGATAAATATTAACAGGGATTGTTTTAAACCATTTCTTTCTTACAGCACTATTACTTCCATCAGCACCAATTAATATATCATACATTATTTTGCTATTGTCAACATTCACTGATTTATTATCAAGTATAATATTCTTTCCAATAACAATTTTTACCTTATTTTTCAAGTATTTCATCATTTCCTTTTCTAATGAATTTAACTTAACAATAATAGGAAATAATTGTTTACTTTCTTTACTTAATGTAAAACAAATAGGTTCAGCAAGGAATTCGCTACTATTACTGTAACAAGCACCACGATTGAATAATTTCTTTATAACTTTTTCAGGAATTCCTAGATTTTGTGAATTACTATCAACAAAAACAATTTGTTCTCTTGTATATGTCTTTCTTTTTTCAACAAGTGTTATATTTTTAAACCCCATAACCCACAATTGATAACTTAGTGACAATCCAGAAGGTCCTGCTCCAATTATAACTATTTTTGATAACTTATTCCACATCCTATTATAATCAATTAAAAAATGCAATATTTTTTCATCATTAAAAGTATATGTTCTTTCGCAAGAAACCGCATATATTTTTCCACAAAGGATACCAGATACATCAACACAAAAAGAAAAGGGTTGATACCAATTACTATTACAAAGACAACAAACTTGTTAAAATACGAAAAGTATATAAATTTAACAAGTATTTCATGTCATTAAAAAAGATAGAAGAATATGATCCTGATATGAACTTAGTAGAATGTATCTACTTTAATACTGGACAGCGCATTAAAGCCCATTTCAAGAATGGAATATATAAAAAAATTATGTATCGCGACAGAGACATATCAGATTTCGTTAATGGTGTATTATTTAACGGTGATGAATTAAAAGGGCATTTATATGGAAACTCATTTGAATACAAATTTCTTGCAGCCAATGTTGTTTCATTACCGGATTCAAAAATAGATTTCAAAGTTGATAGAATATCATTCTTTTGTGATGGATTTAAGGTAGATAAAGTAAAAATAATTAAAATATATGATGAAGATCAAAATGAATATGAAAACATATTTATGAATGATCAATGGTATAATATAGGAGAGGTTTACTTTTCACACACAGGAATCTTTAATATATCAACTAATTACCACATGCAACAAGAACCTCTTTCTGATTAATACAAAATGATAACTATTGATTTAAATATCCATAAAATAGTACAATACGTCCCTTGTCAATTCACTTTCATTGAAAATCAAAATTGAAAAACATAATCCTTTAAATTACAATCAAAAAAAAACGAAATGACTTTAATCAAAACTATTAAACACAGCTTCGATATTAATTATATTAATGAACAAATTATTAAAGGTAAATATATTGATTCTGTTATTTTAGATTACATTATAATGAATTATAATGTTAGTTTTGATTCATTAAACATAGAAAATAAAATTATTACTATAGAAAATAAATATCATTTAATTTTCTATGTTAAATCTGAAAAACATAATTTTACAATAACAATTACAATGAATGATGATAATATATTAATTAATAGTTTTGATATTGAAAAATTTAATCAAAAGATAAATGGATTAGATATTGATCAAGATGATTTACCACCATTATACAATCAAATTAATCAAAGAAACCCATACGATTTAGATAATCTTGTGGGTGTATTAATAATTATTCTGACTTTAATCTAGATTTTAGTGTAATATGTGTATTTATAATTGATATAATTGTAAAAATCTCGATTATTTACTATGTTTATACAACTATAAAAAATACACCACAATTTCAAGTATTATACTTTTAATTTTTATTTTTGTATTTACACAAGAAAAAAATGAAATAATTTGTATTTCACAATAGAACAATGGATACTGTTAATTTAGTTATCACCTTTCTTAATAATTCCGACGAATGGACATTCGACATTGTAGAAAAGTTCATCAATACTCATTTTGATGATGAAAATAAACACAAAATATATAAATACATACTGGAAACCCAAATCTACACAAGAGAAGAACTGAAAAAAATAGTAAAATATATCAATACTGATGTATTGCAAAGATTTATGGTCGAATTAATATATAATTTGAGTGATACTGATGTCTTAAGACAGAATGTTATCAAGATTGAAGTAATTATGTTAGAATTGGCTAATAGAAAAGAACAAAGCTAATTTTTATTTTTTTAAACACTTATTATATACATCCAATTCATGAATATACTTTCAACAAGACTTAATGATATTGCTGATGATGTTAAAGACTTAAAGAAGAATCAAACAGTAATTAATGGTTTAGATTTCAATTTACCAACAATTGAAGGAAATTCTGGAGACATTCTCCAAAGCGATGGTAATGGATATACAGAATGGACAAAAATCTCTACAGTGATGGATGTATCAAGTAAAGGTGATTTAGTTACTTGTGACGGTACATCACTCAAAAAAATTCCCGCAGGTTGTGATGGATATGTATTAACTGCGGATTCCAAAGCAGAAAATGGTGTAGAATGGCAACCACCTAGTGGGAAATCGCAAAAGCTGAAACTTCTTGATACACATTTATACAATTTAGAACTTAATACACTTCCTGTTATTTTAACAAACGCTGATTTTATCAACGGAACTTTGAGAATTACTTCCAGTGGACATTATCAATTAGGCGAAGACATCGTATTTGATCCTAATCCCGATGATGATTATATGCCAACACAACAACAAATTGATGACAATGATTATCCCATTGCACCATTAGGTCCTTATCATCTTGGATTTTTCGCAGCCATAGCGGTGGAAGCCGACAATGTTGTTATTAATCTAAATGGACACTCAATTAAACAATCACCAGCACATCAACTCCAACAACGTTTCTTCGCCTGTATTGAACTTGGTAGTTCTCCATTTGTCCCCACACAAGGTCCCAGTAATTTCGGCAATAC
>Ga0180433_10005965_pt1 | contig 16203 bp, 12 predicted proteins | sample SS_ome_8_FD_132980 | JGI IMG/M metagenome (GOLD analysis project Ga0180433, IMG submission 132980) | Hypersaline lake sediment archaeal communities from the Salton Sea, California, USA - SS_1_D_1 metaG | ecosystem: Environmental > Aquatic > Non-marine Saline and Alkaline > Hypersaline >... | reverse complement strand
GTTAAGGCCTCCTCCATGCCGGGACCCAAATGCAGGCCGGTCATGTCGCTTAATTTGCGCATAAGATTTGCGGCTTGTCTGGGGTCCTCCTCATTCATCTGTTCGGCTTCCCGTGCGAGAAGGCTCATCGCTTTTTCCATTTTGCTTTCGTCCAGATCGGGAAGCGGCATCTCATCATCCTCGCCTCGATTTTGCGGGGTCGCAAAAAGAGACATGCGCCGCTCAAGTTTCGTTTTTCCGCATCTCGGGCACAGGGGTCTCTTTTCCGTATTCACGGTTCTTGAAAAGAAATTGAAAATCATGTTGCATTTCATGCAATAGAATTCATAAATCGGCATGCCTCTCACCTCGCACCCATCAATCATTTGTGCCCGAGATCCCAAGACGCATCTGAAGCCACATTTTTTTCACGCGAATCATTGGGAACAAACTGCCGGCAGGCTAAATGATAGTTTTCATTCGCAAGTGAAATACAAAAGAGATTGATAAGAGTCAATTCCTTTTTGGCGGTCCACAGATTAGGCCTTGTGTTTTTTCAGCAAATTGATATACTTCCGATCCAAGTTTTGAGCACACAGGTGATGGGTATTGCACGATGAAAATAAGGATTGGGGTCCTTTCGGACACACACCTCCATGGCGTGAACAAAGCGATCAGGGATATCTACGATACGTATCTGTCGGACAAAGACCTTATTGTGCATGCAGGAGACGTCGTCTCGAACGAAATAGTCGATTTTTTGAGCAAGAAGAATTTTCAGGGAGTCCACGGAAACATGGATCCCCCTGATGTGAAGCGGCAGCTGCCTGCCAAGAAAGTCATCGAACTGGGTGACTACCGCCTGGGTCTCATTCACGGATGGGGTGCCGCTTCGGGTATTGAGGCTCGGATCCTGACCGAGTTTGAGGCCGTGGATGTTATCGTGTACGGCCACACCCATGTTCCAGTCAATCATGTGGGAGCGGGAGTGCTCTTTTTCAACCCCGGAACGGCAACCGGTTTGAGTTCCTCAGGTCTGCACAGCATCGGAATCTTGGAGTTGGATCACACAATCCAGGGCAAGATCGTCACGTTGGACGGATAGGCAATGAAAGTTCTTTGGGCACCCTGGAGAATGGCGTACATCGCTTCCGATCAGAAAGAAGACACCTGCATTTTTTGCCCGGGCAACGATCGCGGGCAAGATGCGGCCCGGTTGATTCTCGATGTGGGTTCACTGACCCTGGTCATGATGAATCGTTTCCCCTATGTCAATGGTCACCTCCTCGTGGCGCCTGTGAAGCATGCGGCGAATATGGACGCCTTGACGGACAAGGAGATGCTGGACCTTATCTCGGTGGTTCGGAGGTCCGTCGGCATTCTTAAGACCGTTATGCGCGCAGAAGGGTTTAACGTCGGGTTGAACCTCGGCCGTGTTGCCGGTGCCGGCGTGGAATCGCATCTTCACTTTCATATTGTACCCCGCTGGAACGGCGACACGAATTTTATGACTGTTTTCGGAGAGATACGAGTTATTCCCGAGCATATTGTGGAAACCTATCAAAAGCTCCTCCCCCATTTTCGAATGTCTAAACCTGTTTCCGGAGGTAAGGAATGAAACAACTTAAAGCAATCCTGGTGATCCTATTTCTTTTGCTTGTGATTATCGTGGCCGTTCAGAACCATGCAGCGTTGTCTACCACTGTCAAATTTAGAGTAGACCTTGTGTTCTTTGACTATCAGACCGGAGAGATGTCCCTTTATTTTGTCTCGGTGATCACATTTCTTTTGGGTGTTTTCTTCGCCGGGTTGATCGGAATTGCGGAACGTTTCCGCCTCAACAGACAAATCAAGAATTTAGGTCGGGAGATTAAAGAAAAGGACAAGGAACTCAATTCTCTCCGAAATTTTCCTGTAACCGCCGAGGCGGTGAGCTCGGAGCAGAACTCAGAGCAAAATCCGGTTGAGACTCCGCCGCTCTAGGCATGGTTTTTTCCTCTATAAAGCCGCAATTCAAGTTCCGATCGATCGATAAACCGTTGATGGATAGTTACCCGTAAAATACGAGAGACGGGTGTGTTTCCTGATTCCCGCTCCCGCGTCAATGCGATACATTGAAAGTTATGCTTGAACAAGAACAAGGTGAAGATTGAAGGGGAGTTGTCATGTTGCAAACACTTTGGCAATGGTTTCTTGAACCGGCGAATCAAAAACTGCTGTTTGGAATTATTATCTCCCTTGGATTCGGGTTGATTCTTGGCAGGTGGAGGCGCAGTTCCAAGGTCGCGAAGGATGCGTCGGCAGCCGGCAAGGCAGACAGGGCTTTCTTCAAAGGAATCCAATATATGCTTTCCAATGACCGCGACCACGCGATCGAGGAATTCACCAAATCCGTCCAAGTCAACTCGGATACCATTGAAACCTATGTGGCGCTGGGGAACCTGTATCGGTCCAAGGGTGATTTTGACAGGGCCATCCGGATTCGTCAGAATATTATCTTGAGGCCGAATATTGATGAACAAGCAAAGCTGAGGGCTCTCTTTGATCTGGGCTTGGATTACCGCAAAGGCGGGTTCTTGAATCGGGCGCTGAAAACATTTCAGCAGGTGGTCCAAAAAACGCCTTCCGACGTCAAAGCGCTGGAGAACATTGAGCGAATTTGTGAAGAGTTGAAAGACTGGGAACATGCCTATGACGCGCGACAAAAACTGGCGCGGTTGAGCAAAGGAGATCATCATCACATCCTTGCGCATCATCTCGTAGAAATGGGAAAAAGCGCCCAGAAAGAGGGAGAGCTGAACAGCGCCAGATCTCTCTTTAAGAAAGCCATTTCAATGCACGGGGAGTGCGTAGACGCGTATCTTCATATGGGAGACCTTTATTTCGAAAAAAAGGAATATAAAAAGGGAATCGCAACCTGGAAAAAGGCTGTAGAGGTGGCGCCCCGGTTTACATTTCTTGCCTATCGCCGTCTGGAAGGCGCCTATTCCAAAATGAAGAACATCAAACCCATCGGGGATTTCCTGAGAGAATGTACCCGGACAAATGCGGATGCGTTTACGCACATGGCGTTTGCCCGCTATCTGTATAATGAGAGTGACATTGAGGGGGCACTCGAGCAAATTCAAATTGCACTCGAATCAGCCCCCGCACTTTGGGAGGCCAGAAAGCTGAGAGGGGAAATACTTCTGGGGGAGGAGCGACAGAAGGATGCCCTTGCCGACTACAGGGAGTTGATTGAACATCTGAACGTGCCGTCATTGAGGTTTCGCTGTTCGGAATGCGGTTTCACACCCGGCGAGCTCCATTGGCAATGCCCGCAATGCAAGCGGTGGGATTCTATCCGGTTGATAGAAGATTCCGGGGCACCCGCGGCGCCATCCTCGAAGTCTGAGGATATGAGCGCGTAGGCAAGGCATGGGGAATCGCATGCGTGAAATGACACCAATGCTCAAGCAGTATATGAACATCAAGAGTCAATACCCCGACGGTATTTTATTTTATCGTATGGGTGATTTTTATGAAATGTTTTTTGAGGATGCCCGAATTGCATCCCGAATTCTCGGCATTACCCTCACGGCTCGGGGAAGCTATAACGGCGACAGGGTCCCCATGTGCGGTGTGCCCCATCATGCTTCCAAATCCTATATCGCCAAGCTGGTAAATGGTGGGTGGAAGGTAGCCATCTGTGAACAGACCGAGGATCCCCAGTCAAGCAAAGGAATCGTAAAGCGAGAGGTACTCCGGGTGGTCACCCCCGGTTCCATCGTCGATGAGCTGGAAGTCGACGAAAAGAGGAACATTTACATGGCCGCCATATCCGGGGAAAGTGAAAGATACGGCCTGGCGCACATCGATTTATCGACCGGAGAGTTTCGGGTGACGGAAACCCGTTCTTGGAACGAAGCCTTGGATGAATTGGCAAGAATTGATCCTGCTGAAGTGCTGACCCTTGAAGGTGAGCGGTTGTCCGGTGAGAAAGAACTTACGAGTTACCGGATGGAGACATTAAGCGGGGCGGATTTTGATCCAAGCAGGGCGGAGAGCCTTCTAAAGGAGCAATTCAGGGTTGGGTCCTTGGCCGGTTTTGGATGTCAGGACATGCCGCGAGGAATCATTTCGGCCGCTGCGCTTGTTCATTATCTTTGGAACACGCAAAAGCAAAGCCCTGAGCATGTCAAAGAGATCGTGAGTTACCGGCTGGGAAATTTCATGTTTCTGGATGAATCCACCTGCGATCACTTGGAGCTCCTCAAAACCATGCGACGGCAATCCGTGAAAGGATCTCTGTTTGAGGTACTTGATAACACAGTGACCCCCATGGGCGGTCGCCTGCTGAAGAAATGGATCGTTTATCCCCTCATTGACGTTTCCGGTATTCGAGACCGCTTGGCCGGGGTCGCCTGTTTTAAAGACGACCCCCTGCTTCGAGAGGATATCAGGGCGGCACTCAAAGATATCTATGACTTGGAAAGATTGAACGGACGCATCGCGCTCGGAAGGAACAACGCGAGAGATCTTGTGGCTTTGAGACACTCGATCCTTCGACTCCCCCATATTAAAGCGCAATTGTGCAATTCAACAAGCACGCGGTTGGCGGAGATCGGGGGCAGGTTGGACACCCTCTCGGATACGGCCGAACTGATCCACGAGGCCATCCGGGAAGATCCGCCTGTGTCGGTGATGGAGGGGGGGCTTATCAAAGAAGGATACGATGCTGAGTTGGACAAACTGGTCGCGTTGAGCCGGGATGGGAAGAACTGGATGGCGGATTTTGAAGCCTCCGAGCAGGCAAGGACCGGGATATCGAGTCTGAAAGTGGGTTTTAACAGGGTTTTTGGGTATTTCATCGAGGTAACGAAGGCGAACATGCATCTTGTACCTCCGGATTACGTGCGAAAGCAGACCCTGGTCAATGGAGAGCGTTATATCACCGAGTCGCTGAAGGCCATGGAGGCGCAGGTGGTGAGCGCTGAAGAGAAGCGGGTGTTGCTGGAATTTGAAATTTTTGACCGAATCCGCAAGAAGGTGGCGTCAGAAAACCGGCGTATCAAGCAGACGGCCGAACTCATCGCGGAGACCGATGTCATCGCCGCCCTGGCCGAGACTGCGGAAACGCAAAATTTCACCTGCCCGGAAGTGAACAGCAGTGCGGATATTCATATCGCAGATGGTCGACATCCGGTGATCGAGCAAACCGTCAAGGATGAGGAGTTTGTGCCCAACGACATCCACATGGACTCGGGCACGCAGCAGGTTCTTGTCATTACGGGACCCAACATGGCAGGGAAATCAACCGTGCTCAGGCAGACCGCTCTCACCGTTTTAATGGCTCAAATGGGCGGTTTTGTGCCCGCCTCAAAGGCGGTCATCGGTATTGTGGATCGTATCTTCACTCGGGTGGGTGCTTCCGATGATCTTGCAAGGGGCCAGAGCACATTTATGGTGGAGATGAATGAGACCGCCAACATTATGCGGCATGCCACGCCGAGAAGCCTGGTTATTTTGGATGAAATCGGACGGGGCACAAGCACTTATGACGGATTGAGCATTGCTTGGGCGGTGGCGGAGGCGCTACACGATCGGGAGGGAAAAGGCGTACGAACCCTTTTTGCGACGCATTACCATGAGTTGACGGAACTCGTGGTGACCAAGCCTCGAGTGAAAAACTTCAATATAGCGGTCCGGGAGTGGAATGACCGGATCATTTTCTTGAGAAAACTCATCCCCGGCGGAACGAGCCGAAGTTACGGCATTCAAGTGGCGCGCATTGCCGGGTTGCCTGAAAATGTCGTTTCGAGAGCCACAGAGATTTTACACAACCTTGAAGGTGGCGAGCTGAACGGCGAAGGCCGGCCTCGGATCGCCGAGAGGTCACCGGAGAGGGGACGGGATGATATGATGCAATTGAACCTTTTCAGAAACCAAGATCAGAAACTCAGGGATTGGATTTCCCGATTGGATATTTCTCGTATGACGCCGCTGGAGGCGTTGGTTGAACTCAATAAGCTCAAAGAATTAGCGGGCGTTGAGTCGGAATTTAAATCGACAGGTTAAATCAGATTTTGAAACAAGGCCGGGCGATCCTTCGCAAGGATGCCGGCCGATTTACATGATTGCCGCCGGAACCGGAATGTGTTTCGGACGTGTATAGCCTCACATAGAATCCATGCAACACCGAATGAACATCAGGTTCACACGAATTTTTCCCGCTGTTTTTGCTCTGATTGCCTTCGCATGCTTTTGCGGAGAGCCCTCAGCGCTTGCAAAAAAAAGGAGCGAACCCGCTCAAATTCTTAAACAGGCCGACCAATGCCGTCACGCTTTAAATAAGTCTCCAAACAAGATGAAATATCGGCACAATTGGGAGCGTTGTATTCGAGGGTATGAAAGCATTTACAAGAACTATCCCACGAGTGATCAGGCAGGCTGGGCGCTCTATCATTCAGGCAGACTCTTTCGGGCCCTTTACGCCTATTCCGGTCGATCCGAGGACTTGGATCAGGCGCTGCTTTTATTCCGGCGCCTGGCGGATGATTACAAGGACCATCGCCTCGCGGATGATGCCCAATTCCTGATCGGAGACGTCTTCTCTCAGGAAAAGAATGATCCGGCGCATGCTTACGTGGAATACTTGAAAGTGGATATAAAATTTCCCTCCGGTGACATGCGGCCGAAAGCCCGGAAGATGCTGGATGAGTTGGCCGTGACGCTCAGCAAGAAAGAGAATGACGCGGAAACGGGCGGCCCGTTAAGTGAAAAATCCGGTTTGGCCGCGGTCAAAGAGATCCGGCACTGGTCGACACCGAACTACACTCGGGTGGTGGTCGATTTAGACACTTCCATAAAATACAATCACCACCTGCTCAAAGCGGACCCCGAACTCCAAAAGCCCCGTCGGCTCTATTTGGATCTCTTGAACGCGCAGGTCACCTCTGAGCTTGAAAGCGCCGTGCCGATTAAAGACGGTCTCCTTCAGAGAGCCAGGGCGGCTCAATACGAAAAAGACACGGTGCGTGTGGTTCTGGATATTGAAAGCCTCGGCGGGTACAAGATTTTTCATCTGCATGACCCTTTCCGTATCGTGGTGGACGTTCGCAGGAGTGAGAAGGCGCAGGCCCCGGATGCGTCTGAGGTGGCGACCCCTAAACGAGCGGTTGGGCGCGGCGTGAGAAAAGCCGAAGCACCGAAGCCCTCCGTATCCCTTGCCAGGCAGCTCGGTTTGAATGTGAAACGGATTGTGATCGATCCGGGTCATGGCGGAAAAGATCCCGGCTGCAATTCGCAGGGTGGCGTCAAGGAAAAGGACATTGTTCTAAATATCGCCGAAATACTGGCCGCGAGAATTGAAGCGGAGATCGGATGCGAGGTCTTTCTCACCAGAAATAAAGATGTTTTTCTTCCCTTGGAACGTAGAACCGCCATTGCCAATATTAAAAAGGCGGATCTCTTCATTTCACTCCATGTCAACGCTCACAGGAATAAAAACATCTGGGGTTTGGAAACCTATTTCCTGAATATGGCGACGGATGAGCGATCGGTCATGGTGGCAGCCAGAGAAAATGCGACGTCGGAAAAGAACATCAGCGATTTGCAGGCGATTCTAAACGACCTGATGCTGAACACCAAGATCAACGAATCGAGTCGACTGGCCTACGCCGTGCAAAAGGGAATGCTTGCCAAAGTTCAAGGAAAGTACAAGCAGGTTAGAGACCTCGGCGTAAAGCAGGCGCCTTTTTATGTGCTCATCGGCGCAGAAATGCCAGCGATCCTCGTGGAGACCGGGTTTCTGACCAATCGCAGGGACCGAAATCGTTTACGGAGCAAGGCGTATCGGGAGGCACTGGCGGATGGGATCTGTGACGGCCTGAGGACGTATATGGAAAGCATTTATCAGGCATATAAGGGCGGTTGAATATCGCCTTCTATTTCATCCTCAAATAGGCATCAATAAACAAATCAATGTATCCGTTCATGACTCTTTCCACGTCGCCGATCTCCACATTGGTGCGGTGATCCTTCACGAGGGAATACGGATTAAAAACATAGGACCTTATTTGGCTTCCCCAGGCGATTTCTTTTTGGGAATCATGTATTTCTTGTTTTTTCCGGTCAACCTTGCTTTTTTCAAGCTCGTATAGTCTTGCCTTCAGTACCTTCATCGCCACATCTCGATTTCGATGCTGGGATTTTTCATTTTGACATTGGGCGACAATACCGGTGGGAAGATGGGTGATTCTCACCGCCGAGCTGGTTTTGTTCACATGCTGGCCGCCGGGGCCACTGGCTCTAAATGTGTCGATTCGAAGGTCTTTGTCATCAATCCGGACCGTAATATCCGTGTCAACTTCCGGTAGTACAGACACGGAAGCAAAGGACGTGTGTCTTCTTCCCGTGGCATCGAAAGGCGAAATTCTCACCAAACGGTGAATCCCATGCTCCGACTTCAGATAACCGTATGCATACTGACCGATGACACTGAAGGTAATGTTTTTAATGCCTGCCTCGTCACCGGGCAAAAAATCAAGCACCTGGACTTCCATCCCTTTGTTTTCGCTCCACCGGCTCAGCATCCTGAAAAGCATTTCAACCCAGTCTTGAGCCTCTGTTCCGCCCGCCCCGGCGTTTATGGAGACGATTGCGTTTCGACGGTCATCGCGATCCCCTAAGAGGGAGTGAAGTTCAAGGCCTTTAATTTCTTCTTCAAGTCGAGCGATATCCCGCTCCACTTCTTTCAGCGTCGGTTCATCGCCCTCTTCAAAAGCCATTCCCGCGAGGATCTTTCCATCCTCGACCTCTTGGTAAAATCTTTGCCAGAGATCAATGCTTTCTTTCAATGAAGCTCTCTGTTGATTCAGCCGAGAAATTTCCTCCTGATCCTTCTGCCAAAAGCCGGCCTTCGACATGGTTCTCTCAATTTTTTTCAGCTCCTCCTCTTGTGTATCCAAGTCAAAGATGACCTCTTAAGTCTTGAAGCTGCTCCATCATACCGTCTATCCTCTCCATCACATCCTCATGCATTTTTTGCCTCCCATCTTTGACAGTCTCGTAAAAAGTCGGAAATCACATTTTTCCGTCATTCCGGTGTAGACCGGAATCCAGTATTTTCAGTCACCTAATGAGGGCCTGGACCCCGTTTTTCAACGGGGTAACGACTGTTTACGAGACCATTATCGTTGTTCATGCTGAAGCGCCTGCTTTCACTCAGGTTAAGCGGTTCAGCGTTTGGGGTTCAGGGTTAAACCAATCGAACCGACTTCGACGCTTTTTTTCCCCGGATTTCAAACCGGGAGGTGGATGCGCGTGAAAAAGCTTCCCGTCGGTCAACCACACCGGCTCATAGTAATCTTTGAGGAAAATATTTCAAGTCAAGAAGTACACGGTTCACTTCCATTTACACACCCGGAGGTCCTCAAAATGCTCGGATCCGCCGGTGGGACAGGGAAAACACAATGCCGATAAGGGCGAGCATGGAAGAAATAAAGGCGAATATGTCTCCAAAACGGGCATAGAATGTCGTTGGGGGTGTGACCAACCTGACGGAGCCCATCAGAACCGCTTCGTCGAAGAGGCCGCTCCGGGCGATGATCCTCCCTTGAGGTTCGATATATGCGCTGATACCGGTGTTTGCCGCACGTATCATCGGCATTCTATTTTCAACGGCCCGAAATGCCGCCATACACAGATGCTGATAGGGTGCGCTCGTCATGCCGAACCACGCATCGTTGGTGAGGTTTACCAGAACATTTGCACCCTCCCGGGCATGGGCGCGGGCGAGCTCGGGAAAAATCACTTCGTAGCATATGAGGACACCCATAGAGATATTCCCATACCTGAGCGGCGCGATCCTGTCACCGGCCTCAAAATCTCCCGCCGCCGGAACCAGGCGATTGACAAAAGAAAGGATTTTCTTGAGAGGCACATATTCGCCAAAGGGCAAAAGGTGCACTTTGTCATAGTAATGTGCGGCGTGCCCGTCGGGCCTAACCAGATAGGCACGGTTGTAATATCGCGTGCGTGTCGCATGTTTTTTATATGCCGGACTGCCGAAGAGCAGGAGTGCTCCCGATTCTTTTGAAAGGGTAAGGACTCTGGGCGCGTATTCTTTGCTATCCTGAAAGAAAAACGGTACGGATGTTTCAGGCCAAACGATAAGGTCGGGTTTATCAGGATAGGTCGCCCGGGTGAGTCTTTCGTAAACCGATAGGGTCTTTGATTGGTGCGTGGGATCCCATTTGACCGACTGATCAATATTGCCTTGAATAACCGCGATTCGAACAGGGTGGGGAGCAGGGTTTGTTTTTTTCGTTTCGTTGAGCCGATGCTGACCATATGCGAAGGTGCCCACGGCCAGCAGCCCGGCAAAAAGGAATTCCCACTTCGGGAAACCGCGGCGCGTTCGATGAAGACCGGAAAGGAGGCGATAGATGAGGACGTTTACGACAACGATCAGAAAGGAAATCCCGTACACACCGCTTAAATCCGCTATTTGGATCACGTGCAGGTGTTCGAACTGGGAATAGCCAAGAAGACACCATGGGAAACCGGTTAAGAGATGCGCCCGAATGTACTCCAGTCCAACCCAGGCACTCGCCACATAGAGGATGAAAAAGCGGGAATGTTGGAAGCGATGGGTGAGAATCGAGAAAAAAGCAGGATAGAGGCCCAAATAAAGACACAAAAGAAACAGCGTGCCGGCACTCAAAACAGCGTTTAAATTGCCGTAGTGCCCAATTGCGACCACGATCCAGTACATCAGGGTCAGGTAGTGGACGGTGCCGGTCATAAGGCCTAATCGAAACGCTTGAAATGGTGAGACGTCCTCGTTGCTTTTAAGAAGCGGCACCAGTGCAAACCATGCCGCCCAAGACAGTTTCCCGGGCGGAAAGGACGCGGTCAGCAGGACGCCGGAAAGAAGGGCCAGGAGGATTTTGCGGTGCCACAAAATCCTCCCTGCTTCCTCTGTGTTGAAATCGCTGCGTTCAAGCCGTCTAAGCATACACTGTGTCGGCGATGGGTTATGGTTGAGGATCTTGATTTTCTCCGGCGGGATTGGGCAGGGCCTTATGGGTGATGAGAACCTTGTGGATTTTTCGGGGATCCGCCTTTTGAACGGTCATTTCCAGATCCTCGAAGCAGGTTTTTTCTTTGGTGTCCGGAATCCTCCCCAACAGGTGGATGATAAAACCGCCTACGGATTCGAACTCTCCCTTTGGGAGTTGAACGTTGAGATGTTCTTCCAGCTTCTCGATCTCCAAACGCGCGTCGACGAGCAGGGTTTCATTATCGATGACGGTTAAAAGGGGTTCTTCACTGTCGTGCTCATCCATGATCTCCCCGACGATTTCCTCGATGATATCTTCAATGGTGATAATGCCGGCCGTGCCTCCGTATTCATCGGTCACAATCGCCAGATGGGCCTTATCGCGCTTCATGTCTCTCAGCAATTCACTGATTTTTCGGTTTTCAGGCACATAATAAGGCGTTCTGAGAATGTCTCTCGGGATCTTAAAGTCCGGATCTTTTCCCCACAACTTCAGGAGATCCTTCGCGTGAAGCACGCCCACAATCTCATCGATGTTATCGTTATGGATCGGAATTCTGGTATGCCCGCATTCGGTAACCAGTTTTATGATTTCTCCCAGTGTGGACTCGATCGGGGTGGAGGAGATCTCTGTCCGGGGAATCATGATGGAATGGGCCTTCGTCTCCTTCAGATCGAGCACGCCGGACACCATGTGAGACTCTTCGTTGGTGATGATACCCTTGGCCTGCCCTTCGTCCATCAGATCATGGATTTCGTCAGCCAGATCGTTGCTGTTGCCGAGATGGGTCCTTTTTTTGATGAGAGATTTGATAAGAGCGATAAAGCCTTGCTCGGAATCATCTTCCAAGAATGATTTAACTCCTGCCTGACCTGCGATGTTTGGGTACACGTAATTGCAAGGTAACGCTGAAACCCTTGCGACTTTACTTTTTAATTCTATTTATGTGCGCATCCAATGTCAAGGACTTTGAAACCCGCAGGATCCCAAATTTTAAATACTGCTTGACTCCGCCAAATGCGTATATTATAAGTCCTCACAGTAGGGAACGGCAAGCGGGCATAGCTCAGTCGGTAGAGTACAAGCTTCCCAAGCTTGGTGTCGCGGGTTCGATCCCCGTTGCCCGCTCCATGTGTTGCATGGCGTTTCGGTGTGACCCGGCACCCTTTTTGAGGTTGTCAACCGCGTGATGAAAATGGTTGGCTGACTTTGGATTGCGGACACGGCGTTGGCTTTTTCATATCCGTTTTGATTAAGGATTATATGTAAAAAGGCGCTCAAAACCTTAGTCTGCAGTCATTTCAAGCGGGCCTCACAGCCCGCTTTTTTATTCATTGGACGGATTCGGCCAAAGCCGCTATATACAATTTTTGAAAGCGCTTTGGTTCCGTTTGTTTTTGTTGTATACGGGGTTGCAGAAATCGAGTCCTGCGTATGTCAAAACCGACTGAAAGCGTCAAGCGGGAAGTGAGCCGCTTGATTGAGCCTATCCTTGCCGACATGGGCTTTGAGCTTGTTCATGTCGAATATCTCTCGGAGCATGGTCGATGGGTCCTCCGGATTTACGTGGACGAGGAAGGGGGAATCACCTTGGAGGACTGTGCACGGGTGAGCCGTGAAATCGGAAATGTGATTGATGTGAAGGAAATCGTCCCGCATGAATATGTGCTGGAAGTTTCCTCTCCCGGGCTTAACAGGCCGTTGGTCAGGGAAAAGGATTTTAATCAAGCGGTGGGAAAGAAGGTGAAGCTGCAAATGATTAACGCGGTGGATGAGCGCCGAAATTTTACCGGATACTTGAAGGCCTTCAAGGATGGAACGCTTCATATCCAATTGAGTGATAAACTGGTCTTGCTGCCGAGGCGCGATGTGAAAAAGGCCAATCTGGTCTACGAGTTTGAGAATTGACCGATTTTAAAGCGGAAATCGATACGAGAAATTTAATTATTTCCGGAGTAACGTAAAATGGTTTCAGATCTGACGAGGATGATTGAGCAGGTGAGTCGTGAAAAAGCCGTCGAGCGAGACGTGCTGATCAGAGCCCTTGAGGAAGCGGTACGCGCAGCGGCCCGAAAAAAATACGGTCCGGATTATGATCTGGAAGTCAGCTACAGTGACGAACTGGGTGAAATTGAGGTCTTTGAGTTTAAGGAAGTGGTCGAAAATGTGACCAACGAACATGTCCAGATATCCTTGGAGGAAGCTCACAAGATGGATCCCGAATCCGAATACGGGGACAGCCTTGGAATTAAAATGGATACGGATGCGTTTGGACGAATTGCGGCTCAGTCGGCAAAACAAGTTATCATGCAACGGTTGAAGGAGGCGGAAAGAGACATCGTTTACGATGATTTCAAAGATCGGCGAGGAGAGATCATTAACGGGATCGTGCAGCGATTTGACAGAGGTTCCATCATTGTGAACCTAGGTCGAACGGAGGCGGAGCTTCCACCCAAGGAACAGGTCCCCAAAGAATCCTACAAACAAGGTGATCGGATCCGGGCTTACATTTTGGAAGTCAAGCAGTTCAGTCGCGGACCCCAGATCATCCTGTCACGAACGCATCCCAATTTTGTATCCGTTCTATTCGAAAATGAGGTTCCCGAAATCTCCGAGGGTATTGTTCAGATCATGCAAGTTGCCAGGGAACCGGGCGCCAGGACCAAGATCGCCGTGGCATCAAAGGACTTCGATGTCGATCCGGTCGGCGCATGCGTCGGCATGAAAGGAAGAAGGGTTCAGGCCGTGGTTCAGGAATTGCGCGGTGAAAAGATAGATATTGTTACCTGGGATCCCGATGCGGCCAAATTCATATGCAACGCACTCGCACCGGCCGAGATAATCAGAGTCGTCGTTGATGAGGCCAACCGATCCATGGAGGTGGTCGTTCCGGATGATCAGCTGTCTCTGGCCATCGGCAAGCGGGGTCAGAATGTTCGCCTGGCTTCCAAAGTGACGGGATGGAAACTGGATGTAACCAGTGAAACCCAATACAACCGGGATCTAAAGGACGGCTATAAATCACTCCTCGAGTTGCCGGGAGTGGGGGACAAACGGGCCGCAGATCTCTATCAGGAGGGATTCAGGTCTGCGCGTGATATCGCGAACGCCACAGTTGCGGACTTGGTTGCCTTGGACGGTGTCAGCGACAAGCGGGCGGCTAAACTCATCGAAGATGCCATTCAGTACACCCGTGAGGAAGAGGTAACCGAGGAAACGGCAACCGAGGAATCGACGGAGAGCGGCGCAGACGGTGTTGAGGCCGTAAATGATCCTGTGAATGAGACGATGCCGGATGCCGAGACGTAAGGGTCACATACCCGTTAGAACGTGTGTTTCTTGCGGGGAGAAGCGAAGCAAAATGGATTTGATCCGGCTGGCTTTGGACGTCAAGGGTGAGGTGGTTCGAGATGACGCCGCCGGAGTTCCGGGCAGGGGGGCCTATGTCTGCCCGGTAAAGGACTGCTGGGAGAATTTGGATAAAGGCGGGCGTCTCAGCAGGGCGTTCCGGAGGCGTGGACCGCTGCGGTTGCGTTTCGATCCAAATGCCTGCGATGTTTCAGATAATACCATCCACTGAATAGCCGAATGGGATTTGGTTGGTTTTTGGGGGAGTAAATGGCGAAAGTCAGGGTCTATGAATTGGCCAGGGAACTGAATATGGATAGTAAGGAGCTTGTTGAAAAGCTCAATGGCGGGGGAATGACTGTTAAGAATTACATGAGCACTCTGGATGAGACGGCCGTGGTAAGGGCAAAAGAAATTGCAGCCGGTGTCATATCTGAAGTGATCGAAGAACAACGCATTAAACCAACCGTTATTCGGCGGAGAAAAAAGATCCAAAGAGTTGAACCGTCGGTTCCCACCGCAGAGACTGAAGAAAAGGCCGGGGTCGCAGCGCCCGAGACGCCCTTGGAAGTCGGTGAGGCCCTGGAGACGGAAATCGGTGCTGAAGCGATTTCAAAGGAGGGCGAGGGAGAATTCGTCGCGGAGGCGGCGCTCCTTGGTGAGGCCCCTTCCGAAGCAACCGCGGAAGAAAAACCGACGGCGGAAACGATGGAGACTGAAGCCCCCTCGGAAAAGGCGGCAAAGCCTTCGGAAGAAGCCAAAGTCAAACTGAAACGGGTAAAAAAGAAGCGGGTTGATCAAGCTGCAAAAATAATAAAACGTGCCGAAGAGGGACCTTTGATGGATATCTTGGCCAAGCAGGCTGAGAAAACACCCTCGAAGCCGACTGCCCAAGAAGGGGTGCCCTTAAAACCTGCCGAGATCCTTCGGGGATTACCCAAAGTTGAGGATTCGGAAACGGTTGGTAAGAAAAGGAAAGACAAAAAGAAGGCCCCAAAAGTGCTGCTTGAAAAAGGTCCCGCCCGTCGACGGAAGAAGGAAATTTACGAAAAGGCGGATCTGTATGAGGGCCGCGCTCCGCGTCGTAAAGAAAGGGTATTGGGCAAAAAAGCAAAGGAAGGCGTCAAGAAAGGGAAACGAACTGAAATTACGGTCCCAAAGGCCATCAAGCGAAGAATTAAAGTCCAGGAATTCGTCACGGTCGCCGAATTAGCAAGGGCCCTGGGAACCAAAGCAGTCGAGTTGATCAAGCGGCTCATCGCCTCCGGTGTTCCTGCGACCATCAATCAATCCGTAGATTTCGAGACGGCGTCTTTCGTGGCAGATGAATTTGGCTACGAACTGGAATTGGATACCTTCGAGGAGGCGCGACTCATTGAGGCTGCGGAGGACCGGCCGGAGGATCTGGCGCAAAGACCCCCGGTGGTGACCATCATGGGGCACGTGGATCACGGAAAAACCTCTTTGCTCGATTACATCAGAAAATCCAACATTATCGGGGGCGAATCGGGCGGAATAACGCAGCATATCGGCGCTTATTATGTGAAGCAAGCGGGGGGAGATATCGTTTTTCTGGATACTCCCGGGCACGAAGCATTCACCGCAATGCGGGCCCGGGGCGCCAAAGTCACCGACCTCATTGTGTTGGTTGTGGCGGCGGATGACGGTGTGATGCCGCAGACGAAGGAAGCGATTAATCATGCGCGGGCAGCCAACATCCCCATTGTGGTTGCCGTGAACAAGATCGACAAACCCGAAGCCGATCCGGAAAAGGTGAAAAGGGAATTGGCTGAGCTGGAGCTGGCTCCTGAGGACTGGGGGGGTGACACCT
>Ga0180433_10005964_pt1 | contig 16206 bp, 13 predicted proteins | sample SS_ome_8_FD_132980 | JGI IMG/M metagenome (GOLD analysis project Ga0180433, IMG submission 132980) | Hypersaline lake sediment archaeal communities from the Salton Sea, California, USA - SS_1_D_1 metaG | ecosystem: Environmental > Aquatic > Non-marine Saline and Alkaline > Hypersaline >... | reverse complement strand
TTATGACTGCTTCCGGGCTGTTAGTCTCTCTTACGCGAGAAAGCGCAGCAGGATATGACCAATTATTCTTAATGGTATTCTCTACCTCCATTTGGTAAAGCTGAATAGATGTACCACCCGCTAAGGAGCCCCCTTTGCCTGATAAACCCTTCCCTCCATTATCTAACTGTCCGCTACCCTCTTCAGAACTTCCGACCTTAGACTCAGCGCCTTCTTCCTTTTCTTTTTCAACCCTCTTTTCTATTTTATTTAGTGCCTCTTTAACCTGTTTCTGCTCTTCTTCCTGTGCGGCACTCTTTTCTATTTTTTCAATAGCCTTATCGATAAGCTCTGAGGCTGATTTCGACTCCTTTACCGGTGGAGTTATAGGCTTAGGTGAAATCCTTTTTGCCAGAATGTGAACGGGTTTTTCTTTCCCCGTGGTAATTCTCTTGGCCTTTACTGTTGTCTTTTTGACAGTTTTATCCAGCTTATGAGAACCTTTTTTCGCTGCATGATCAGTTGACAGACCTTTCCCTTCCGTCTTTTTCCCAGGCTTTGATGGGGGCCCAACCAAATCGACATGATAGGTCCTATCCTCTATAGCCGGTAAGCGAACCCCTGTATATGGTCCGAAAAGCACTGTCGAAAAAACTAATAAATGCAAAAGAAGAGAAAGGATCATCATCTTCCCGCTCTTCTCTTCTTGAAATAATGACTTAAAAATAGACCATTTATTTATCATTTACGCAAGGGCTCAGTTATCATTCCCACTCTCGTAATTCCCGCTGCCTTAACATGGGACATAACCTTGATTACAAACCCATAGGGAACATCTTTATCTGACTCTAACAATATTTCCTTTTCTTTTCTATTACTGAAAATTTTTTCTAACTTTTCATTGAGGTTAGAAATTTCAATCTTGAAATTTTCAATGTATATTTGTCTTTCTTTTGTTATGGATAATACCAATGGCTCATCTTTTGATTTAATACTCTTGCTTTCTGTTTCGGGGAGATTTACCTTTACTCCCTGTCTCATCATCGGTGCTGTGGCCATAAATATGATAAGCAAGACAAGCATTACGTCAACAAGGGGGGTGACATTAATATCCGACATGAGCTGTCGTTTTTTCTCTTCAGGTTCCATCTTATTCGCCCTTTACTTTATCAGCTTGCGCCTCCCTAACCAACCCCCTTCCAAGCAATCCCGTAAAATCAGAGATAAATGTTCTCATTTCTGTATCAAAAAATCTAATCCTGCCCGTAAAATAATTAAAGGCTATTACAGCAGGTATAGCGGCAGCTAAGCCAGCCGCAGTAGCGATGAGGGCCTCTGCTATGCCGGGGGCCACAACAGCCAGGCTCGCAGATCCCTTAAGGCCAATGGACCTGAACGAGGTCATGATGCCCCATACCGTACCATAAAGCCCTATAAAAGGAGCTGTATTGCCGGTAGTAGCAAGAAAGGTGAGCCCCCTTTCAAGACGAGAATTTTGATTAGATAGAACTGATCTCACTGCCCTTTGCATATTATCTATAATAGACTGTTGTAAAAGTATGACATTATTTTCAGTAGGGTTACCTTGCGCTGTCTTCGAGCGATTAAATTCTGCATATCCAGCCCTCAGAATCTTTGCCAAAGGACTAAATTTGAATACTCTTGCCTCGATATAAACCTTGCTTAGCTCCCTTCTGGAGGAAAAAAGCTCTAAAAATATTCTATTTTCCTCACTACATTTTTTCAGAAGCCTTAGTTTCATAAAGATTATTGTCCACGATACAAGTGAAAAAAAGAAAAGAAGCAGTAGCACGAATTTAACCATGGGCCCAGAATGAATTATCATTTGGACTATATCATTCATAAAAGGGTCATAACCGAGAAATTGAAGGGAATATTCCATTAATACACTTTACCTTTATACATTGAATTATTATAATTAATTTGCTAATCGGGCTATCAAGGCTGAACTCTAAAGCATCTCAGCCATATTGAGAACTGTGCTCCCTGAAATCCGCCTATTAAATATCCGTATAATACTCAAATTTAACCATCAAAGTCAATTTAAATGGAGAAATCACTAAATAAGGTTTGAATAATGTCAGCCATACTGCCCTAACAATTTTTATAACAATTGAAGAACAATTTTAAAGTCAACTACAATCGGCTAAAGCCGATAGCCTGAGGGTCAAAGGCACAGAGGCACAGAGTTTTTGAGGCGCATTATTTCTTCTTTGTGCCTTTGCACCTTTGTGCCCCTGGCCCAGACCTGGCCTTGCGACAAATAAGTTTATAACACCGCTTAGTGGAGTAATAAATATTTGGCTAAATTGCACATAAGTCGCGCCAGGGCAGGCTTAACCAGTAAAAATTATTAAACTAAAGTCTTCGCCTGTCGTAGCAAAGCGAAGATCCCACTTTGCGGGAAAAGGCGAGGGTTTTTCTCCCATTCCCCGAAGGAGACAATAAATGCTGTAAATAAAGGCACTGCCCGCTTTTTTTATTTTAATATTTAAACTTTTTATGGTAAAAAATAGTCTACTTATAGATATATCCCAAACAATTTCAAAACTATTATGAGTTCTGATTATAAAAATTACAGCAAGACAAAAAGCTTATCCTATTCAGAAAAAAGGACTTCAAGGTGTCTTTCTTGCGGAAAAGAGAACATTAAACCTGGAAGGCGATATTGTTCAACGCAATGTAGACGGGAATTAGTTTGGGTCCTTTCCCTATCCAAGGGATTATTGCAAACCCTCAATGTCAGATACGCAACCTTTTCATTTACAGAAAATTACGTTTCCTTAGATGTCATGCCTGCCTGGTCAAACACGATTTCACGTTTTTCATACAAAAGAAAACCAGGGTATGCCCCTGCCCATGCGCTCAAAGATTTGATCCTTGATGCTGGAGCAGACTGGCACAACAAAAGAAATAACAAAATCTCTCCAAGCCTATCATCCCAACTAATCCTTAGGGCAAGGATCGAAAAAAGAATTAACCCCGGTTCAGTAAAGGCAGATATAAACATAACACCTAAGTTATCTGCTGACCAGAAAAAAAGCCTCAAAAGCCTTAACATAAATATGGAGAATTTCGTTGCAGGAAATCACGAGACGGAGATAAAAAAGGGTTTCCGGGAGATGGCAAAACTATATCATCCTGACAAAGGCGGCGATGGTGAGAGATTTAAGCAAATAAGTAATGCTCATGAAACCTTGATGCAATGGGCAAAAAATCCCAAATTTCGTTCTAACAGGGCACTACCTGGTTGTTGGTCTTATGATAGCTATAAAAAAAGGTGGTCTCCACCTTTACAAAAAAATCTTTCCGCATAGGCTTTTCCCTGAAGATTAAATAATAAAACCTTTCCCTTATAGCATGTCTCGTCTTTGCCCTGTAGAGGCCAGAACACTGCCCCATAATCTTCCATATGGATCGATAAGCTTTTTTCGAGAAATAGCCAGGGGTATAGGCACATGCGTATGCTGCCCATTCCAGTAACCAACTACCATATCTGTTCGACCCGAGATACCAGCATGGACAGCATTCTGCCCGAGAAGGAGGCAAAACACTGAATCATGGGGATTGGCCGGTAAACTTCGTATCATATAGCTTGGATCAATATATTTTAAGTTAACCTCGATACCTAATCTTTTAAAATGGTCTGCAATCTTATCTTTTAACAATAAGCCGATATCCTTAAGCTTGATATTTCCAGATGAGTCTCGCTTTTTACTGCTTTCTATAAGATTCTGTCCTGCTCCTTCAGCAACAACTATAACTGCGTGGTATCTCCTTTCCAGCCTTTCCTTGAGGGAAGATAACAATGCTTCAAGGCTAAAAGGGCTTTCAGGAACAAGGCAGAAATTAACATCACTATTTGCCAGTGTTGCATTTGCTGCTATAAATCCGGATTCCCTACCCATAAGTTTTACTAATCCTACGCCGTTTCTATAGCCTGTAGCCTCTGCATGCGCAGAGGATATGGCAATTCTGGATTCTCCAACTGCTGTTTCAAAACCAAAGGACTTACTGATAAAGGAAATATCATTATCTATTGTCTTTGGTATGCCAATAACCGCAATTTTTAGTTTTCGCCGCTCTATTTCCCTATAGATTTCATGGGCCCCCCTTAATGTACCATCCCCACCCAAGGCAAAGAGAATTCCAACATTCATCCGTTCAAGGGTATCAACCATGTCGGATATATCCTGTGGCCCCCTGGAAGAACCTAATATTGTCCCGCCCATTTTATGTATATTTGCTACATTATCCAAATTTAGCTCAATTGGTGTGTGACGGTATTTTGAGGAAAGTCCTTCATAACCATAACGAAAACCAAAAATTGCTTGTACTCCATAGTGATAAAAAAGACTTAAAACGATTGCTCTGATTACGTCATTTAAACCGGGGCATAAACCCCCGCACGTTACTATGCCGCACTTAAGCTTAGAAGGGTCAAAGTAAATTTTTTCTCTTGATCCGGCCATCTCAAAGGATTTCGGTATTTGACCACTTTTCAGGCAAGGCTCTATCTTTTCCGCACACGTGTGGTATAAGACACGGGAGTCATTTTTTGTAAACTGAACCCCTACCATAGGCGAAAGAATACGGGCTTGTCCAAGACTTTTTATGGTAAAATCTAACTTTTCATCTAACATTTAAGTATACCAGGCTAAATAGATAAAATATGTTATTAACAATATGAAATTATACCGCTGGATTAACAATTCTGCCCATAAACAGAATAGCCCCTGTCTTTATATCTCTGATCAAAAATATAAACGGACGATTAATGGTAACTTCCACAGGCATTGAAGGCGCAGAAGTCAACGATATGATAGCGGCGGTTGCTGCTGCAGCCTCAGTTCCGGCTTCATCTACGGATACAAATGCCTTGTGGAGAACATCGCTTATAAAAAGATCGAGTTTTCCATCCATACCTGAAAAATCCGCGGAACCGGAAAATGCATTGGGCATGCCCATCCGGGATAGCATTTCCTTAAGGCTTATTGAATCTGATTTGTGGCTAAATTTAGGCATTGAAAGTCTTATATTCTTCATGGAAAGACTGTTTATAATAGAGGTGAGCTTTGCCGGTGTTAGTGAATCTTCAAATTCAAAAAAATAGTCATTGGAGGGAAGGAGGATTACCATTGATATTTCATTTCCATCATATAAGAGGTCTACAGCTTGAAAATTGTCACCCTCCGCATAATTGAAATTTCCAGTCTGTAACATCATGGGGGCAGTTATTTGGCTATTATCGGCTAAATAGAATATGCCGTCTTTTGTCATTTCCTCATCGAACGGCACGCTCCATGCTGCATTAAAGTATATTGCATTTATCAGCACAAGGCGAGTTAACGACGTTATTGCGCCTGGGGTGATAAGGTTTTCAATCTTACCCTCAGTCTCATTACTAACCCAATTGTTAATAGTCACGCGGGAATCATCTGGATAATTATAAAAATCAACCAATCTCATTCCCGCTCCATAGTTTTCCGCCAGCAAATCTAAAAAGCTTGCCAAAAAGGAGTAATCTTTTTGTCCCCAAATGGAGTTTGCTATATTTAACCTGAATCCATTTCCATCTTGTCCTTCAGAGCCTTCACCACGGCTTGATAGTTCAAGGTCAAGACTATTGAAGGCCCTATGCAGGAAATCATTGGGAAGGGTAAAATTTAGGGTGCCTGCCATCTGCTGTTCGGTATCATTTCTAGCTCCAGCGTAAGCCATTGCAAGGGCAAGGGAGATACTATGAGGGGAATAAAAAAGATTACCTGCCTCCTTCTCAATCAATGTATGATACAGATCAAATGCAAATTCCGTATTTCCTTCTACAAGCTCTGCTAAATAAGCTGAATCTATAGTGGGCGATAAATCCCTGGATTTATTTGATTTAGCAATATCAAAATCCCCGCTATTGTCGATTCCGAGGGCCATTTGTAGTATCAGCAGGGCATCGCCCACTGTTATCTGCCCATCCGGATTCGGCTCACCGTCATTATCTAAGGGTGCAACATCTCCATGGAATAACTCATCGGCTCTTGGGTGACCTGGCTCAAGATTTAATGCAAAGCGTAAGGCAATTAGGGCATCACCTACATCTACAACACCATCCTGCGTAAGGTCACCGTCTGCCTTGCCTGATACATGTATTATAACGGTGTCCGAGCTGGTCAACCCATTCTTGTCGCTCACCTTTAATTCAAAGGCAAGTACTTCACTTGGGGGAATATTGTAGGGAACGGTAAATGTAGCCTGTGCGTCTGTATCGTTATTTAGTGTTACAAGTATGCCCGATGTCTGAGTCCATTTATAGGATGCAATACCATCATCTGGATCACTTGAGTTGGACCCATCAAGGGCAACGAGGCTGCCCCTATCTACTGTCTGATCAGGGCCTGCATTGGCTGTGGGTGAAGCATTTTCCCATGTAATTGTTATAACGCAAAGGTCAGTGTTTGTTGCCCCATACGTGTCAGTTACAGCCAATTCAAAAATCAATGGATTAGTGTCCGGATAAATTTTTGGGGCTGTAAATGTCGCCTTTGCTGACGTATCGTTATTTATTGTTACACCTGCGCCTGATGTCTGAGTCCATTGATATGATGCAATACCATCATCTGGATCATTGGAATTAGATCCATCGAGTGTCACCAAGGTGCCCTCATCTACTGTTTGATCAGCACCTGCATCGGCTGTGGGCTCTTCATCCAACATTTGCATGTCCTTAAAAAGATCAAACGCGATAGGGTTTAAATAATCTTGAAAGTCTTCGTCCTGCCATTGCCAAAGAGGCCCACTCGGGATCTCTGGCCCCCAATTACCTGGCCCTATGCTAGTTGTATAATCAGGATCATAAAAGTTAGTCCAGGCGCTGCCTGAACCCGCAAGAAAAAATTGACTAATACAAACTATTGCTAACGTTAAAAGGAAGATAAATAACCTTCTCATTTTTCCCTCCTCACAATACAAATATTTCAATCAAAAAAATAGTAACGATAAAATGCCATGAAAAGCAATAAAGAAACTAGCAAAAATTATATTCTAAGAATACCATAGTAATTTTTCTTTTCAAGCCTAAATAATTAGTAACCCTATTGTAACAGTCAGGATAACACTTCATTGATCAAAATAAAGTGTTTTCACGTATAAACCTAATACCCAGCCTCATTGAGTGGACAAGATATTTTGCAAATAGTTTACTACATATTTCAATACTATAAAAAATATGCTATAAGAAACTAATTGATTTACCCTTAACAAATAATTCTCCGATCGATTATATCTTTTTAATCAGTTTTATTTGAAAAAATCAAATTCCTATTTCATGATTATTTTTTACACCTGTAATCAGCTGGGCCGCATTCGGAAAACATGTTTTGCGGCGCAGATCAATAAAGCCTGCCTTATATAGCAAATCAAAAAGTTTGTGCGTAGGGGGAAGGTACGCAACGGATTGTGGAAGGTATGAATATGCCTTTTTGTCTGATAACAAAGCCCCAATAAATGGAACTACGTTTTCAAAATAGAATGAATGACTTAACTTTAAAAGTTTATTTTTAGGTGCATACACCTCCAAAAACATTAACCGTCCCCCAGAGGATAGAACCCTGGCCATCTCCTTAAAGGCCTTGTCTAAGTCAGTGAAATTTCTCAGGGCAAATCCGCAGGTAACTATATCAACAGATGCATCTTTAATGGGCAAGAGGCATGCGTCAGCCTTGACAAAACCCGCATTTATCACGCGTGATTTAGCAATTTGCAGCATCTTGGACGAAAAATCCACGCCTATAGGAGTTGCCCCCATTGACAGAGCAATCTCAACAAGGTCACCTGTCCCGCATGCAATATCTAAAAGGACATCCTTTGTGCCTGCATTTACTGCTTTAAGGCCCTTTTTTCTCCAATGCTGGTCAAATCCAAATGTAATCAGCCTATTCATAAAATCGTACCGCCATGCTATACGATCAAACATTTGCCTTACATATAAATGCTTTTTTTCCCTTTTTGGTAGATTCTTCAATGGTATTAAATTCCACGTATTAAAATAGAAATACTTGTATGCCTAATAACGCAAGCATTAGGACATAAAAATTCCCGTAAGCAAACCCAGCAATTGTTTGATGTAAAAGAAAATTTACCTTGATTTACACATATTAAAATTATAAGACCAAAATCACTTCGACATTAGGCGTGCTAAGAAATAACGTCTATTATAAAGAGAGAAGGGTAAATAATAACATTCATTTACTGATGTTATGCTATAATGTCTTATATTCAATTTAGATACTCTTTGCTATAATTAATTTTTTATTATTATCCTTTGATAGTAATATCATTGGGCCAGGTTGACAAACGCTTATATGAACTTAAAATTAAGCAATGGTATTTTTTAATACATACCTTATTAGAGTATAATAGTATAAACCACATACTACGATATGCATTAAAATATCGATAAAAATGCCTCTTAAAAAAATGTACTATATTTTTGAATCATAATTTCTGGAGAAAACAATGCTTGAGTTAAGAGATGTAAGTTTTGCGGTTTCAGATATCGCATCTGATGGCGTTGATGAAAAGAAGACAATTGTTGATGGGATTAGCTATATATTTGAAACAGGTAAATTCTATACGATAACCGGACCTAACGGCAGCGGAAAAACTACCCTTGCAAAAATTATTATGGGTATAAACCAGGTAACATCCGGCAGTATTATATTTGAAGGGAAAGATATAACTAACACGGGTATTACAGATCGAGCCAGATACGGAATTGCCTATGGTTTTCAACACCCCGCGAGATTTAAAGGGATTACATTTAGGGATTTGCTTTCAATTGCAAGCGGTAAAGATGATGAAGATGAATTAGTGAAAATCTTAGTAAGATGTGGAATATGCCCTGTTGAGTTCATGGGTAAAGTTGTAGACAGCAACCTTTCCGGAGGCGAAATAAAAAAAATCGAGCTTGCTACAACCATTGCTCGTAACCCCGTGGTTGCTATCTATGACGAACCCGATACAGGCATTGATTTATGGACAATAGATCCCATGGTTCGTCTTCTTAAAAGGGAGCAGAAAGAGCTCAATACAACAACCATTGTTGTAAGCCATAACAAGGCATTTCTTAATGCTGCGGATGCGCTTATCTTGATAAAAGATGGTAAAATCGCATACTCAGGAGAACTGGATGGAGCAAAATCCATTTTGGATGACTTGACCGAATGCGACTATAATGAAATTTGTGAGGGAGAACTCGATGCTAGCTGGATTAGATAAGGAGATTTTGAAAAGTGTTGCGGATTTAGAAAACACCCCAAAGGGCGCTTATAGTATCAGAAAAAATGGTGCAACCCTTTCCCGTGAAATATCTCCAAATATTATCATCGAAGACAACGCTAAGGGAAATGGCATAATTGTCACAATAAAGCCTGGAACCGCAAATGAATCTGTTCATATTCCAGTAATTGTAAGTCAGGCTGGGCTCCATGACCTTGTATATAATACATTCATTATTGGGGAAAACTCCGATGTAACGATTATTGCCGGCTGCGGAATTCACTGTGGTACATCAAAATCGGAAGGGCATGAAGGCATTCATGACTTTCAGGTAGGTAAAGGTGCCAGGGTAAAATATGTTGAAAAGCATGTGGCCATTGGAGATGGCCAAGGTGAGCGCAGCCTCAATCCTACTACGAAGGTATTTTTAGGAGAAAATTCCCATGTGGAAATGGAGTTAACTCAATTAGGAGGGGTTAGTAAAGCAAATCGCATCAATGATGCAAATCTATCCGCAGGAAGCTCACTTATTATTAAAGAGCATGTCTTGACTGATTATGAAGAAAGTGCGTCATCTGAAAATAATATCATTCTTGAGGGTGATAACAGTTCAGCTAATATGGTTTCCCGCTCTGTTATTAAGGGCAACTCGAGACAATTTTTTTATGCCACCATTGAGGCCCGCGCAAAGTGTCTTGGGCATATAGAATGTGACGCTATTATAATGGATAATGGAATAAATGAAACTATTCCATCACTCAAGGCCCTCCATCCTGATGCAGAGCTTACCCATGAAGCCTCTATTGGCAAGATAGCTAACGACCAGCTTATGAAGCTTATGAGTCTTGGTTTGACATACGATGAGGCAGTAAATCGCATTATTCAGGGCTTCTTAAAATAAATATATTTTTTAAAAAATAGTAAATTCTCCTATAGAATAAAACCCGCTAAAATATTGGCAATCTCCCGAGAAAAGGGGAGCAAAAAATTGCATTCTTTATGTTAAACCTGCTTCAAAAAGATTAAGCTTACCCTATCCTTTGTTTTATCTTTCACTTTTGCCGTCACTTCCTCTGGCTTTAATTAAAGGTATGATAAATATCACGCATGCTGCGAGAAAGATAATGCTGCCGGCAAGCATTAATATGTCTCCGTTTTTAAAACTCGAGACTATAAAAAGAAATGCACATATAATAAAAAGCACCCATCCCAGCAAATTATAATCCTTTTCTTGTTTCAATCTCATATTAGGCAATGAAATAACCTCCTTCTCAAAAATGGCCCTTTTATTTTAAAGACTATCTGTCTATAATTAAATCAGTTTTTTAATCATCGGAATTGAATAATTAGCTCCATAAAGGGCAACTCTGAATATTTGCTCTCAGGTTGGCTGGCTGTTTAAGCAACAGTCTTGTACAACTATAGAAATAAAAGAAAATGGAAAAGATCTCAGCTCCGACCAGGGAGCAAATTCGTGAACAATTTAAGGTAAATTTGAAAGAAGCCCTTGCTGCAAAAGGCCAAAGGAGATGGGATCTATTAGGAGAATTTGCTTTGGAACATGGTTACAAGCGTGAAGACGCATACTCTTACAGGTATGGAAAAAACTATTTAATATACATAGCCAAAAGGATCGCCTACGCTGAGGAGCTTGAAAACAACTCCTACGAGATAATCAGGGAGTTGCTCGAACGAAAATGGAAGATCCAAACCAACCCATCTATTATCGCAAATGCCCTTACTATTGGAGGCACTACCCTGGGAGGGGCAATTTTTGGTGTTTTCCTCATAAAGGCTGGCCTGCACCCTTTCGTGTTGATTCCCTCAATTATAATTCCTCCAGTTGCATGTATTTATGACATGTTAAGACAAGGCGCGCAGGAGAGCGCCAAGTTGGCAAAGATTGATGAATCACTCAAAGATTTTAAGGAGGGCATCTATTACGAGGATGAAGCAGTAAGGAGATTTTATTACCAGTTCTATAAAGGGGCTTTATTAGGTCTGTATAAAAAATAAAACTTCCGTATTACTAATTGCTATTTTCTCATCACTCATTAATAATTACTATCTCACAACATTTTTTATGCTATAATTAGTGGTTAAGGTAATTCAAATAAAGAAGGTAGATATGTCCCGATCCTTTGCGCTATTCTTGATCTTAGTGCTTTCTATAAGCAGTATAGTATTTGCTGAAACAAAGGGAAATGGCGGATGGTCGATTGACTTTGGTGCAATATCTGTCTCGGAGGCCTTTGACCAGTTGACCGAAGTAACGGGCATAAAGATATCCACAAAGACCCATTTTACCCATAAAATATCTCCAAAGCGTTACATAAATCAAGATATTGAAAAAATTGTTAAAGATATATTAAAAAATGTGAATTACGCTCTTGTGTGGCATTATAATGAAAAAGGGGTTGAATCTATAACAATTGTGGCATTTGATCGGAATAGGGCAAAGGGCAGCGCGACCTTATCCACCATAGAGAGAGAAGAAAAAAGAATTCACCCTGAAAGGTCCGCTCAGTCCAAAACACCTCATATTCCTGCAAGTGATTTAGATTTAAATAATGAGGTTATAGAGTCTTCTGCTGAGCTGGAAAAAACAGAAGAAATTGAAACCTCTGGGGGCCGAGAGGAATTAGCCGAATCTCCAGAGGAAACCTCTGACATTCCTCATACAAGCCCATTGCATGAGAAGGTTGAGCCAGATGGAGATTCCCCAGAAATAAAAGAAGGCCTTCCTGCGGATCAAGAAAAAGCCGGCGAGGAATCAGCAGATTCAGTGTTATCAGAAGAATAAATCTCCCCGCGGCGAACCGCGGGGTATAAATAGTGACAGCCTCATCTGCAATTCAGGCACAGCATGCTGATGGGAATTTAATCCTCAGAGAGATTAAAATATAGGAAGCAGCAAAAAGGCTATTGACGTAATAACAAAAAATACTCCGAAAACAAGCAAGAGCCACCCCATTATCTCCCTAAACTCAAGCTTGGCAACAGCGAGCATTGCAATTGCCCAAAATGGTTGAATCATATCAGTCATCATATCCCCCCAGCCGTAAGCTATGACTACCTTATTAGCGGCAACCCCCAATTGCTTAGCGGCTGGTAAAAGGTAAGGGGCCGTGACCGCCCACTCTGAACCCCCTGAGGGAATCAGATAATTTAGAAGTCCAGCGTACCAATATACGACAAGCAAAAATGTACTGCCGCTGCATACAGCTACAAATGCATTAGTAAAGGCAGTTGCCAGGGCGGTGTATTTAAACAGCCCGAAGATTCCAGCATAAAATGGAAATTGAATAACAATTCCCCATACAGCTTTTCCTGCCTCTTCGGTAGCCTTAAGAAAGCTCCATGGTCTCCAATGGAACAATATACCAAGCATGAGGAAAAACAAATTTATATTATTTAAATTAATAGCCTTGCCAAAACCAATTTCACCTACTGTTTTCCCAAGCCACCAGAACCCAGCTGCGGCTATAATGATATTCCAGCCTGGCCACCAGTTTAGCCATAATGAAGGGCTAAGCCTTCCCGCAGGTTTTTCTGGAGATTCATAGAGTTTTAATTGATCCATTAACTCTGGCTTAACCTTGTAGGTTTTCTCCTCTGATGGATGCATAACAGACATCAAAATTGTAACAACAACAATTACGATCAGCAGAAGAATTATATTGAATGGCGTGAATATAGTCTGGGAGGTGGAGATTGTTTCTGTCAGATAACCTCCCTTTATAAGAAAGTTGTCGGGTGTGTTTACAAGAAGGGGTGCTGATGCGGACAGGCCCGAATGCCAGGTGCAGCCAAGCCCTAAATAGGCACCCGCCACAAGAAGCCGGTAATCTACCTTGGGATTATTTTTTACCATAAAAAGGGCAAGCATAGCACTTGAGATAAGGCTAAGTCCCCAGTTAAACCATGCAACAATCATAGAAAAAAGGGACATCACCATGATGGCCTGCCAAGGTTTTTCAGTGTTTGGAAGGCTTGAAAGCCAATCCAATACTTTTTTTACAGGAGGAGAACAGGCCAGAATATATCCGGTCATCATGATAAGGCACATCTGCATGCCGAATGTGAGTAAAACCCAGAACCCCTTACCCCATGCGCTAACAGCCTTTGTAGGGCCAACATCTCCCCATATGAGGGCAAAAATAAAGGCTATAACAGTCAGGATCCACACAATAACCAAGGCATCAGGGATCCATTTTTCAGTCCACGTTGTAAGCCCACCACCCCAGTCTTTCAAAAACTCGAGACTTGATCTTTCGTTTTTTTGGTCCATGCTATATCCTCCTTTATTAGTTTTATTTATCAATTACCTGAAGCACTAATTATAATTAAGCTGGCTATCACCTCCCATTAACCCTTTAAATAATTGTAGAGTATTAATTTCTCCTTCCATATTGTCAAGAAAAAAATTGCTTATTGTAATTCAGAAACCAATCTTACCAGGAAAGGTCTCGCACATATTGTCGCCATTTACCATTTATTAATGATAAGACTAAAAATACAGCTTTTCCAAATACTAAAACGCTTAAGAAAAAGCCAATATCCGAAATAAATACGGCCATAATGACGATTATTCCATCTTTTAAAAACTACTCTCTTTAAAATTACGCCTTTCTACCCTTCATTTTTTTATATGACACAGAAATATTATCAATTCCTGAAAAAGGAGTATGGACAGATTATGTTCTAATCATACCATAAAACAGGCTTGTTATTAATGCGAGAAAAAGTTCGCATGAATGATTCCACGACTGAGCAGACTCCTTTTATTGCCTACCGAACCTTTGATTCAATGAGCTTATTGTGATTGTTTTTTATAGCCTTCTAAGACCGACAAAACTGTTTTAATATCAGATTCAGTATGATTGGCATTCACTTGAAAACGAATGCATTGATCCCCCTTGGGGACGACGGGGAAATTTAGCCCGGTAGCAAGAATTCCGTTTTGTTTCAGGTAGTTGACAATGTTTATAGTTTTTTCAGTATCCCTTACCATTACAGGAACGATAGGGTGTTCGCTCTCAATGATTTCAAAACCGAGTTTTTTCAACCCATTTTCAAATTGTTTAGTAAGCCTGCTTAAATGAGCCAGCCGCTCTATACCTGCTTTACTGTCAAGGATGTCAATAACTTTATGAGCGGCAGCGGCTTCACCCACAGTTATAGGATTCGAATAAATATAGGTTGCGGATTTTTCTCTGAAGTACCTGGTGACCTGCTCGGTGGTTGTTACGTAACCGCCGTTAACGCCAAAGGCTTTTCCTAAGGTACCTATCAAGATGTCCACCGGTGCAGAGTTAGTAATTTCTTCGGTTCCTCTCCCGGTTTTCCCAAAGGCACCCACTCCATGTGAGTCATCCACCATAAATATAATGTCTTCCGGAAACTCGTTATTGTATTTCGCAATGATATCTGAAATTCTGTTTAAGGGTGCATAATCTCCGCGCATACTAAATACCCCGTCGGTGATTATCAAAACACGTCTTGCATAGCCTATGGATTCCTTGATATATGATTCCAGCTGCCCCAGATCCAAATGGCGATAAAGCTTCTTATCCTTTGGTCGGGAAAGGCGGATGGAATTAATAATACAATTGTGATTTAATTCATCACTGATAATGATGGTTTCATCGGTGGTGAGAGGGACAAACACACCGATCATAGTGGCATAGGCGGCACTAAATATCACGGCATCTTCCCGATTGTGGAAAGCGGCCAGGCGTTTTTCCAAGTCCCGGTGAGGGCCATAGGTTCCATTTATGAATCGAACGGCTCCCGGTCCCACACCAAAACTTCTGGATGCCTCTTCTTCAGCCTGGATGACCTCTTCCTCCAAAGACATCCCTAAATAGGAATTGGAGTTCATCTTTAAAAACTCTTTTTCCCCATATCCTTTAATCAAAACCCGGGGGCCCTTTGTATCATGCGGCTTAATCACTTTGGTGATAATGTCTTCCTTACCCTTGGCTCTGCCTTCATTATGAAGGACAGTCAATTCTTCGGATACTGTTTCTCCAAGTTTTTGTAGTCCCATAATTTCCTCCTTTATTTACCAAGCCTCTCGCCTAATTTTTCCAGCATATCTTTAACCATTGCCGGCAAATTATAATCGGGGTACCAGTCCCATTCCTCTCTGGCACAGGAATCATCCATATTGTTCGGCCAGGAATCGGCAATGGCTTGCTTGACCGCATCAATCTCGTAATTCAACGTGAAATCCGGTATATGTTTCTTTATCTCGGCAGCCAAGAACTCCGGATCAAAACTCATGGCAGTTACATTAAATGCATTGCGGTGCTTTAAACGCGCTGGATCAGCTTCCATAACCTCAAGAGCCGATTTAATGGCGTCGGGCATGTACATCATATCCAGGAAGGTTCCCGCTTTAAGGTTGCAAGTATACGCTTTTTTTCCAATGGCTTTATAAAACATCTCGACGGCATAATCGGTGGTTCCACCGCCAGGAAGTGTAACGGAGGAAATGATACCAGGGTATCGCAGCCCGCGGGTATCAATGCCAAATCGCTTGTGATAATAATCGCATAACAACTCTCCGGACATCTTAGTGACCCCATACATGGTATTGGGTCTCTGGACAGTGTCCTGTGGGGTATTATCCAGGGGCGTACCAGGGCCAAACACTCCGATTGAACTGGGGGTGAATACAGCGCATGTATACTCTCTTGCTACTTCAAGAACATTGCGCAAACCGTTGACGTTTACATTCCATGCCAGCATTGGTTTGGCTTCCGCAACGACAGACAAAATGGCTGCCAGGTGGTACACACAATCTATGGAATATTTTTTTACCGCATGTTCAACCTGTTTTATGTCTGTGCAATCTATAGTTTCGAACGGCCCTGATTCTTTAAGCTCCCCTGTAGGTTGAGTACGGTTAACACCCGCTACAACCGAATC
>Ga0180433_10005963_pt1 | contig 16206 bp, 10 predicted proteins | sample SS_ome_8_FD_132980 | JGI IMG/M metagenome (GOLD analysis project Ga0180433, IMG submission 132980) | Hypersaline lake sediment archaeal communities from the Salton Sea, California, USA - SS_1_D_1 metaG | ecosystem: Environmental > Aquatic > Non-marine Saline and Alkaline > Hypersaline >... | reverse complement strand
TAGTTTAACATCAATAAGTTGACTAAACTCTTTTAAATTTATTTCATCAATTTTTCCATTTTCTCTAATTAATATTCCACCTTTTCCTTCCTGGATTATTTGGTTTGGTATCATCCCAATCATGGGTGCATATTTTGCACGTTCATATTCCATATTCAAATTTAGTATTAATTTTAATTTTTTTTTAATTTTTGGAAAATTTGGTAACATAATAATAAATTATTTTTTAAAATTATAAATTTACAAAATCTTATCATTTATTAATCTAAAAAAAGTAACATATTAATTCTTTAATTTTCAGAATAATTTAATTTGTCTTAAGTAGCAAATTCATTGTAATAATAAGAAAATAAATTATTTATAATGAATAATAAAAAAATATGTTAACAATGTCAAACAAAAATAAAATATATTTTCTTGACATTTGCAGATGAATTTCTCATATTAAAACCAGATAATTCCGAAATTTAGATGGTGGAAAACAATGGTATTTGTGGTATACATGATTTAATTATGAATGAGATATGGCTGAGATCAGAGAAGTAAAATCAGTAAAACCGATTTGCGCTGTTACTTTTACCAAAGAAGTGAATTTAGACAGTGTCATTTCAGCATTGGTAGAGATCCTGGGTGCAGTTGAAGCAAGATCAGAAACCTATGCTTTCAACTATACAGATTATTATTCTAAGGAAATGGGGATCGGTCTCAGAAAGTTTTTTTTAAGTTTTCAAAAACTGCAAATGCCGGATTTCCTGGTGGATATGAAAAACAAGACTAATGCAGTTGAGAAAATTTTTGCAGTGGAAGGAAAAAGAAGAATCAATCTGGATCCCGGATATTTGACCAGTGCAAAAGTAGTGATTGCTTCAGCAAAAGATTTTGCCCACAGAATATACCTGGGTAAGGGGATCTATGGTGATCTGCAGCTGCAGTATCGTCATGGTCAATTCTGGCCGGAAAAATGGACATTTCCGGATTATACCTCCCAGACCGCCATTGATTTTTTTGAAAAAGTAAGGAACAGAATAGCACAAGAGGAAAATTTAGCATGAAAAAGAAGATTGATTATAAAAGTGCAGGTGTTGATATCAAATCAGGTGAGGAAGCAGTAAACAGAATAAAATCACTGGCCCGATCCACTTTTACTGATAAGGTACTGACTGACATTGGTAAATTCGGCGGTTTTTTCTCTCTTCAGGACATTGATATGGCGGATCCTGTATTAGTATCGTCCATAGACGGGGTAGGAACAAAACTAAAAGTAGCGTCTCTGGTCAATAAACATGACACCATAGGTGAGGATCTGGTCAATCATTGTATTGATGATATTCTTGCCGGTGGAGCAAAACCGCTGTTTTTTCTTGATTATATCGGCACAGGAAAGCTGAGTCCTGAAATAATTGAACAGATAATAACAGGAATGGCCAGAGGGTGTAAAGAAGCAGGATGTGCCTTAATAGGCGGTGAAATGGCCGAGATGCCCGGTTTTTATCAAAAAAATGAATATGATCTTGTAGGGACAATTGTCGGTATTGTTGACAGGAAAAAAGTTATTGACGGAAGTTCCATAAAAAAAGGGGACAGATTAATCGGACTGCGTTCTTCCGGTCTTCATACTAATGGATACTCTTTAGCCAGAAAAGTGTTGTTTGATATTGCCCATTTTGCAGCAGATACCTATTTAGATGAGTTAGGAACAACAGTAGGCGAAGCCTTACTCTGGACCCATAGATGTTACTTGCAGTTTATCGAACCATTAACAGAAAAGTTCGACATACATGGATTATCACATATTACCGGAGGTGGTATTTACGGAAACACAAAAAGAATACTGCCTGAAGGGCTTTCAATTAACATTAACTGGAATAACTGGGAACTGCCGGGTTTGTTCAGGATCATTCAGGAGAGGGGTGACATTTCTGAAGAAGAGATGAGAAAAGTATTTAATTGCGGAATCGGTTATGTTATCATTGTCTCAGATGAACAAGCATCCTCTGTTATGAATAATCTGAAGAACGCTGGTGAAAAACCTGTAGATATGGGGAGTGTAATATCATAAAATAAGTCATTTAAACGGGCAAAAGAAAAAATATTTAATTATTTAAAATCTTGAAGGCTAACATGTTACACCTTTTAATTGTAATAATACTGAGTTATATTGCCGGTTCCTTTCCCACTGCAGTCATTATCAGCCGGTTAATTATGAAAGATGATATCAGGAATCACGGAAGCGGAAATCCGGGAGCTACTAATGTTTTCAGAGTAATGGGATGGAAACCTGGTCTGGTTGTAGTAACGGTAGATATTGCAAAAGGATTAGTGGCAGTACTTTTAATTGCACAAATAGCAGGATCTGTTCAGCTGGATAAGACCATTATTAAAATAATTGCTGGTTTCAGTGCGATTATCGGTCATATATGGACAGTGTTTGCGGGATTCAGAGGCGGAAAAGGAGTGGGAACTGCATTCGGAGTCTTTTTAGGATTAGCTCCAGTGGCTTCTTTAATATCATTTATTGCCTGGGGGGTGGTTATTCTTTTCACCAGATATGTGTCTTTAGCATCTGTAAGTGCCGGTTTTATATTTGGGATTGTTGTTGGTGTCAGAAAATATTATTTTAACGTTGATGTTCCTTTGCCAATTATGATCCTTGCAGGTATAATTGTACTGTTGATATTTTATACACATCGTTCTAATATTAAGCGGCTTATTCACGGAGAAGAGAACAAAATGGGTAAAAAGAAGGATTGAACCAAGATGATTGATTTTAATACAGAAGCAAGAAATATTGCAGTACTCGGTGCAGGAAGCTGGGGTACAGCCTTATCTGTACTTCTTTCTAAAAATGGTCATAATGTATTTCTCTGGGAATTTTTCAAAGAACGGGCTGAAAGAATCAGTTCGACACGAAAGAATCCGGATTTTCTTCCAGGAGTTAAAATACCTGAAAGGATTCAGGTGACATCAGACCTGAAAACCGCAGTATACAATAAAGATATAATTCTTATTGTGGTACCATCTCATGTGGTACGATCAATTTGTAAAAAACTTGCTCGTTTTTCTGCAGATAACAGTCTGTTAGTTAGTGCCAGTAAAGGAATAGAGAATGATACTCTAATGCGGATGTCGGAAGTTTTTCAGGAGACTATTCCTGATATGAGTAAGGACAGAATAGCAATATTATCAGGGCCCAGTCATGCGGAAGAGGTTGGGAAAGGCCTGCCAACTGTAGTAGTTGCGGCTTCAGCCAGTTCTGAAACAGCCTGTGAAATCCAGGAAATCTTTATGAGTCCTGCTTTCCGGGTGTATACTAATTCAGATATTGTCGGTGTTGAACTGGGAGGTTCTTTTAAAAATGTCATTGCTATTGCAGCCGGGATCAGTGATGGAGTTGGATTTGGAGATAATACAAAAGCTGCATTGCTTAACAGGGGTATTGTTGAAATTACGCGTTTAGGTATGGCTATGGGAGCAAATAAAAATACTTTTGCAGGATTAACAGGTATGGGGGATTTAATTGTTACCTGTACCAGTAAACACAGCCGTAATCGCTATCTGGGTGAACAGATGGGTAAAGGTAGAACATTAAAAAAAGTTACAGAGGAGATGGTCCAGATTGCAGAAGGAGTCCGCACTACAAAATCTGTCTATGATCTTTCAAAGAAATATAAAGTCGAGATGCCTATATCCACAGAAGTATACCGAGTTCTTTTTGAAAATAAGGATCCCAAACAGGCTGTGTATGACCTCATGACCAGAGATCCGAAAAAGGAGATGTGGGGGTGAGGGGAGACGGAGGATTCAATACTCAAGACTAAAGAACAAAGACTAAAGACTAAAGGAAAAAGGAGAATGGAGAACGGAGAATGGAAAATGGGTGTCGTCCTGAAAAAAGTTTACAGTTTTTTAGGTCAATTTTTAAAAAATGTTATTATGAGCGAGCAAAACAGTAGCCAGTAATCAGTATTTAGTAGATATTATGAGCAGAAGGAATGATTTACAAAAATAATGTCACAAAAAAGACTCCCCTGATAAGGGGAGACTAAGAGGGGTTTATAAAACATATTATTTTTGAAAACCAAATCATTCTAAGAGACAAGAAACGAGAAACAAGAGGCAAGAGTCAAGAGTCAAAATAAAGGGGAAAAAGGAAAGAACAGAAATTAAGAAATTAAGAAAGTGAGAATTTTTAAACGCGAGATGTTTGGTGTTCAGAGTATTGAAAGGGAATATGTATGGAAATTGTAGGAATGATAATTTTTTGGATCTTCTTGATAGCCGGAGTGGTTGTCATCCCCTTTGGAATTGCCGGTACATTTGTGATTGTAGCTGATGCTCTTGTATATGCATTAATTACCGGTTTTGATAAAATCACCATTCCCTTTTTGGCAGTACTATTAGGAATAGCTGTTTTAATGGAGATAATAGAGGCAGCTTTTGGTGCAGTTCTGGCAAGGAAGTATGGAGGCAGCAAGTGGGCTATGGCAGGGGCAGTAATGGGAGGATTTATCGGCGCGGTTCTTGGCACCCCGGTCACTCCTATAATCGGGACTTTATTAGGAGCTTTTATTGGTGCTTTTCTGGGAGCCAGTTTGCTTCATGGTGTAAGTACCGGTAAATGGGATGATGCCTTAACTGTCGGTCTGGGTGCTTTTTTTGGGGCTGTGAGCGGAAAAGTTTCAAAAATTATTGCTGCTATTGTTATGGTGGTAATGATTGGATTTCGTGTTTTTTAAAAGGAAATAATCTAACTATCTTATGTTTTTCAAATGTAAAGATAAAAATACAGTAAATAAATTAGATGTTAGATGCAGATCGATTGTTAATGTGGTCTCATTTTTTACTCATTATTTCCCAGCTTTGATGATCTATCTTTTAATAATGTTGATATTTTCTTCTCTTCCGGTCTATTCTCAGTCACTTTTGGGAAAGTATCCGTTTGTTATAGCCCGGGTGAAATACAGAGGAGGAGGAGATTGGTATAATGATCCTTCAGCAATACCAAATTTATCTCAGTTTTTAAAAAGCGAAACCGGCGTTACCATAGCAGAGCAAGAGGCAAAGATAACACTTTCGGATAAAACTCTCTTTTCCTATCCCTTTTTATTCCTGACTGGTCACGGCAGGTTGGCATTCACAGATAATGAAATCGAGTTCTTACGCACCTATCTTTTAAAAGGAGGATTTTTATATGCCGATGATGATTACGGAATGGATGAGTATTTCAGAGAAACAATGAAGCGGGTGTTTCCCAACAAAGAATTGAAAGAATTGCCGTTTTCTCATGAAATATACCATATTCATTTTGATTTTGATCATGGTTTGCCAAAAACTCACGAGCACGATAATAAACCGCCTCAGGGTTTTGGTATATTCGATGATAATCAGCGATTAATGGTGTTTTATACATATGAGGCAAATATTTCAGACGGGTGGGCATCACCAGAGGTACATAATGATCCTCCTGAAAAAAGAGAGCAGGCATTAAAGATGGGAGCCAATATAGTTATCTGGGCTTTTCTTAACTGAGGATATTGTGGAATTAGTTGACATTAAAACCAAAATTACTTCAGCACTGAATAGTGTGCGGACCAAAATCAAACTATTCACTCTCTTTACCGGCTTATTAAACATATTTTTTTATGTATGTACCTTTGTTTTGATGTGTACAGCTGCTGAATATTTTTTTAGGTTTCATTCCTGGGTCAGAGTTAGTATTGCAGTGTTGTTTGCAGGTGCAGTATCTTATCTTATAATTTTTAAAATTATTATTCCTTTGTATTCATTTTTTTTTAGAAAAGATATACCTGATGATAATACTCTTGCCTTAAAAGTAGGTAATTTTTTTCCTGAACTTGCTGACAGACTGGCAAACAGTTTACAGGTTTTTTATAATTCAGAGAAGAATAAATACGGTACATCCAGAGAACTGGCCTGCTCTGCATTGATTACAGCGGCTCATCAGAGTGACAAATATGATTTTAGAAAATCAGTATCAAAAGAAACACTACATAAAGCATTTAAATATACTATATGTTCACTATTCATTACAGTGCTCTTTTTTTTATTTTTTAATAAACAGTTAAGTGCAGCCTTTAATCGGCTGGTCCATCCTTTTAAAGCCTATTCATTCTATTCAGGTTTCAACCTGACGATTTTTCCCGGGAATACCACTATAATTCAGGGTGAAGATGTTACTATATCTGTAAAAGTTGACGATTCTTATTCTGAAGATATTTTTCTTTATTATCAGTATGATAATAAAAATTCTGATATAATTAGAGAAAGACTGACATCGCCATATAAGAAAACATTCAGTTCTGTGAGAAATGGTTTTACATATTTTATCCGGGCTGGTAAACTGGAGACCGATCATTTTAATATTAATGTTGTTTTCAGACCTCTTATAACAAAACTGCAGGTAAAACTGATTCCGCCTCAATATTCCGGATACCCGGTGGAAGTATTACCAGCAAATCGGGGTGATATTGAATGTTTAAAGGGGACGCTGGCAGAGATGTCGATAGAAGGGAATAAACCTTTTTCTGAAGCAAAAGTTGATTTCAAAAACAGAAAGGATAAAGATTTAAAGGTACATTCAAATCAGGGGTTTGGTGGTTTTTATATCTGGCAATCCGATAGTTATTTTGTCTCTGTAAAAGATTCTTCCGGATTGGAAAACAAGAATCCCATCTCTTATACTATCAATATTGAACCTGATTATCCACCCATGATACAAATACTCTCACCTGAGAAGTCCATTGACCTTGATGAAGAAATGCGTATACCGCTGGTTATTAATGCTGCTGATGATTTTGGTATTTCTGATTTAAGGATTGGTTATCATGTTTCCCGGGGGAATCAGCAGGATTCCTATAAAGACAAAGATACTTATATCAAGTTGCCGTTAGACAGCCATGAACCGCCAGAAATAATTTTAGATTATAACTGGGTGGTTGATACATTAAATCTTTTACCTGAAGATATTATCCATTACTTTATTGAAGTTTCTGACAACGATAGGATTTCAGGTTCAAAGAAATCCAAAACTTCACTCTACAGTGCCAGATTTCCTTCAATGGCTGAAATATTTCAAGAGGTTGCAAGCACACAGGATGATCAGATAGAAAAGCTGCAGGAAGTATATGAAGAAAGCAATAAAATTAAAAACGAATTAGATGAAATAGACAGACAGCTTAAGAGTGAAGGTGAACTTGACTGGGAGGAGAAAAAAAGCGTTGAACAGCTTTCGGAACAGCAAAAGAACCTGAATCAACAAATGAAAAGTCTAAGTCAGGAACTGGAAAATGTCATAGACAGATTGAAAAAAAATCAACTAATAAGCTCTGAAACTTTGGAGAAATATGAAGAGTTGCAAAAATTATATCAGGAAATTGATTCCCCTGAATTAAATAAAATGCTGGAAGAACTCAATAGCATTATGCAGGATATTGATCCGGAAAAACTTAAAAGAAGTATAAATAATTTCCAGATGGCACAGCGTAATTTTCAAAAAGCAATTGAGCATACTATTTCTCTTCTTAAACGACTTAAGATAGAACAGGAGGCTGAATCTCTGACAAAGCGATTACAGGAATTAAACAGACGTCAGGAGCAGATTAACCAGCAGCTTTCTGAAAAAGATACAGAGGATACCAGCAATGAGATACAACAAGAGGAAATGATACAGGAAGATACCAGGCAGGTCGGGAAGGACATGAATGAACTTTATAAGGATATGGGCGAGCTTTCTCAAATGCCTCTCACTCAGATGAAAGCGGTTCTTGATTCAATGAACAGGGACAGTCTGTCGGAACGAACTGAGGAAATGATCAGTATGATGAAATCAGGGAAAAACAGTCAGGCTGGACAAACCGGACAGGAAATACGAAAATCAATGCAGTCAATTAGTCAGATGATGGAGGATGTGAGCGAATCATTGAAGAAATTGCATAAATCAAGAGTTACAAAATCATTACAACGATCTATGTTCAATTTACTCCAAATTTCCCAGGAACAGGAAAGTCTGAACCAGACAAGACAAAAGGGAGGCATAACTACAAGCAAAGCAGCAGTATTACAGACAGGATTAATGTCAGGATTGGAGCAGGTAGTGGATTCTCTTATGGCTTTATCTAAAGAAACACTATTTATCACTCCTAATATAGGGAGAGCTCTGGGAAAGGCAAAAGTAAATATGCAGAAATCTCTACAGAATATGAGTGCTAACAGAAAAGAAACAGTTTCATATTTTCAAAGTAAAGTTGTGGGAGGGATGAATCAGGCAGTTATGGCTATTGAAGAGGTAATGGAGAGAATGCAGGGGAGCGGATCCGGAATGGGAATGGATGAATTTTTAATGCAAATGCAGCAGATGGCAGGAGAACAAAGCAGGTTAAACAGAGAGACTATGGATATGCTGGATAAAGGGAGTTTGTCGTTAGCTCAGCAGGCTGCTATGTCCAGGCTTGCTCAGCAGCAGCAGGCTGTAAAAGAAGCATTAGAGAAACTCTTAAAAGAAATCGGCAGTGAGGAAAATTATACCGGACGGCTGGATAAAACTCTGGAAGAAATGCAAAAAGTCGTCAGGGATTTACAGGAAAAAAACGTAAACAGGGAAACAATTAAACGCCAGCAGAAGATACTTTCCCGTATGCTTGATCTGCAGCATTCAGTGAGGAAAAGAGATTATAGTAATAAGCGGTTATCGACTACAGGAGAAGAAATCATTCGGGTCAGTCCGGATGCATTGCGTTTTGATAAAAGCAGATTAGAAAAACAATTAAGGCGTGATATACTACGGCTTCCGGAAGAAGGATATACCAAAGAGTATCAGAAACTTATACGTAAGTATTATCAGTTACTGTTTCAGGAAAGAGCTGCTATTGAGGAGGAGGAGGATTAAGAAAAAAGACTAAAGAATCAGGATGCAAGAGTCAAGAGACAAGAATAAAGGAAAAAGGAAAAAGGGAAAAACAGAACGTAAGAACATCAGAACTTTAGAACCTTAGCGTTCGGAAGCCAGTTGTCGTTAATGAGAATTATGAGCATTATTGTGAGTGTAACGGAGTATCGGGGTAACGGAGAAGGGAAAAAGAAATCCAAAAGATAAATTGGTAATGAATAATGTATAATGAATAATGATCAGATCGAAGTCCATTTAGGGACGAGATGTTTGATGTTTATATCAATAAGAAGAATCCTTGTAATTTAAGCCCCTTTAGGGGCGGTATACTGAAAGCGACGGCGGACCGTGATGAATTATGTGGTCAGCGGTCCGCGGTCTGTGGTTTGTTTTAAAGGGAAGATGGAGAATGGAGGAATGGAAAATGGAAAAATAACACTCCTCTTCCTCGGCTTGCACCGAGGGTCTCTCCTCAAGGGGAGAATTAACCTAATATTAGTCCTTTTTTGAGAGCCTGTCCTGAGTTTATCGAAAGAGAGGATACAGGTGGGTGTAATTAATGGAATATGGAAAATGGAGAAAAGGGAGAAGGGAAGGATAAATATAAAAGATAAAAGATAAAACAACGGGTTATCCGTTACCTTCTATTCCCCGATACTCCCTTACCCCCATACTCCGTTACAGTATCATTTAAATACGAGAGTAATTTTTATGGGAAGTGATTGACCGCAGAATGCGTATTACATAAAGACTCCATGACTCTACGACCCTATGACTCTAAGACTAAGAAACAGAATAATAAGATAAATTTGGAGAAATAATAACGAATCTGTAACTTTTAAACTCTTAATTATTAACAAAGGAGGAACAATATGAAAAAAAGAATCTGGTTAGCTGTTGGTTTGATAATGATTCTTTGTGTATCTGTATTTGCCGGAGAAAATAATGATAAGATCACTTCTTCTACAGTTTCCGGACTGAAATTCAGATCTATCGGCCCGGCTTATGCATCCGGACGTATTGCTGATTTTGCCGTTAATCCGGATAACCCCAGTGAATACTATGTAGGAGTTGCATCAGGTCATATTTGGAAAACAGAGAATCATGGTACAACATTTAAACCTGTATTTGACAATCATCATGTATATGCTATTGGTTGTCTGGCCATGGATCCGGAAAATCACCATGTGGTTTGGGCTGGCACCGGGGAAAATAACAGTCAGAGAGCTCTTGGTTATGGAAACGGCGTGTACAAAACTGTTGACGGGGGAAAAAGCTGGGAAAATATGGGACTTGAAACCTCACGGCAGATCGGTAAAATTCTGATTGATCCCCGAGATACAGATGTAGTATATGTAGCCTGTGAAGGATCAGTTTGGGGTCCCGAAGGAGAAAGAGGACTCTATAAAACCACAGATGGAGGAAAGACCTGGAAAGCTGTGCTGACTATCAGTGAGCATACAGGAATTTCAGATATGGTGATGGATCCCCGGGATCCGGATGTTATTTATGTTTGTTCGCATCAGAGACGCAGGCATGTTTTTACCAAAATTGACGGCGGTCCTGAAACCGCCATCTACAAAACCACAGATGGAGGAAAAACCTGGGATAAATTAAAGACCGGGCTTCCTAAAGTTGATATGGGTGCTATTGGACTGGCAATATCTCCGGTTAATCCTGATTATATCTATGCGATAATAGAAGCAGCAGATGAATCAGAGGGATTTTATCGTTCGGTTGACAGAGGAATGACGTGGGGAAAAATGAGTTCATATGTAGCCCGTAGTCCCCAGTACTATAACGAAATATTCTGTGATCCCTGTGATGTTGATAAAGTCTATTCCATGGATACCTACAGTCAGGTGACTGTAGACGGAGGTAAAACCTGGGATCGCCTCGGCCTTAAAGCACGTCATGTAGATGATCATGCTCTGTGGATAAATCCTGATGATACAGATCATCTTCTTATCGGTGGGGACGGTGGTGTATATGAATCATATGACAGCGGTGAACACTGGCGTCATATTCCCAATCTTCCTATAACTCAATTCTATCGGGTAGCTGTGGATAACAGTAAACCGTTTTATTATGTCTATGGAGGCACACAGGATAATAACAGTCTGGGAGGACCTTCCCGCACTATCTGCAGTCAGGGAATAGTGAACTGTGACTGGTTTGTCACCAATGGTGGTGACGGATTCTGGTCCGCTATTGATCCGGAGGATCCTAATATTGTTTATGCGGAAGCTCAGTATGGCTATATGGTCCGGTATGACAGACAAAGCGGAGAATCCATATCCATCAAACCACAGCCCAGAAAGGATGAGTATTCCTACAGATGGAACTGGGATACTCCTCTGTTTATAAGTCCTCATTCTCATACCCGGATCTACTGTGCTGCCAATAAGGTGTTCAGAAGCGAGGACAGGGGAAATTCCTGGGAAGTGATCAGCGGAGATCTGACCCGCCAGCTGGACAGAAACAAATTAGAGGTTATGGGAAGAGTCTGGAGCTGTGATGCAGTTGCCAAGAATGAATCAACTTCATTGTTCGGAACTATTGTATCCCTGGCTGAATCTGAGGTTCAGGAAGATCTGCTGTATGCAGGTACTGATGACGGTCTTATTCAAGTTACAGAAGACGGTGGCAAAAACTGGAGAAAAATAGAAAAATTTCCCGGTGTACCTGAAATGACGTATGTGAATGATATCTGTCCTTCCAAATTTGATGCTGAGGTAGTATACGCCTGTTTCAACAATAAAAAACGGGATGATTTTAAACCATATATTCTAAAAAGTAATAATAAAGGAAAAAGCTGGGAATCGATTGCCAATAACCTTCCTGATAATGAATCTGTTCTGACTATTGCTCAGGATCACAAAAGTCCGGATCTTCTTTTTGTAGGAACAGAATTTGGTGTTTACTTTACATACAACGGCGGCGAGAAATGGATAGAACTGAAATCCGGTCTGCCTGATATTGCAGTGAAAGATATTGCAATACAGGAGCGGGAGAATGATCTGGTTCTTGCTACTTTTGGCAGAAGTTTTTATGTCCTGGATGATTATACTCCTCTTCGTTTATTTAAAGAAGAATTAGTTGAGAAAGAAGCACATATTTTTCCTGTAAAGGATGCGTTCATCTATATTCCTTCCCGGGGGAAATATGGTCAGGGGTCCACTTACTATGCAGCAGATAATCCCAAAGTTGGAGCAACCTTCACCTATTATTTAAAAGAAGCCCCCAAAACTCTCCATAAAATGAGAAAAGAAAAGGAAAAAGAACTGAGAGAAGAGGAAAAACCGATCCCCTATCCAAGCTGGGAGGAGTTACGAGCTGAGAAAGAGGAAGAAAAACCGTATCTGCTGTTTACAATTTATGATAAGGATGGTGAGGAAGTACGAACTCTCACTTGTTCACCTTCAGAAGGGATGCACAGAGTTGTCTGGGATTTCAGGACTCCGAGCACCAGGCCGGTTTATACTGTTGATGAGTTTGATCCGTTAAAAGAAGCTTCTGATGGATATCTGGTTATGCCGGGAACTTATAAAGTATCTCTTTCTCAGAAAGTAAGAGGAAAGACAAAGACACTTGTGGATCAAATTAAGTTTGAGGTGGTGCCGCTCGCCAACACCACACTTCCTGCTGAAGACAGAGCTGCACTTGTTGCTTTTCAGAAAAAAGCTGCAGAATTATACAGAATAGTTCAGGGAAGTATAGAATCTGCAGAAGCACTTTCTCAGAAATTGGCAACTGTTAAACAGGCTATTTACAATACTCCTTCTGCCAGGGAACTGATGTCAGAAGCGTACGATATGGAAGACAAACTGCAGAAAATATTACTTGCATTCAATGGTGATCCGGTTATCCGTGAATATGATGAAAATCCGCCGACCTCCATCTCTGATCGTTTAAGAACCCTGGTATACACTCACTACAGTTCTACTGCTCCCTTAACTCAGACTGAAAAGGATGCGTATAAGATCATCAAGGAAGAATTCACCCAATATTATAATGATCTAGAAAAACTTGTTGAAACCGATCTGCCAGAGCTTGAGAAAATGATGGAAGAAGCAGGAGTTCCCTGGACTCCGGGAAGGCTTCCGGAATGGAATAAACAGCAGTAATCTGACATATTAATTCATTTTAATTAATACAGGTGCAGGCAGTGTAAGTTGATATTTTGTTAGGTACTGTCTGCACCTTTTTTTGATAAATAAACATTTTTATTTAATGAAATTGTATCGGAGTATGGGGGTAACGGAGTATCGGGGAAAATGGAGAAGGGATGTCAGGTTTAGTACTGGAAAATTTATTATTTATAAATCTTTGAGTCATTGGGTTATAGTATCTTTGGGTCTTTGTGTCCTCGAGTCTTAGAGTCTTTGTGTCCTTGAGTCGTTACCCCATATGCGGTCAGCCGTCCGCGGTCAGCGGTCTGTTCTGGCTTTTTTTAACTATCTGATTTTCAAAAATAATATTACAATAAATGCTCCCCTGTTAAGGGGAGATTGAGAGGGGTTTTTCAATAAAAATTATTTTTGAAAACCACTATATCACTTTGTCTTTATAAAACCCCCTAAATCCCCGCTATGATAAAAGTCAAGTAAAAAATACCACCTTATCTTCTAAATTAATGACTCAAAACGCTCTTTTTCTATTACTTTCACTCATAGTAAGAAAAAGCCTATCTTAATAATACTCTTTTTAATGATTCAACAAATATTTTTCACAACCCGCTATTCGTGGTTCTCCCACAAGTTATGATTCGGAAAATCGGAAATGGCACCAACTAGGCCCTTGAACGTTTTTTATAAAACTAGGAGATTTATCGTCATGTGCCATATTTCCGAATATATTTTGTGAATACAGTATTTGTTGATCTACTCAATTGTTATCCTCCTACTGGCTGACTTTTCACGAGACCAAAAACCTAGTCTTCATCAGGGACTGCCATGTGCCATAATCTTGCTGACAACTTTCTTGCTACTGCAACAATAGCTTTCTTTTTGCTCCCTGAATTATTCCTCACATCCTGGAATTTCTGCAATAATACAGGATCTTTTTTAATCGCTGTCCAAGAACATTGAATTAACCAGGCACGAACAAAATTATTACTCTGCGCCGTGATATGACCTCGTCGTACCTTCTCGCCAGTTGAACATTCTCCCGGGATTAGCCCCAGATATCCTGAGAAAGATTTTGCCCGTTTAAAACGACTAAAATCAGCACTCCATTCTAAAACAAATCGTATTGCTGACACCCACCCAACACCAGGTGCACTCTTAAAATGTTTAAAAACTGTGGCATATCTTTCTTTTTTAGATAATTCTTTTAAAGATCTCTTCAACTGCTTTTGACAATCCTTAAGAAAATCTAAGTGATCTAACATGACCTTAAGACTGAGCTCTAATGATGGCCCAAGAGAAAAAGATCGTACTCTCTGATACGTTGTGTCTGTCCATTTCTCTATCATATTATGTAATCCATGAAAATGAAAAAACATTTGAATACGACATTTCGTACGTCTAATATCCTTCTGAACAGCAATTAAGGTTCGACTGATTTGACGGTCTTCTCTGAGCTGCTTGTCCGGAACAAAACAGCGCTTATAATCACTGTTCTCTAAAATCTTACTGAGACGTTTGGCATCTATCCGATCTGTCTTCACTTTGTTTGATTTCTCTTCGGTGACTTTATTCGGTGGTGTTACGATACACTCTATCCCGTCTTTAGTTAATAGATCGTGTAACCAAAACCCATTGAATCCTGCCTCGTAAATTACGTTAACCTGGCAGCCAGGATATCGTTTTAAAATATAATTGCGAAGGTTCTTATATGAAACCGGTATACTGATTTCATGTATAATCATCCCCTCACTGCAAACGCATAAATACCACGTCTTTTTTGAATCTTCAAGTCCGATAAAAATTTCCTTGTCTTTTACAATATAATCTTGTATTTTTCTCATAGGGCTACCTCACTTTCTTTTTGTGGCTCAATCTTGAGACCACGGTTAAAAAATTTACCTCCAATTTTGAGAGGTCTTTCAAAGAAAAGGTAGCCCTTTTATTAATGCTGCGCAAGCTATAATGCCCCTCTTTTATAACATAGTAACCCTTGTCAGGGGGACTTTAAAATCAGCATATCAATTTATCAAATCTAAGATTGCTTGATTATATGACTAAACCGGATCCTTTAAATCTCTATCCTGTACTTTATACCGGATACCTCCTAAACAATACTTTTCCAGCAAAAAAACTGTCATGTCTTTTTATTTAGAGGCGTGAGATTCTTCGCTCCCTCCGGTCGCTCAGGATAACGTCTTCGCACGCTTTACTCGCTCAGAATGACATTTGGTAAGACTGGCCTTGAAAACTGTAAACTTTTTTCAGGACGACACCCTCTTATCTGACTTCTGACCACTGGCTTCTGACTTCTGAATGCTTACTTTCTAAAGCTCTCAAGTTCTATAGTTCTGATTTATTAATTCTTCATATCCCGCTTATATTTTTTTAGGTAGATTATTAAAGATCAAAACCAAAATTTTTCTTGATTTAACTTTATAATTTTTCTACTTTAGAATAAATAGAATTTCATAAGTATACCACAATGTCACTGTTAAAGAAATTTATAAGAATCATTATTATAGTGTACAGTATTATTATTTCTACTGAGTATGATATATATCCGCAAACTATTAATACTCATATAAAAAAATACGCTTCAAAATGGGACAGAGTTTTAGATCTGGGCAAAGAAATTAAACAGGGGAGTGTAAAAGACAGATTAGAAGCCAAGGAACAAGTACTGGATATTCTTTTAAAACAGGAATCACATTATCCCCTGATATATGTAGATCAGAATGCTGCCGGATCCGGTGACGGGAGTTCATGGTATAATGCTTTTCATGATATTCAGCCTGCAATTGATCATCTAAAAAACAATGGTGGAGAAGGCTGGGTGTGGGTTGCTCAGGGTATATACAATCCAGTTCATATCTCATCAGGGATAATGGTATTTGGCGGTTTTTCAGGTAATGAAAGCAACTTATATGAAAGAAATTATATTGAAAATGAGACTATAATCCGTAATAAACACGGTCCTGGTCCAAAGGGGCCTAGTGGTGTTACTATGGATCATAAAACTCTCATTGATGGATTTACCATCAGAAACTGTGGGTATTTTAATTATGATGGTGAGGGTAAATTAGCTGATAATTTTGTAGGTGGTGGTGTTCGTACCTGGAGCTGGTTTTCCATAATCCGAAACAATCATATCTATGATAATAAAGCTTGCAG
>Ga0180433_10005960_pt1 | contig 16211 bp, 17 predicted proteins | sample SS_ome_8_FD_132980 | JGI IMG/M metagenome (GOLD analysis project Ga0180433, IMG submission 132980) | Hypersaline lake sediment archaeal communities from the Salton Sea, California, USA - SS_1_D_1 metaG | ecosystem: Environmental > Aquatic > Non-marine Saline and Alkaline > Hypersaline >... | reverse complement strand
TGATAGTAGTGAACGTAAAGTTGTAAAAGAGGAAGTAAGAAAATTCAAGAAAGGTGAAATAACTGGTTTAAAAGAATTCTTTTATAAAAAGCCTACTACACCCCAGAAAAAGGATACAATTGACTTAAAAGAAGCTACGCCTTTAGATCTTCGTAATAAGACTAAGATTTTAGGCGTATCGGCTAAACTTCCTGATGGCAGTACACAGATTGTTTCACGTACAGGCAAAGTTACAATTCTAAGCCCAAAAAATAAAGTTCTTAAAAGATATCAAGCCAGTAGCCCTAAAGAGGTATTAAATTTTTTAAAAGAGCAGACAAAATATATTAAAACTACGACAAAGACCGCCGAAGATCGTGTCAAAGATTTCAACTACGACTTTTTGAAAACATATTTCACAAAACAAGGCTATGATGTCAAAAAAGATTCAGGCACAGACCAACTTGTAGCCACTAAAGGTCAACGTAAAACTATCGTTGATCCATTATTTCTAGGTTATGCTAACGTACCTAAAACTGCTAAAGTCAGCAAATCTGGTGTATATTTACAGGAACGAGTTGAAAAAGCTAAATATGTCAAAGATTTAAAAGAATATAAGAAGGCAAAGAAAGAATATGAAAAGGCTATTGAACAACAGAAGCTTATCAATCAAACATCTTTACGTATGACTACACAAGCTGGCACAAATATATATGAAAAATTAGCTTTACGTCAACAAAATTTCGAAAACAATTACGAGCGGGGTGTTCAAAGATATCTTCAAAGTATAGGTATCGGTAAACAGGATCAAAGTAAAGCAAAACTTACTAAGAAACAGTTGCTTGATATGTCTTTAGGCTTAGTCTTATCCTCAAACCCTATCACTTTTTTTCTTGGAAATCAATATATAAACAAAAATGTTCCAAAAGAATGGCGTACAGAGTTTACAAAATCTATTGTACGTTTACCTTTTGATGCTGTCATTGGTATGCCATTGACAATAGGTGGTCGTGGTGCAGTAGCTACAACTTACGCTGTTGATTCAGTTTTTAAAAGACAAAAGCCAGAAAAATTAAAAATAAGTGGTATTGATTATGGTAAAGAGTTAGTAAGAACATTCGATATCCGTACACCTGATGGCATTATTAATCTGGCATTCACTGTTGCTAGTATAAGAAGTGTAGCTAAAAGTAAAGTTGGCGAGATACCTCTCAAAGCAAAATCTAAAATTGCTAAAGCATTAAAAAATTCTAAAATAGAACGTGCTATAGTCAAACTTACTGCCTTACGTAAAGGTGCTATAAAGGTTGTTAAAACTGGAACTTTGCGTGTAGGAAAAAGTTTAATACCTTTCAAAGAGACTAGGATTATCAAAAATAATGTTGTCAAACTTAAAGATATTCAAGGCAAAAATGTTATTATCCGTAAGACACCTGCGAGCAGAATTTTATACAAAATTAATGAAGTTACTAGAAAGTTTAAACTTAAAGAGCCAAAACCTACAAAAATTACTAAGCCAAAGATTGATTATCCTGCTAGTATTAAAAGATTAGTAAGTAGACCTTTAAACAAAGTTGTAAGATATATCCCTAAAACTTATGCTCAACAATTGGTACGTATAAACAAATTTGTACGTGAAACAAAGCTTACTTTATCAAAAAAGATAAAGCGTTTAAAATTATCACAACTTGAAAAATTAAAGCTTGATCGTGCGAAAATCAAAAAATATATTGACCAACTTAATGATATCCGTAGTAAGACAGTAAACAATGTTGATAAATATAGCCAAATATTGCGTAATGATATTGCAAAACAAGTTGCAGGTTTAGAAAAACAACTTAAAGTTATTGATACCAAGATTAACAAGATACTTGGCAGAAAATCCCAAGTTTCTTCTATTAAGAAAAAATTAAAAAGATTGAAATCATCTTTTAAAAATAAACTTAAAAATATCATAAAAATCAAACGTAAATCTGTTTTAGAAAAATTACAAAGTAAACGTAGGATTATAAGTAAGCATATCCAAGACCTTGAAAGTTATAGGCGTAAAATTGTTAATGAGGTAAGCCTTGATGCTCAAAAGATGCGTGCAGAACTTGTAAAAGAGATAAGTAGTTATGATAAACAACTTAAAGTTATTGATACCAAGATTAACAAGATACTTGGCAGAAAGTCAAAAATTTCTGCTGTTAAGAAAGAATTAAATATAAAAGGCGTAAAAAAAGTATTGTCATCATCATATTCAACTTTACGTAAACGTTTGTCTAATTATATATTAAAAATTAAACGTCGTAAACTTAAACCTAATAAGACATTATTCGAAAAATATTATCGTGAAGTAGAGATATTACGTAAACCAGAATTTTATGAAAATGCTTATAAAAAATTAGCACGTAAAAAAGGTTTAAAATCTAAATCAGAAGCATTATCTAAAGCTAATAAGCTAATCAAAGAAGTAGAAATATTAAGAACACCAGAGTTCTATGACATTGCTTATAAAAAACTTTTAAGAAAGAAACAAGCTAAAACTAAAGGTGGCGTTACAAGGGATCAATTAAAGAAACTTATCAGTGAAGTCAAGATAGAAAAAAAGCCAACAACTAAAAAGCCTGTAACAAGAGAAATAAAGACTAAAGAAGGTTTAGTTTTAGAACAAGTTGTCGAACAAAAAGTTAAGACTGTCACCAAGCAAAAACCTAAAAAGGTAATCATATTGATGTCCCAAGAGCAGTTTAACGCTTTCAAGAAACTTATAGACGATGGCATAAAACAGAAATCAGCGCAGATTAAACGGTCAAAACAGTTACAAAAACAACGTCAACTTCAAGCCCAGAAAAAGAAGCTAGAGTCAATGAAGAAACAGGCTTCACGTTCTGCTACAAAGCAAGTAAGCAAGCTTAAACAGAAAAAAGGATATACAACTAAAACTCGTGCCATTGTTTATCCAATCACAAAACTTGACTGGTCACAGTTACAAGTAGTTCTACAGATACCTAGATTAAAAGTTTTCCAGAAAGGTATGCAAATACCTAAACGTAAGCTTGCCCAACAACAGAAACGTCTTCAAAAGCAAGCCCAAGCCCAAGAACAGAAGCAACTAAGAAAACAAAGGCAAGCCCAAAAACCTATACAAAGATTAAAACGTGTCCAGACTCCACGTCAGAGAGAATTACTTGAAAGACGTAGAATACAAAGGCTTAAACAGAAAAAAACTATTAAACCTAAACAACCTGTTAAGCCTAAACTTGAATTTGAAGAGTATGCAAAGAATAAACCTATTGATGTATATGTTAAAAAACGTGGCGCAAAAGCTAGATATGTCAAGATCAACGCTAAACCTTTGACTCTTGCTAGCGCTAAAAATTTAGGCAGATACCTTGTTGATAATCTACCTTTAGCTTCATACAGGTTAATTGTAAGCAAAAGTAAAGCTAAAAAAATGACTTTCAAGACTAAAACTTCTACTAGGAAGTTCAGGGAACGTAAAGGCAGAACCAAACTTCCTAGTAAGACAATGGTTGAACGTAGAAAATACAGACTAGACAAAAATCTTGAGAAGAAAGGTATAACTTTAAAAGGTCTTCAAAAGTTACGTTCTCAAAGAGCCATAGTTAACACGATTAAAAAAGCCGTTAAAAAGAAAAGGTGATATTTATGAAAAAAAATATGAACAAATGTTACGTTTGTGGAAGATACACTAAAAAGCCAAAAAGAAAATGTAGTATATGTAGAGACACTAAAAGAAAAAGTGTAAGCAAAGGTTATAAAAAACGTCTGAAAAAGACTTATGGCCTATAAACCCGAAACATTTATATATTTCTTATCTTTTAATCAATTCTATGGGGCGAGACAAAGCAGACGATATCCTTTTTGACGAAATTTCTTCAAGGGATGACGAACCTATCAACGATTTCTATGATAACGATAGTTGGGGCGGTACTCCAATGGAACGTAACAACGATCTATTGAAAGATCTCACCGATTTCGACGCGTACATCCGTGAAACTGTGAGTGGTTGGTTAGGCCTTATTTGGAGTACAGAACAAGGCAAATTTGTTCGTGACCCAAGCCTTACCCCTATAATGAATAAAGTCTGCGCAAACTGGTGCATAACGCTTCTTAAGAACTATGCAAGAAAGAATAATATCATAACTTTTATCCGTGAAGATGATTATAAAGATATGCAAGAAGATCTGATAGAAATTCTTTGGTCAAACATTCCGACACGTAAACAAGAGTTCGGCATTTCTAACGATGGCGACGCGCAACGTATCTGTGTCGAACTTCTGCACGGTTCAATCCTTGCTTTAATGGGTGCAGGTGGGGGTAAATATACAGATTTTATGAGTGGCACTATGCGTCATAATACAAACGAACACGTTTCTCCAAACGCAAATTTTCAGAACCAGAACACAGGAATGATAAAACGTGTAAAAAATTGGTTACTAGGGTGATAATATGAATATAGGAATATTAATCGGTGTAGGTTTTTCTTTAGGTGTCATAGGTATAGCGATAGGTTACGCTTTCTGGTTTTTTACTCGACCTAAAAAATTGACATGGATAGCTAAAGTTTATACTATAAGCGAAAGTTCTAAACCTTTATTGGACAGTGAAGGTAATATAAGAGAAATTGAGTTGAACGATCTTAAACCTTTCTGTAAAGATGTCCTTGAAAAGATTGATTTGGATCATTCACGTGAAGTTTACCGTTTACAGAAGCTTGGCAAGACTACTCCCGCTGTAAGTAATGACAATATTGAAAATTGGGGAGATAAGAAAGAGGTCAGAGTCCTTCTATACAATAATTCTACAACATTATTGACTTGCGGTTATGATGGTCAAGGTAACATGATTTTTAACCCCGTTCCTTACGATACCCAAAATATGATTAAGAACGAGATTAGTAGCCGTAAAGCCAAGATTCGTAAAGAAAAAGACATTTTGGAAGCCATTGCCCCGTTTATAGCTATCGGTTTTAGTGTAATGCTTCTTTTAGGTCTTGGTTACTTCTTTGTTGATGGAATGATAAAAATTAACAAAGAGAATACTCTCCAGCAACAAAATTCTAACAAAGCCCAGATAGAAATTGCTAAAGTTCTTCGTGACGGTCTTATTGAGTATGGCAATATCCAGAAAGAGTCAGCCGAAATTTACGGGACACATATCAATGATATCAATACCCAAATTGCGCAATTAGAACGTACATTAACGCAAAAAATAAATAGTAGTACAACTTAGAGTAAAAAATATGATTAAAAAGTCTATTCCATTACTATTATTTCTTGTTATTCTTAGTTTTAACGTACTGGCTTTCAGTATATCTTTAGAGAATGATGACTTGATCGCTGGCGAGACAGCCGTTCTTGACATCACTACTACTACAGGCGCTGAGAAAGGCGACATTTATAACGTTACTTGGTATGATCCTGTAGGTTCAGAACTTGATTTCCAGATTGGCACTATGAGTATTCTGCTTGGTGGCACAGTTTTCGAGACATACACTACTTCTATTGGCACTGACTGGACTGACGCTTACGTAGTCTTTGATTTATCCACAGGTGGCAATCAAACTTTATATTTTAATGTAACCTCTTCTAACACTTCACTTGTTATCAATGATCCTTCTTTTTCTCCTGAAGCCAAGCTTGGCAGTGCTTTCGCTGTCGATTTTGATGTCCGTGACGAAAATAATAAACTTATTGACAATGCTGTATGCGAAGTTTTCGGTACAGACGTTACAGGTTCACCTTTACAGGCATGTACAAACAATAGAAATATTATAACTTTTAATGGTCGTGGTATCTGTGGCGGTATTTTAGACCCTATCCCTTTTACTGAGGGCGAACAATATCTTGCAAAGATCCGTTGCAACTGCGGTTTAGGTGATAACGCCTGCTTTGACGAAGACGGTGCAACCGTTGAAGCACATAAAGGCGAGTTCAATGTTCCGTTCACTGTTACACCTTGGCTAAGCATTAACACTATCACTGACAAAGATATGTATGAAGTTGACGATACACTTTATGTATGTGCAAATATAACAAATAACGGTACAGAACGTGTCCCTTTAGACATTGTTTATAACTGGCGTTGCCAGAACGGTGGCGGTGACGCTTCAACTGACCGTATCCTTCTTGGCGATAAAATAGAAGAACGTGGTATATCCACGAACACTACCCAGAACCAATGTACAAGTTTCCTTATCCCTGACGATATAACGATTGAGAAAGGTGCAACCAACTGTTACGGTGCAACAAGTGTTACAGTGTTAGACAAAAACAAGAACCCAGTTTTCACCTATGACACAACAAGTTCAAATTTTACTTTAAATGTTACTGAGATTAACCCTTTTGTACGTTGGAATCAGATCAACGATTATACTTATGAAGCAGTCATCAACATCGACGATTATGACGTTGACATAAAAGATATCGATATCCGTATCAATGAACGTTTAACAGACCAGAATACCCCATCTACACGATTAAAATCTTATACAGTGACTTATTCAAACGGTACAGTTATACCTTATTCAACAGAAATTCAGATTGTTGACACCGCTATCACCGATAATTTAATAAATATGAACAGTATAAAGAAGTTTAACGAGGTCAGTGTAACAATTTTGGACGTTAATACAAGTTTAGACGAAGAGTTTAAAGTTACCGTGATTGTTGATAAGGTAGGTGAACAAAGTATGCTAGCTATGATTTTAGGTTTAACAATTTTGGCAATATATTTTGTCGCTATGGGTTTTATCAATAATAATCCTTCAAGACTAGGTTATTATCTACGTTGGGGTTCAATGATTATTGGTTACATTGAATTATTATTGATCTCTGCTATCCTTTACGCTTACTCGTTAGGTTATCAAGTTACAACTTTAATGCAAATCAATCTCTGGATTATTGGCTTACTAGGTTTCGGCGTATTTAGTCTAACTTTATACCTAAAAACTGTGGAAATGTTACGTTTAGACAATTATGACAAAAATGATAAGAAAGGAGAATGGTAGAATCAGGAGAACGTCAACGTATCAGTAAAGATCTTGGCGATATTATACGAAGTATCAAGATTGACGCTATGAAACGTGGCAAAAAGCCCCCTAGTACAAGGGAAATCACTGAACGTATAGCAAAAAAATTAAAAGAGGACGACTTACTAATGCGTGAGTTTTTAAGGTTTAGATAACAAAAATGGTTGAAGGAATAATAAAAATCGTAATAATATCAATAATTTCTTTATTCGTTGTAGGTATGACTTCAATCTTTATGTATTTAATTACTGACTCATTCTTTGACGAATTCAATAATTCAGGTTTTAACACTAGCGATACAGCCAAAGTTGAAACCAGCGCTATTAATACTTTACAATTCCTTGACTGGGTTATAGTTTTATTGCTAGGTTTAACCATTTTATCATGCTTATATGCAGGCTACCGTTACTCAGATCCGCCACTATTCTTTGTAGTAACATTTTTTGCTAGTATGTTTGTGGGTGCTATCGGTTACATCCTTGACTACATATTTAAAGAAGTTGTAACTACTTCACAATTTGCTAGTGTTATAACCTATTTCCCTAACACTATCATCATCTGTACAAATTTACACTGGATAGGCTTAGCGTGTATAATTATCAGTGGTTTAGTTGCATATACAAGCAGAGGTACTCCAACAGAAATATGAAAAAATCATTACTATTATGGATTTTTGTAACATTAATTTTAATGTCACCTTTAGTATTCGGTGCTTTAACAGACGATATCAGATTGTATTATACTTTTGATACAGACGATTTTTCTGGGAATACTGTTATAGATAAGGCAGGCAATTATAATGGTACTAAATCTTCTGTTACAACTAATACATCTGGCCTAATAAACGGTAGCATTTTTTGTGATGGATCAAATAGTTATGTTATAACCCCTGATCCTAATATGGGCGGTCAACAATCTGGCACAATTTCTTTATGGATGCGAAGAAGTGTTACCGATTCACCAGATGTTATAGTTGAAATAGGTAAAAATCTTGCAGGAGTTTTCGGCTTTGGTATAGATCTTGATAACGGTGTAAATATTAGGCACAAAGTTGCCGATAAAGATAGTGCAACTGCATATTTCCAAAATAGTACATCTGGCAGTTATAATGACGGTTCATGGCACCACCTTGTTCATATCCAAGACGGTGCAAATAGTATGGCATATTTATATATAGACGGTAGCCTTATTTTAAATACTACCACAGATTCAGCTTTACATCCATCTTTAGAAGATTTAGAAATATGTGACGGTGCTTACCTTACTAGAAGATATAAAGGTGAAGTTGACGAATTTGGTTTATGGAACAGATCTTTAAGTGGTTCAGAAGTCTCAGAACTTTATAACTCTGGCAATGGTTTGCAATACCCTTTCACTGCACCTACACCTTCTGCTTGTGAACCTTGGAACGTAAGCTGTTTCACTGATTTAAACCGTGATTTCAATATTTCTACTTATGAAAATAATGTCAAGGCTATAACTTTCAATAATGACGGTAGTAAAGTATATATAACTGGTTCACAGTATGATAATATCCAAGAGTTTAATCTTACATCAAATTACGACATTTCTACTGCTGTTTATAATGATGTTCTTGACGAATCAGCCCGTGACACATTTCCTAACGGTATAACTTTTAATCCTGATGGAACATATTTTTACATTTTTGGTTCTGAAAATGATAAATTGTACACTTATTATCTATCTACACCTTATTCAATCTCTTCATCATCTTACGTAGAGGAATCAAGCGTTATCACCTCTGACGCTTTACTGAGTCTACGTTTTAACGATGATGGTCATTATATCTATTTAGCTGATCGTAGAAATGATAGAGTTTTGCAATACCATTTACCAACCGCTTATAATGTTACAAGTGTAAGCCTTGAAGAGACTTACAGTTATGGTACAGACCTTTATAGTATGGATATCTCTACAAATGGTTCATATCTTTACGCAATTGACGGTAATGCAGGTTTAATCTCACAATTTGAATTATCAGATCCTTTTAATATTTCGACATCTACTTATTTACAAAATTTAACTGTTAACGCTTCAATTGATCCTATTAGATTTTCTGACGATGGCCGTAGTGTTACTATTGGAAGCCAGACTACTGATATACTTTTTGATTATGGTACTATAGCCCCTAGTTTTGACTTTATCAATTATGATCCCACTAATGGAACAACTATCCTCAGCAATCAATTACCTTACCAGTTAAACTTTACGTTTTTATACGTTTCAGGTGAATCAAGTTTTAATTGTACACTTGATTTCAACGGTACTGATACTGTGAACACCAGTTTTTCCGTAACAAATATGACTCAGCAGATAAATTATACATTCACAAATAATCTATCATTCGATAAATACAGTTTTACTCTTAACTGTAGCGATGCTTCATTTTCAGGTCAAGAAAGTAAAGATCTTTACCTTTTGTTTGATGACATAGAACCTGCTATAATGATATATAGCCCTGCAAATAATACCGTTGTAACCAAAAACATCAACGAACTTGACGTTAATATCAGTGTGTATGATGAAAACTTGCTTAATACTACTATAAACATTTTATACCCTAACAATTCATTGTACTATACTAACGAAAGTTTTAACATGTCTACAACTTATAATTTCACTCAAACTTTCAATTTTGATAATGAAACATCAGGAAATTATACTTTACAGTTAATTGCCAAAGACGGCCATACAAAGAAAGATATCGATTTCAGTAAATGGAAAATAAGCAAAAGTTCTGCTGCTATCGATTTCGGTAACTGTAAAATTTCTACTAACCAGAACCTTAACGATATAACTTACTACGATTACTCTTGCGAATTTGACCGATGTATCTGGGACTACGAATTCAGCAAAAAAGTTAAAGATCTCGAACAATACATTGAATGTGATGAACCGATAATATATTTAGAAGATTCAGATTATCCTGGGCATTTAATAAGCGGTGACAACTGGATAGACGCAGAGAATGATTTTAACCTTACTCCTGACGTAATAAAGATTACTGATTACCGTTACAAATATGTTTATAGTCAAGAGATTGATAAGCTTAAAACTAAATCTATCGGTGAACTTAATACTGTTGAACAAAATCGTACATTCATTGTTGAAGACCTTTTTATTTATACCCAAGATTATGAACCGAATGTTATCGAGAAATTCCCTACTAATTATAACCTTACTATTGGCCAGATAAGTAGCGTTATCAATATAACAAGCGTCTTATTTGAATGGAATAATAGTTATTATAGTACATCAAACCCTTCAACAAATTTTTATGAAGTAGAATTATATATGCCTTATGTTTCAGGCGAGTTTGAAAATTATGAACATTCATGGGTAATATTTTATAACAGTACAAATTTTACTATTCCCGCTGTTAACCAGAGTGTATATGATTACAATATTTCAGACTCTATAAATTCATACATAAATACACATATCCTTAATATCAGTGTATATGATGAAGTCAGTGGTGATCCAATCTTTTTAGATGTAGGTCTAAATTTAATTTTTGATAATGGGTATGACAATGTTACAATCTCTGGGACATACACAGATAATCATAGTATAAACTTTTATATGAGTCCAAACAGTAGCATTTATGACGTTCCTGTAAACGCTTACGGTCAAATTTTATTGTCTGGCAGTTATAATAATCAGACATATATAGCTAACACTTACACTTTTAATCTAGCAGACGCTTTATCGCTTTCAAACAACGGCACACCATACTCTTTAAGCGTTTACGCTATCGGTGTAGGCAATAGTACAACTGTAACATATAACTGGAAAACTAGCGGTTACGTTGATATTACAGGGACAATGCGTATATACAGATGCAACGTCAACGGTAGCCGAAGCTTAGTTTCAAGCGTTCCTATCAGTCAAGGCCTTGCCACTGCTAATATTGAACTACTTACTGCCCAGTATAGTTATGATGTTATATATAACGGTGTTATATATCAACAAGAAGACTTTTATGCCTGCCATATAGAAAGTTTAACGGTCAGAAACTATTTTATTGATATTTCAATTTTAGAAGTTAACCCTGCTATTGGGTTATATATGATTGATTGCAGTTTAACATATCTAGGTAATAATACTTATAATATGGCTTGGAGTACAAACCCCGAAGACAGTAGCACTATTACTGGATGTCTTTTACAGACTTATACAACAATTACAGGCCAAGTAGAAAATTATCGTAACTGTACAAATACATCTTTCAGTCTACAACGTGTTATCCCTGATCTTAATAATGACTACGTTATTTCAGGCGAACTTACTCAAAGTGGTAATATAGGTTACTGCCGTAACGATATCGGTGTCAAGAATAGTACAAACGCTGGCACTAGGTTCGGTGCAACACTTCTTTTTAGTCTTGTTCTATTATTTATGGGTGCAGTATTGATATATGCAGGCGAAACCACAAAGAGTTTAATGGCAGGTGTACTTGTTTTAGTTGTAGCATTCTTTTTAGGCATACTGGCTTTAAGCTGGCAGATTGTTGCAACAGTTATAGCAATCTTGATAATGATAGGATTATTGATAAGGTATAATAAAAATGGTTGAATACTTACGACATTACGTAGCAGGACTGATAATTTTTGCATGTTTGATTAGTTTATACTCTGCTTTCTATATCGGTATTGAGACAAACTATAACATAACCCGTGACAATTCTAGCGGTAGTAATATCATGGAAAGCATTGAAGATATCAATATCATAAGCAATATTAATTCAACTGCAACAAATTTTTATAAATTAAGCAACCCTACAAACACTTTTGATTTGTTAGGTGCAATGGCTTTGACTGGCTACGGTGTTGTTAAAATTGTAGGAAGCACTATAACTTTGCCTATCGAGATAATCGGTGTTATTACAAGTTTTTACTATATCCCGCCTATCATTTCAACAATTATAGGCATACTAGTAATATTATATATAGGTTTCATCTTAGTATCGATATATATGAAAGAGAAGGTGTAAACAAATGGTAGGAATAACTAACTTTACAAACGTGACCCGTGACCAGATCTTAGGCATGACAAATCTTACTACTCCTGTCGATTTTTTTATTTATATCAATAATACGGTTTTCAATGGCTACGGTTTTTATCTGTTGCTATGGACACTTTTTATTATCCTTTTCGTATCTGCCCAAAATTTTAGGAAAGAACCTCTAAGTAACGGTTTATACGCTAGCGGTCTGGTATCAATCATTGCAATATTTTTACGTGGCGTACAGGCTTACCTTGATGGTAACTATATAGCCATGCTTACTGATTACCAGATGTGGACTTTCCCATTGATAGCTAGCATACTAGGTGGCATAATCTGGGCAAGTAAAAAGTTTTAATTCTTTTCTCTTTTTTTGTTCCCATGTCACAACAACTTTATAAGCAATTTTAATAAATATATACTTTAAAACCATTTATTTGGGGGGATGTTTAAATGAATATGAAAAATATGATCCCGTATGCAGTTGCGGTCACAACTTTAGCTATTACAGTTGTTATCTCAATTGCTGTACTTGGCGGGTTTAAAGGTACAGGCACAGCTTATTACAATTCAAGTAACGCAAGCCAACTTCTAAGTTATACAGAATTTGTAAGTAACGCCACGATTGACCTATTTATTGACGGTCTGGTAATTTTCGGAACTTTTATCGGAGTTATCGTGCTAGCAATTGTAGGAAAGATAATCATCGGTATGTTCTACAAAGGCGATTAAGCCAATGTATTACTCTTTTTTTTTGTTCCCATGTCACAACAACTTTATAAACACTTGTGATAAATATATACTTTAAAACCATTTATTTGGGGGGATGTTTAAATGAATTTGAAAAGTATGATCCCGTATGCAGTTGCAGTGACTACACTTGCAGTGACAGTCGTTGTTTCAATTGCCGTACTGGGCGGATTTAAGTCAACACTACTGATTGACAACACAACAGTCGACCTATTTATTGACGGTCTGGTAATTTTCGGAACATTCATCGGAGTTATCGTGCTAGCAATCGTAGGAAAGATAATCATCGGTATGTTCTACAAAGGTGATTAGATAGACTTAGGGTTGTTTAACCCTATTTCTTTTTTTCTTTTAATAAAAATGACCTATTTTTACGCTTTAGTTAAACCTAAGAATGCTAAGAAATGGTACGGTGCAATCCCTATGAGGCAAGGTTTAAATAGAGATACTGCTTACAAAAAAGCTAGACGTAAGGTAAGAAAAAGCTATAAGATCAGGATCATTACAAAATCACAATTATCAAAATATATTAAACAGTTAAAAAGGTGAGAGTTATGACTAAATATGTTAAAAGAATTGATGCATATCTTAAATTGCTTTCCAATAAAGGAGTTAAAAATAGAAATGAGTTTGATAAAAGATATCCTAAAAGTAAATGGGTATTTGTAAAAAGCAAATATGGGATAGTTGCAAGAAAAAGAAAAAGGTGAAATAAATGAGAAAATCTATTTTTTCAATTAAAAAGGGAGACGATGAGAGATTCCCGTATGTGGTTGTAATGCAAGGTATAGGTATGACTAAGTACACAACCAAAAAAGAAGCCTTAAAAGTACTTAAAAAAGCTAGGATAAAAGAAAGATTAATGATTAAACAGTTAAAAAGGTGAGATTAATGGGAAGAAAAGGTCTTAAACCAATTAAAAAATGGATTTCTACTAAAAAAGGTATATCTCAAAGAACATATTATATAAAAAATGAAAAACCTTATATTTTTAGAGTTGCTAATGGTAGTAAATTATCAATATTTGCAAGAACTTTAGATGAGGCAAAAAGAAAAGCTAAAAGTTGGGAAAGACAGATAAATAAAAAAGGTTTCAATGAAAAAGTTTTATTAACTACTGGAAAATTAGAAAGGTGAACCTACAATGCCAAAAAAAGCTACTAAACGTAAACGTGGATCTTCTCTTAAGAATGTCAGCGGTAAAACTTTCAAGCGATATGTAAAAAAAAATGTCAAAGGTAGAGCAAAATATGCCATTCTTAATTCTGACTATGACGGTGACGGTGTAAAGAATAAGAAAGATTGCTACCCATTTGACGCAAAACGTCAAGGTTATTTGCATAATCTTGCTATCAAACGTCTTAAACGTCTTGAGGAAAAGACTGAACGTAAACGTGAAAAGGAACAGAAAAAGCTTGAAGATCTTAAAGATAGGCTAAAAGTTAGGTCATCTATCGCTAGTAAACGTGGCTCTATTAAATCTGCTAGACTTAAACAGAAGCAGACAATTATCAATGAATTGAAACGTGAAGCTAAAAAGCTTTCTGAGATCAAGAAAGCTAATATGTTGGCTAAGAAAGAGTTAGACAAATACACATTGACTGGCAAGACTAAGAAGTATTCTAAGAAGGCTATTATGGGTGCATATAGAGGTTCTAAAGCTACCTTGAAAAGTACCAAAGCGTATATCCTTAAGCCTAGCACACAACGTGTCTTACGACGTATCCAACGTAATTTATAGTATCTTAAAAGGTTCGCCCCTTTAATCAGATACATAACTTCTTGTAGCCCTGCTTAGTTGCAGGGCTATTAATTATTTTCATATATAGAATTAGAAATAATAATCATCGCTTAAACATTTTAATCATTTATCATTTCTTTTATACACTAGTTATATAAAAGATTTCTGATTCTCTTTTCTCTAAACCATTACAATAAACCATTACAGTTATAGGTATGTTTATGAAACAAACAAAACGACAAAAACAAATCCTTGAATATTTTTTATATTATAAAGTTAAACCTAGAGACATAGCTAAACGTCTAAATATCAGCCGTCAACGTGTATATGAATTGATCCGTAACAGTAAAAAGTCAGGCCTGTTCCAAAAGTATCAAAAAACCTTGACAAAAACTCAATGTACCCAGTCTTATGGTAATAAAATCCGCCTTCACGGTGAAGAATTCAATTTAAAGATTCTGCGTAAGGGTACTTATTATGACAAATTACGACAAAGATCTAACAAGATCATATATAAAGGTCATACAGTTAGGCTTTATAATAATAGTATTGAGATATACTGTGCGAAAGATTTTTCATTCTGGGGTCTTAATTCTCAAGATGCTGAACGTCAAAGTATTGATTATTGGCTACCTTTTTTCATGTTATTAGAGAATGACCTACATATTTCATTAGTAAAAGATAGATACCAGAACATTAGACGTGTTAATGCCCATTTCAGTAATACTGATAGTGGTATCGCTGAAAATGTCAATAAGAATAAAGATAAGTTACGTATTAAAGGCCGTGACGGTAAAACTTGGGTCTTGATAGACAACTCTTGGCAAATCCACGAAACAGAAACACCTCACCCCGATACAGGTAAACACGACATGGAGTACATAATCGAACCACTTTTAAACGATATCAAGGATCATTTCGATACCACTGGTGAACGTGTAACTTTCGGCAAGATATTGCATATAATCGAGAAATCTAATATTGAGAACAACCGTTTACAGGATGTTGTTAAAGGCCATTCAGCCATGCTTAGCGGTATTTTATTGATATTGAACAAACTGTTAGGTGAAACTAAACAAAATGAGCCTACAAATGACTCTAATGAAGATTATGACTACTTCGGTTAGTTATATTACAACACAACAAAATATATAAATGAGTATAATAATAACTTTTTTTTATGAAGCTTACCTATGACGAAAAGACTACTAAACTGTATGATGAAGATGGTAATGATATCCACGATCTAAAAGTTATTGGTCAAAAATGTAAGCTACGTTGCGAGATAATTCTGCCAAAGGAGTACGCTGACTGTAAAGCTAGGCTTAGAATCTTTCTATCGAACCCTAAGAAAAGAGATTATGTTAAGAAGTATCCTAAAGGTTGCAGTTTTTGTTCAAAGCGTAGAGATTGCCGTTATATAAAGATTAACGATGTAATGAAATGCAGTACTAACCGTGAAAATCTAATCAAGCTGGGGTATCGTAGAAGATGACTATCAAAAGTTATATGTTAAGCCAGAAATACAGCCTTTTCCCAGAATTCCTTAATATGAGTTCTGATGAAGAACAATCTTTCATGGAATCTCAAGAATCAAAACATCCCAGAGATATCACTTACCGAAACTGGTTCTGGTTTCATCCCAGTGCCTACAAATTGATGCATTACGGCGTATC